>Ga0066850_10000064_pt1 | contig 51321 bp, 43 predicted proteins | sample ETNtaG_4_FD_67282 | JGI IMG/M metagenome (GOLD analysis project Ga0066850, IMG submission 67282) | Marine microbial and viral communities from oxygen minimum zone, Eastern Pacific Ocean - ETNP201406SV67 | ecosystem: Environmental > Aquatic > Marine > Oceanic | place: Pacific Ocean: Eastern... | reverse complement strand
ATTTGCAACAGCCCAACCAAAGACGCCAGTGCCACTATTAACAACAGCCGCTACCACGCAAACTCCAATCAGAAGTACAACCATGATCGCCCCTCCAAGAACGACAACTCTACCCATACCCCGCAATCCAAATCTGACTCGTTAGAAGACACACCGGGGTGCAGCCAAGCTGGTACCTCTGGTTTCAACAAGAGAACCGCTGGTGATCTCAAGACTTATATGTCTCGGTGTGGGCGATACAGGAATTGAACCTGTGACCTCTTGCGTGTCATGCAAGCGCGCTAACCAACTGCGCCAATCGCCCTAAGTGCCCGTAACCTATCAGCCATTTTCGGCTACTAGCTATACGAACTTTTGAGGCGGGGACCGGAATCGAACCGGCGTACACGACTTTGCAGGCCGCTGCCTAACCACTCGGCCACCCCGCCGGAGCAGAAGACTGATCGTAGCGAAAGCTACTGCCTGATCCGCAGTTTCTATAAACCATTTGACGAAAGCTGCAGTAGAACTAATGCTTCATCAACGAAATAGCCGAGAGAAATTTGTGTCAACTTCAATGAGCGACGAAGAAGTACCTCCAACCCCTTTAGAACAACTCAGAACAATGGCAGCTGTAGAAACGATGCTCACTGACGATCTCCGTCACATTGAGGTCTACACAATGGATGGACTGCTCAGCTTGTTTTGGCATGGGCCGCCCGAAGCTGAACAGGTCGTAATTGCTTGCGGAGGCGCGATGGGTGGAGTTCTTGGTCCAGCAGACGCGTTGTATCAGGACCTCGGTGTCACCTTCACCGATATGGGTATCGGGCTCATTCGTGTTGGCTACCGAGCACCAAACGACACCGAGAAATGTGTCCACGACCTAGTAGCCGCAGCAGATTTAGCCACTCGAAGCGGCGGACAACGCTTCATCACTATGGGTCACTCATTTGGTGGCGCTCCCGCCCTACAGGCAGCCGTCATTTTGCAGGAACACTGCGCCGGTGTTGTCACTTTGGCAACCCAGTCCGCTGGGTGTGAACCCGCTGAGGACTTAGCCTCGCGAACACCTGTCATTCTGTTCCACGGAGACAAGGACGAGATTTTGCCTCTTCAGGCAAGCGAGCTAGTGAGAATGGTGATCGGAGGAGGAGAACTTGTGCCGCTTCCAGGAGTTGGTCATCTATTGGCAGAAGCAGGGGAAGAAATTCGTAACCGCCTCACAAAATGGATCCCCGAGAAATTCAGAGAACACGCCGAGTAATGATCCGAGATTTTCCAGATGACCCAACTCAACTCGATGCTGACCATCTCACATTCTTGTTCAATGACGGAGGTCTCGCATCACCCAACCCAGGCGTCGAGGTTGAGTCAGTAACCAGCAAACCGTTAGCCGTTGGAAGCGCATTCCTCGGCAGCCTCGCATCAATTGAACTGACATGGGCTGACACCGCCACACAATTACCTACTCGCTTTGTAGCGAAGGTCCCCACTCAAGACCCGGGTGGCCGCACAGTAGGAGCAATGCTCAACGCCTGGGCTCGTGAAGCACAGTTTTATGCACGTCTGGCTCCTCTCATCACCACTTCTGTGCCGACCTGCAGAGCGAATTTCGTTGAAGGCGACAAGACGATATTGATCTTGGATGACCTAGATCCTGCAAGGCCTGGAGATCAGCTACAAGGGGCGTCATCCGATGAAGCTCATCTCGCTGTTGAGGCTCTCGCTCAGTTGCATGCCCCTTTTTGGAACAAACCATTTAACTCAACTCTCGATTGGGTGCCAGGGATTCATGGGCCAGGAGTAGTCGAAGGCTTGGGGCAGGCAATGGCGTCTTCTCTACCTCGATTCGTTACTCGTTTCGGCGATTTACTACCCGATCAAGGGCTTGAGTGGTTACACGTTTTTGTGCCCGTACTCGGCGGTTGGCAAAGGGACCTAATGTCGAAGCCCTTAACAATCACTCATGCTGATTATCGGCTCGCGAACATGCTGTTTGGAAGTAACGGGGACGTCAGTGTTATCGATTGGCAAACGGCGATGTTCAGCGGAGGCGCCACCGATTTATCTTTTTTCTTGGCTACCAATTTGTTAGTGGAGAGCCGCCGCGCATTAGAAGACGAACTCATCAGAACCTATGTCGATACCTTGATTGGTCACGGCGTCGAACCGTCTGAGACCGTCGCTATTCGTGAAGATTATGAGCAAGCTCATCTGTGGTGGATGGGGATGCTCGCCAACAATCTCTCAAACATCGAAACACCAGATGAGGAAAGTCAACAACTGTTCGAGGCCATGCTGACCAGGTTGTATTCCGCAGCGTTAGACGCGAACAGCGGTCGCTTTCTGACAAACTATTAAGTCGTTCCCTATTCGGCTGGCTGTCGCTTACCGAACCCTTTAAAAGTGTCACCAATCGACGTAGTAACCGAAGCCAAATTGCTGCGACCATCAAGCAGTCGCGGCGCTTTGTCCTGCAGGTCACCAACGGTCCAACGACCATCAGTGGCGAGAATGTCCTCGCTCGCTAAAGACCAGCCACCATAGAGGCCCACTTCGTTACCTCCTATGTGGAAAACACCTCCGGTAAACGGGCACCCTTCTGTGGCTAAGTAACCAACCAAGGGACTTATATTGGCCGGGTCGTACAAGTCGAAATCTGATGGGTCTTCAGGAGCTGCGACGACTTCTTCAAGTCCAGGAGTTTGTAGCGTCATCCTGGTCCGAGCGATTGGTGCCAAACAGTTAACTCGAACGCCGTATCGGGCGAGTTCGCCGGCACCCACGAGAGTCATGGCAGCTATTCCGGCTTTAGCTCCCGAATAGTTGAGCTGTCCTAGATTTCCCAGCATTGCTCCAGAAGCGGTGTTAACGATTGCTGCATCAACTTCGACGCCTGCTTTGGTTTGTTCCCGCCAATAGGCAGCAGCCCAACGCGTGGGACAGAAGTGACCCTTCATGTGGACGTCGATAACCGCGTCCCATTCCCCTTCTGTCATGTTTACAACAACTCGGTCCCTGAGAATTCCAGCGTTGTTCACTAGAACATGTAGGTCCCCGAATGCTTCGACAGCGGCGTTCACCATTCGCTGGGCACCTTCCCAGTCTGTAACAGAGTCGTTGTTGGCAACCGCTTCGCCGCCCATGTCGCGAATCTCTTGCGCTGTTTCCTCAGCCGGTCCGGTGTCTTCACCCGAACCGTCCACGCCGCCACCTAGATCGTTGACTACGATTTTGGCTCCTTCGGACGCCATAAGTAGCGCGTGTTCGCGACCAATTCCGCGTCCAGCGCCGGTGATAAGAACGACGCGTCCATCAAGTAAACCCATTGAGATCTCCCTATCGATCGAGTTCTTTAACTCTTTCACAGCAACAACGCTGACCGCACGTTGAAAGCCGTCAATTTTGGCCAGTTAGTTAGTCCAACGAGACGGTTTCGTACCTAACCACAACCGAGCTGGCACCGGATGAAGGTCGTGAGCAAGTCCCATTCTCTTGAGTGCTCTGATGACGAAGTGGGTGAAATCAACTTGGCTTCGTTTAAATCCGTGCCTTGAGGTGCCAGGGAATCGGTGATGGTTGTTGTGCCAACCTTCCCCTAATCCGAACACACCTATCAGCAAGTTGTTTCGACTGTCGTCACTGGTGTTGTGGTGCCGTTTTCCCCAGCGATGACAAACCGAGTTCACTGCGAAAGTAACGTGCCACAACAGCACCGTGTTGATAAAGAACGCCCAAATCACGAGCTGAGGGCCGTTAGTTCCTGTCCATGGCACTAGCCGGCCAATCGCTATACCAAAGAACAAAAGTCCAAAAGCTGTTGAGAGGATCGGCACCCAAGCGTTTCGATCAAGCCACCGCAATTCGGGATACACCGCCAAATCAGAAACTTCACCCATATGGCAAGGGTCAGCATTGGGGCGGGTCAACCAGCCATGGTGAGCAATCCAAAAGCCTTCTACTTTGGGCGAGTGAATATCACCCGCCTGGTCCGATACTCGGTGATGCCTCCGATGATGAGCAACCCACCACAGGGGTCCACCTTGCGCTGCGCTGGTACCAAGCCAGGCTCCCGCGAACTGGATAACTCGGCCTGTCTTGAATGCGTGATGGCTGAATTTTCTATGGTAAAAGCCGGTAATTCCGAAGCCTCGCATTACGTACACCACGGCTGAGACGGCCAAGGCAAACCAGCCCACTCCGACCATCAAAACAAATAGACACGAGAGGTGAACTGCCGTGTATGGGAAAGTGAACTTCAGGAACCGAGCAAGATTCGGTCGATTGAGGTCTACCGAGGCAGGTGCAGCCAATTGATCTCCTCAGGCCTTGTCCGTGGGTCATCCCAAGAACCTAAGCCGACAATACATGGTGTTGGAACGATTACCGAATCGCGACTGGGGAGAAAAGTAGTTGCCCTCAATCTCTCAGGATTGAGGGCAACCATTCTGAGCGGATGACCGGATTCGAACCGGCGACCTCAACCTTGGCAAGGTTGCGCTCTAGCCAACTGAGCTACATCCGCAGCAATGGGTCACTGTACCAAGCTAGACCTCGCGCTCAACTGATCAACACAGTTGACTTCAGGAATCCGGGGATGGCCGCAGATCAATAGCCAGGTTAAGGATGCCATTCTCTATCGTCGGTGACGCATCGGCGATTATGGAGAAATCCATGAAGTCTCGTTCAGCTTGTTCTATAAACAATCGCCGTTCCTCCCCACCTACGGCGGGAAGATTTCGCTTCTTCACGGCTTCTGCTCGCTCTCGAAAACGATCAATCATTTCTTGGGGGTTGAATCCATCGGCCATCGCCTGAACCTAGTCCGGGCTCGGCTTGTCGCGTTTCATTATTTTCGTTCGCGTCGTTTTCTTCAACAACAGAGAAGACCAGATCAGGGGGAACATACGGCGAACGCGAGGGTGGAAACGTCTTACGCCAGACCTTGACGAAGACAGCCGTCAAACAAAGCGACACCAGGAACAAGGCTGCTACTAAAAGCCACCACTTTTGCGCACCTGTCCCAACAGCTGTTTGTGACTGTTGGGACAGCAAAGATAGACGCGACACAGCTTTAGAGTAGCTAGCTCAAATCAAAGCTGGTGTTCAGGACACCACCATGAAGTTCGACCAGCTACCTTAACTCGCTCTAATTGAGTGCCATCTGTTGGGCATATCCCGTTTCTGGTACGTTCCGATTGCAAGTCCCCCATATGTGATCCGCCGCGTTTAGCTAGGTCTTTAATGGTGCTTCGGATTACTCGCGTAACTCTCCCTATTTCATCAGGGTCCAACGAACAACTAGCCCTTGTTGGCGCTAAGCAGCTTCTCCACAAGATCTCGTCGCATAGCAGATTCCCAATACCCGAGATTTTTGCCTGGTCTAAGAGCACTGCTTTGATAGAGGCCTTGCTCCCCTTGAACAACTCATTTAGATAATCATTTGATATCTCCATTGCATCTGGTCCTAGCGAACTCTCTTCAGGATCCAATTCGACACTCCCAAAACTTCGCGGATCAACCACGGCGAGGGCCCCTCCCCGATCAAAGTTCATGGCGAAACGGATATGTTGCTGTTGGACCTCACCGGTCGTGTACAACAATTCGTTAATCGTTGCTTCACCGTCCACCATGAGTCTCCCAGTCATACCAAACCTGAGTCCCACGACTGCAGTTCCTATCTCCAATAGCAGTAACTTTCCTATCCGTCGCGCATCAATCAATGGATTTCCACATATCGCCGATCGCAGTTCTGTTAGATGTGTTCCTCTTTTGAGATAGTTCTGACTAGATACCGAGACCGAGGAGACTGTTCGACCTAGGGCGCGGGTCGCTGCTTTCCGGTAAAGCTCGACTTCAATCAATTCGGGCACATGATGACGGTAGCGGCAGACGCTTCTATGATCCGACCGTGGAGCTACGACGCATTGGAGAACTTCTGGTATCTGAGGTAGGTCTCGGCTGCAACAACTTCGGTACTCGAATCAATCAAGAGGTAACTGACGAAGTTTTTGCGGCTTGTTTGGATAACGGGATTAACTTTTTCGATACAGCAGATGTTTATGGTTCGGGTGCTTCCGAGGAGATGCTCGGGCGCGCCATGAAAGGCCATCGAGATCAAGTGGTTATCGCAACCAAGTTCGGTCTGAGAGATATAGATCTCGGATTGACTGGCGGGAGCGCTGAATGGGTCAGACGTTCAGTTGACAACAGTTTGCGCAGGCTTGATACGGACTGGATTGATCTATTCCAAATACATACGCCTGATGATCAGGTCCCTGAGCGTGAGACACTTGAAGCTCTTCATGATTTGGTGGTGGCGGGCAAAGTCCGTGAAATTGGTTGCTCCAACTATGACGCCGAACGCCTTGATGCCGCCATTGACGTTTCGGAGCGGGAAACTCTCACTTCGTACCAGACCGTACAAAATCGTTACTCCCTGCTACACCGAGAACCCGAGGCTGAAGTATTTGAAGTCTGCCGCGAACATAATCTCGGTTTCCTCCCCTTTTTCCCGCTTGAATCAGGACTCTTGACAGGCAAAGTGACACCTCAAGGGCCACGTCCCGGGACACGACTTGCCGAATGGCCACAGGACCGCCTCGACCTCTTTATAACGGAACGTAAGCTGCTTACCGTGAGAAGACTCACCGAGTGGTTACGCAACAGAGATCGTTCCCTTCTTGATCTCGCTTTTTCTTGGTTGTTATCTAAACCTGAAATCCCGAGCGTGATTGCGGGAGCAACCAGCGCAGAACAAGTGCGAGCAAATTCACAAGCATCAGGATGGCTTCTCAACAAGGTTGAGCTAGATGAGGTCGATGATCTTTTATCAACCTCCACTGACTAGAGAAAGCGTTTGGCTGCCCTAGGCGATGGATCCTTTCGCCACTTTATCTATGAAGTCTCCCATCGGAGCTCCAGTTTGCTCCGGCTCGGTCAGGAAACCGTCATGGCCGTTGTCGCTATCTATATCGATATGTTCGACTGGCACGCGCCCTTTGAGAGCGTCGACTACCCGAATTTGTTGGTGACGCGGGTACAAAAAGTCTGTGCGAACGCTCATGAGCAGACTCGGGCATGTGATTCGTTTAATGGCCTGTTCAACGCCGCCACGACCGCGGCCAATGTCGTGAAGGTCCATCATCTTGTTCAAAACTAGGTAGGTATTGGCATCAAAACGCCACTGAATCTTTGCGGCTTGGTAATCCAGGTAGCTTTCAACATCGAATCGGTGATCCATTCGAAAAGGTTCCACAGGGTCGTTGCTATATCTATCGAAACGTCGATCGAACTCTTCGTCACTTCTGTAATGAATCATCGCTATCCGTCGCGCATTGGCCAAACCTAGATGGGGGCCCTCCCCCGGCTTCGCGTCGTAATAATGACCGTGCTTATAGGCAGGGTCATCAAGAATTGCTTGCCTGCCAACTTGGCTCCAGGCAATCTGTTGAGCCGATGCGGCGGCTGTCGACGCGATAATCACCAGAGATCCGCAACGGTCGGGGTAACTAGCTGCCCATTCCAACGCTTGCATGCCTCCCATCGACCCCCCAACAACAGCCATCCATCGTTGAATTCCTAAATGCTGCGCGAGGGCTCTTTGAGACCTAACAACATCTCTGATTGTTACGACCGGGAAGTCGCCACCCCATCGCTTACCTGTAATCGGGTTTATCGAAGCAGGTCCTGTAGTTCCCTGACAGCCACCTAAAACATTCGCGCAGACGACGAAGAAACGATCTGTGTCAAGCGGTCTTCCGGCACCAATGAAATCATTCCACCAGCCAGGTGTCGGTTGACCAGGGCCCGCTTCTCCATGGGCATGGGCGTCGCCTGTGAGGGCGTGGCAGACAAGGATCGCATTGGTCCCCGCGGCATCTAGATTGCCCCAAGTTTCGTAGGCAACTTGAGGGTTCTGTAACTCAGCGCCGCTTTCAAGCACATAGGGGCGATCTGGCGCCAAGTCAAAGAACTGCCTATCTCCGTTCGGCATTTTTTCGAACCAGGCGCCAGACGCGGGAGGAGAATCGATGGCAGAAGATTCGGGGGTGTTAGATGCGTCAGACACTGTTGCTCCGGGGCTGAACTAAAAGGCTACCTGAGGGCTTACCCACAAGGTCAAGGCCGTTTTTCGGGGAGTCGAGAAATCCACCATGAAAGAAGCTCTTCGGAATCTGCGTCATACGCCTGATTCATCACCTCTCCGAACCGAATAGAAACAGTTTCATCAGCTCGTTCTTCTTGCATTTTTCGAGCCAAATATGCTCCCTCATCCCAGCTTTCAGAAGGTAACGGCATAGGAAGATCAGCCAACAAAGATGCCCTGATACGGATTGTTGTCTGGCTCAGGCCCGTCCCAGCGGCCACACATGCAAGCCATGCGGATGCCGCCGGAGAGGCTACTGCTGCCATCAAATGCCACAACTGAGTTTCTTTCATCGGAGTAACTGACAACAACGGAGTCGATGGGAGCAAATGGCCTCCAGTGTCGGCAAAACATTCAACTACACGGGTTTGAGTTGCAACCAAAAGTTTTGGCCTCAACTTCTGCTCTAACCACTTCTTCAACTGCGGCGGTGGGTTATCTTCTATCTGAATCACCGGCTGTTCAAATTGTTGTTTGGCAAACCGAGTGCGAATCTCTCCATGCATGAAGCGGAACGGGTCGATGAGCCCGACAGTCGCGAGTTTTGGTCGAAGGTCTTCCAAGTCAGCCTCCTCCACTCTCTCCGCCAGCCAGTAGTAGGCGTCGCGGAAGTCTGCGCTGACTGATGCTTGCTCACCTAAAGTAACGCCAGTCGAAAGGTTGACCGTCGGCGTTCCATTCGCTGCGGCAAGCAGCCTTGACCACTGTCCTGCTGTCGCCGAGGGCACCTCAAGAATTTCTCGCGACTCATGACTAATTACTCTGCAATTGCGAGCCTGTTGCTGTCTAAGTATCGGTGCTACTACTTCAACAGCTGCTACATCAAATACGGACCTACCTCCGACCCATAGATCATTCAACGGCAATCTCTCATCGATCCACTCTCTTGCAAGTCGACTCGAATCAGATCCCAACAAGGAGGCGGGAAGAATTAATGCAACTGTTCCATTGGTGCTAGTCAACTCAACACCTAAGAGAAGAAACAGCATGCTCTCGTCGACATAAGCCGTATAGAGATCGCCGAATCTCTCTTTGAGGGCCTTTGCCCGCATCGAGTCCCTCGCTGTCTCCGATTTCAGTTGTCCAAGAAACGGTGGGTTTCCGATTACCACATCACATCCGCCATACCAATCATCTGGAACATCGAGAAGGCCATCTCCCACAATTAATTGGTCTGTCGTCAGCCATTGGTTTCCTCGCCACGCCGCCCACAATCGCAAGGTGGTTCGCGCAACTTCAACCGTCAGTGGGTCGATATCGATTCCTCTTAGGCTGTTCATGACCGAGGGCACAGATTCACCATTGTGAAACTTCTGCTCTGCGGCGGCAAGCAGGAAAACACCTGGTCCAACTGCTGGATCGCAGACACTATCTCCTGCACCGATGCCGACTTCGCGCACTATCTCCTGTGCTACCGAATAGGGAGTGAAGACCGCTCCACTCGTTCGGTGATCATCCAAATCTCTCTCGCGGAGCTGGCCTAACTCAGCTATTTCATGTATCAATTCCTCGTCTGTATCACCAGCTTCGAGACGTTCGATTAGAGAATCAGCTGCCATGGCAACAGTTAATGGCATAGCCACCTGATCAAGCTTCAAACTTGGTGATGTACCCACGTTGGAAGGTCGTCCAGTCTGGGATCGTTAGAAAAGATCTCATGAAGCGGAAGCTTTAGTCCAAGCCGGCGTTGGAGTTGACGAACTTGCAGCTCCTCATCCCAGAGGAACATGGTGACGGCGGTACCAGCCGCGCCGGCTCGGGCTGTTCGTCCTGAGCGGTGCAAGTAGGTCTTGTGGTCTTCGGGTGGGTTGTAATGAATTACCACGTCGACATCGTCAACGTGGATGCCTCTCGCTGCCACATCTGTCGCTACCAGGGCTTTGAGATCACCGTTGCTGAAGTCTTTAAGAGCTTTTTCTCGTTGCGATTGTCGAAGATCACCATGAATTGCTGCAGCTTTGACTCCTTCAGAACGAAGTTCCCGTTCGAGTTGGTCGGCACCTCGCTTGGTTCGCGTAAAGAGCATGGTTTTGGTGGCTTGACCAATGATGCGAGCTGCGACTTGAACTCGATTCATTTTGTGGACGGACATAAAGACATGGCCCATTTCATTCACTGTTACTTCGGGCTCGTCAACTTCGTGGAATACGGGGTCCGTCAGATGACGTTTGACTACCGTGTCCACGGCGCCATCCAATGTTGCTGAGAAGAGCATCGTTTGATGGTCAACCTGTATATGCCGGAGAATCCATTCAACTTGTGGAAGAAACCCCATATCCGCCATGCGGTCGGCTTCGTCAACAACAACACATTCCACTAAAGCGACATCCATTGCTTTTCTATCGATCAGGTCGATAAGACGCCCAGGAGTGGCAATGATGATGTCGATTCCCTTGTTGATGGTTTCAATTTGTTTGTCGATATTGGTACCCCCGTAGACAGCAATTGTTCGTAGCTGGCGAACTCGAGCGAGCGGGTCAACCACGCCTGTTATTTGGTTGGCCAGTTCACGTGTGGGGGTCAACACCAAAGTGGTGGGCTTTCCTTCTTGGTTTCTTTCCGTGTGAGCTATGGCGGGCAAGCTGAAAGCAAGAGTCTTCCCAGACCCGGTCTTTGCCTTCCCACAAACATCTCGTCGGGCCATTGCATCTCCAATGGCGAGGGTCTGGATGGCGAAAGGCGCCTCGATGCCCTGTTGAGCTAATGCATCTATCAAATCTTGAGGAACACCAAGTTCTGCAAAGGTCGTTGTCAAGGGGGTGAACTTTCGACTACTTGACGCCGAACAGCCGGCGTATGCGGAGGCCACCTAGCGGTGACTAGTTGCGTGTTAAACCGAGCAAAAGTCAACAGCGACTGAGTACTAGGGTACTCGCCCCTCGCTTGGTAACGGGTTTAGTGCTCGCGATACCTGAGGACCTTTCCGCTACCCACCTGAGTGTGCGTTCCGTTATCAAAGGCCAAATGACCATTAACCCAAACGTTTCTTATACCAAGAGATTCTCTTTTGGGGTCTTCATAGCTAGCGACATCAACCACTACGTCAGGATCGAACAGCACCAAATCTGCCCAATTGCCTTCGGTAATTCTTCCTCGGCCACTTAGGCCATGGACATCACAAGACAGCGAGGTCATTCGTCGGACAGCACTCTCTAAGTCCAGAACGCCTTGCTCCCTTACATAGCGACCCAAGACACGCGGGAAGGTACCGAACAGTCTCGGGTGAGGCCGGCCTGTTAGGTCCGGTATGCCATCTGAGCCGATCATCACCCGATCGTGGCGCAAGTTAGAAACAATGTCGCCCTCGTCCATTGTGTGTTGGATACAGATTGTCTTTTTCCCGTCGGGCGCAATCAGAATGTGACGCACAGCTTCAGAAGCCGTTATGCCTAGTTCGGCAGCTATATCAACGATCATTCGTCCTTCGTAGTGTCGAAACGCTGGGCAAGATGCCAGTTGAATGGCCTGAGCCAGTTCAGGGTTCGGACTCTCAATATCGAAATATTGAACCATTGGGCCACTCCCGGCGGTGTAGGGATACACATCAAGAGTCACCTTCGCCCCCTCGGCTACAGCTGCGTCAACTTTCGCCAATGATTCTTTAACTTTGCCCCAGTTTCTTTTGCCAGCAGCTTTGTGATGACTGATTTGGACAGCCACCCCGGCTTTCGATCCGATTTCTAATGCTTCGTCAACTGCTTCGAGGAGGTAATCGTTTTCGTTGCGCATGTGGGTCGCGTAGATACCATCGAACGGCGCTACCACTTTAGTTAGTTCGAGGACTTCTTCTGTATCAGACCATCGTCCTGGTCGGTATATAAGACCGGTCGAAAAGCCGCATGCGCCTTGCTCCATCGCTAATTCGACATGCTGTTGCATTCGTTGAAGTTCACGATCATTTGGGGGTCGACGTTCGCTACCCATTTCCAAGGAACGGATGGTGTTGTGCCCTACAAGCATCATGGCGTTGAGCGCAGGGTCAGAATTTTCTACATTTTGGCGATAACCATCTAGGTCACTCCAATTCGCCTGAACTCCCGACAGGTCTAGGGTGTTTTCTCCCGAGACCGCCGGAATCGCAGAAAACCCGCAGTTGCCGACAACAACACTGGTGCACCCTTGAGAAATTTTGAATGCCATATCGGGGTGTTGGAGTAGGGCACCATCGTCATGGGTATGCACGTCCACAAAACCTGGCGCTAGCACTAAACCCGTGGCATCTACTTCAACTGTGGCTGCCCCTGAGGCGGAACCGACCTCAGTTATGTGATCGTCCTCGATTGTCACGTCGCCTGTGAATCGTTGCGCTCCTGTACCGTCAATTATTGTCGCGTTTCGGATAACGGTATCGGCCATTAAGCAAGCCTAGAACAACTACCGGGCACGCTATGGATGCCTTCGCCTACTAGCGTCAAGCTGGTGGTTACTGAGCAACACTACGAAATCATCGTCGTCGGAGCTGGCGCGTCCGGTGCCCCACTGGCGGCTCGAGCGAGCGAAGATCCGAACAGGCACATCTTGTTGTTGGAAGCTGGACCTGATTACCAGGATCTTGGCGATACTCCAGCTGATTTACGTAACGGTCATCACAACAGCGTCATCGATCATGATTGGCAACTCGAATACTCGCCTACAGAACAACGGCCAGGTCAGCCTCTCCCGAGAGGACGAGTGACCGGGGGCTCGACTGCCGTTAACACGTGCATCTTCCTACGCGGGGTTCCCGAAGATTATGACGATTGGTCCGACAGGGGTAACCCAGAGTGGCGCTGGGAAAACGTACTAAAGACCTTCTGCAGACTTGAACGTGACCTTGATTTCGGAGATGAGGACCATCATGGTGATGCAGGGCCCATCACGGTCAGAAGGTACCCCCACGAGGAACTGACCGAATTACACCAAGCGTTCCTCGCCACGGCTGACGAACTCGGGTTTCCAGAATGCCCTGACCAGAATCATCCAGAGGCGTGGGGGTCAGGTCCTCAGCCGATGAATAAGTTGGGCCAGCTTCGTATTTCAACGGCCTCGGCCTACCTAGCGCCAGCACGCTTACGACCAAATCTGGAGATTCGCGGGGACTGCCACACCAATCGACTCATAATCGAAAGAGGCCGCGTTGAAGGTGTGGAGGTCATAGGTCCAGGTGGATCACTTGAACAAATCCGAGCGAAATTGGTGGTTCTGTGTGCAGGAGCTATCCACACCCCGGGAATTCTTCTGCGATCTGGAATTGGACCATCAGAAGACCTTCAGCGAATGGGTGTCGACATGGCAGCTGATGTAAAGGCTGTAGGTCAGAACTTGTCGGACCACCCAGGTTTGTTCGTTTTGTGTAGACCAACTCACCCTGAGCTGGCGGCGACCGACCAGCCGATCATCCAAACTATTTTGAGGTATACCGCTCCCAACAGCCACCACCGAGCGGACTTACAAATTGAACAGTTGACCTTCACCGGGAGAGACAATCTTCCCTATTTCGGGGTAGCTGCAGTACTCGAACAAGTTGATGGAGTCGGCGAGTTAGTCTTCCCCAACGCTGACCCCTTTGCCGCTCCAACAATCAGGTCTCGATTTTGTGAAGTCCCTCGAGACGCCGAACGTCTAGCCGACTGTTTTCTCGACGCTTTACGCTTTACCGAAACTGGGCCTCTGGGCTCTGTAACAGACGAAGTGGTGTTCCCTGATATGAACAGGGTCACAGACAGAGACGACGTCATTGCTCTTCTTCGACGATTTTCCGCTTCTGGGTATCACCCATGTGGAACTGTCCGAATGGGTCCAGCCGATGACCCCAATTCGGTTGTCGACCAGTACGGAAGATCCCATGCTATTGAAGGTTTAGTGGTAGCTGATGCTTCAATCTTCCCAACGGTGCCAAGAGCCAACACAAACCCAACCTCCATCATGGTGGGAGAAACGATCGGTGAGTGGCTGAGAACTGAACCCAGCCGCTACGGCCTGTGAGGAATCGTCCTGACATCCAAGATGTCGCTTTGATCGCCACCGACTTCGATGGCACTCTTCTTGGGGAAGGGCGACAGGTATCTCAGAGGACTCAGGCCATTTTGGCTCGCCTAGTAGAATTCGATCTTGAATTTGTTGTCGTCACAGGACGGCCACCAAGGTATTGCGATTCAATTCCTAGTCAGACAGGGATTCCGACCACTCTGATATGCGCTAATGGTGCCATGGCGTACGAGCCTTCAACTGGAGTTAGTACTCAGTTCGCGACCCTTGACCTCGGTGACGCTAGGGACTTACTAACCGAGATCAGGCAAACTCACCCAGATGCCGGCTTTTGTGTCGAAATGGGCGACGATTTCATAGCTGAACGCAGATGGCTTGAACTGGCGTCACGACCCGTCGACAGCAAGGTTTCTGATGTGATTCCTCTGCTTGACCAGAGAGTTCATAAACTGCTCGTGAATGTACCGAACCGTTCAGCTGACGAAACGTTGGCTCTTATCGAACCGGTTGTGCACGGCCGAGCAAACATCATGCATGCAGGGCTTCAATTTGTTGAGTTAATGCCCCCTGGTGTTGACAAAGCTTTTGGGTTGGATTGGTTTTGTAAACAAAGGCAAATAGACCCCAAGCAAATAGTTGCGTTCGGTGACATGCCCAACGACGACGCAATGCTCAAAGCAGCAGGCTGGGGGGTAGCTGTAGCCAACGCTCATCCCGATACCTTGCAAGCAGCTGATGAAGTTGCCGGTTCGAATATTGATGATGGGGTTGCCGAGGTCCTAGAAGAAATGTTGAGGTTTAGCTAACACCTTCATTGAGGAGGTCAAGCAGAGCGAAGTGCACGAGTTCTATCTCGTGACGTTCAACGAATTCACCCTGGGTGTGTGCTATCGAAGCGTCCCCCGAACCGAAATTTGATGCCGGTATTCCATTTACTGCGAAACGTGCGACGTCGGTCCATCCAAGTTTTGCTCTGACCTCAAGATTGTTGCGAGTGATGAGTTGTTGTAACAGTGGGTGCGTTAGCGCTGGCGTTGCAGCCTCTGAATGATCATCGACCACTAGCTCGTCGTAGTCGCCTAACAATTCTGCAACGTGTTCTTCTGCCTCTTCTGGGCTGCGGTCCGGTGCATACCGGTAGTTAACGGTCAAGGTCGCTGCATCGGGAACAACATTCCCCGCGACCCCAGCTTCCACATATACCGCTTGCATCGCTTCGCGATACTCGCAACCGTCCACTATTGGACGACGGCCTTCGTACTTTTCCAATGTTTGCAAAATAGGGCCGAGGCGATGTATCGCGTTTCGACCCTTCCAGGGGCGAGCGGTGTGAGCTCGTTCGCCTTCGTACAGTGCCTTCACTCTGAGAGTTCCTTGACAACCTGCTTCGATAGCAGCCGATGTCGGTTCGCCGAGAAGGGCCACGTCACCATCAACAAGCTTGGGATGGGTTTCAAATAGCTGCTTCAGCCCGTTGTACTTTTCGGCGACTTCTTCACATGCATAAAAGATAAAGGTCACATCGACCGCTGGGTCATCGGCTGTTAAGGCGGTTGCCAACTGAGCGGCTAGTCCACCTTTCATGTCGCAGGCCCCTAAGCCATACAGCCGATCACCTTCAATACGGGCTTGCTGGTTTCCGTTAGCAGGAACAGTGTCGAGATGGCCTGCGATCACTATGCGGTGTTCGTGAGATAGTTCAGACCGTGCAATGACGTTGTCACCTACTCGATCCACAGCCAATTTTGAGGAATCGCTCAGCCGGCTCTCAAATAGGTCGGCGAGAGCCGCCTCTTCGTGACTTTCTGATGGGATATCGACTAGCTCTGCGGCTAGGTCAAGGAGATCAATCACTACTCCAAGGGTACGGTTTGATGATCGAGTGACCTAACTCATGCCTAGTCGTTGTTCTAATAGTTCAATTCGTTCGTCAGTTTGGACAGCGGCTATACGAACGTATTCAATGCCAAGGGACCCATAGAATTCGCCGGGTGATGCTAATAAACCCACTTCTTTTAAGAGGTGTTCCACGAAGGCCCATGCATCGCCGCCAGGCGCCGGAACCCATAGATAGAAGCCCCCTCGAGGCAACGGAGCCTCCGCTCCTATGTTTGAGATGATATTTGACAAACGGTTGAGTCGGTTCCAATAAATCTCGCGCTGCTGTTCTACGTGGGTTTGGTCTGACAGCGCAGCAACTGCCGCAGCTTGGGCTGGTCCGGGGACCATGAATCCTGCGTGCTTACGAATCTCCCGCAAGTATTCAACTATGTCTGGGTCACCAGCGTAAAACCCAACCCTGACCCCGGCGAGGTTTGAGCGTTTGGACAACGAATGCACAGAGACAACACCCTGAGTGCCTGATGACAGGATGGTTCGCGGCGGACCATCCCATGTAAATTCGCAATAACATTCGTCACTGAAGACTGGGATCTGATTATTTCGGCCCCAAGTTGCTACCGCATCGAGGTCGTCTAAGCCGCCAGCGGGATTTCCTGGGGTGTTGACCCATAGAAGAAGAGCTCGAGCTCGATCTTCTTCTGAAACTTCCTCAAGCTGGATGCACCAGTTCTTATCGACAGGGACGGCTACTGATCGGCATCCTGCGAGAGTAGCCCCCATCTCATAACTCGGATAACTAACCGCCGGGTACAGCACGGTGTCGCGGTTGGGGTTGCGTAATTTCATCCAATGAGGAAGGCCTGCCACAAACTCTTTAGTTCCGACTGCTGCAGCGATTTCGGTAGTGGCGTCAATCGTGCAGTCGAAGCGGTTAAATGCCCAAGAAGCGACTTCTTCTCTAAAGGCAGGGGTTCCAATCGACGGAGGGTAGCTGCGTTCCATCTCTGAGTTAGCTAACGCTTTGATGACCTGCTTAGGAGGAGCATCAATCGGGGTGCCTATTGAGCAGTCAACTATTCCGCCTTCGTGATGAGCAGCAAGCGGTTTCAATTCATCGAGCCGGTCGTAGGGATAAGGAGGTGGTTTGAAACCTTCTTCGTCTCTCATTTCGCTTCCTCGGAACTATTTTCATCGATGAATTCAGCTAGAACATCTTGTGAGATTTCGTCTAGGCGCGCTTTAATTCTTGCCCCATCTTCGTCGTGCTGTTCCATGAGGACTTCACCCTCACGGTGGACCGCTGCAATGACATCGCCACGACTCCATGGGATCATTAGGTCGACTACCTCGGTAAGACTTCGTAGGCGGTCGCCAATGACAGACAGGAGCTGTTCTAGGCCTTGACCTGTGCGCGCTGACAAGGCGAGGGAACCTTCATGTCGGGAAAGCAAGTGCTCTAAACCCTCGTCTTTAACTTGGTCAGTTTTATTGAAGGTGATCAATTCAGGTACGTCTCCGGCTCCAATTTCCCTCAAAACTGAACGGACAGCCGTCATTTGGCCTTCCGGATCAGGTCCAGCGCCATCGACTACGTGGAGCAACAAGTCCGCCTCAGCCACTTCCTCAAGCGTGGATTTGAACGCTTCAACTAGGCCTGTTGGAAGTTTCTGAATGAAGCCAACAGTGTCAGTCATCAGTACGGTTTCACCACCTGGAAGTTGCAGGCGTCGAGTCGTGGCGTCCAAAGTCGCAAAAAGTCTGTCTTCTACTAACACGCCAGCGCCAGTAAGGCGATTGAGTAGGGTTGATTTTCCAGCGTTGGTGTACCCAACAATGGCCACCGTGTGAAACCGAGAGCGTCGTCGCGATTTTCGTTGATTCTTTCTTGTTCGTCTTAGACCGGACAAGTCTTTTTCAAGTTTTGCTAACCGGCGTTGAATTCTTCGTCGGTCTACTTCAAGTTGGGTTTCGCCTGGGCCTCGTGTTCCGATACCACCACCCTGTTGGCTTAGCTGATTTCCTCTACCACGCAACCGCGGCAGGTGGTACTTAAGTTGAGCTAACTCAACTTGGGCCTTTCCTTCAAGTGTTGTCGCATTCTGGGCAAAAATGTCGAGGATGACAGCAGTTCGATCTAAAGCAGTTCGTTTAAGGATCTTCTCTAGGTTGAATTGCTGAGCTGGACTTAGCTCGTCATCAAATACGACAGTGTCGGCATCCAGCCCATCTGAAGTTTCTTGAATTTCAGTTGCTTTACCTTTCCCGACGTATGTAGCAGGGTCCGGGGCTTCTCGCTTCTGAATGACACGATCTACCGGGTCCGCACCCGCAGTATCAACCAACTGGGCGAGTTCGTTGAGGTTGGCGTCTATTTGATCATCTGAAGCACCTGGGAACTGAACCCCAACTAACACAATCTGCTCACGGAATGATCGGTCGATGAGGCCTGTCGCTTCACCAGCAAACTCTCCGAACCCACCGCGGTGGGTGGCTTCGTCGATTGGCTCATCAAAAGAGTTCGTCATAGAGAAACTTCGATAGCTCCGACATACTCAGCGGGTCCGATCAGGGTCGGTTCTTCACCTATCAAGACTCGGCATGCCCCACCTGGCATTTGGACCCGTACTTCTTCACCCACGAGACCCCATTGGTGAGCTCGAACAGCTGCTGCTATCGCTCCTGTGCCGCAAGCTTTGGTAACTCCCACTCCACGTTCCCAAACCACCATGTCAAGACAGCTTGAGTCTTTGTCATCTACGGAAATACATTCAATATTCATTCCATCTGGATAGAAAGCTTCGTATCGAACACCGAGATCTGCCATATCGATAATCGAGTGGTCATCTACCACCACTACCAGGTGCGGGTTGCCTAGGTCAGCAGTACCTGCCATCGAGTGTCCAAGGTCTTTAATGATTTCGTCATGGACTCCTGGGCCGGGCCCTACCGATCCCATTCCCACCGTAATTTGCGCCGTAGCGCCATCTCCATCTATTTCAACGTGACGTCGCCCTCCGGCTGTGTCGATCTCAAGGGACGCAGGGCCTGTGTTGTTCGTCATTGCATAGGCTTGGGCCAGGCATCGGATCCCGTTGCCACTCATCTCAGCAAAAGAGCCATCTGCGTTATAAAGCACCATGGCAAGGTCGGCATCGGTGCTACTCGGCATTCCCAAAATCAGACCATCGGCGCCAATGCCGGTGCGACGGTCACATATTCGCCTTGCGAGCTTGCTGATTCCAGCTGGTTCCTCAAGCGTCAGGCAGATAAGAAAATCATTTCCTAGGCCATGGTGTTTAGTTAACCGCATAGATAGCTCCTACACCATTGTCACAGTTCTTGACCCTATTCCTACGACGAAATTTCATTAATGACTGCACCCAGTTGGTCACGAGGAATCCATTCCACCCGAGGATCACGCTTAAACCAGCGTTGCTGGCGTCTCGCGAAGCGTTTCGTACGCTGAATTGCTAAATCAAGAGCTTCGTTAAAGGACAGCTCTCCACGAATATGGGCCAGCAACTCCTTATATCCGAGTGCTTGTCCAGCCGTCGCAGAGAGATTGGTTTCTGCCAATACTCGAACCTCCTCTAGGAAACCAGCCTCAATCTGATCGTTGTAACGTTGTCGAATTCGCTCGTCTAGGTCGTTACGTTCAATTTCGATACCAATTATTCGGTAGGGCACATCGGGGTAACTGTCTAGACCTGGTCCGAAAGAGGAAAAGGGTTCACCGGTACCAATTGACACTTCTAGCGCTCGAATTATCCGACGTCGGTTGCTGTTTTCCATCCGTGCCGCGCCTACCGGATCGAGCTCCTGTAGTCGCTGGTGCAGCTTCTGGGTGTCCGGTTCTTCATCCAGTTGTGACGCTATTTGCGTGAATCGCGGAGGAGGAGTTAGTCGATCAACGATCGCTCGCACGTAGAGCCCTGTCCCTCCGACAAGCAACGGAACACCATCTCGTTCTTCGATGTCTCTCCTAATAGAGTCGTGGGCTTGTTGGAAATCGACGAGTGTAAAGGATTCACTTGGTTCAACTAGGTCAATTAAATGATGGGGCGTTTCGAGCTGTTCTTCAACAGTGGGCTTAGCAGTACCGATGTTCATCCGGCGGTAGACCTGCATTGAGTCGACCGATAACAGCTCAACTCCACTAACCCGGCGGGCGATTTCTAACGCGAGCGCGGATTTGCCACAAGCGGTCGGCCCAACAACAACGACAGGCCTCTGTTGCATCTGCACCCGCGTAGTCAGGAAGACTCCACCGGTATACGGGTTCGATGTTTGGCGAACGCAGTCACTTCTAAGAGTTCGCCAACCAAGTTAAAGGTGCGGGCTTCGGTTACTCGGACTTGTGCATAAGAACCTGGTCGGATCGTTTCCCGTGCAGGAAAATGCACTAAGCGATTGTGTCGGGTACGGCCAGTCAACATGTCACTATCGCGTTTTGACGGTCCTTCAACAATGACTTCTTCTTCCTGGTCGATTCTGGATTCGTTGCCTTTCAGGCTTGTCCTTTCGATGACCTGTCGAAGACGTTCCATACGCTCCGCTGAAATCTTTGCCGGAACGAACTGTTCCGCTAGCTTCGCTGCTTCAGTCCCAGGTCGAGGTGAGTACACAAAGGTGTATGCACTGTCGAATTTGACTTCAGCGGCAACTTCTAGGGTTCTTTCGAAATCAAAATCAGTTTCTCCAGGAAATCCCACGATGATGTCCGTACTTAAAGCTAGGTCTGGGATCTGCTGTCTCGCTGCAGCTACTTTTTCGACGTACCTATCAGCCGTGTATCCACGATGCATCGCCGATAACACTTCGTCGCTCCCAGATTGCAACGGCAGATGAAGGTGCTCACAAACTTCCGGGACCTGAGCCATCACGTCGATAGTCTCCGGGCGAAGGTCCTTTGGGTGGGGACTCGTATATCGCACTCTTCTGATTCCACTGACCTCAGCAACAGACCGAAGTAAGTCCGAGAACAACGGTCGAGGCGTGTGCGGTCCGCGTACCCAAGCCTCCCCAACAAGTTGGCTCGACTCAGCCGATACTTCAGTGCCGCGAAGTTTGAGGGTGAGGTCTCGGCCGTAGCTGTTGACATTTTGACCCAGCAAGGTGATTTCAGTTATCCCCTCCATCGCCAATTGTTCGACCTCATTTACAAGTTCCCTATAAGGCCGCGAGATCTCTCTGCCTCGAACCGATGGCACGATGCAGAACGCACACGAATTGTCGCACCCAATTTGGATTGTTACCCAGGCAGCATGATTGGCGTCTCGTTTAACAGGCAAAGCGGAAGGAAATGATTCTGATTCTTCAACGATTTCGGTAATGGGGCCGCTGATCCGAGCCTGATCTAATAGACCGGTTGCCCGTCCCACATTGTGTGTTCCAAAAACCACGTCTACATGGGGAGCTCTCTCTTGGATGTGGTCACGGTCTTTTTGAGCCAAACAACCTGCAACGGCTATCTGTAGGTCTGGTCGCTCTTCTTTCAGTTTTTTGAGGTTCCCTAGTTGGCCGTAAAGCTTGTTATCGGCGTTCTCTCTAATGCAGCACGTATTCAAAACAATGACGTCGGCGTCATCAAAGGACTCGGTTTCCTCTAGGCCTTCCATCTCAAGTAGGCCTGCGATGCGTTCTGAGTCGTGTTCGTTCATTTGACACCCATAGGTGCGCACTACATACCTGCGGTTCACACTTAATAGGTTATTGGGCGAAACCTGTTGTCATGGAGTCAGGAGTGCCTGACTGGGAGCCAGCTCTCTAGAGATCTCTACCTGTGGGTGAATACAAAATGATCTGCCATGTTTTCTCGAATTTCAGACATGTGACCTAGGTACTGCTTCATTGTCCCGTTGTAATTGCCATCCTGCCGACGGTTGTCAGCTCCTTCAAAGTTGTAATAACCAGGAGTGCAATCGCGATTCCTATTGGTTTTACCGCGATGGTCAATTACTTCCTGGACCCATTGCTCTTCGGCTTGATGAGTGCAATCGAGGCTATGAATATTATTTTGCCGAACAAAATCGATGCACTCGGCTATATGTTCACCTTGGCTGTTCAGCACATCTGTGAGATTGAATGCAAAGAAGGCTTGGTATCCGCCCATTATGAAAAGGTTGGGGTAGCCCTGTGAATGTATGCCAAGCAAGGTGCGAATGCCGTCAGAATATTTAGCGTTGAGGTCGAGCCCCCCTTCGCCGATGATCTGGTTATAGATACCTGTTTGTTGCACTTCGAAGCCGGTGGCATAAATCAACACATCAACCTCGTATTCGACGCCGTCGAACACAGGTCCATTTGCGTTTATTTGAGTTATACCTTGGCCTTCAGTATCGACGAGTGTGACATTGGGCCTGTTAAAGGTTGGTAAGTAATCATTGTGAAAACAGGGGCGTTTACACATGAGCATGTACCAAGGTTTCAACGATTGGGCGGTTGCGGGGTTTTCAACGACTTCATCGATCCGGTTGTGAATCCGCATCATCGCGTCAATATTGGCGTTTTCTTGTCGGCGAACTTTTTCTTCTTGAGACATTGCTGCTCGTCTCGCCTTAACTGCATCCGAAACTCGAGGCCCTTCAATTGCTCGCGAACGACGTTCCGCCTGCCAACCCGGTTCCAAGGTTGCTGCCCATTCGGGATCGGTTTCCCAGTCGTCTCTAACGTCAATAGAAGATGGCGTCCGTTGAAAGACATAAAGCTCTTTCGCCATCTTGCCTAATTCCGGTATTGCTTGCACAGCACTAGCGCCCGTACCAATGATTCCGACCCGCTTATCTCTGAGATTTTCTAGATTTGACCCCGTGTATTGATAATCCCACCGAGATGTGTGGAATGAGTGGCCAGCAAACTGTTCGACGCCTTCGATCTTCGCGAGCCTCGGCTTAGAGAGCGTGCCGTTGGCACACACGACGAATCGAGCGCTAATCCTGTCGCCTTGATCGGTTTCTACTATCCAAGTCTCTGATTCTTCATCCCAAAGCGTAGAAATAACCGTCGTTCCAAAGACAGCGAGATCATAAAGGTCGAACCGTTCTGCGATCATCTTGCAGTATTCGTAGATTTCTTGACCGCCGGCGTAGTGGCGGCTTGGAACGTACCCTGTCTCGTCTAACAACGGGAGATAGTCATAAGCGACGACATCGCAGGCAACTCCGGGGTAGCGGTTCCAGTACCAAGTCCCCCCTACGTCAGCTCCGCGTTCAACGATTCGAATGCTCTCTACGCCCTTTTCTCTCAGCCGCGCTGAGGTCAGTAAGGCCGAGAAGCCACCACCGATAAACAAGACCTCGACCGAATCGTTGAGAGCTTCTCTGTCTTCCACCTCGTGGCCATAGGGATCGACTGCGTACTTCGCTAAATCACCTGTCAAATTAGAGGTGTAGTTGTCTGTGCCAGGCGGGCGATAGTCCAATCGGAGGTCTCGTTCGGAAGCGAACTTTTCTTTGACTTGTTCGTAATATTCCTGGGGCGGTCGTTCTTGCCCGTCGTGGGTGTAGTCAAAGTTGAAAATATCTTGCGGCTTTTCTTGCTTGTCGGCCATCACACTCATTTCTGAACGACATCGAGTTCCTTAAAGCTATAGCTCAAAAGGTCTCGGGGTGGCTCTAGAAACGCAAATGATCAAGATCTATCTGTCAACACAACGACGATTGTTGCGTCTCAACTTTTCAACCAACAAATTCGTGCTGACTAGTCATCGACAGCATCAAGGACTTCTTCAGTCTCTGGTTCGGTGTCAACTGTTTCAACTTCAGCTTCAACCTCCCCAATACCTAGCTGGGATCGGATCCGCCCATCAATTTCAACCATCACTTCTGGGTTGTCCGTCAAGAATTGTTTGGCGTTTTCACGACCCTGTCCGAGTTGTTCGCCTTCGTAGGTGTACCAAGCGCCTGATTTCTTGACTATTCCTTGTTCTACTCCGACATCCACGAGTGACCCCTCGCGACTAATTCCTTTGCCGTACATGATGTCGAACTCAGCTTGCCGGAACGGTGGAGCGACTTTGTTTTTGACAACTTTGATGCGCGTCCTACTACCTGTTATTTCGCCGTCGGATTTGATGGCTTCGATCCGGCGAATGTCTATTCGAACTGACGAGTAGAACTTCAAAGCCCGTCCACCGGGAGTCGTCTCAGGACTACCGAACATGACGCCAATCTTTTCTCTCAACTGGTTGATGAAGATAACGATGGTTTTAGTTTTGTTCAGATTGGCCGTGAGTTTGCGTAAGGCTTGCGACATCAGGCGAGCTTGTAAGCCAACGTGGGTGTCTCCCATTTCGCCTTCAATTTCAGCTCGTGGCGTTAAAGCAGCTACTGAGTCGATTACGACGACATCTATTGCCCCTGAACGAATAAGCATGTCGGTAATTTCGAGCGCTTGCTCACCAGTATCAGGCTGCGAAATAAGTAATTCATCAACGTCAACGCCTATGTTTTTGGCGTACTCAGGGTCCATGGCGTGTTCGGCATCTACATAAGCGCAGATCCCGCCAGTACGTTGAGCTTCCGCCACAACGTGCATCGCTAATGTGGATTTTCCCGATGCTTCAGGGCCATAAACCTCGACGACTCGACCTCGCGGAAGACCACCGATGCCGAGAGCCATGTCAATTGCCAGGCTGCCTGACGACACAGCTTCAACTTTCATTTGGCCTCGTTCACCCATCTTCATAACAGCGCCTTCGCCAAATTGGCGTTCAATCTGTGACAGTGCCATATCGAGTGCTTTTTCTCGTTCCACGCTGCTGGTCCTCCTCGGACGTATCTTTGGCTTCGCCTGAAGCCAACTTTGGTTAACGGGCAGATACTTAACCCTGTTGGTGGAAACCGTACGGTCAGGGTCAGACCCTGAAATTGTGCGGACAGAATTAAGGTACATCCCGAACACCTGTTCGGGCAAGTATCGAACGAATGTTCTATTGGTCGAGATCTGAAGCATTTAATCGATGAACCCGCGAGACTCTCTATATGAGCAGTTACATAGCCGACAAAGATTTCCAATTTCTGAAGATGGAGCGGACAGATGGGGTGGTGTTCGTGACTATCGACGCTCCTCCGATGAACGTCATGACCCCTTCTCTGTTTCGAGAGCTCGCGAAATTTGGGGCTCAAGTATCGGAGGACGACTCGGTGCGTGTCGTTGTTTTGAGGAGCGACGACCCAGACTTTTTCATCGCGCACTTTGATGTTTCAGCAATTTTGGAATTCCCGGTCGAAGGCCCCGCTGAGAAACCCGAAGAGTTGGTCGGCTTTCATTTGATGTGTGAGACCTACAGAACAATGTCCAAGGTGACAATTGTTGAAATTGGAGGCAGGGTCGGCGGTGGAGGCAGCGAACTCTCAATGTCATGTGACATGCGATTTGGTGCGTTGGGTAAGACGGTGGTGAATCAAATGGAAGTTCCTATCGGAATACTGCCGGGTGGAACTGGAACCCAGCGCTTACCACGTCTGGTGGGTCGGGGTAGAGCTATGGAAATAATTCTGGGGGGCGTCGACATCGATGCTGAGACTGCTGAAGCTTGGGGATATCTCAATCGAGCGCTCCCCTCTGACGCATTGCGCCCATTTGTAACCGACCTAGCTTTACGAATCGCTTCGTTTCCGCCTCATGCTGTGGCGTTAGCTAAGGAAGCAGTTAACAATGCTGACACTCTGCCTTTGAACGACGGGTTGATGGAAGAGCGTTACCTTTTTCAGCGGCTACTCCGAACCCAAGAGGCCGAACCGGCGATGCGAAGCTTCTTAGATGCTGGTGGCCAAACTCGAGAAGCAGAGCAGCGGATGGGCCAATTAGTCACTGAGGTTGATTGGTCTTAGATACGACAACCGCCTCAGCGTTATTAACGAAATTCAGGCGCTACTTGCTCGATAAAAAGATCCATCGACTCTTTCTTACGTTCGAGCGGCCCAAAAGTGAAATCAGGAACAATCAGTTCATCTAGTCCGACTTCGGCGTAGGCCCCGACTATGTCGATGACTTCTGCCGGGGTACCCACAATCGTGGCCCGCCCAAAGTCTTTGCCTCGAAAACGTGAGAGTTGATCTTCATCCTCGGCAATAAACATTAGGGCGCAGGCAGATCTTTGGATTTCGGCGGCGTCACGGCCAACATCTTGACAGTGGGCATTCAATACCTGGCAGAGTTCCGCTATATCGTCTGGCATTCCCCAATAGTTCCATTCGTCAGCGTGAAGTGCCGCAGTGCGTAATGTCCGTTTACGGCCCCCTCCTCCGATCATTAGAGGGATCTTGCTCTGTATTGGTTTGGGGTCTAGGGGAGCGTCGACAATGTTGTAATGCTCGCCTTGAAAATCGGTGCGGTTATTCGCCAAGAGCGAAGTTACGATCTCTACCGCTTCATCAAGTCGGTCAAGTCGGCCTTTGACCGTCGAAAAGTCGAACCCATACTTTTCGTGCTCGTTCTCCTGCCAACCTGCTCCTATACCAAGCACCACTCGACCACCAGATATGTGATCGATAGTCGCGGCAATCTTTGCCGTGAGCGCAGGGTTCCTATAGGTATTCCCGGCGACTAAGGGGCCAATACGAACTCGCGGAACACACGCAGCTATGGCTGCCAATACCGACCAAGCCTCATGGATTGGTTGATCAACATTTTCTTCATTGGGCATGAAGTGGTCTGCATACCAAATGCCATCCCATCCAGTGCTCTCGGCATGGCGGCACCCTTCGAGAGTGTCTTCCCAAGATTGACCGTTACCTGTCCAGAAGCTAAATCGCATAGCCACAGCCTTTCAGAAGTTGGGGCCTTGTGCGAAACCATGCCACTACAACAGTGGTTGTGTAGCAACCACAGTATGAGTGTGACCTTTCGGGCCGATGCGACTCTCTACTAACAGCAACCGGTCAACTTGAAAGACCCCTTCGACCCAAGCTCCTTCTAGCTGCGCGTTCTCAGTTGCTTTCATGCGTCCCAGAGTTATATGACCAACAAACGGCAAATGGTCACCTGAACTTTGCGGGGCCATTGTGGTCCGAACTTGGTCCGCTACACCCGACAAGCCACCGACCGGCACCATGAGAATCCGATGATCGAGCCGAGTCACCCGTGGACCTAAAGTTCCAACAGCTTTGCTGGCTTCTATCTGCAGGAACAGACGTTCCAGCTTTTCTATGTTGGACTTTTCGAAAAATTGGATCGTTATGTGCCACTGCTCTGATGAACTCCAGCTAATCCCCCGCTCAGTGCGTTCCAGCTCAAGCAAATTAGTGCGGATTAACTCAGGAACCGGAACCGATATGAAGGCTCTGGTCACAATTAGGAACGTGATCCTTCTAGATGCAGCCTGAGAAGATTGAGCAATGAAATGACACTGAATTGACGAATCCTTTCGAGATCTCCTGGAAGGGTTACCTGTTCTACCGTCTCAAAGCCCTCCATCGACACGGCGAGCCACGCAGTGCCAAATGGGTGAGTCTCAGTCGCTCGAGTTGGGTCTTCTATTGACGTGGTGGCGATACCGACGTCTGACACCAAAATTCCTCGTGCTACTCGCGCTAATTGCATTGCAGCTTCATCTGGCTGCGATGCACTGGGGTCCCCTTTCAGTAAATACGACAAGATTCCCGCGCCTCGGGCTGCGACAGCCCCCGAAAATGCTTCAGTACCGCTCCTTGCAGTGGCTAGTCGATGGGCGAGATAACCCGCTGTTGTTGTTTCTACAGCCCCAAGACTCAAACCTCTGTCAGCAAGGAGGGTCAGAACTGTCGACTCCATGTTGTCTTCGTCGACCGCAAATACGAGATCGCCAAGCAGTTCTCTCAAGAAACGTTCTTCTTTTTGAAGTATCAGGTCAACCTCAGTGGAGGTGGCAGCTTTGGCTGTAATTCGGACCTTTATGCCTTCGACACCACTGGCAAGAAAAGCCAGGGTTGGGTTCCCCGCTGCCTCTAGGTCGCTTATTCGTTGACCGAGTATCTCAGCTAATCCAGATTCGCTTTGACCCCATGTTCGCAGCACCCTGCTTTCGATCACAGAGGTGATCCCGGAACGAGCCTGCAGATCCGGAAGGACCGTTCCGAGAATCATTTCTTTCATCTCATAGGGAACACCGGGAACGGCATATATGACTTTCTCATCTCCATTAGCCATTTCTACTGGCACTACCAACCCTGGCGCAGTTCCTGGCTGTTGGTCCATGGGTCGGGCACCTTCAGGCACCATCGCCTGTCGTAGATTGTTCTCAGGCATCTCGCGACCTCGAGTTCTAAACATCTCTCTAATTCGGTCCGCTATCCCTTCGTCGAGGACCAACTCAGATTTGACGACGCTGGCTATGACCTCGCGGGTTATGTCGTCTTGGGTGGGTCCCAAACCCCCACACATTATGAGTGCGTCGCTTCGCTCAAGACCTAACCGAACTGATTCTTCTATCCGCGTCCAGTTGTCACCGACTTTGGTTTGATAGTGACTGTCAATACCTGCGAGGGCCAACTGCCCACCAATCCATGAGGAATTGGTATCAACGATCTGTCCAAGTAACAGTTCAGTTCCAACGGCTATTACTTCACAATTCATGTGTTGACCCTATTGCTCTTCGCGCCTACTGGGGGTACTTCGCACAGCTGGGCTTACTCAAAAGAGCAACGTCAAGAATTTAGAGGTCGTCACCCAATTGCACTCGGGCAATTTTTCGAGCGCCAACCATGTAGGAGACTCCTGTCTGAACGGTAAGAAACACTGCAAGCCACAACGCTGCAGTAGCTATCCAATGAGCTGAAGTCGCTATCGGCGGAATCACTGCAAACCCAATGGCCCAAAGTTGAATGAACGTCTTCCATTTCGCCATTTTTGTAGCGGGGACCGTGATTCCCCTGCGTCCAGCTCGAGATCTGTACGCGCTGATTGCTAGCTCGCGTAGCGCAATGATTGCTACTGGAAGCCAATGAAACTGACCGTTAACTACTAAGGCAAACATTCCACCCAGTACCAGTACCTTGTCCGCAAGCGGGTCCAGAAAAGCTCCGGATCGGGTAGCTCCTTGTCGTCGCGCCAGCCAGCCATCAGCAAAATCTGACATACCGATCGTGAATCCGACAGCAAAGGTAACCCACGACGGGTCGCTGTTAGCTATGAGTAAGACAAATACCGGCGTAGCCAAGATGCGCGCTACGGTCACAAAGTTTGCTGGGGTAGCAAGCGCAGTCGGTCCATATGTCGGACAACCGGTGTCATCGGGTTCTTCCATTAAGGCACTTCTGCTAGCACGGCTTCAAGATCTGGGCCTTCTGACCGCGTGACAACCACATCATAAATTCCACCTGGCTTCAGAATTGGTGAAACTTTCACTATCCCATCTATTTCTGGCGCTTCGCGGTGGGATCGACCGATGCCTGGTGTATCGATCAATACTTCAATCTTGTGCCCTACTAGCTGATCTCGACGATCCGCTGTTATGACGTCCTGAATTTCACTCAACTCTGTATGACGCTCTCTCATCAGTTGCTCAGGCACTTGTTCCTCAAGGTTTGCTGCATAGGTGCCCTCTTCGCATGAGTAGGTAAAGAACCCACACCAGTCCAACTGAGCTTCTTGTAGCCACGACGCAAGGTCGGCCTGATCATCTTCGGTTTCTCCTGGGTATCCAACAATGAAATTAGATCTGAACACCGCTTCTGGGCATAAGTCGCGAATTCTCCTAATTCGTTCAAGGAACTTTTCGCCATCACCCCAACGTCGCATGCGTCGTAAGTGATTACGTGTCACATGTTGCAGCGATAGGTCGAAATACGGTAATCCGCCCGCCAAAACCGCCTCAATCAACTCGTCGGAGAGGTCAGATGGATATAGGTATAGGAGTCGAACTCTTTCGACCTTTTCTCTTATCGCGTTGACAAGAGAAACTATCGATCCTCGTCTCCCTAGGTCTGACCCATAGCTGGCTAAATCCTGAGCAACCAGCACTGCTTCGCGTATTGCAAGGTCATCAATCTCTCGCAAGATCGAATCAGCCTCACGGCTTTTTTGTGGGCCACGAAAGGATGGAATCGCACAAAAGCCGCACGCTCGGTCACACCCTTCAGCAATCTTCACATAAGCCCATGGGAGACTCGCCGCCGGTCGACGCAAATTGAGCAAATCAAATTTAGGTGCTTGGGCCTCAGGTTTCACTGATAACCCGTCTGGCTTTCGGGTGAGGTTGACCGGCACACCGAAACCAGCGACGTGATCTACCTCTGGCAATGCCTGCGCCAATTCGTCTCCGTAGCGCTCCGCAAGACATCCGGTTACCACGATCCGTGATCCCGGCATTCGTTCTTGTTCTAACTGCAGCACCGCGTTAATTGATTCCTCGCGAGCTTCTTCAATAAACGCACAGGTATTGACCACCACAAGGTCGGCGGACGATGCATCATGGGTCTGAACCAGGCCATCATCGATCAGCGTGCCCGCGATCTTGTCTGAGTCAACTTGATTCTTGGGGCACCCTAACGTGTGTAAATGAAAGCGTTGCTGAGACTGAACCATTACATCCCTAGGGTACGGCGTCGGGAGTAGCTACCCATCTGAAACCGGGCGGTAGTGTTGGTCTATGGCTCCGGTTCCTCATCTCGTAGAGAAGAAACGAACCCAATTTCTCATTCAAGGCATGTCCTGCACTGCCTGCGCAACTCGGGTAGAAAACGCTTTATTGAATCTCGACGGGGTAGAAACCGCTCACGTCAATTTTGCTACCGCGACCTCTCTTGTTTGGCATAGCGAAGACGTTGATTCATCAACCATGACTGAGCTCGTGGCAGATCTCGGATTTCAGGCCGTAGAGGACGGCGATAGAAATCAAATCCAATCTTCGACTGAATCAGCTCTACGAAGAAAAACCATTCCGGCTTTACTCATCGCTCTGTTCGCGATGACAACAATGTTCTTTCAGTTCCCTGGCAGTGACTGGGTTATTGCGGCACTTTCCACAGTCAGCGTCTGGTGGGCTGGCTGGACTTTTCACCATGCTGCACGTCTCCAGATACTTCAACGATCACTAGCGATGGACACTCTTATTTCGCTCGGAACCTTAGCTGCATGGTCCTGGTCCATCGTGGTACTCGTACTAGATGCTGACCAAAGCCTTCACTTCGGAGGGGCGAACGCCATAGTCGCCTTCGTGCTTCTGGGAAAATGGTGGGAAGCACGAGCCATGCGCACATCGGGTGACTCCTTGCGCGCATTGGCAGACCTCACCCCGAAGCAAGTGCGACTCCGCGACGGTAGGGCGTTGCCCATTGAAGAGCTAGCAGTTGGGGCCGAATTCATTGTCGCCCCAGGGGAACGAGTCGCTACTGATGGCACGGTAATCGAGGGGTTATCAGAAGTAGATGCGTCTCAGGCCACCGGAGAATCAATGCCGATCAAAGTCTTACCCGGCTCGGCCGTAGCGGGTGGCGTTCTCAATGGCCCAGGAGCCTTGGTGGTCAAGGCAACAGCAGTCGGTGAGGATACAGAACTTGCCAGGGTTGCGAGGCTCGTCGAAGATGCACAAGCAACTCAAGTACCGATCCAACGCCTCGCCGATTTAGTTGCTGCGAGATTCGTGCCAGCCGTGATCCTCGTAGCGTTTGGAACCCTGGTGCTTCGATGGCTTCTTGGCCATCAAGCAAGCGATGTCTTGATTGCTGCCGTAGCTGTATTAGTCGTGTCCTGTCCTTGTTCATTTGGTTTGGCGACACCTCTAGCTGTGTTAGTTGGAACGGGACGAGCAGCCCAGCTGGGAGTAGTAGTCGCCGGAGCTCATGTATTGGATTCGACACGAGTCATCGACACCGTTGTCTTCGACAAGACGGGCACCCTAACTAGCGGTCATCCATCGATCGTAGATGTCCTGTCCACAGCAAATAACAAGCCGTTGCTTCTATCGCTTGCTGCTGCTCTTGAATCAAGGTCGGGCCACCCCATCGCTCGCGCTTTCGAACCATTCATAGATGGAGAAGCGGAAGTCGCAGACTTCACCAACAAGCCGGGACAAGGAATCACAGGCAGAGTTAATGGAATTGAGATCCGCGTAGGCAAAACGGAACTATTTTCAGAAGTTCCGATCCAGCTAGAAAATTTTGGCCTTGACGGAACCACATTATTTATAGGCCGAGGAGCAACCGCTGAAGCTTCAGTCATAATTCGAGACGAGATTCGCCCCAGCAGCCCCGAGGCCGTGTCTTTGTTAACCGATATGAATCTTGAGGTTGTTTTGCTTTCCGGCGATACGTACAAAGTGGCTGAGCGCGTTGCGCATCAACTCAACATAGAAAATGTGATTGCAGAGGTATTACCCGAGCAGAAACGTGACCATGTTGCAGCACTTCAATCCGCTGGCAAATGCGTTGCCATGGTGGGCGACGGCATCAATGACACTCCGGCCTTAGCCACAGCTGACCTAGGCATAGCACTACAAGCAGGAACTGATGCCGCTCGAAACGCTGCTGACCTGACGATCATGACAAACGACCCCCGAGCTGTCGCTGATGGGATTGCTTTGTCCCGCAGAACTTTGCGAGTAATCAAAGAAAATCTTGCCTGGGCTTTTTCGTACAACGCGATTGCCTTGCCTCTCGCAGTAACTGGCTACCTCTCGCCGACTTACGCTGCCATTGCAATGGCGTCCTCATCATTTTTAGTTGTTGCAAATAGTCTTCGACTTCGCCGGTTTCATACCCTAAAAGCCGCGAATTCACTGGGGGCACAGACAGCAGTTGACCTTTCCGTCTAGCCAGCGACAATGTAGGTCTCACAGGTGTTACGAACTACTGGCCTTAACGCGCATAGTCTCGGGTCCGTGACTGGTCCCACTCATCGCGTCCTTTCAGAGACCGAAGTGCTCGCGCGTTTAAGAAGTAAGCGAGGGCAACCCGGCTACCTCGCAATGTTTAGCTCTTGGCTCGGTGGTGTGGTTACTGACCCGGCGTTGATGCAAATCCCTTTAGACGATCATTTGGTTCACAGGGGCCACGGGGTCTTCGACACCTGCACCCTTAGTGGTGGCCGTCTTTATCGTCTCGGTATCCACATCGATCGACTCCTTACAAGCGCATCTCTTGCACGCATTGAACATTCCTGGACTAAAGAAGATCTCATCCAGATGGTTATGGATACTGCGAGCCATGCGGGAATAACAGATGGTGCAGTTCGCTACTGGTTGTCCGCTGGTCCTGGTGGCTTTTCACCCAGCCCACAAGAATGTGATGAAGCTTGCTTTTATTGCGTCATTCTTGACCCCATGCCCCTAGCAGGAGCTAACTCCGACCCAATGTCATCGGGCATACCCGAAGCCACTGTGTCGGAAACACCCATGAAGCCACCCCTTCTAGCCACCATCAAGTCCAACAACTACCTGCTCAACGTCTTAACCCATATGGAGGCGGTTGATCGAGGGGGAACATTCGGCGTGCTAGTCGACGACAATGGATATGTTGCCGAGTCGTGCGTCTTAAACGTCGCTTTCATTACCAAGGACCAAGTTTTTCGAACGCCCCCGTTTGAGGGCATTCTCTTAGGCACAACTGTTCGCCGAGTAATGGACCTGACATCGACAATCCTGGTCCAAGAAGGCCTAGTTTCTTCAGTCACTCAATCTCCAGTTCTCGCATCAGAAGTCTCGGGCGACTTGATCTCGGAGATGTTCTTATGCGGGGGCGACACACATCTGTTCCCTGTGACCTCATGGGATCAGGTACCTGTGGGAGACGGACAAGTCGGACCAGTTGCAAAGCGTCTCTTGGGGCTCCTCGAAGAGGAGGCATTTGGCACCGGTTCTGGAGATGCCTCTGACTTTATAGAAGTGGTCTACACCGACTAAGAAGGCGGCGAGAGTGTGATGCGTTTCAGTGAAAGAGTGGAGCAACTCGTTCATTCCCCAATAGGCGCCGCACATGCCCTTGTCGGCCTAAGAACCAACGATCGTCTCTTATTAGACCTGTCGCAGGCCGCTCCTTCTTTTCCACCAGCAAACGCAGTAATTGAACGAATTGCCGAAGTTGCAAGCGAACCCGACGCAGGTCGATATCCGCCCCAACCTGGCTTGCCGCAATTACGCGAAGCATTCGCGAGCGACTTAAGCACAGGCTATGCGGCCGACATATCGCCTGATTCTGTATTGATCACCGCCGGCTGTAACCAAGCTTTTTGTTGTGTAGCAAGCGCCTTAACAAGCCCCGGCGATGAAGCGATCCTGGTCGCCCCCTTTTACTTCAACCACGACATGTGGCTACAAATCGAAGGAGTCAAAGTTAGGCATCTAGAACCCGGAGCCAACTTAGTACCCGACCCTGAACATGCCAAAGCCCTAATAACTGACAAGACCAAACTGATCACACTGGTGTCCCCCGGAAACCCAACTGGTGTGACCATTCCCAAAGAAGTAATTCACGACTTCGCCGAATTAGCTAGAAGCAACAACCTCGCCCTCATCGTTGATGAGACCTATCGCTCTTTTCGTGATGAACAAGGTCCAGCCCACCACCTATTCGATAATTCCGATTGGGAGGATCATGTAATTAGCCTCCACAGCTTTTCAAAAGATTTCGCCATCCCCGGCTATAGATGTGGAGCCGTTGTCAGTGGCAAGCCAGCAATAACAGAAGCGCTAAAGGTCTTGGATTGTCTCGCAATCAGCGCACCTCGGATCGGTCAGGAGGCAGCGCTAGCAGGTCTCCGTTACGCGCAACAATGGAGACTTGATCAAGCCTCAAGAATTAAGGACTTGGAGTTCCGTTTTCTTGAATCGATGGAAAAACAGCCCGGCGGCTTCGAAGTCATATCTTCTGGCGCTTATTTCGGATGGGTTCGACATCCACGAATAGATCTCTCAACCGAAGAGGTAGTGCGAAAGCTGGTATTGGACCACGATGTTCTAACTATCCCTGGGACCGCCTTTACGTCTACCGACCAGGCGACCATTCGAATGAGTTTCGCGAACCTCGAACCCAAACAAATTGACGAGTTACCTTCAAGGCTGAGTGAATTCGCTTAGCCCCACATCTAGTGTCGTGGCGTGGCTACTCCCATCGACCCTCGACCTCGGTCGACAAAAAAAGTTGATGACGTACCAGTAACGCTTGTTGAAACCGCTTCACTGGGAGCCTTTGAAGCTGCTATTCACAATTCAATTTCAACTGCCATAGACACCGAGACTGCCTATAACCCACAAGCATTCGTTGGGCCCAACGCCTCACCAGGTGCTCTCCGCGTCATTTCAGCGGCTACCAGAAGCCCCGATGGCCTCGAACAAGCATGGGTTCTGGACGTCATGAACCTAGACCGATTAACGATTGCCTCGATTCTCAGCGGCGTCAGAGCTGACGCCTGGAACGCCGACTTCGATTCTCGCGTATTGGATCGCGATCTTTTCGAACCCGCTATAAAGGGCCAGAGCGCTGTGACATCAATTCTGTGGTGGGATGCACAGCTCGCTGACGCGTTACTACATCAAGGACGCACCGGGTTTAGCTTTTACCACGGACTGGCCTGGGCAGTTGAGTGGTATTTGGGTTTGAGCGCTGAAGGCAAAGGAACGACTCAGTTGTCCTATAACGAGTCCGATCCCCTTTCTACCGATCAGGTCCTTTACGCAGCGGCAGATGCGATTGAGACCCTTTGGGTAGCTGACGAAATCAAGCGTCGCATCGGTGAGGCGGGACTATCGGAAGTGTGCAGGTTAGAGCAAGGAGCTCGCCCATTCTTGGACCACATGGAGCGGGTAGGGCTGCCGTTCGACTGGCCCGGTTGGGAACAGCGCTTAGACCAAATGAAAGAGCGCCGCGCCCAAGTCTCAAGTGACCTTGCCAACTTGACTGGAGGTGGTCAAGCAAGCTTGTTCGGCGACACACTCGAACCCTCTTGGAATCCGGGAAGCGAACGTCAAGCCAAAGAAGCCCTCAACGAATGGAGTTCCGATGAAGTTCTAGCTTGGTCCCTCGCAAAGTTTAGTGAATCGAGACCACTGCTACCTACTGACCCTTTAACAGCCACGGTCCTTGCTGACATCGGGGGCTCTATCTGCTCTTCCTTGCTCGAATACCGCGACCTGAGCAAAGTCCTGTCTACCTACGGCGAATCAATCCGAGAGCACATCGACGACTTCGGCCGCATGCACTCTGAATACCTTCAAGTTGTCGGCACTAATACAGGTCGCTTAGCGAGCCGCCGTCCTAACGCCCAGAACTTTTCACCCAAGATGAAAGAACATATAAGGCCTTCAGATCAGGACCGGGTGTTCGTGTATTCAGACCTAAGCCAAGCCGAATTGAGATTCGCTACTCAGGTAGCCGGGGATGAGAATCTCCGAGACGCATTTATTGCCGGGGAAGATATTCATTCAGCAACTGCTGAGCGGATGTTCGGAGTGGACATGGCTTCACTGAGCACATCTCAGCCTGAGGTTTACAGCGAGTATCGCGACAAGGCGAAACGAATCAACTTCGGAATTGTTTATGGCCAACGCGGCGGCGGACTTGCTAGGAGTCTTTCCCAGGCTGGCGTAGAAACCAACGACGATGAAGGGCGCGTACTCCTCGAACAATATCTAGATGCCTACCCTCAAATTGCCTCCTGGGTGTCCGACCGCGACAATTTCGTAGAGAAGTTAGCAACGACGCACGAAGAAATTGACTGGGAACTGACCCTTCTTTTACACAAGTCGTGGCCGTTAGTTCGCCAGGCAGTCCGCCAACACCGCGACGAACACCGCAACTGGCCTACAGCAGAGCAAGTCCTGTCTCGTTTGGGTTCGCCTTGGAACCTTGACGAGGTCGCTTGGACACTTTCGTTCGAGGCATCGGTAGTCGTCGACCACAAAGGCGAGGTATTCGGCTTTAACTCATTCACAAAATCAGGCCGGCGTCAGCAGTTCACTTTTCATACCGAAGGAGTGTTGGAACAAGCCTCCAAAACAATTATTGGATCGCCTAAAGAAGGTCCTAAAGCTGTTCGAAAACAAATAGGTGACCGTTATAACCTCAAATTCCGAAAAGCAGGACAAGGACTCTCCTCCGCCGAAATCACCAAGCTCTTGGAAGACCGGAAGATTCGTCGAGCAATTGTTGAGGAAGTACAGCAAACAATGGGCCCTGGCGCCACAACTCTGTTACTGAACAGATCCTTAGAGACTCGTATTTCGCAAATGGCTAACGCCTATCGCAACGCTCCTATACAGGGAGGTGTCGCTGACATCATGTTGGAAGCGTACGGCCTTTTACATGATCGCCTCTCTAACTTTGACGACGCAGTCGGCGTCCAAACCGTGCACGATAGTGTCGTTGTTGAGTGCAGACGCAATGATGCCCTTGCCGTGGCCTCTACGGTGAAAAACGCCATGGAGGAAGCGATGCAGGCCTGGTGTCCAGATATCCCTGCCCAAGCCGACACCGACATTCGCAACAGTCTTTCTGATCATGACGTCATTGAGACCATCTAACATCAGGGTGGGAGTGGGTAGATGCGAGTTCTGAACGAGGCTGAGGTAGCCACATTTCGCTCCGACGGAGTTGTACACATTCGTGGCGCGGTCGATGAAGCTTTGGTAACTGAAATTCTTGAATCGGTTGACCAGCTCATACAGTCGCCTGGCCGTTTTGGGGGATCCATGACCCCTCAAACAGCGTCAGGGATGTTTTTTCAAGATCGTTATCTGCATCCTACCCACCAAGATTTTCGTCGTTACGCCGATGAGTGCGGCCTCGCTGTTTCAGCAGCTACAGCGACAGGCTCAAGTAAAATTCATCTTTACTACGACCATGTATTTGTCAAAGACCCTGGCACACAAGAGCAATTCGTTTGGCATCAAGATCGACCCTACTGGGCAGTTGACGGCTCTCAAATTTGTTCAACCTGGCTGGCTCTTACCAACGCCAACGCGCAGTCAAGTGCTCTCCAATTCGTTCGAGGATCTCACCTTTGGGACCGTACGTTCAAACCCGAGTACCCAGCCCTCGAGGGTCTCCCCTCAACGAAAGTTGAGCAGGCCCTTTGGAAGGGCGTTGCTGAACACATCGATTCTTTTGAAGAGGAGTGTCCAGCCTTCGAGGAACATCCCGATCTATATGAAATTCTTTCCTTCGACGTTCTTCCCGGCGATGTTCTGCTATTCGACTTCAGAACGGTTCACCGCAGTGGACCCAACGATGGCAACACCCGTCGCGCAGCAATTTCGTGGCGCTGGCTTGGAGATGACGCTTTTTGGGATCCTAAAATTGGTGCAGACCCAATAATCCGTGATCAAGACACTGTGTTGGAAGCGGGTGAAGCGATAACCGATGAAGATGTTTTTCCATTGATTTACCAAAGCTGATGTGAAACAACACCCGGTTCGGTCGGTCTAGCATCTCAACATGAACATTGACCTTGCTGACCGATTAGAGCTTCACGAACTGCCCGGACGTTACGGTGACGCGATCGACGACCGAAATTGGGATCGCCTACGTCGAATATTTACAGATGACGCCGTCTTCGACCTCACTGGTGTCGGGTCACGCCGCCTTGAAGGCATCGCAGACATAGTCCATTTCATGAACGTGGAGGCTGCACACCCGAAAACCCACATGATGACCAACATCTACGTCGACGTCAGTGAAGACAACGTGACTATGAACTTTCGTATAGTCGCCCTGTTGGGAAAGGGCCTGGTGGGGACAGCTTCCTATTACGACCTTGTCGTAAAAACCGTTGATGGTTGGCGAGTCAAACATAGAGAATGCATGATCCATCGTCGCGACAAACTCGACGCGCCATGTGATCACGACGATTAGGCCTCAATACGAGCGGGCTAGTCAGCCCGTTCCCGAGTAAAGCTGACTATTCGGCGACAGGCTTCTTCTAGCTGCGCGTCATCTACACCATATGAAATTCGCACCCATCCCCTCGAAGTTGATCCAAAGGCACCGGCATCGAGTACTGACACACCCGTCGCCCTGTACAGATCCCAAACGAAATCGTTCGCGTTTGCGTTATGGGCTCTGACATCGGCCATCAAAAACATTCCAGCTTCTGGGACGAGAACGGGAAGATCGCCTGCCTTGGTTAGTTCTTCCACCACAAGGTCTCGTCGAGCACGGTAGATAGCTCGGGCCTTTTCAATCTCTTCTGCACCTTCACGCAGCGCTGTATCTGCTGCTTCCATAACAAACCCAGGTAGGCCATACAGGTTGATCAACGCCATGTTTCGAAGGTGTGCCCCTAATGCAGGAGGGCCCACCGCCCAGCCACAGCGCCAACCAGTCATCGCATAGGACTTAGACACACTGCTTACGGTGACAGTGCGTTCCAACATGCCTGGCAACCCGGCAATTGACTCATGAACTCCGTCAAATACAAGATCGCTGTATACCTCGTCAACGACAACCCACAAGTCATTACTGACGACTAACCGAGCTAAGGCCTCCAACTCATCTCGATTGAGCGCAACGCCGGTGGGGTTCGAGGGGTTAGAGAACACGATGCCCCGCGTCGCTGGCGTGATCGCTTGTTCGATCGCAGCCATATCTGGTCTGAAGCCGTTTGCAGCCGGCTGTTCCACCCGAATTTGTTCAGCGCCCGTACTGGCGATAGAGGCCTCGTATGTGACGTAAGCCGGGTCCAACACGATCACTTCATCGCCAACACCGAACAAGCATCGGCAAGCTGAATAGAAAGCATTTTGAGTGCCTGCCAGTACTGTCACCCAATCAGGCGTTATATCGACACCTGCCGAGCGGGACATCTTGCTAGCGATCGCTGCTCGCAACGAATGACGACCCTCTAGCTCGGTGTAATGAGTGTCGCCGTTGCGCAACGCACCAACGGCCGCATCAACAACAAAGCTAGGCGTCTCTAAGTCCGGGTCCCCGATGCTCAAAACAATGACATCTTCGCCTCGATCTAAGGCAAGTCGTGATTCGGTCAGAATTTCCCAGGCTTCAGCCCCCTGGCCCCCTATCAGATCAACAAACGGTGCGAACTCCATCGGCCGAAGAGTAGCTAACTCCCTAATCACAACCGAAATAATTAGCTACGATCTAGGCCTAGCCACACGTCTCTACCGGCCAACAGGATCATGACTGAACCAATCAACCGAGAACCCGTTGCCGACTGGCATTCAGATTTAGATCACTTTGATCCCGACTTCGTAGCTGACCCCTACCCCATATACGAGGATCTTCGAGGGCAGTGTCCAGTCGCACACAGTGATCGCTACGGGGGCATGACGTGGCTAACCAAAGCAGCTGACGTTGCAGCCGCAGCGAACGCTACAGAAATATTTAGTAGTCGACGCATAATCATCAGCGAAGTGCCTACAGATAGGCGCGGTCTGGTCCTACCCCCAATCAACATCGATCCCCCGGACCACACAGACCATCGACGCCTTTTGTTACCGTTTTTCACCCCAAAAGCGACCGCTGAGTGGGAACCAACGATTAGGGATATCTGTTCGGGCCTATTAAGAGGACTGCAGGGACAAACAGAATTCGACGTTGCCGCTGCATATGCTCAGGAAATTCCCGGTGATGTAACGGCGCGCATGCTCGGAGTTCCGCTAGAAGACACTCCTCAATTTCGGAAGTGGCTACATGATTTATTAGAAGTCGGACCAACTGATCCGGCGGTGGCACGAGAAACCACCGCCGAAATGATGGACTACCTTCTCCAGCTGACTCGGGAGCGTCGTGCTGACCGCAAAGACGGTGACGTAGTTCAATACCTCCTAGATCAGAGATTGGACGGCGAAGAACTCGGTGACGATGAAATAGCCAGAACCCTGTTTCTGTTACTGATCGCAGGGGTCGACACCACCTGGTCGGCGCTGGGTTTTTCACTACTCCACCTTGCAACACACCCTGAAGATCGACGACGCATTGGGAAGAACAAACAACTCATCCCTACGGCAGTGGAAGAATTTCTGAGAGCGTATTCGCCTGTATTCGTTGCGCGAGTAGCAGAAGAGGACACAGAAGTTTCCGGGTGTCCGGTTACTGCCGGCGAGTGGACCGTGCTGGCATTCCCTTCAGCAAATCGAGATCCCGAATTATTTGATCGCCCTGATGAAATTCTCATCGACAGGGAAGAAAACCGACATTCGGCATTTGGCCTTGGTGTTCATCGCTGTCTAGGTTCCAATCTGGCCCGCTTGGAAATGCAGATCGCAATAGAAATGTGGATGCACCAATTCCCAGACTTCGAATTGACCGACCCAACGGCCGTTACCTACAGCGCCGGTCACGTCAGAGGCCCCCGTGCAATCCCCATCAGAATCTTGAGCTAACCACCCATCAAGGTCGTCACAAATCAACCACACTATTCAGTTGTTCGAACAGCAGGGCGGGAGAGCGAAATCCCGTACAAGCCGACAACAACGAGGGTTGTAACTCCCATGGCCACAATCGTTGCGCGAAGACCAACGATTTCTGCGACCGCCCCCAACGGTGCTGCTGCTATTCCGAATCCAGCCCACGCAAGCTGCATCAACGACTGCACCCGCCCATGATGAGAACCCTCCGACATGACCATAGAACGGCTACTCGTCAAGACCATAAAGCCGTTAGTAGCGAAACCAAGCACTGCAACGATTAACACTGCTGATAGATAGTTCGGAGCTACTCCGAACACAACTACACCTAGACCGAAAGCAATGCCGCAACCAACCATCAAACGTTGAGCATTGGGCCCATCAGCGCGAGAAGCTACGAACGCTGTGATCAAAACAGCGCCCACCGCAGATGCTGTGGTCAAAAATCCGACGTGGCTTTCCGACAGGCCCATCTCTCCTTCCACCAGTGCCGGCAAGAAAGCCACATAGTTAAATCCGATCATGATGGCAATGATCGTCGTCAAGATAAGCCGCCGTAACTCAGGCTTACTTCGCACATAGCTCACTCCATCTCGAATTTCACTTAGCGGGTTCTGTCGCGACGGATTTGACGGTTCTAATCGTGGCAAACGCGCCGTAAGCAGCGTCGACACAACCGAAAACGCCGCAGCAACTAGGTACGCCCCTCCTATGCCGACGGTCGCTACACCGGCCAGAACTCCTGCTGCCGCCGGGGCAAACAGTCGAGTCAAACTCATCGACATCGAGGTCAAACTGATTGCGTTGCCCAAATGTTCGCGTCCAACTAATTCGGCCGACGTCGACACTCTCGCTGGACCTATTAGCCCAAACATCGCTCCTTGGATAAGGCTTGCCACCATCAACATCCAAAATTGAGCGCTCCCGGAAACAGCCGCCATCCCCATACCTGCCGCTGCGACAGCAATCATGCCTTGACCGAAAACCAAAAGAGATCGTTTAGGCCAACGGTCAGCCAACACTCCACCGATCGGCGTGCATACCAAAAGCCCCACCCCGAACGCGAGATACACAACCCCTAAACCACTCTCTCGTTCAGTTAGGTCCCACGCCAACAACCCCCGAAGAAGAAACTGCATCTGGACGCCCAGATAGGAATACACGCCACTCCACCAGAACAATCGGAAGGTCGGCACTCGTAGAGAAGAGAAAGTAGTGGAACTATTTTCTTTCGACCCCGGGACAGTCACATGTGCAAAGTAGCGCTCTGAGTTGGCTGACGCTGCCTATGGCCATCTACGATTCACAATTGAAATTCGGAGTACCATTTCGAACGGCCCCCATTAGGAGTAGACCTATGACAGAAGCAGTCATCGTTGATGCGGTAAGAACCCCAGGCGGAAAGCGGAATGGCAAGCTACAGGATTGGCACGCAGTCGACTTAGCTGCTCACGTGTTGAAAGCCCTTGAACAACGCACAGGTATCGATCCGTCAATTGTTGACGACGTAATCATGGGGTGCGTCATGCAAGTAGGCGAGCAGTCGTTAAACATCGGTCGGAATGCGGTCCTCGCAGCAGGATGGCCCGAATCAGTGCCGGCGACAACGGTCGACCGCCAATGCGGTTCAAGCCAGCAGGCCTTACATTTCGCAGCCCAAGGGGTAATAGCGGGCGCCTACGACGTTGTTGTAGCAGCCGGTGTTGAGGTAATGACACGAACCCCAATGGGAGCAAGCGTTGTGAAGGGCATGGGTTTCCCATTCAGCGAAACCATGCAAAACCGTTATGAAGAAACCGGTTTGCCCCCACAAGGCATCGGAGCCGAAATGATCGCCGACGAATACGGCTTAACTCGCGAAGATCTCGACGCTTTCGGCGCTGAGAGTCAGCGACGGGCGGCCGTTGCGACAGCCGAAGGACGATTCGACAACGAAATTGTCCCCGTACCTATCGAAGTAGACGGCACCACCGAAATGATGACCGTAGACGAGGGCATCCGACATGACACCACCGCTGATTCGCTTTCGAAATTGAACCCAGCCTTTCGCGAAGATGGCAAAGTGACAGCTGGTAACTCAAGTCAAATTACCGACGGAGCATCTGCTGTCTTGGTAATGAGCGCTGAGAAAGCCGCTGAACTCGGACTTCGCCCGAGAGCAAAGTTTCACAGCTTCGCTCTTGCCGGCGCGGATCCAGTAACCATGCTGAAGGGACCAATTCCAGCGACAGAAAAAGTCATGTCACGTTCTGGTCTAACGCTCGAAGATATTGATCTATTTGAAGTCAACGAAGCGTTCGCTTCTGTTGTCCTGGCCTGGCAAAAAGAGCACGGCACCGACCTTGATAGAACCAATGTCAACGGCGGAGCGATCGCTTTGGGACACCCTCTCGGATGTTCTGGTACCAAGCTTATGGCAACTTTGCTCAACGAATTAGAACGCACAGGAGGTAAGTACGGTCTCCAAACCATGTGTGAAGGTGGCGGAATGGCCAATGCAACGATTATCGAAAGACTGGGTGCGTAATGCCGAGAATGAACCTTCAGGCAAGTTCTTCCATCGTTACCGGTGGAGCGTCGGGCATCGGCGAAGCAGCTGCTCGTCAGTTGGCAGAAGCTGGCTCTCGAGTGGTTATCGCTGACCTCCAAGAAGAGAAAGGTCAATCGGTCGCTTCGGAATTAGGTGGCTTGTTCGTGAAATGCGACGTTTCTAACGTTGAAGACGCTCAAGCAGCCGTTACTGCTGCTTCCGAAATGGGCCCGTTGCGCGCGCTAGTGAACTCCGCTGGACTAGGGAGAGCCGCCCGAACCATTGATCGCAACAACGTGCCAGCAGATCTTGGTCAGTTTGAATTCGTAATCAAGGTGAATCTCCTGGGTACGTACAACATGTTGGCCCAATCGGCTGCAGCCATGGCCCAAACCGAGCCTGTTGATGAGGATGGTTCAAGAGGCGCAATAGTGAACATGGCCTCGGCTGCTGCCTTCGACGGCCAAATCGGTCAAGCTGCCTACTCAGCCTCCAAAGGTGGGGTCGTAGGCATGACCCTGCCTATAGCCCGAGACCTATCTGCTACCGGCATTCGGGTCAACACTATTGCCCCAGGCCTGATCGACACTCCCATCTATGGAGAAGGCGAACAATCCGACCAGTTCAAAGCCCACTTAGGCCAAAGCGTCCTTTTCCCCAAGCGTCTGGGCTACGGAGAAGAACTGGCATTTATGGTCATGGAGTGCATAACGAATCCATACATGAACGGAGAAACCATCCGCTGCGATGGCGGCATCAGAATGCCACCGCGTTAAAACTCAGACCATTAGTCAGTTGATCGTAGGAATTTCAGTACTTCCGCGTTGAAGTCCGTCGATTTCTCTTGATTGGCGAGATGCCCTGCAGCTTCTACATGCACGAGAGTTGAGTTTGGTATCCCATCAGCTAGCTGAGCCGACAACTTGGGTGGTGTAACGCGATCTTCCTCCCCGCAAATAACAAGAGTTGGTGCATCGATCCCTGATAAAAGTTCCCGGTGATCGGTTTCTGCCATTGAATTGCATGCCCATTGATAGGAGGGCATCCGGATAGAGTCCGCGAACAATCTCTGCACGTCCTCTACAACCTCAGATGGTGTTGTTTCTGCCACCAGAAGCGGTGAACGTTGTTCTGCAAACTCAGCTGCACCTAGTTCAGTCAAAGTTGCTGCTCTGCTCCGCATAGCTTCAGCCTGTTTTGAACTGGTGCCCGACCCTACGCTCGAATCTGCCAATATCAGCGCCTCAACTAAGTCCGGGTAGCGAAGAGCTAGCCGAGTTGCGATAACACCGCCCCACGAAACTCCGAGAACTACTGAGCGGTCATATCCTAGGGATCGAATCAAATCGGCCGCTGCATCAGCCCACCCATCTAGACCCGGCTCGCTTACTGGGTCTGCTGAGTATCTGTACCCGGGAGCATCCCAAGCCACTATCCGATGGTCCAGATCGTCGGCGATCTCTCGTTGCGGCAGAAAGGCATCGGCGCATGAACCAATCCCATGCATGCAAAAAATTAGGTCCCCGCCTTCGTGTCCGTGCGACCAATAAAACGGTAGATCTTGCATTGTTGACACCTTAATAACCCTCCCAAGATGAGTATTTCAAATGGTGGCTTGAGGGACCGGGACTCCCGAAACATCCACTCTTGTCCGATAGATACAGCCCCCCAACGAACTCTGACCCCCAGTGACTACATACAAGTCCCTAAGGTCTGCTCCGCCGAAGCACAGGCTGGTGACCATCGGATCAGGGATGGCGACATACATATCTTCACTCCCATCGGGTGTGTAGCGTTGAACCTTTCCCCCATTTGGCTGCGCAACCCATACGCCTCCCTCGATGTCTACAGCGAGACCATCAGTCGCGTTAGCCCGATCCTCAACAAAGACCCTCTTGTTAGCGACAGAGTCACCGTCTACATCTGACACCCAGACCCTTCCAGGGACGCTATCCGCGTGATAAAGCAAGGAACCATCAGGAGAGAACCCAATTCCGTTGGTGAGTAATACTCCGTCATACATTTCTGTCGCCTCACCCTCATGACCTAACCGCCATAACTCACCGCCGGGGTTTTCAGCTCCCTCTTCGAACGGATCAATCTTTAATGACCCGACATACACACGTCCGAGCGCATCAGTGTGTAAGTCATTGAAACCCGGGAATCCAGGATCAAACAGCACACGTATTTCACCATCGCAAACATGTTGGATATTTCGTCCGCTAACGACCAGCCCACCATCACGGTGAAACACCATCCCCCCTACTCCCCTGCGCTTCGGAATCACTGTTTCGATCTCTCCGCTAGGCAGGCGTCTATAAACACCACCATTAGGAACGTCGGAAAAGTAGAGCCGACCATCTTCGTCAACTCGGGGTGCTTCGATGAGCCCCCAACCCTCGGTTAATAATTCAACTTCGTTCACTGAACACTAAATCCTTCGTAGTCGTTTTCTGCCACTTGGTTACAGCGACGGACGTATCCCGGGAAACCGAGAAGCGGCATAAACACACGGGTCTTACCCGGCACATTTGCCCCCAGATACCACGAATTACATCCCGGAAAGAGTGTTCTATCTGCCTTGGCGTTGACATGTTCGACCCAATCCTCTGCAGCTTCAGGCACAGCTTCGATAGTCGAAGCTCCCCTCTCATCAAGCCAGAGAATGCAATCACTAATCCACTCAACGTGTTGTTCGATAGAAATAATCATATTGGTGAGCACGGAGGGGCTTCCTGGCCCTGACACGGCAAACATGTTTGGGAACCCTGGAACGGCGAGGCCGAGATAAGTGCGGGGTCCAGCAGACCACTTTTCTTGGATTGTCAAACCATCTCTGCCGGTAATCCCTACACGCAAGATTGACCCTGTCATAGCGTCAAAACCAGTGGCGAAAATTAAAACATCGAAATCAAATTCGTCCTCTATTGTGGCCAATCCTGAAGCAGTCACGTACTGAATTGGGTCATTGCCAACATCAACCAGCCGAACATTCGACCGGTTGAAAGTATCGAAGTAATCCGTATCGATCACCAAACGCTTACAACCAATAATGTGCTCTGGCGTTAGCTTCGCTGCTATTTCTGGGTCCTGGACTATTTCGGAGATCTTGTCTCGAACGAATTCTTGAGCGTAGACATTCGCTGATTCATCGACGAGGACATCGTTGAATGAAGACATGAATAGGGTTCCCCCGCGTTCCCATGCGTTCTCGAATCTTCGCATGCGTTCCTCTTCAGAAACATCATGGATCGAGTCATCAAATTTAGGTATCTCTGAGCCCAAAGCTTGAGGCATAGCAAAGTTTGCCTCTCGGAATTCTCGATACCGGCTCTTTACATCAGCCTGACGGGCGGCATCCAGCGGCTCATTTCTCGCCGGAATCGTGTATTGCGGCGTGCGCTGAAAGACAACCAGTTCTTCGCACTGTTGAGCAATAACCGGGATTGCTTGAACCCCCGAAGAGCCAGTTCCAATGATCGCGACGCGTTTGTTCTTTAGATCAACGCCTTCCTTTGGCCATTGACCTGTGTGAACGGTTGTTCCTTCAAAGTTTTCTATTCCCGCTATATCGGGCAAAGTCGTCGACGATAAGCATCCAGTCGCCATGACAAAGAACCGGCTGGAAGTGGTCTTACCGTCACTTGTCTCGATCTGCCACAAATCCGTGGTCTCATCAAAATCTGCTGCCTCGACTCGAGTCTCAAAACTGATGTTCGACCGCAAATCGAAACGGTCCGCGACGTGCTTGGCATATGCAAGAATTTCTGGCTGACTCGAGTACCGCTCAGTCCATTCCCAGTCTTGTTCAAGATTCGGGTCGAAGCTATAGCTGTACTCCATACTCTCGACGTCGCATCGAGCCCCCGGATACCTATTCCAGTACCAGGTACCACCCACATCCGTTCCCGCCTCGAACACTCGGACCGAATATCCGCACATCCGGAGCTTGTGCAACATATACATACCAGCGAAGCCGGCACCTACAACCACGACATCGACATCATGAACGCCCGGAAGTTTTGATGGCGCATTGGAATTCGTGGACAGTGAATGACTCATGTGAACAGCCTATTCAGAGCAGCGCTCTAGGACCTGATTGCTAACGGTTGACCAACTCTTCGAAACAGGTCAACCAGCATCCGCAGCGTTAAACCCCAAATCACCCTGTTCCCCTCAACGGTAATTCCGGGCCAAGAATTCGGGCCAAGCGGCGGATAAAAATATTCGATGTGACGACTTGGCTCGAAAAGCTCGCTGACCGGGACCCAAACAACTCCCGCTACTTCGTGATTTGGGTCAGTCATCGGACGTGATCCTGAAATCCAAAACACATACGGCGTCACGGTAAGCCGCTGGTGTGTACTGCGTGGACCGCCCTCTAAATCAGATAGTCGGCCCAATAAGAGCGCATCTACGAGGTTTACCCCAAGTTCTTCACTCGTCTCTCTCACAGCGGTGGCAAGACTGTCTCGATCATGTGTCGATGCCCTTCCACCCGGGAAAGCCATCTGACCTGACCATGGGTCGCCCTCTTTGGTCGAGCGCTCTATGAACAACATCTCTGCACCCAACTCGCCTTTGCAAACCACTGCGGCAACCGCCGCAGAAGGCCCTTGGGTTGGGGGAGCCACCCCAGATAGCAACACCTCGGTCAATTGATCAGGAGAGAATATGTCTTCCACGGTGAACGACTTTACGCAGGCATCTAGGGTCAAGGCATGAGCCAAGCCAATGGATTGCCTGATGATGATTTCTTAAACCTTCTCGGACAGGTTCGAGATTTTCGCGATCGCGTCATCAGTCCTCAAGTTATCGACTGGGAAAAAAATCGAGTCTTCCCTGCAGAGGTCATCGCTTCAGCACATCAGCTAGGCCTTCTAGGTATGGAAATACCCCCTGAGTTAGGTGGCCTCGGAATGAGTTTCGGACAGAAACTAAAGGTCTTAGACCTCCTCTCAGAAGTTTCGATGCCCTATGCCTTCAGTCTGGTTAATTCCCATAACGTCGCTGCAAGATTGGCCCGCCATGGAACCGATGAACAACGCAATCGTTTTCTGCCCGATTTACTCACCGGCAACAAACTCGGCTCCGCCGCCCTCACCGAACCCAACGCGGGGAGCGATTTCTCAGCGATCATGACCGAAGCGACTTCCGACGCGAATGGGTGGCGCTTGAATGGCGAGAAAGCGTGGATCACTAATGCTGCTACTTCCACGGTGATAGTTGCCTACGTCCAAACAACCCCAGGATCTCGAGCTCGGGGCATAGCCTCATTTCTCATTGATGGAACCCAGCCGGGTTTCGAACGAGTCGCTCCTTACGATCTGATTGGCAGTCACGCAATCGGAACTGGCGGATTTCGCCTCAACAATTACTTTGCTTCAGACGCCGATCTGTTAGCGCCAGCAGGTGATGGCTTTTCTGCGGCGTTAGCAACTATCAACGAAGCGAGGACATACGTCGCCTCAATGTGTTGCGCCATGATCGAAGCTTCTTTACGGTCTGCTGTCGGCTATGCAACTGAAAGAGAAAGTTTCGGAAAGCCGATTATCGAACACCAAGGTCTTTCTTGGCAACTAGCGCGCGTCGCTAACCAACTCGAAGCTGCTCGCGCCCTGACTGATAAAGCTATTGCTGCGATAGAACACGGTGATAGCGAATCTGCAATTCTACCTGCGGCTCATGCAAAGAAATTCGCGACTGAGGTCGCTGAGTCATCCCTTTCGGCTTGCGCCCAAGCCATGGGCGCCAACGGCCTAAGAGAAGAGCATCTCATCGGACATAGATTGACCGCTGCCCGGATTGCCAACTATGTAGACGGTTCAACAGAGATCATGACAGACCGAATCGCCAAATCCCTATCGGCCGTGTACAGCCCGGTCGGGTCAACTCAATTAGAGAGATAGATTCTCCGCATTCACTTAAGGGAACAAGATGTCAGATCCACACAATGTCTCGAAGGGCGCTGCCGAACTTACTGTTCAGTCAAATACTGCTGCTTTAGAAGCCATGTCCTTCGACGATGAAGCCGATTTCGAGAGAGCTCAGCGCGGTTTGATTGCGACCCTACCTGGGGGCACAGTAACGGTCGACGATCATGTGGTTTGGGATTGTGCCCGCTATGACTTCTTACGTGAAACTAACGAGGCACCCGACACGGTCCACCCCGGGCTTTGGCGCCAAGGTCGGCTGAACGCAATCCACGGCCTTTTCGAGGTAATGGACGGCGTCTGGCAGGTTCGTGGATACGACATTTCAAACCTGACACTGATAGCTGGAAATTCCGGTTGGATCTTGGTTGACGTACTAACGACAGCCGCAACGGCAGAAGCATGCTTGAAGCTCGCCAACGAACACCTTGGAGAAAGACCAGTCAAAGCAGTTATTTACACTCATTCCCACGCAGATCATTTCGGTGGGATTTTGGGTGTCACCACACCTGCGGAGGTCGAGAATGGCGACGTTCGGATAATTGCACCCGAAGGCTTCCTTGAGGAAGTGGTTAATGAAAACGTTATCGCTGGCGCCGCCATGGCACGTCGCGCTATGTATCAATTCGGTCTATTTCTTCCTCCTGGACCTCGAGGCCATATTGATAACGGCCTTGGGAAAGCCTTGCCGTTCAGCCCTTCTGGTCTCATCGCTCCCACCGAAATCATCGACAGCACCGGAACCGAACTCGAGATAGACGGGATACGAGTTATTTTTCAAAATACTCCTGATGCTGAAGCACCTGCAGAAATGAATTTTTGGTTTCCCGATTTTCGAATGCTGTGCATGGCTGAAAACTGCACTCACAACATGCACAACCTTTACCCAATAAGGGGTGCACAAACTCGCGACTCCCTCGCCTGGTCCAAATACATAAACGAAGCATTAGACCTATGGGGAGATAAATCCGACGTCTTGATTGCTACTCACCACTGGCCTCGATTCGGAACCGAAGATTTGAAGAAATTTTTGGTTAAACAGCGCGATGTTTATCGATGGATGCACGATCAGACAATGCGACTGGCTAATCGAGGTTGGACACCCAACGAAATAGCCGAAGAATTAGAACTCCCTGAATGTTTCTCCTCAGACTCACACGTCCAGGGCTATTACGGAACTGTCAGCCACAACGTCAAATCCGTCTACAACAAGTATCTAGGTTGGTATGACGCTAACCCAGCACACCTAAACCCGCATCCCCCGATTGAGACCAGCAAGAAGTATGTGGAATTCATGGGTGGCGCTGAGCAAGTGTTGCAACAAGCCAGAAACAGTTTTGAAGCGGGTGACTATCGTTGGGTAGCTCAAGTCGTAAATCACCTAGTTTTCGCTGACCCGTCAGATCAGGAGGCTAGAGCGCTTCAGGCTGACGCCTTCGAACAGTTGGGATATCAAGCCGAGTCAGGAACATGGCGCAACGCTTACCTTTACGGGGCACACGAACTTCGCAATGGGTCTCCCAACATCACTGTTGGTAGAGGGCGCCAGCTCGCCCACGCTATGACCGCTGAGCAACTATTTGATTCGATAGGTGTCCGACTGAGCACGTCAGCAATCAGTAACTTGGACATAACAATCAAT
>Ga0066850_10000062_pt1 | contig 51433 bp, 48 predicted proteins | sample ETNtaG_4_FD_67282 | JGI IMG/M metagenome (GOLD analysis project Ga0066850, IMG submission 67282) | Marine microbial and viral communities from oxygen minimum zone, Eastern Pacific Ocean - ETNP201406SV67 | ecosystem: Environmental > Aquatic > Marine > Oceanic | place: Pacific Ocean: Eastern... | reverse complement strand
ACTTCGACGATGGGGCGATCACAAATCACCATCCCACCTGAGTGAATACCTAAATGTCGTGGTGCCCCCTCAATTTCTGAAGCCAACTGAAGAACATCCGATGGCACAACCTTCTGATCAAATTCATTGATTGTTTGTTGAGAATAAACCGGTTGGTGACCTTCAAGGGACTTAGACCAAGCATCCTGTTGGCCAGAGTCATAACCCAAAGCGCGAGCAGCGTCACGAACTGCTGATCGCGTCCGATATGTAATCACATTGGCGACCTGCGCTGCGTGGTCTCTGCCATAGCGGTCAAACACATATTGGATAACTTCCTCACGTCTTCCGCTCTCTATATCTAGGTCTATGTCTGGAGGTCCATCTCGTTCTGATGACAGAAACCGTTCAAATAACAAGCCGAGCGAAACAGCATCAACGTTGGTGATACCGAGGGCATAACAAACAGCAGAATTAGCTGCAGAACCTCGTCCTTGACAAAAAATGTCGCGACTCCGACAAAACGAAACGATGTCCCAGACAACAAGGAAGTAACCCGGGAAACCAAGTTTTTCAATTACCTCAAGTTCATGCTCTATCTGCTGCCAAGCCCCAGCAACTTTCTCAGCAGATCTAACGCCATAACGACCTGCTGCTCCAACATAAACGACTTGGCGAAGGTACGACATTTCCCCTAGGTCATCCGGACATGGATATGGGGGAAGTTTTGGTGCAACTAGTGTCAGATCGAAAGCGCATTCTCGTCCTAACTCTGCTGCTGTCTCGACTACACCGGGATAATGAGAGAACCAACGTTGTTGTTCAACACCTGACCGCAAGTGAGCTGATCCATGACCTGGAAGCCATCCGTCAATCTCATCGAGTGAGCGGCGGCTCCGAATGGCCGCCATCGCTTTTGCTAAATGACGTTTAGACGGAACCGCGTAATGAACACCATTGGTGCAGAGCAGTCCAACTTTTTGTTCCACTGCCAAATCTGCCAAACGATCATTGCGGGCATCATCAGAAGGATCTCCATGCTTCCAGAGTTCAACGAAAACATTTTCACTCCCCGCAGCCTCAACTATTTGACAAAGTTCCCTTCTCGCTCCTGATAAGCCCTCCGTTTCAAGTGCAGCAGGGACAGTGCCTCTACGTCCAGCTGTCAGTAAAGCCCAATCTCCCCGATGGGAATCCAACGCATCAAGTAACTCAGACGTGGATATGCGAGGAGCATTCTTCTCTCCAGCCATTTGGCTTTGCGAAAGAAGCGTTGACAACGATGCATATCCTGCAGGGTGACGAGCCAGAACAATAAGTCGTTTGCCCACCGGATCGACAGAACCCATACGGGAAGATTTGTTGTCCTTTGCCCTAAGCGTTCGACGCTCGTCAGACTGCCAGGCATCTACTGTGAGTTCGGCACCAAAAACTGTGGGCAGTCCCGCTTCTCGCGCACATTCAGCAAACCGTACGACCCCATAAAGCCCTCCATGATCCGTTAAAGCTAAGGCATCTAGATCAAGTCGAGCTGCTTCTAAGACCAGATCTTCGGGACTTGAAGCACCATCAAGGAAACTGAAATGAGAGTGGGTGTGCAACTCGGCGTATGGAACCATCGTCCGAGTTCGTTGGATTTTTTGAGATCTAAGAAATCTCTCTAAGGGCACATCATTCGATGTGTAGCTTCCCCTAGCTCCACCCTGGGAACTGTCAGTGGGGTCTAAATGTCGATCTGAAAGTCGACGTTCTAGTTCCCGCCATGGCATAGCGGGGTTGTTGAAGCCCATGTTGTACATAATCGAACATATGTTCGGCCTAAGTCAAGACAGGCGAGCGGGATCGGAGTACCTTTCACTCATGCAGAACACAATCCTAGATGGGGTAGAACTCGCTCATCTCGTCCAGCAGGGAAAGGCTTCTCCCGTTGAGCTTCTCCAAGATGCAATCGCTCGGGCCAATGACATCAACCCTCACCTAAACGCGATCATTCATCGATTAGACGAACAGGCTCAAACCAAAGCAAAAAAAATGTCGGATCAAAAGGTCCCCAAAAATGCCACCTTGTGGGGGGTGCCTTTCCTCACAAAGGACCTAACAGTCATGACTGAAGGCGACCCCTACCACGCTGGCAACGTTGCTCTTCGCGATTCTGATTATCGAGCCGAATACACAACTCACCTCGCGACGATGTTCGACCGCTTGGGTTTGATCAATTTTGGCCGAACCAACACACCGGAATTCGGAGGAACAGTTACGACTGAGCCTGTCTCTCATGGAGTTTGCAAGAACCCTTGGAACTTGGAGTATTCAACCGGTGGTTCGAGCGGCGGTTCCGCCGCAGCAGTAGCTGCGGGAATCGTCCCAATAGCTCATGCGAATGACGGTGGTGGATCCATTCGTATCCCAGCTTCAGAATGCGGGTTGATTGGACTCAAGCCCAGTCGAGGGCGGGTGTCCTTCGGTCCAAAACTTGGAGAGTCGTGGGCTGGTGTTGCCATCGACGGTGTTGTCACCAGAACAATCAGAGATACTGCTCGCGTATTAGATGGAGTTTCTCAGCCGTGGCCAGGCGATCCATATTGGGCGCCACCCCCGAATTTGTCTTTCGAACGGGCGCTTTCGGAGCCTCTAGGGCACCTCAAAATCGGGGTCGTTACCAGCTCACCTTGGGGTCCGATCCATCAAGACTGCATCGATGCTGTTCAAAAGACAGCACTGCTACTTCAAGAGCTCGGCCACGTGGTCGAAAACAGCACCCCTGATCATTTATTTGATGATGAGTTATTTCACCACTTCAAGGTCGTTATGGCCGCAAACGAAGCCTTCTCTGTAGCCAAACTAAGTGAAGCTATAGGAAGAAGTTTCGGTGTCGGAGACATGGAAGGTGACACGCGGGCCCTCGTAGAACTCGGCCGCACATACGCTGCAACTGACTACATAGCTTCGGTTGAATGGTTCCACTCTTACTCGAGACGAATGGCCGAGTGGTGGTCGAAATTCGATGTTCTTCTGACACCTGTAATCGCTCAACCACCACCCAAGCTAGGAGAGTTGCGAGATCCAAAACTAGGGACCCGACGTCTCCGTGAGATGCTTCTTTTCACAGTTCAGTTCAATGTCACTGGCCAGCCAGCTATTTCATTACCCATGCATACAAGTAGCGAGGGGCTACCCATCGGAATCCAGTTGGTTGCAGCAATGCACGGAGAATCTTCTCTGTTGCAATTAGGGCATCAACTCGAATCGGCTTCCTCTTGGCATGACCAAAAACCAATAGTATGCGCCACATAGCTTCAATTAATGGGTGTCGTATCCAGGGTCAACGAAAGAAGCCGTTGTGAGTCGCCGATCTCTCGCCGATAGCGCTCTTCTGAAAAGACTCCTTGGTACTGAAATCCGTTCCGGTTTCGCCATCAGCGATCCTGACTTAGTTCCTTTGCAACGCAAAGAACTCATCGCTAGATCCGCTATCTGCGCCCTGGGGTTCGTCCTAGCTGCCTCTTGGGGCACTCTCTTGCCATTAGCCCTCTCAGTATTTGCTGGATGGGACCACTTCGCCCGTCGGAGGCGGTCAGTTCTAGTTGCTACCGAATTCGGCCTCCACCTGGTTGCAATTCGTGGACAGAAGACAACTCTGACCCGTGAATGGACAGTTGATGTCGAAGCTCGTCTCATTTTGCGGCCAGATAATCCCGCCGTTCCTCTAGAACTCCCAGGTTGGGTAGGGGTAATTCACGGCGCGGATATTGAACGAGCCGAGAGGTCCGTTCGTGATGGTGGCGGTGAGCCCGTGAGACACATCAGCGATGACTAAAGCCTTGATCGCACCTCTACTGCTGCTGCCTCGAAATCCTCACTGACCAACAAAGCGTCCAGGCCTACAGCTAATGCTCCTTGAATATTGTCAGGGTGGTCGTCAAGGAAGAGGCAGTCCTTTGGCGGCAATCCCAGTTGACTACAGACAAGCAAATAGATACTTGGGTCGGGCTTTCTCAGACCTACTTCGCAAGAATCAACTACGGGGTCAAAAGATTGGATTGGTATCCGGTCTCTCCACCGTCGCCACTCTCTTACATTGTTCGTCAAGATTGCGGTCCGTAAACCCTGTGCCCTGAGTTCGCTGCACAGTTCAAGCATTGGAAAAACTGGTTTCGCCCCTGCAAACGGATCAAAATCATCAGCAGTCATTTTCATTGCCTTGTGACCAAGGGGTAACTCAGACGAAAAAGTTCTCTGCATTTGAGCTACAAATTCTGAAAGCTCGACCCGGCCACACTCAACTTCGTGCCAAATCGGTGGCTCTTCGCCGGGTTTAACTGTTCGTGCGTAGTCTCCGAAGATCTTCTTAAGGACCGTAAGCGGAATATCCCAATCCGCAGCCCATCGCAAAGCTGCTAAGAACGGAGACTCTAAAAGAACTCCACCTACATCAAAAATTACAGCCTTCGGTTTCATTATCTGAAAGCTAACCAGACGTCGCTACACCGTCTTGACATATGTAGGGTCATATTCGTGCGACTTCTCAGTTTTACTCTCAACAACGAATCTCGTTTCGGAATCGCTGTCGATGACGGTGTCATTGATTTAACTCACCGAACGAATTTCAACAATTTGAATTCAGCCTTGAGCGACCTCAACCAAGTGCGAACCTTTGAAGATGTTTCACCCGATCATTCGTGGCAGTCGATTTCATTCGACATTCCAGTGCCTCATCAGCGTCGCGTCTTGTGTGCTGGCCTGAATTACCACAAGAAGTATCCCTTGGGAGGTGAAGTCAAGCCACCCAAACAGCCTGTCTATTTCAACAAACCACCAGGCTCTTTAGCCCCTCACAATGGTCACCTGATCCGGCCGATTGTGTCGGTTCAGCTGGATTATGAAGTTGAACTAGCAGTGATTATCGGCAAACCAGGGCGACATATTTCTGAATCCACCGCCCTTGATCACGTTGCCGGGTACACAATCCTTAACGATGGTTCAGTGCGCGATTGGCAACGGCACGGAGTTGCGGCAGGGAAAAATTTCTTCCAGTCAGGTTCCTGTGGTCCCTGGGTTGTAACAAGTGATCGAATCCCCGATCCTTCAAATCTCTCAGTGGTCACACGCGTCAATGGGGAACAGCGACAAAACGCAGGAGTTGACGAGATGATCTTTAGTGTCCAAGAACTCATTTCTTATATGTCGCAAATAATGCCGTTGGAGCCCGGTGACATCATCGCAACCGGTTCTCCTGAAGGAACTGGTGGGTCCATGGAGCCTCAGGTTTGGTTAGCCGATGGTGACGTCGTCGAGTTTGAGATCCCCGAAATTGGCATCCTCGCCAACACCGTGATCGACGAGACGATTTAGTTGGGGCGATCCCCAAAGTGTCACACTGATCGGTACCTTTGATCACAACGACAAGCAAAGGAACATCGACCTGTCACGTTCACGCCGACTCACTGCTGTGGCGACCATCGTGTTGCTTATTGGTACGTTCCTCGCTATCCCTTCGGCAAGTAGCGCTGGGAAGAGCAGCGCTCAATTGCGTAAGGAGAAAGCTGCACTACAACAGCAAGTCACACAGCTTCGCAAAGAGCGTGATGCCTTCCAAAAGGAAATACTCGATCAAGCTCGAGTCGTGGATACCGCTACGGCAGAAGTGTCCGAAGTCGAGCAAGCACTAGCTGACCTCGAATTACTTGTCGCCGAGCAACGAGACGATCTAACGCGCGCCGAACAAGCGTTGGAGGGTGCTGTTCTGGCTGTATCGGCAGCTGAGCGAAAGTCTGCCGAACTCGCTGACCGGCAAACGCTTCTAAACAGTCAAGTTAATGATCTTGCTTTACAGACTTATATCGGTCGTGATTCAACGGTTGAAGGATCCTTTGGGTTAGCAAGAACTGGAGACATCTATAAGGCGGCCCGAGTGCAAACTCTCATCGGAGCCGCATTCGGCGACATAAACAACACCTCTGATGAACTTCGTGCCCTCCAAATAGACACTGAAGTCGCTACGAAAGCCTTAAACGAGGCAGTCACTCAAAGGGAGTTGCTGCATACCGAAGCTGAAGTTCAGCTCGACCAACTGCTGGAAGCAGTCGGCTTGCAAGCTCAGATTGTCTTCGAAGCAGAGGATCGGCTAGAGGCACGCCTTTACGAGGCTGCCGCTTTATCTGAACTTGATGCTGAGATGGCCGAGAAAATCACATCTGAACAAAACAGCCTGGCTCGCGTAATTAAGGCAGAAAAGGCCAAGCGAGCTGAAGAGGACCGTCTCCGCAGGGAAGCTGAACGGAAGCGAAGAGAAGCCGAAGAAGCACGTCAACGACGGCTATTAGGTATCGCCGATGCCCCGACGTCAACCAACTTCGACAAGTCGGAGCTAACAACAGTCTGGGGCATTCAAGTTCATGAGTCGATCGCCGACAAATTGCTTGCTCTATTAAAGGCTGCTTCACGCGACGGCATCAGACTCGGCGGTGGTGGTTACCGAAGTTCTCAATCTCAGATCAACTTACGAAGAGCACATTGCGGCACGAGCAATTGGGCTATCTACAAAAAACCCTCCTACCAGTGTCGTCCTCCGACTGCTCGTCCAGGTGCTTCGATGCATGAGCGGGGTCTAGCCGTGGACTTCACTCAAAATGGACGCGCTCTTTGGAGTAATACATCTGGTTACAGGTGGCTGAAACGAAACGCCTCGAAATACGGATTCCGCAACCTCCCAAGCGAACCTTGGCATTGGTCAACAAACGGTCGATAAACAATTTCCAGAACTGTTGCGGCACTGTCGCTTATTCATAGGACGCCTCAAGCCACCATTTACCACCCTCAATGACGCAAAGGTGAGCTGTCCCATCTGCAAGTAGAAACTGAAATCTCGCCTGACGACTTTTCCTAGCAGGGTCCCACCACCTCTCGTCAAGTACCCAAGGACCTCCCCACCCAATAATTAGATGCGACCCTAAGGATTCACTCCGAATGCAGATCGGATCTTCCTCCATCTGACCGCGCCCACTTACTCGTATTAGGCGATCATTACTATCCGTTACCTCTAGTCGCTGGCGTTGAGGCAGAACAACTATGGGTAGTGGGGCAGGTAATCGACCTGGCCATGGTGCAATCGTTGACTCTGGCAACGTGATTACTCGGTCAGGGTCAAACCTTGCGGAAGCTAATGGAACTCGGCGTTCGATATCTGCTAATCGCCGCCCCCCTCCTCGTTGAACCACAGTCACCGAATCTGAGCCCAACAGTCCTTGGATACGCACAAAAGATTGAATAGCGCGCTCATCGTTTGCAGTCTTTTCTCCCCAGAAACCCAATTGTTGACCACTATCGGGAACTGTTTCATCGACTATTAACCGCACCAAGGACAACGATCCGGTAGGACCGATTTCTGATTGACACCACCCTTCAAGCTGCCAACGAACTCTGTCGGTTATATCGGCCGATGTGAACTGATGCTCATGACGCCACAATCGGCTGGAAACTTCACCATGTTCAGATTCCACTTCAATCAAAATTCGCACACAAGCTGACCCCTCAACCGCTAAACGTTGATGGATGCGGTCAGCTAATACCTTCGCTACAAACACGACTGTTTCCACACGGTCAACAGGAGGGTCAATTTCACTTTCTTCTGAAACAACATCTGAAATGGGGCGCAGTAGTGGACTTCTGTCGTCTATCCCTTGAGCTAGTTGTCGCGCTAACTGGCCCGGTGATCCAAATCGCGCGAGCAATTCTTCACTTGGCAGGGAACTGACATCCTCGAGCGTCTTTAAGCCAAGTCGGCGAAATATATCGACAAGATCATTAGCTTCAGGCAACGGCGAGTATTTACTAGCCAAAACATCGATCGGAAACGGCGCTAGAAATGTGACGCTGCCTTCCGGCGCAACGATTTGTACACGCGAAAAGCTTTGGGAAGTAGCTGCCAAAATCGCGGTGAAATGACTATCAGCTACTCCGATTAGCGGCTGAATGACACTAGGTACTTGAGCTGTTTTAAGTGTCACAGATAATGCTTTTAACGTCCGTTCAGCGACGACTCTGGCAAGAGCTTGATCGCCTCCGAAATAGCGCGATGGGCCTCGAGTAGGAAATGAACACCAACCACCAGTTGTCATTTCAAGCCGGGGGGTCACTGATTCAAGTGCCGCTACAACAGAACTGAATTTCCTAACGCTGCGCTCTTCATCGTCATCAATAATTTTTAGATCTGCGCAAAGTTTTTGAGCTTCTCGTCGGCGGATTCCTAGTCTTATTCCATGTTCGGCAGCAGCAGGTGTTACATCAACAACCTGATCTTTATTTACAACAACAGCAAGGTGGTCATAAGTAACGCCAGCGGCAATTATTCGCCAATGGGGAATAACTACAACCAATGTCCGAGCATCTGTCAGAGCCACTTAGAGCACTCACCTAACTAGCTCGAAGCACTTGTTCATCTATTTCGGACGAAACTTTCTGCATTCGGTAAGACGTCTGAGAGCGGTTGCCGCGTTCATTGCTTTGATCAACGGGATTTAAACGACCTTCTTTATTGGGAAGCCACACGAGTTCTCTACGTAAGTTGGAATCAGCGCCTCGGCCTACTAGCTCTATCTCTATTTTGCGGGAGACCAGATGTCCGCGTCCCCGTCCAATACCCGTCCATGCCGCCCGACTAACTTTGAGACAAAGGTCGGGACGTAAATTGCAAAGAGTGGCCTTGCCAACAGTAATAATCGAAGCTCCTTTATCGCGCATCCGCGCGACAATCTTGCGCCCATGGTCAGCCCGCAACTTGATATCCGGTCCAACCAAAATGAGATCAACCCCTGCCATTAAGGCATGCATAACGGGGCCCACTTGATCTCCAGGATGATCGACAAATGCCCATCTCGAAAACTTAATTCCTAGATCAGAAGCTGCTGATGAGCCCAACATCGGAAGACCCACAGCTCCTATCCAACCTCCGGAATGAGACACAGCAATAGTCAAAGCGCTAGCAAGACTCATCGCCGCTAGTCCCGTAACTTCGACTGTAGATCCTTGCCTTATGCCTCCGTCAGTGAATAAATCAGCTAATTCGCCGACTACAGGAAAAGTGCGAGCCTGAGCAAGGACCAACGGGGATGACATCTGATGGATGTCATTTAGCAAAGAAACTCCGGTGGATGCATTTTGCATCCTGAAACTTTAACCGAACATATGTTCGATTAAAACTTGGGTTCGAATTTAGCTTATCTATGTCTCGTAATGAGCAAATAAGCCGGCGATGATCTCGACGATGCCTTCCGACGTATACCCCCTGGCGAGATTGACTGTTGCCACGTTCCCATGGACATGAAGGTAGTCAACCCCTCCTCGGGCAAATAGTCGAGCAGCAAGAACATCAGCAGGGTCTTCTTCACTTAAGGCATCAGCTTCGCTGCGGTAGTAGCGATGCCCCATACCCGTTAATGGACGATTAGTTTCGAACCTAATTGTCCCTGGACTAGCAGGAGAAATTTTTTCAGCAACTCGGACAGGTTGACCCATGAGTAGGAAGATTAGTCGTGTTACGGGCTAGGTTGAGAATATATTTGCTACTTCTGAGCTGCTATGGAGATCTCCAATGTCTGAGATGACCGAAGAACAATTCACTAATGAGGCGTCTGCCTTTCTGGAAGCCAACGTGTCGCGTAAAGCTGAACAACGAGCTTTTGTTTGGGGAGAAGGCCCAGATAATGCAGCAATGTTCGAAGAAGTGGATCGAGACAAAGAGCAACAAGATCTTGCTGTTGCAAAGGAATGGCGCGCTAAGAGGTTTGATGCCGGCTTTGGGTGGATTTCAGGTCCCGCGGAATTTGGTGGTGGTGGCCACCCTCGAAGGTTTGAGCGTATTTGGGCAAATCTGGAAAGCCAGTACGAAGTACCTGATAGCGGCTTTTTCGGAATCGGTTTAGGGATGGTCGCTCCAACCATCCTTGCTCATGGCAATCCTGAGGTGGTGGCTGACCTTCTGCCCAAGATGTACCGAGCAGATTTAGTTTCTTGTCAACTGTTCTCAGAACCGGGCGCTGGCTCTGACCTCGCTAGCTTGCAGATGCGCGCCGATCGAGACGGGGAAGAGTGGATCTTGAACGGTCAAAAAGTTTGGACGTCAGGGGCTCACTACAGCGATGTAGGAGAAGTGATAGCCCGTTCCGATTTTGATCTACCTAAACACCAAGGGCTAACAGGCTTCATGGTTGACATGCATGCGCCAGGCGTAGAGGTAAAACCCCTGCGTCAAATGACTGGTGGAGCCAACTTCAACGAGGTCTTCTTTACAGATGTTCGAATACCTGACACGCATAGATTGGGTGACGTCAATCAGGGGTGGGGTGTAGCGCTAACAACTCTGATGAACGAGCGGGCTTCAATTGGATCAGGTAGCGGAGGCACTGGAGGTAGCTACACGAAACTAAGTGCCATGTTGAAACACTTTGAACTCAACGAAGATGCCCTGAGTCGTCAACAATTGATGAACATTTTCACATATGGAAAAGTTCTCGGATGGTCGAATCAACGGACCATGGATGCCCTTAAAGCAGGGAAGACTCCCGGGCCTGAGATGTCATTGTCGAAGATGGGGTTGACCCGTCAAATGCAGGCAACTTGCAACTTTGTCTCAGATGTACTGGAAGCTCGCTTGATTGCCGATACCGGTGAATGGGGAACTTTTTCATGGGCCGGGTATCTACTAGGCCAACCCGCGATGCGCATTGCTGGTGGATCTGATGAAGTAATGCGAAATATTGTCGGGGAACGAGTACTGGGTCTCCCTAAGGAGCCCGGTATTGACACCACAAGTCCATTTAAGGAAATAAGGGTCGGAACTCAAAGAAACGATTAAGACTTGCTGATGTATTAGCGGAAACCTCCGCTAATTACGAGCCGTGACAATCCAAGCAGCTCCGGAAAGTTTGACGATCCCGTCTTTTTCATACGGTGTTAGGGCTGCTTGTACGGCGTCAACAACTGGGCCAGCTTGCAGACCGGGATTAGAATCTACAACTGCTTTGACTGGACTGAATTCATATGCGTGGAGGGCGGCGAGTCGGCAGTCCACTCCACCTCCAAGCAGTACTTCTGCCGTAAAGCTTTCGACGTCAACATTCGTCCATCCAGCCTGTTGAAGAACCTCTATGACTCTGTTGGGGTCTGCGAAAGAAAAGGGGTCAGGGGCATCCGCTGATCGAGAAGGCAGCTCCACTAACGCCATAGCCGCCCGATTAGGCACTGCGATCCACGGGTTTTTTTCTGGCCCTTGCCAGCAAACGAAACTCAAGTTTGCGACTGGGGCAGTTGAAGCTCTCAAATTACGAAATGCGGCAACTGGGTCTGCAAAGAACATCACTCCGAAACGGGAAAAAATAAGGTCATATGGACCTTGGAGCGAGTCGACTTGGACGTCCGCCTCCAGAAATTGGAGATCCCTTGGGCTGCGACCTCGTCCTACCTCAAGAAGTTTGTCACTGATGTCGACCCCGACGACACGCCCGCGCCCCACTCTGTCTTTCAACTGCAACGTGGTGTGGCCGCAGCCACAACCCACGTCCAGAACGTTCATTTGAGAAATCTCTCCCACAGCATCCATCGCGGCAACACCAAACACGCCAAGCTGGAGATCCATCTGTTCTTGGCGCTCTACCCAGGCCACGCGTGTACGCCAGTATTCGCGTTGCGCTTCATTTGCCGTGGTCATGCAGCGAACAGCGATCCTTGGTCAATCTGAGCCCGATCGTAACGCTCATAATTACTCCACATCAGATCGTCCATAAACGCCCAACTTTTTCGATGTATTACGCATGGTCCGTATCCAGCTAAAGCCATTCGATGGTGAGGCGCTGGATAGCCTTTGTTGTTTTCGAACATGTAGGCGGGAAAATCCTTAGCGACCACGGACATAATCCGGTCACGCACGACTTTCGCCATAACCGATGCTGCTGCTATTGAGAGGCATGTCTGGTCGCCTTTTACAATGGTCGCGCTAGGTGCCCAGTCAACATAATTCCAGTTGCCGTCAAGTAACACGCGATCGACAGGCAACGGCAACTCATCGAGGGCTCTGCGCGTAGCGAGCCGCTGCGCATCTGACATTCCTAATTCATCACACTCTCGAGCACTTGCATGACCAACCGACCAACACCTAGCCCAGTTGTCTATTCGGCTATAGAGATCCTCTCGAACTTTCGGCGTAAGCATCTTCGAGTCTTTGATGCCGTTGACTCTCCCGGCTACTGGTAGGACAACCGCACCGATGGTCAATGGTCCAGCCCAGGCACCTTTTCCTACCTCATCGATGCCTACGACTACCGAATCACCACGCTCCCAGTAGTAGCGTTCTTGGTCGAGATTGGGTGGGGGGTGACCGGCCATGAGGGAACGGTAGTCGTCCATTGATGATGCCGCATTGACCTGGCTTCAACTAAACGTTCCCGAAGATGGCGTGTTGGGATCAGCACTATCAGAGTCGAGCGCACCGAATCCAGAGCCCACCGGACTCAAAAGTTCTTCTCCGACGCAACCTTCACCTTGGAATTTTCGATCGAGGCCCGGAACTTGGACTTTGAGATCTTTTGGTCCGCCGTCAATCTCCCACAAAACTGCTGGACGATCCCCATGCCATCGCACGGCCCAGGAAACAGTTCCGTACCGCGATGGCAGCCCATGAACTTCTACGCCAAGTCCTATCCATTCATTGGGCCACACCAACGCAAGGCGAAGCTGGTCATGGGTGTCGTCGACTAATAGGCGCAGCAAGCTGCGAACGAACCAAGCGCTAACACGCAAATCGTGTCCCGCGCCAGCAGTGCCATTCTTTGTTGATGGATCAACACAGGTCGGCCAATTCATAGTTGGTGACGCGAGTGACGCAAGCTCTTCCAGTTTCGCGAAAGCAGTTATCGGGTCGTCAGGCAATTGATCAAAGGCTGATTGTGCAATCTCTAAGGTATCTATACCGTTGGTGTCATCGCCCTTTGGTCTGTCCGGAACGATGACTGACGGAATTAGTTCTCCAAGTTCGCGAGCCGCCCTATCGGCTCCTACGGTTTTGAGTATCTGGTTCGCAGAAAGTAGACCTTCTATAGCGCTTTGGTCAGGGTTTGCCAGAATCCACCGAGCCCCATCAGCAGCAAACTCCGATAGCGCTTTCGATAGTGACCCGTCGGGAGCTAACTCAAGCGCCCTCCCAGCCGCAGCGAGCGTGGCCGATGTCATATCTCTGTTGTTTTGTATGACTGCGCCCGTACGGTCTTGACGCTTTGCTCGTGCAATCAGTATTTCGCGCACAACAGTCTCGTGCCCACATTCTGCAAGGGCCATTAAGACAGCAGCTTCATCGCTTGCGGTATGTGGCGGAGCCCCAAGTGCAGGAACAAGATCTTCACCCGTTGATGCTAAAAGTAAGGATTGGCGTGAGGCGTCAAAGACATCATTTAAGTGACCAGCAGGAAACACGAAACGACTCGCGCTCACTGCGTGCTGGCCCCACCCGCGAGCGACCTGATCCCCAGTCGGCAATTGTGAAGTCGGACCATGGTGAAGCGAGGCTCCTAGGGGAATGACACATCGCAATGTTGCTCCATGAACTAACGGCGTAATGAGCGCAGCGGTAGCCATTCCCTGTTCACACACAACCGACTTAGGGTTGTCTTCTGTCTTATCTAACGATCGTGCTGGGTCGACGCCACCACTGCCGACAACCATCTGTCCGGGAATTCGGCCGCAAATAAGTCCAACTTTTCCGTCCATGTACAACGTCCGGTCAGCAAGTTCTATATGTTCCACTCGGCCACCACCAAGGTGGTCATAAGGACGAATTGCCCATGCGAGGGCAACTGGACGGGTGGCTCGGTTATCAACTTCCACTATCAAATATTCCGAATCAGATCGAGCGGCATAAACACGATGGATAATGTCGCCGCCTGCTGCTCGTATCAGAGTTTCGACAACAGGCGCGCCGTCGTTCAAACGTTGCCGAACTGCTCCATGCTCAGAGGGGAAAATCCATTCGTCGTCTACGCGAAGCCACCAATCAAGCGACCACGAACCTGGCCGTGCTGCAACGAGGCCTCGACGGTCCACTGCGATTCGTTCGGGGCTTTCTAAATTTCCTAACAATGTCCAAGAACGTGCCGCATTGTTGGACCGTGGGGAATCAGCCTTAATCAATTTGTTTTGCTCTCTCCAGCGATAAACCCACCAAGGTTGGACCCAATTCGACGGCGGTAGACAACGAGTCCTGTGCTGATGGTTGAGTCGAAACAGTCGACGAAGGAAAGTCATAATTAACGTCAGCGTAGGGCGATTGGTCGCATAGATCGACACTGAAACCGAATACACCAATGAGTCTGCATCTAGAGACCAATAGAATTATCCAGATGGCAACGTCGACCGCTCTCGATAAGAAGTCACTGGCAGTGCTTGTGCCTATTAAGGACTTCCGTCAAGCCAAAAATCGTCTCAGCGATCGCTTAAACGCATCTGAGCGAGAATCATTAGCTCGAACTATGGCCCACCGCGTCTTGACAGCTGCCGCTGGTTTGTCTGTCTACGTCGTCTGCGACAACGAAGAGGTCGCTGATTGGGCTAAGGCAGAGGGAGCGGAAGCGATCTGGGTTGAGCAACAAGGCTTGAACCCAGCAATCACCGAAGCCATGGGCCATGCACAGAGCAACTTCTCTCATGTAATGATTGTGCATGCTGACCTTCCCCACGCAGAATCACTTGAGGGGATAGCAAAACCAAAGACTGTCTCTATAGTTCCTGACCGCCATGGGCAAGGCACTAACGTCCTCAGCCTGCCGACCGGCACTTCTTTCAAGTTTCATTACGGAGAAGGCTCTCTTTACCATCACATGAATGAGGCCATACGTCAGCGATTGGACCTTCAAGTCCTTCAAATTCCAGAACTGCAATGGGACGTTGATACTCCAGATGACCTGGATGGACTCGTAAAGACTTCAGACACGCGGCTGTTGAAATGAACAAATCATTCCCAAGGCCTGACTCAGCCCTAGCAATCATCGCCCATCCAGATGACGCCGAATTTCAGTGTGGGGCTACTTTGGCTAAGTGGGCGGCCGGTGGAACTGTTGTCCACCACTTGGTTTGCACAGATGGCTCAAAGGGTAGTTGGGACCCTCACATAGATCAGACCGCTCTGGTAACTGCCCGCAAAGCTGAACAGATAGCAGCAGCTCGTCGCATGGACTCTGGAGGCTCGGTAATTTTCTTGGACCAAGTGGACGGTGAGCTACAAAGTGATCTCACCATCAGGTCGCAAGTATCGCTGGTTATTCGGCAGCTACGTCCACATGTAGTTCTGGGTCACGATCCGTGGAAACGGTACCGCCTTCATCCAGATCATCGACATGCTGGTCTACTCGCTGTTGAAGGAATAGTTGCTGCTCGAGACCCATTCTTCTTTCCTGAGCACGACTTAGAGCCACATCGTCCCCATGCGTTACTGCTATTTGAAGCTGAGCAGCCCGACCATGCCGAAGATGTCGAAGGTTGGGAATCTGCTAAGGCAGCCGCTCTACTGGAACACCGAAGTCAGTTTGAAACAACTCACAGAATCCAGGATCCGAACGATCTTGACCAGATTAAAGATTTCGAGAGTCGAATTCGAAAGGAACTCGAGACCAACGGGAAATCGTGTGGTCTGAAATCAGCCGAGTTGTTTAAAGCAATTCTAGACCTTTAAGACATTACCCCTGATAGAACTTGCCTGAGGGCGCGACAAGTGAGTCGGGGATCACCCGACTCACTTACGTTTGTATGTCAGTTGAGGTTCAGCCTCAACCGTTCATTCGATCCTTCAGAGCTTTCGCAGCCGTAAACTTCATGCTGCTGCTCGCTGATATGTGAATTTGTGCGCCCGTCTGGGGGTTTCGTCCCATTCGCGCTGCACGATCCGAGCGTGAGAATTTACCCACGCCGGGCCACGCAACGGCGTCGCCTGCCTTAGCAGCACCTTCCACGCATCCGAAGAACGCTTCGATTACCGCCTCAGCATCCGCTTTAGTGCAGCCGGCACTACCAGCTACAGCGGAAAGCACGTCGGATTTGGACATATTGGCCATGTGAGTCTCCTCATCGCTGAGCATACGCGCGCCACACGCGAATGTCATCAATGTCATTTGACCCTCCATATGCCCTCAGGTCAAGTATTTCCGGGCTTTTAAGGCTTTAAGATCGCAATATGTCATTAAGAGGGTTTCAGTCCTATATTCGAACTCGTTACGGATTCAGCTACACAACGGCCCACCACTAGGAGATTAAGTGTCTGGCTTAGAGCTCTGTTTAGTGGGGTTAGCTGCCCTCGTAGGCTCAGCGATTACAGCAGTTGCGGGTCTGGGTGGCGGCATCTTGTTGCTATCAGTGCTACTTCAGTTCTTGAATCCTCTTGAGGCAATTCCAATTCACGCAGTGATCCAACTTGCTTCGAATTCTTCTCGAGCTGTTATTTTGCGAGATGACGTTGATTGGGCGATCGTTAGACGTTTCGCTCTGTTATTGCTTCCAGCCGGTCTAGCGGGGCTCCTTGTCGCTGGTGTCTTTCCGGTCAACATAGGCAGAATTCTTATAGCTGTCTTCGCTTTGTTGCTGGTTTGGTGGCCCAATGGTCTCAGCAAGATCGTCGCACTCCTCGGTAGCGGCCACCGGATTTTCGTCCCTCTGGGGGCAATAGCTGGGTTTCTCAACATTCCGTTCGGGGTTACTGGGCCGGCTATTGCGCCTGTATTTAGAGCTGAACTCCCCCTTCGAACTGCCATGGTGGCTACCTTCGCGATGGCTCAAACATCTGGACATCTGGCGAAGGTCATCATCTTTGCGGGCGACGGATTCGCTTACCTTGATCAATTGGCTTTACTGACCACCGGAATACTGTCCGTCATTATTGGCACCTGGTTCGGAACTCGGGTCCTAAAGAGACTCAGCGAGGTCCTTTTCGCATACCTATTTCGTTTCGCACTGACCGCAATTTCCTTACGCGTCATTATTTCCGCAATCATCGACTAGATGCTCGGCTCTGAGGGCTCCCTAAAGAGGGGTGCAAACTGGATTTGTGCACCTATGAGGTCGGCTGGCAAGTCGTTTTCTGTGTAAACGTGCAAATGGGTGTAGACATCCACTTCGATTCCCATTAAGTCGATCCAAGCCAGCACTGCGTCGCCCCAACGTTCATCGAGAAGTGCTTCCTTGACTCCTTCAGTTTCAGCAGCACTCAGAACATCAGCCGGGGTGCGTGCAACTAGTTCACTCGCGAGCACGCGATGCAACACGTCGACATCATCGGCAAGAAATACCTGAGGGGGCTCTGACCTCACAACGGCATAAGCAACTCCAGGCATCAGCTCATACCAGAAGTAATTTCTTTGGCCTTCCAAAAGCCGGGTAGGGGCTCACTCATTCCACCGTTGGCATAGCGGACCAGGCGTTCTACTGCTTCTTCATCAAACATCGGTATTGCGTCGAAAACTGTGTACGGGCCAACCGCTCTAAGGGCTTTATCGCCTTCACTTCCAGGTCTAGGCAGGTGAGCGGTAAGAACCAGAATTCTCGCTGCTGCATCATGGGCCTTTAAGACCGACGCCCTTCCCAGGGTTTTCCAAATCGTATCAATGCGCAACAAACCGGGTCGTACCGTGGTGAAGGCGCCAGAAACATCTATCCACCATTCATCTCCCCCAGCGTCCTCAACTTTGAAGTTGTATTGAACTCCGGCGCGAGGGACCTTCACATCTTTTTGTAGCAAGGTAAAGCCACTTCTCTCCAAGAGACCGATAGCTATGTCTTGAGCTTTCTTTCCTTCTTGAGTAGCCCGCCGTTGAGAGTCCTCCGCTGCTATTTCTTCATCCGTTACTTCGGCTAAAGCCTCAGCAATCTCAGGCAAGGGTGGCTGTTCACCGGGCGGCTGTCGATGCGCCCAAACCCTCGCGCGAGCTGCATTGATCCGTTCACGAGCAACATCCACATAATCTGGGTCTAGGTCGTATCCAACCCCCCGTCGATCTGTCAAAGCAGCGGCAACAAGCGTCGATCCCGAACCCATAAACGGGTCCAAGACCGCGTCTCCTTCAAAGGTGTACAAGTCGATCAGACGGCGTGGTAGTTCCACGGGAAACGGTGCTGGATGTCGCACCCGCCGGGCGCTCTCGGCATGCATATCCCAAACATCAAGCGTCGCTTCCATAAATTCGTCGGTTGGTAACGTGCTCTTATGGGGGAGGCCTAGTTCAGCTCTTGCAGCGGGCGACTTTGCCCTATCGAAACGCCCTTTACTAGCCACTATTATCCGCTCCGTTGTGTCTCGTAACGCCGGGTTAGCAGCGCTCCGAAACGAACCCCAGGCGCACGAACCGCTACTCCCGCGACTTTTCTGCCAAATAATTTCACCACGGAGAAGTAGCCCTAAATCTTCAAGGATCCGAATTACGTCTGCGGACAAGCTGCGATACGGCTTGCGGCCGAGATTCGCAACATTTACTGCTATCCGTCCACCCGGTTCCAAAACCCGGACACATTCAGCGAACACTGACGTAAGCATGCCGAGGTATTCGAAATAGGTGGTGGGAACTCGTTCATCCGCGTCAGCCGCTATCGAGTCCTCATATTCCTTACCTACGAAGTACGGCGGCGAAGTCACAACCAAAGCAACACTCGAGTCCGGAAGATGATGCATATCTCGCGAGTCACCTTCTAAACATCCATCCCCTAAATTAGGTATGGGATTAACCGTTTCATCGCTAGAGAGAGCTGGCGGATTGAAACGAGCATAAAACGCCGACGAATCATGTCCTTCGCGCCTAGACACTCCAAATGACGAGGTCGAAGTGCGCTGTCGATTCTCTGTCACCTCAACTACTCCCTAGATTTACCCATGAATCATTGGTGAGTTACCTCACGATAAGTCTTGTCGGCGAGTGTACGGGGATGATGGGACACTGAGAAGTAATCAAGAATCCGGTTGTCTTTCGTTAATTTTTTCCAGAGCAAGCTCACGTAGACGTACCTTTTGGATTTTTGAACCATTAGCACTGGGAGTTGTAGGGAATTCGTCAAGTTGCAAAATCCGCAGCGGTACTTTGTACGCAGCTAGAGCACCCCGACATCTTGTCCGCAACTCCTCTTCGTTGATGGATTCTTGACTAACAACGAAGGCCACTGGCTTAGCTCCTCCAGGTAAATCAATTCCGACTACCTGCACCGCTTCTACGCTCAGGTCTTGCAGAATGCAATCTTCGATTTCGGCGGGATTCACCAAAAAACCGCCGAGCCGTAGAACGTCTCCGAGTCGCGCCAAGTATTCAAAAGTTTGGCCGCCTTCAAGCCTTGCTAAGTCTCCTGTCCGGAACCAACCATCAACAAAATGTGCGTCCGTAAGTGCTCTATCAACATCTTCTCCCCCGTCAGCCAGGTATCCGGCGAACATTGACGGTCCTTTAAGTAGCAATTCACCTTCTGTTCCGACCGGAACATCATTCCCAGTTGCAGGATCGACAACTCGGGCTTCGGCCCGATTCGAAACTAGTTTCCCACCCGGTACCGGAGATCGGTCTACGAGTTCTGTAACACGATGCGCATACACCGCGTGGACTTCACTCATCCCGTACAAGCCAACTGCTTGAACTCCTACTTTGGAGGCAGCGTCTACCACACCCTCTAAAGCGTTGTTGAACCGGGCATACCCGACTGGATTGAGTGAACTTAGGTCATGACCGGACTCGACAATGCGCAAGAGCATTTCGTCAGAACCATGGAACGTTGTGACCCCATAGCGCTCTATGGCAGACGCAGCCAAAGAAGCCTCAAATACCGGCATAGTCACTAGTTGAGAACCAGCACCCAGCGCTCCCAAAAGCATTGTGTATCCGAAAACCCCGCACAGGGGAACAGCTGCAAGAACAGCCGGACCGAACCACGTTTGTAGATCGCGCGCATGATCAGCTGGTGAACGTTGATTATGAAGAACGAGTTTCGGTGCGCTAGTGGTACCCGATGTTGTGAACACGATCCACGGCAAATCCGGGGTGGCGCAATTTGCGTCTGACGGGCTGGCTCGCAACAGATCATCCCAATGGACCGTGGACCAGTGTCCTTCAACGGTTCCACCGAGGCTAACGACCGCCTCAATCCCTAACTTCGCCACATCTACACGCGAAAGAATTTCCGAAAAATCTATCCCTAAGAATGATGGATCAACGACGAGTAGTCGAGCACCTGACCTCCCAACGATGTCTTCTACTTCAGTTCTTCGAAATCTTGTATTGACCGAAACAATCACAACCCCTAATCGAGCAGCCGCCCAAAGAAGCACTATGTAGGGAACACCGTTAGGAAGCCATACTGCGATCCGATCTCCTCTCTTAATCCCCCATTCCTGGAGGCCTCCGCAGATTCGATCTACCTGGTCTCGCAACTCGAGCGACGAAGTGGTCTGATCGCCCATTTCACTGCAAACAACAACCTCGGTGAGGCGCGCAAAAAGGTCTGGGAGACTCAGCTGCTTGAGATTCTCAGTATCCACCCACCCAAGCCTAGAAGACCCAGATACGGTGACAAAGTGCGCTTAGTTACATGGAACTTATGGTGGCGGTTCGGTGATTGGGAACCCAGGCAATTGGCCATTTCACGCACGCTAGAGGCCCTCAACGCCGACGTTGTCTGCTTACAGGAGGTCTGGAGCACTGAAAACGGACCGGACCAAGCAGACGAACTCGCCAAAATACTTGGGATGCATTACGTCAGAACGCCTGAACGTTGGTGGAAGGGCCATTCCTTCGGCAATGCAATCTTAAGTAAGTACCCGATCCTCGAAACCGAATCCACTCAACTTCCACCAACCGATGGTCCCGGAGCACGTTGGGCGTTATCAGCGCTTCTAGAGCGCAACGGAACCCACATACCTGTCATCTGCACGCACTTGGAGTACCGATTCGACCAAAGCCAACGAAGACAAGAACAAGTCAAAACTATTTTTGAGTCAGTCGCCTCTATGCATAACCCTGAAGGTCACCCTGTTCTCCTCGCCGGCGACTTCAACGCCACACCAAACTCCACAGAAATCCGAATGATCACAGGCGAAGCGCCCACTCCAGTCGAAGGTTTAGCTATGACAGATGCATGGCCTCAATGTAATGACACCCCCGGCTGGACATGGGACAAGAAAAATCCCTATCTCACAGAAGCTACCTGGCCTCAACGCAGACTCGACTATGTCTTTGTCTCGTGGCCACGGCCCGCACCATTGGGCAACATCAAATCCGCGTACTTAGCTGGAGTTGAACCCGTTGACGGAGTGACACCTTCCGATCACTGGGCGGTGGTTGTAGACCTAGTTGATGTTGCTTTTAACTAACTCAGCTTTCTGGACGTCCCCATTTCAATCCATCATAGGCTCGCACCACCTTTGCTGGGACTCCCGCAATAACCGAATGTGAAGGAAACTCTCCCTTCACTACTGAGTTCGCGGCGACAACACACTGGTCCCCAATCCGCGCCCCGGGTAAGACAACAACTCCAGATCCAATCCAACTTCCGGCTCCGATCACTACGGGGTCGTCTAGTGGGTCTTGAACCCCGATCGGCGTATCGGGATCTTCGTAGCCATGATTTTGATCAGTTATGTAAACATTCATTCCAGTAAAAACATCATCCCCAATATCAATGCGATAGTGCCCGACAATCGCACTTCCGCGACCTATCAAACATCTATCTCCAATGATCACTACCGGGTCAGTCATCATCTCTTGATCAGGCACCATTCCAGCCGACAAGGTCACATCAGCACCAATCATCGTGTCTTCACCGATACTGATCCAACGCTCCCCATACATGTTCCCTGTAGGCCAATTAATTATCGACCCACGTCCGAAATGCTTGTAGAAGCGAGCAGCATGATCGTTGGGGCCAATCGATGCAGTTCGATTAAGAACCCTGGAAACACTTCGGATCGCTCTACCAATAGCTGACCGGCACCGGGAGCGAAGTCTAAGCATGGGCGGACCCTAGTCTCCTGTCACTACTTCTCGTAGCGACTCAATAGCCGTTGAGCAGCGGCGGAAGCAAGATCGTCGAACGGCCCTCCACCAACAACACAAGCATCGGGTCCGAGTCGCAGCATTAAACGCTCAAGAAAGATGCTGCTCGACACTGGTATTTCGACTACCAATTTCTCGTCGTCTTCCACAACTGAAGCTTGGAGAGGCTCAATCATCCACCTAGAACTACTTGGCATTTCAATCGTGACCACAGGAGCTTCCTCACCTCCGGTGAAGGGTTCATACCCTGGATCTGATCGAACGTGTGTCTCCCCAGTCAATTCGACACCTTCAATACGGTCGACACGAAAAGTTCGGTGATCGTCTCGAAGTCGACAATGAGCACGCAAGTACCAGTCACCGGACACGTTGATTGTTTCGTACGGTTCCACCGTACGTATCGAAATTTGGTCAGCCCATCGTGCGTAATACTCAATTTGGATGCATTCCTGATTCCTGGTGGCCTGCTCGATGACCTTGAGGAATTCGGGGTCTTGGATATCTATCGCGACAGTTGATCCGATGCCCAGGGCACGTTCAAGTTTTAAGACCCCCGTCTTGAGAGCTTCAACATTGGTACCCGGCAATCCAAGAGCAGCGTTAGCTGCTGCAAGAAGACCGAGAGCTTCGCTACGTTCGAGCTGACGAGGGCGCCCAAACAGTGGGTTGATGTCGAAGAAGATCTCACCATCGTCGTCAACAACGACACCTAAGTTGTGGAACTCTTCGTTCACTGCAACTTCTATTCCTTGCAAGGGATACAGCTCGCTGTACGCATCGTCTGGGTCAAGTCCGAAGTGGTCAGCTACCTCTGAGACGCTCACTGGCTGGTGCTCGTAAGCCCACAACATCATCGCTAATTGCAACGCCAGACGGGCATCATTCGTGCGCCTTTTTCTCACCTTGAGCTGACCAATGCCTTGAGCCATGTGACCACGTCATCAACCATTTCAGGCGGGTTAAGGACAATAGCGTGGTCTCCCATACCAAAAAGCCAAGACCGAAAAGCGCCAGGGCTACGAACGTCGACTTCAATTACCACTGACCCATCTGCTCGCCGGTCAATGACTCCCCCTCGGTCACGCTCGACCTGTCTAGCGAGCAACGGATCAATTAGTACCTCCGCAACAAGACCACTCTCTGGTCCATGCAGCAACGGGTCCTCCGCCATCGCTTCAGCAGGCTCAGGCACTTGATGATTCGAGGCCGAGCCACGCGCACCAACCGTAACTGAGCTTTGGAATCGTTCTACCTTAAAGTTTTTAGCGGTTCCATCCTCGTGACCGTGGACGTACCATCCCCCCTGCCTCCAAAACACCAAAATCGGTTCAACTTCGCGAGGCCGTCCCCCATAGACGAAATTAATGAGGCAATTACGGTCTACGGCAAGATGCAGAGCGACTAGTTCATCGGGTGCGCTCAATTGAGCTCTAAGCGGAGGTGCTGTCGGTAAAGTTCCCGCTCCGAGTTTGGCTAAAGCATCTATCTCCCAAGCTGCATCAAATTGAACCATCGATGCGGCCATCTCAATGGCCAGACTCTCCCTGTCAGAGAGGTCAAGGTTCAAGAAGACATCCGCGTCTCTGATCGCATACCGAGTGCCCCCAGCCGCCTCATCATTGCCTCCAATATTTTCGGTATGTATGGAGATGCCACACTCCCGTAAATCTTTCTTGTCGCGTTCAAAAGTCTTCTTGGAACTTGAACCGTCGTCGATATACAAGTCTGTATCGCGTACGATCTCTGTCCAACTCACTGGAGCCGGACACGCTCGCAGATACATAAGCAGCTTCCATATACGTTCGTTCTTATCCACTCCCCATGACTCTAGATTCCAACTGGATGGGATTGTTCGATCTTTGGAAGCCCTAACCTACAGTTGTGGATGACGGTCTAATTCCTCCCGGCCAATCAGGCGTTACTAGTGACGATCTGAGCCCTGGGCGCCGACGCGACGCAATACGGCGTCTAGAGGCCGAACACTTAGATGTGTTGGTGATCGGAGGTGGCGTCACCGGCATTGGTTGCGCACTCGATGCCGCCTCTCGAGGGTTGACTGTTGCCGTCGTTGAACAACGCGATTTGGCTTCTGGAACCTCTAGCCGTTCGAGCAAGTTGATTCATGGCGGTTTGCGCTACTTACAGCAATTCGAGTTTGGTCTCGTCAGAGAGGCTCTTTCGGAGAGAAACCTCTTGATTTCTCGAATAGCTCCCCATTTGATTAAAAAGGTTGACTTTTTATACCCATTACAGAACCTCGGAGAGCGGTTGTATGCGGGCTTAGGAATCGCTTTGTACGACTTGATGGCGATTCGTGGAGGTAACTCTCTTCCCCACCACAAACACTTGAGTCACAAACAAGTGCAAAGCACAGCTCCTGGGTTATCGCCTCATGCTCACAGGGGAGCCATCGTGTATTCCGATGCCTCAGTCGACGATGCTCGCTACGTAGTTTCTGTTGCCCGCACCGCTGCTCAATTTGGTGCATTGATCCTTACATCAACAAAGGTCACGGACCTCATTAGCTCCGGTGGTCGAGTCTGTGGGGCTGAGGTCAGATGCCTCGAAAGCGGCCGACAACTCAAGGTCTCCTGCGGGACCGTGGTGAACGCTACGGGAGTGTGGAGCGACGACATTGAGAAATTTGCGGGAGAGAACACTTCAAGAGTTAGAGCTTCCAAAGGGGTCCACCTCGTAATTCCCCGAGACCGGGTCGACCTCGAAACAGCTTTGATCCTTCGCACCTCAGAAAGTGTGCTCTTTATTATTCCGTCAGATACCCATTGGATAGTAGGGACAACCGATTCTGACTGGCAGCTAGACCGTGCACATCCCGCAGCTAGCAAGGCAGACATAGATTACTTACTTGCAACTGTGAATCAGGTAGTGAAAAGACCGCTAACAATCCAAGATGTCGTCGGTGTATACGTTGGGCTTCGCCCCCTATTGAAAGGCGAAGCCGACAAAACAAGCAAACTCAGTCGTGAACACGCAGTCACAATTTCCACAGAGGGCCTAGTCTCGATTTCGGGCGGAAAGTACACCACCTATCGAATCATGGCGGCCGACACTATCGACGCTGTAGGTATAGATCAGGGCCAGACCCTTCCGAAGTCTCCGACAGCCGGAATTCCACTCATCGGGGCTCAGGATTACCAACGAGTCAAAGGCAGAGCGTCAGAAATTTCGCAGAAATGTGGAGCCCAGCTCGCCGATATAAACCATTTGATTTCGCGTCACGGTGACCGAATCGACGAGGTCCTCAATTTGATTACCGCCGATGAATCACTTGGAGAGCTGATACACCCTGACCTGCCTTACCTTCGAGCCGAAGTCATTCACGCTGTCCGATTCGAAGCTGCCTTACATCTAGAAGATGTACTGACAAGACGCACCCGGCTTTCAGTAGAAAGTTGGGATCGAGGCACCGATTCAGCTCTCCAAGTGGCCCAGTTGATGGCAAGAGAATTGGGGTGGGATGAATCTCGGGTACACAGGGAAGTTGAACATTACGTCAAGCGCGTTGAGTCAGAAAGGTCTAGCAACAGCCGACTTGACGACGAAGATGCCGATGCTTCACGCATCGCGGTTGGCGACGTGCGCGAAAGTTTTGCTTAAGTTTCGATCTCTTCCACCAAACGGTGTTTCTGTATTTTTCCGAGAGCGTTTCTCGGCAACGTTTCCACCATGTATGTACGGCGAGGACGCTTGTAATGAGCTAGTCGCTCGCCAACAAAATCCTTGATTTCTTTATCTCCTATTTCGCGGTCCGCTACCACGAAAGCTACGACCACTTCTCCCCACTCGTCGTCAGGGACCCCAACAACAGCACATTCTCGAATTGGTTCGTACTCCGAAATTACGTCTTCGACTTCCCTTGGGTAGACGTTGAATCCTCCAGAAATAATAAGTTCCTTCGCTCGGCCAACAATCGACAGGTAGCCGTCGGGGTCTATTGCACCGAGATCGCCAGTACGGAACCACCCGTCAACAAAAGCGTCAACATTTTCGTTAGGGCGCTCCCAATACCCCGAGAAAACATTGAGACCTTTAACTTGGATTTCTGCAGGGTCTCCTTCAAGTCGTACCTCTACTCCGGGCAGTGGGAACCCGACAGAGCCTGCTCGTCGTTCTCCTTCGTAGGGATTAGAAACCAGCATTGCCGTTTCAGTCATGCCGTACCGTTCTAGAACGTGTTGCCCCGTGAGCCGACGAATGTTTTGATGAAGTTCGACTGGCAGGGGTGCTGAACCTGAGACACACAACCGAAGTTGCTTAAGCTCACTCGCTTTGGGCGATTCAAGCAATCTGCTGTACATGGTAGGCACTCCGAAGAACATCGTTGCGTCGAATTTCTTTATCGAATCCAGCACCTCATCCACATCGAACTTCGGTAGTAAAATCGCTTTGGCCCCAACTGCTAAGGAGCCATGCAAGCCCACTCCTAGGCCATGCATATGAAAGAGCGGTAGTGCAAGAATCAGGCTGTCGTCTGGTGTCCAACGCCACGCTATCTCTAGGCCTCGTACAGACGCCAGGAGATTGCCGTGCGATAGCACAGCACCCTTGGGTCGCCCTGTTGTGCCCGACGTGTAACCAATCAAAGCGGGACTATTAGTCTCTGTGCGGTCTAAGCGGACACTCGTCCCTGTCTCTAACTCGACGGATGGCGATGTCACCAAAACACTTGGGTCAGCTGAACGGATCCACTCGGTCCATTCAGGATGTTCAACGATTGCAACCTTGGGTCTGGCATCAGAGACCACATGTGCGACTTCCTCAGCACGGTAGGCGCCATTAGTGGGCATGACCACAGCGCCTAGCCTCAGAATCGCTACATGGGCTGCAACGAGCTCTACAGAGCTTGTAGCGCTGAGGAGCACACGGTCACCGGGTTCCACTCCAGCGTGTCCAAGGCGTTGTGCGACGATCTCTGACCGGTCTAAAAGCTCTTGGCCAGTCACCCAACCTAGGTCAGGGTCGTGGATCGCAGCTCGTTGCGGTTGTTCGCGCCATCGACTGACCCAGACAGACGGGAGTGTGTCTCCGACTAAGAGTTCAACTTCAGACTGTCCTAACTCTCTAGGGAGGTGTCGGTGCCATGCATTCATATTCGCAAACTTCTCTACGTAGCTAAAGGACCGACCCTACCGCGTTCTATCAGACTGTCACCTTGAGTCAACTTTCAACTCAGTCGGGAGAAAGTTACACCGAAGAGCAGTTGGCATCCCCAACGGGATTTGAACCCGTGCCGCCACCTTGAGAGGGTGGTGTCCTAGGCCGCTAGACGATGGGGACTGGGTCGGGGACCTAGATCCCCAAGCGAAGAGTCAGCATATCGATCCGGGGGTGTGACAACACCAGATGTGATTCGCTTCACTTCCGTAATCGGTCTTTTCGGCGGATGCCAGCAAGGCCGCGAGGAAACAAGAATGTCAACACAATTAAGCCGAGTCCGAAGACAAAAGCTGACTCATCTAAGAGATCAAAAAATTCGCCAATTGGTCCTAGCCCATCGAAGCCCGCAACAGAATCACCAACTTTTCCGACGGCCGTGCGAGCAATAACTCCCAGTACGGAGCCCCAGATTGTTCCTAAACCGCCTACGACAGCTGACGCGTAAATGACAAGTGACTCTTGTGCAGGAAATTTGTCTTGTGAAACGAACGGCACTAGGACAACCTGGAGAGCCCCGCACAGTCCTGCCAGGCCTGCACTTACGGCAAAAGTTGTGACGCGAGCCGAAACGAGGTCAATGCCATAGACAGCAGCTGCTGTGTCATTGTCTCTCAGCGCTCTCATAGAGCGCCCAAAGCGACTGTTGACAACGTTCCAGGTAGCCCACAAGGCCAGCAACACGACAAGTACACAAAACAGGTACCTGTAGACCGATGAAGCCATCCGGGTGTCTCCAGGCCACCAGCCCGGGGCATCGAATCGAGCTTCGATTGATCGGCCGCTGACCCCACCAGTAATTGAAGGGAACCTTTTGCTCAGTGGGCGAAACACAATTGCCAACCCAAGAGTGACTAGGGCCAAGTGGATTCCTTTGATCCTCAACGCAGGAAGACCGACCAGAGCCCCGGAGACGCCTGCAGTCGCGGCCCCCAGACCTATCGCTAAGAGCCACGGCATCGAAAGGTCGTCAACGTAGTAGCCAGTTGCGAATGCTCCTACACCAACGAAGACTCCGTGCCCCAGGCTGATCATGCCTCCATAACCTGTGGCGACATTGACCCCAAGTACCGCTAGGACGCTCACAATAATTTGGCTAGCTTGTCTCAAACTCGTGGTCGTCGTAACGAACGGAATGACAGCTAAACCCAGGCACAGCACAGCTATCCCGAAAGCGCTTAATCTGCTCACGCGTTGCTCCGCACCAATCATCAGACTCGCTCTATTCGTTTAGTTCCAAATAGACCGGCCGGACGGATCAGCAAGATAACGATCATCGACAAGAGAGCTGGGAGCACGCTTAACTCAAAACCGATAAACGGCACGTACGCTGGTATCAGCGTCTGGCTCAAACCAATGATAAGACCGCCGACCAAGGCGCCCTTGGGTGAATCCAGTCCCCCAAGGGTCGCAGCAGCGAATGCATATACGAGAACTCTCAGCATCATGCTTGGTTCAAGCAAGACCGAATTGGCGCTGAGGCATGCTGCGAGCGCTCCAAACCCTGATGCGAGTGCCCACCCGTACATCAATGTCTGGCCGACGCGAATACCTACGAGTTCGGCGTTGGAGGGACTGATCGATACTGCTCTGAAGGCCAAGCCGGCTCGGGTGTGGCGCAGCAACAAGACAAGGAGAACGAGTACCGACAGAAGTATCGCCCACACCCCAACGGTTGAGTAACGAAGGCGCGCGCCAAAGATCAGGAAATGTTGGCCAGCCCCCGAGGGGAAAACCGCGGGAAAGAACCGTGGGCCGGTTCCCCACCACTGGGCCATGAGAGAGTTAACGGCCAGCAGTAAACCAATAGTTATGTTGACCAACGCTAAATCTGATGCTCCGCCAAGAGGTCTGATGAGAGCACGTTCAGTCGCAGCACCCGCAACCATTCCGCATATGACAGCTCCGATAATGGCCAGAGGGATCGTGAAAGGAACCCCTGGGATAATGCCGGCAAGACCACCACCCGTCAGCCGAGGTTGAGGACCGGACAACAGAACAAATGCGATATATGCGGTGAACGTAGCCATTTCGCCTTGCGCGAAGTTCAACAAACCAGTCGATCTAAATATGATGACAAGGGCTAACGCCAAAGACGAGTAGATAGCGCTGTTGAACAGCGCATCGAAGATTCGTTGGAGCAGGAGAACATAATCCATAACAAAAGACAGAGTGACCGTAGCAAGAACTTGCGACCGAAGTTGCGTTTCGGGGGTGGCTTTCGCCACCCCCGAAAAAACTGTTACTAGTTTGTGTGAATTAGTAGGTCAGAATGAAACGCTGAGCTGCGTACACAACAACAAATAGTGTGCCGAGCCCACCCAAAAGGCGAGCCATGTTGGCCGGACCTTGAACCGAATCAGCACGATTACCCGCTGCGTGAGCTTTCAACTCGTTGGAACCGACGAGCATTGCGATTGGCGCCATCAGAATGGTCATCCGCAATCCGAACGCAAGAACGCCAACAATTAGGTTGTTAACTGACATGAGGAGCCAACCAATTGCCAGGAGTACGGGAGGAACAACCGCTAATTTCATGGCAGCGTTAGCTCGGGTTGAGTCCATACCAGGATCCAGGTCCGATAAAGGCTCAATTGGTTCCCCAGATGGAGTCAAAGGAACAACTTTGATCAGCTTGCTCGACACCATCCTCGCTAACGAAACAATGCCGCCCGGAGCGAAGAAGGTGAACAGAATAAGGATCAGACCAAAGATAGCCTTAGCCAACGGGCCGTCACCGTTGAGGGTGTACAGACCAAGAGGAATCGAAATTCTCTTTGTGAGGTCATTGACCCATACAACGAATAGGCCGCCGACTATCGATCCTTGGATCGTTCCGACGCCGCCAAGCACCAAGCCAATAATCAGGTCAATAGCGAGAAGGAATGTGAAGTCTTGACCGGCGACGAAGCCTTTGTCGAGACACCACAACAAACCGGCCAACGACCCGAGGGAAGCGCTGATAGCGAAGTTCATGGTTTTTACAATTGGAAGGTTGACACCATAAACCGCTGCACCGGCTTCGTTGTCTCTAATTGCTAGTACCGCTCGGCCTGGTCGGCTACGTAAATAGTTAGTAACCAATAGCAGGGTGATGCCGATCATCAATACAAGGATCCAATAACGGTATGCAGAGCCGCCTCGTGCTCCATCAACGCCGGGCAACCATTCCAGGTAACTCGGTGCGATGACTTCTTCGGAGACTCCCTTACCGTTGGGACCACCTGTTCGCTTTGCGATGCCAAGTTCATCGATGTTAACCAATGTCGGGAAGACCGCTGCTTGAGCGATCGTCACGAGGGCTAGATATAAACCTTTCACTCGCAATGCAGGGAGGCCGATGACGACCCCCATAATGAAACCGACCAACAGGACTATGGGCAAGACTTGCCAGTAGTCCCAGTTTTCGTCTTGGACCATAGAGGCTGTGACGAAAGCTCCGATCCCCATGAAAGCTGAGTGGCCGAGGGCCAACATGCCATTGAATCCGACGACCAGGTTGACCGCCAAAATGGCGACACCCATGATCAAAGCCCGGTTCATTTTTCCTATTTCGAATGGCTCTAATACCAGCGGCGTGAGTAGCAGGAAGCCTGCTAGATAGAGCCACTGAACGTACTTCCATCTTTTGTGTTCTGCGCTGTCTTTTGCAACGACAACCAGTGGTGCACTCATTTTGAAACTCCTCTTGTTGTTGTTGGGTTAGACGCGTTCGACTCGTCGGGTACCGAATAGGCCCGATGGTCGGAACAGTAGGACGATAAGAATAATGAGGAACGCTGCAGCTAGCTGCAGGATCGACATGTAGAGCTGACCGAAGACCACAACACCACCCCAGGTAACCAGGACGGCTTGGATCAGACCAACCAAGATTCCACCAAGAACTGCTCCGCCGAGGCTGTCAAGGCCACCTAGGGCGGCTCCAGCCAGAGCATAAATCAGGATGGTAGCCATCATGTTGGGGTTTACGCCACCAAGCTGTGGTGCAACTAGGACAGCTCCGAGGGTTCCGAAGGCGGACGCGATGGCCCATCCGAATCCCAAGGTACGTCCGGTATGAACACCTACTAGTCGGGCCGATTCAACATTGGATGAAACAGCGCGGAACGCCAGTCCAGCTTTGGTTTTGTTGAGGATCAGACCAAGCGCAAAGAGCGCAACCGCGAGAGTTACCCAGATGCCAATCGACTGGTACTTGAGCCTGCTGCCAAATACTTCAACGAACCGGTCTCCGCCGACGCTTGGCACCCATGATGGGAATTTCCCAAATGGGTTGCTGAGAATACGAACTTGATAGTTCCATATGTCACCAGCGACGGCGTTAATAATGAGAAACAGTCCGAGCGTGATCAACACAACCGGCAGATGGTCTTCAGGATCGAAGGGTCGTGTAAGAGACCGTTCGATTAGGACCCCGAGCCCCGCGCTGAGCACCATGGCTAACGCCATTGAGAGCCACAGCCAGAGTCCTTGTTCCATGTGCAGCACGTAAACCAGGAAGGCTCCGAGCATGGCTAATTCGCCTGTGGCGAAGTTAATCAGCGTGGTCGCCTTGAAGATGAGTACGAGCGCTAATGCAACGGTGCCATATATAGCGCCGAGGCTTAGGCCGTTAAAGATGAAGTCCGGGAGGATATCAAAGTTCCATGTCATTGTTTCTTGCCCTCCTCAGGCACCCAAGTACGCTTCCTGCACTGCAGGATCGTTCTTGAGTTCGTCAGCGGTTCCGGACAGCGTTATCTCGCCAGACTCAATCACATAGCCGTAATCAGCCATGTCGAGAGCGAGATTCGCGTTTTGTTCCACCACAAGCATCGTGAGGCCTGTCTCTTTGTTGAGAGTTGTGAAACGTTCAAATAAGTCTTCGATAATGAGCGGCGCCAAGCCTAATGAGGGCTCATCCAACAGGAGGAGCCTGGGCCGACACATGAGTGCTCGAGCCACGGCAAGCATCTGTTGCTCACCACCAGAAAGAGATCCAGCTAGCTGGTCGCGTCGTTCCGAAAGACGAGGGAAGATTTCAAACCAACGATCTAGATCGTCTTTCACCTCATTATCTTTTCTGGTGTATGCCCCGACCATCAAGTTATCCATGGTGGATAGCTCAGGGAACGTACCTCGCCCTTGGGGCACGTGTGCCACTCCCTTGCGAACAATTTCGGCTGTTCCCGTCCGAGTGATGTCTTCATCTCCCAGGGTTACCGTGCCGGTAGTGGTGCACATGTTGCAGATCGCTCGAAGAGTGGTGGTCTTTCCTGCACCGTTCGCTCCGAGTATCACCGATACGCCTTTAGCGGCTACTTCAAAGTCCAATCCTCGAAGGACTTCAACAGCGCCGTAGGAGGCATGCAGGTTTTCGGCCTTTAAGCCAACTTCGTCAAAAACGTCATCAACCATTATGAGCTCCCTAGGTAGGCCTCGATGACCTCCGGGTCGTTACGAACGACATCCGGGTCACCGTCGGCTATTTTCCGACCGAAGTTAAGTACAACGAGCTTTTCGCTTATGCCTAGAACCATTCGCATGTGGTGCTCAACCAACAACACAGTCAGGTTGTGGCGATCACGTAGATCTCTGATGTCCTGCGCTAGCGAGTCCACTTCGGCGTGAGTTAGCCCAGAAGCTGGCTCATCAAGCATGATCAGCCTTGGGTTCGCTATAAGGGCTCTCGCCAGTTCGATTCGCTTCAAGGTACCGAACGGCAAACCAGCTGCGGGACTGTAAGCAACGTCTTGAAGCCCTAACTCTTCCAACGCAGCCCATGCACGGTTTCTAAGGTCCTCTTCTTCGCGTCGCATTGAAGGGAGGCGAAGAGCGGAACTCATGACATTCGCTTTGGTGTTGGTGTGATCACCCACCATCACGTTTTCAATGACAGTCATGCCTGGCCACAACGCCAAGTTCTGGAATGTTCGGTAGACGCCTACACGACTGATTTCGTGAGCGGACATCGATGTCAGATCTTGACCATCAAAGGTCACTGACCCGGTCGTCGGGTCGTAGATCCGACTCACCACGTTAAACAACGTGGTCTTTCCTGCACCGTTCGGTCCTATCAGCCCGAGGATTTGTCCTTCATCCATGTTGAACGACAAGTCATCGAGCGCAACAATTCCGCCGAATCGGACAGTTATGTCTGAGACTTCGAGCAACGCCACGCGTTGCACCCCCTCTCTCCTTGAACGCATAGGCCTACTGCCTAGCGAATGCGCAAATTACCAGCCTAAACCAGTAGCGCAAGTTTCCTTTGGTTACTTCTTCTATTTCAGTTCTGCTTTCTTAGTCCAAATACGGACCAAAAGCGCTACTCACACTGATCTATTTTAGGGATCTTCAACTCACAAAACAGAAATTATGAGGTTTTTTGTTCGGGGAGGAGGACTCGAACCCCCAACGACTGGACCAGAACCAGATGTGTTGCCAATTACACCATCCCCGATCGGATGGGCTCAATAGAGCAGAACGGTCAGGGTAGCGCGATCATTTCGGCCAACAAACAACAACCTCAACGGAACACCAAGTAGTAATCCTTTAAGGAGCAACAAGCTTGCTGTATGCAGCGTTAATTCGCTCGAGCACTGTTTCGCGTCCCAGTGCATACATCGATTCAAACAAGGGTGGTCCAACCAATCTGCCAGTCACCGCCACCCGGATCGGTGCTTGAGCTTTGCCTAGCTTCATGTCATGTGATTCGCCAATAGCACGCAAGCTTTCATGCAAGACGTCCACGTCCCAATCCAAGGTCGCCAACGCTGTTTTTGCGGACTCAAGAATTAACGGGGCCTCATCTGTGGTCATAACCTTCTGCCAGGCACTCTGGTCGATTTCAGGTGTTTCGAGAAAAAAGAAATCCAATTGTGCCGGCCCTTCAGACAGAACGCGTGTCCGTTCCTGCACTAAGGGAGCAACCTGCGACAACCGGTCACTGTCAATCAAGGAGTTCCACGATTCCTCTTTCAGCCAGGGAGTCAGAGCGTCAGTGAATTCCGCGTGTGTCATAGCTCGGATGTAGTCACCATTGATTGATTCCAATTTCTTGACGTCAAACATTGCGGGAGATGGGTTGACATCTGCTAGCTGAAAAAGTCCAACGATTTCTTCGATTGGTCGCACTTCGATGTCATCGGGCGGGCCCCAACCAAGTAAGGCCAAGTAATTGATCATTGCGGCTGGTAGCACACCTCGGTCTCGATAACTCTCAAGAGCGACATCGTCTCGTCGTTTCGAAAGCTTTTTTCGCTGTTCGTTCACGATCAACGGTAAGTGAGCGAATTCTGGCATGTCGGTGGCTCCAAGAGCTTGTCGCAGCATTATGACTTTGGGCGTCACATTGACAAGGTCCTCTCCTCTCACGACATGCGTTATTGCTAGATCGAAGTCGTCAACCGCATTCGCAGTAAAGAAGGTGGCAGTGCCATCGGCCCTCCTCACTACAAAATCTTCAATGTGTTGGTTTTCGAACACGACGGTTCCTCTGACTATGTCGTCCCACGACGTGGTGCCTTCGGAGGGAACGCGAAAGCGGACGGCTCCATCTTCGACATAGGCCAAGCCGTCCGATATCCACCCTTCGACAGCGTCGTTGTATAGGTCAGTTCGTTCGCTTTGCCGAACTGGTTCACCATCAAAGCCAATCTGAAGCCAGTCGAGAGATCTATAGATATTGTCAATTAATTCCGGTCGCGTGAGTTCAGCATTAGTGTCTTCGATCCGCAGGATCAACTGACCTCCTGTACTTTGCGCTACGAGCCAGTTAAATAAAGCTGTGCGCGCCGATCCGAGATGAAGTGACCCTGTTGGGGCGGGAGCGAAGCGAAGACGAGTAGTACTCACATGACTGAGGGTACGAGAGTATTTGACCGGTTCAGACTTCCCTACCGAAGATCTCCAACAGTTGGGTTTGATCATCTGCACCAGGAGAAGACGGTCTCGATGGATCGAAAAGTTCTGGCATCTGTGCCATTTGGTCTCTCCGCTCCCTAGCCCACACAAGTGCAGCTGCCACCACCTCGTCGTCAATTCGCTCATCGACATTGAGTCCCACGGCCAAATCCCAGGCATGGACTGCGAGGTCGCAAGTTCGAATTCGTAAGAATTCAATAGTCGGAATCACTTGCTCTCCCAGTTCAACCTGGCCTTCTAGGTCAGCATCTGCGAAGGCCGCTACAACATTTCGCCACGAAACTTCCCATGCCATTTCGGGGTCTTCGACCACTATTTCCGGGCTAATGGACATGACATCTTCGAACGGGGCTCCTTCAAGGATGAGCGACGCGCGCATGTTTTCGACAACGCAATGGGCAACCAAGTCGTGAACATCCCACTCGTCACATGGAGTTGATGCTTCCCAATATTCAGGGAGAATTTGGCGAATGCGATAATCCACCTCTGCAGTGGCTAGTTGATGTATCCGAAGCCAAGCCGCATCCGGGATTTGCTCACTCAGCACTGTCCGGTGCCACAGCAAGGGTCAGACGGGTCAACCCAAAGACCTGAGGGTCGTCCGTGTTGAGCCAGGAGACGCAATACTGGCGGTGTTGACATATCAAAATCAAGCGACTCGAGTGATGGCCACACAGTGACATCGGGTTCTATCGCAGATATCCGATCGACAAGAAGGTCATCCAAACCAGTACCTGCCCTGATGGCCTGCTGCAGGTCGTAGCCGAGCACGGTCAGTTCCACTATTCGCTGCCACAACAACTGCCGGTGCTGAGGACTGAAGCCCGATCGGTGGTCCAAAGCTGAGGCGACAGTTAAAACTGTGCGGATCGATTCGACAACAACTTTGGTGGGCTCTGTTCCAAGGTCAACCGATTGGGGAACGGCTTGGCCTATTAATTCTGCCGCGGTAGCCAGGTTGCCGTTGGCCACCTGGCACAGCAGGTCGCCGACTGTTAGCTCATTCATGGGATCCGTCAACGGCATGGGAAGGTGCTCCCAGGCCGGCAATCGCATCCGGGCAGCAAAGTCAGTGCATGCACGTCTGTGAAGACGAAGTAGCTCACGATCAGGTGTTGAATCATTCATGACAGCTCCAATAGTGACGTCCAGTCTGTCAGATACTGTTCTTCTAATTCGCTGGGTGACATCTTCAGCGTCGCGTTTGGAACAGTGGCAACTAGACGGCGCACGTCTACATAGTGATGCGACTCAGACAGCCCTTCAAAAAGCCGAGATCGTTCTGTAACTAGTTCCGTATCTGCGGTGGCATCAAGAAAGCCCCAAATTCGGTAAGCCATCTCCAAATCATGCACGACTGGGGCGCGGCCGAATAACGATGCTCTCTTAAGAGCTATTTGAACGCATCCGCGTTCAACGTCATCTAGATGTTCTTGTTCGCTGAGATGAAGGTGCTCTCTAAAGCTCCGACACAGCCGCAGCGCGTAACCTTGATCGGGACCTTGGTATCCCAGCGAGCCGCCGCTTGGTTGAACGGATTCAAGGTCTCCGGGGCGGCGATTAACCCAGCTTGCCGGGACAACATTTGGTGACCGATAGGTGCTTGCGCTATCTGTCGGTGGCAATGGTACGTGTCTAGGAGCCGCCATAGAAGATCAGTTTAGAGAACTGTCGGCATGTGCGCGGTGTCGGTAAAGCGCATAAATCAAAGCGTCACGAAGAGCAAGCCAAGACGCTTCAATAATGTTCTCTGATACTCCGATAGTGGTCCATGTCGCCTCCGAGTCAGCGCTGTCTACTAACACTCGGGTCACGGCGCCAGTTCCACGATTGGTATCGAGAACGCGTACTTTGTAATCAGTGAGGTGAACCTCAGCTAGTTCCGGATAAATATCGATCACTGCGTTTCGGAACGCGTTGTCGAGTGCATTGACCGGGCCATCGCCTTCTCCCACGGTGATCAACCGTTCTCCATCCACGACTATACGGAGCGTCGCTTCGGTATCGAATTGCCGATCTTGCCCTCGTTCCACTAATACCCGGAATGATTCGACATCGAAATAGTCGAACTGTTCACCTGCTGCTCGTCGCATCATCAGCTCTAAGGAAGCATCGGCTACTTCGAAGTGGTAGCCCTCATGTTCTAGGCGTTTCATTTCCTCTACGACTTCAACCATTTGCTTGTCTTCGATTTCGATGCCCAGTTGTTCAGCTTTTAATTCGACTGACGCTCGACCTGATAAATCGCCTAACAAAAACCTTGTGCTATTTCCGACTGCGGTCGGATCTACGTGCTCGTAGCTATCGGGTCGTCGAGCAATTGCACTGGTGTGCAGTCCAGCCTTGTGTGCAAACGCTGATGTCCCGACGTATGGCTGTTGATGTTGAGGGGGCATGTTCATCAGTTCAGCGACGTGGTGAGAGACAGAGGTCAGTCTCTCAATGTGATCTTCGGGGAGAGTCTCAATTCCCATCTTCAAGGTGAGGTTCGGCACCAATACTGTGTTGTCGCAGTTGCCGGTTCTTTCTCCGTACCCGTTGATGGTTCCTTGAACGTGCGTTGCACCGGCAACCACACCAGCAACGGCGTTAGCGACAGCGCAGCCTGTGTCGTTTTGTGTGTGCATCCCAATTTGGACACCATCGAAATGTCGTACGACATCAGCAACGATTTTTTCAACTTCGTGAGGTAGCGAGCCGCCGTTGGTATCGCACAGGACTAGGCAGTCAGCACCTTGAACAGCTGCCGCTTCCAGAACCCGAAGCGAAAACTCAGGGTTGCGTTTGTAACCGTCGAAGAAATGTTCTGCGTCGAAAAACACGCGTAGTCCCTCAGCCTTCAAGAACTCAACGGAATCACCGACCATTGCAACACCTTCATCCAATGGCTGACGCAGTGCTTCGGTAACGTGATAATCCCAGGATTTTCCGACTATGCAAACAGTCGAGGTCCCAGCTTCCACAAGAGAAGACAGCGTTTGATCTTCGTCTACTCGACCCTTGGGTCGACGAGTCGATCCGAAAGCTACGAGCTGAGCGTTGTTAAGTTCTAGCTCAGCGCCGGCTCGCTGGAAGAACTCTTCGTCTTTCGGGTTTGACCCAGGCCATCCACCTTCAATCCAATGGACACCAAGGTGGTCGAGTTGTCGAGCGACTTTTAGTTTGTCGTCAGAGGAAACCGAGATACCTTCGAACTGAACTCCGTCGCGCAAGGTCGTATCAAAAATCTCAACCTTTTCTGGCCAGGAGACATCACGAACGCCTTGACGGTCAAGGAAAGGTTGGTTGTTTTCTTCGGTCATTGAGCCTCCTGAGAAACGTTCCCAAGAATTGCAGTTGCGATCTCATCGGTGGTCCCGGTGCTTGGGATTCCCTCACAGGCAGCTCGGACCCGTTCAGCAGTTTCAACGTCTCCCAAAAATTCCAGCATCATTGCACCCGACAGCACTGCTGCTGTTGGATTAGCTAGTCCTTGGCCCGCAATATCTGGAGCAGAACCATGCACTGGTTCGAAAAGCGATGGAGCTGTGCGATCTGGGTTGAGATTCGCTGATGATGCAAGTCCAATTCCACCAGCGACCGCTCCGCCAAGATCCGTCAGGATGTCTCCGAACAAATTGTCGGTAACAACAACCTCGTAGCGAGTCGGGTCTTCTACGAAATAGATGCAGGCGGCATCGACATGGTTGTACGCAGTTTCGACATCAGGGTATTCCGCAGCTACCTCTTGGAATGTGCGTTCCCACAGATCACCTGAAAACGTCAAGACGTTGGTCTTGTGGACCAAGGTGAGGTGTTTTCGCTCTCGGCTTCGAGCCAACTCAAATCCATAACGGATACACCGCTCGGCGCCCTTTCGAGTGTTCACTGAGCCTTGCGTAGCGATTTCATGGGGTGTGCCTTTACGAAGGAAACCGCCTTCACCCGCATAAGTCCCTTCTGTATTTTCTCTAATGACCACGAATTCGTGACCATTGCTAAGGACGAATGGCCTCAAATTGACATAAAGATCGAGTTCAAATCGCGCTTTCAACAGCAGTCCTCGTTCTATTACCCCGGGCGGAACTTCAGGGGTGCCAACTGCTCCAAGCAAAATCGCGTCATAAGCGCGTAGTTCCTCGAGCGTTTCGTCGGGGAGAACAACTCCATCTTCGAGATAGCGGAATCCACCTAAACGAAAGTCCGTCGTGTCTAATTCCGCGCCCGCTGCCCTCATGACATCAAGCGCTACTGAGATCACTTCGGGCCCGATGCCGTCTCCACCTATAACTGCAATCTTATGAGGCACTTACTTTCTCCTAGTTCAGTTCCTGGACAGAGGTTGGTGGGCCCGTTCTATAGGAGCCCTATAAAGGCAAAGACCGCCCCCCCAGGGACGGTCAACAAGCGCACACGTTAAACGCGTGCGCTACGAAATAATGATGGCGGTCAGGTTTGCCTTCACAACCTCCATTGTCGGCAACTTTGAGCCCCACGTCAAACTGATTAATTATCCTCGGTGAGAAACCTATGGTGCAGTTCACACCTCAAACGAAATTCGATACGCTTTAGAGGTGGCTGAATTGCACCATCTTTCCCCTGAAGCCCATGCTCGTCTTGCAGCGGAGTTCAAGGATCTAACAACTCGCGGTCGGATCGACATTGCCGACCAGATCGAGGAGGCGCGCCTGCTTGGTGACCTTTCAGAAAACGGTGATTACCACGCCGCTAAGGAAGAGCAAGGGAAAATGGAGGGACGAATCCTTCACCTCTCTTCGGTCCTAGAGAACTGTGAGATCGTCGAACAAACATCGAGCGACTCAGTTGCTCCAGGTGTCATTGTGGAAATTCGTTTCGAGGGCGAAGAGGTAACAGAAAAATATCTTTTTGGTTCAATAGAGGAACGGCGTGACCAGCTGGAAGTCATTTCGCCTGGTTCTCCTATGGGTCGAGCCCTCGAAGGTGGCAGCGTCGGCGATGTAGTTGAATACGAGCCAGGAGTAGGCCCTTTATCCGTCGAAATTATCTCGATCGAGGGGTAGAGATTTTCGATGAGTGGTGACGCAGCAATTGCCCCTAGGGAAGCATCTCAACAAGACGATCAACAAAACCGTTTGGTACTCCCGCGAGGGCGTCATTATGAACTGCCGGGACGGGGACGTACCTTTGCCCGGGTTGTTGAAGCTCCACCGGGTGCTCCAACAATTCTGCTGCTTCATGGTTGGACGGCCACGGCCGACCTCAATTGGTACAGCAGCTATTCGGCGTTAGAAGGTAGCTACGGTTTGGTTGCTCTCGACCATCGAGGTCATGGCCGAGGTATCCGTTCCCAGAGGCCCTTTCGCTTAACTGACTGCGCTGATGACGCTGTTGCCCTGCTAGACGAACTTGGGATAGATCGTGTCATAGCTGTCGGTTATTCAATGGGTGGACCTATCGCTCAACTCATCTGGAGACGGCACCCAAAACGAGTGATGGGTCTTGTAATGTGCGCGACAGCTGCCTCGTTCAGTACCACTAAACAAGACCATGTTCGGTTCGCTGTGATTGGCACTTTGGCTCAAGCAGCAAAAGTGATCCCTCGAGCATTGCGTCAACTGATTGGCAGTCAGCTCCTCACAGGAAAGTCGGGTAAAGACCTTCGCCAATGGGCTATCGGCGAACTGCGTCGCCATGATCCTCTTAAGCTCATTCAGGCCGGCCACCGCGTTGGCTTATTCGATAGTCGACGCTGGCTTCGGACAATCGACGTCCCCGTGTCCGCGGTCATAACCACTAACGATGAAGTTGTGTCAGTATCACGACAACGGGAGATGCTCGAAGTGATTCCGGGAGCGACTAGCCACGAAGTGAAGGGCAGCCACACGGTCTGCGTTGGCCAACCTCAAGTATTTCGGAAGGCACTTTTATCAGCAATAACAGACGTCCTCTCAAAGTCCAACTGGACCGAGACCGGGACAGACTGACACAGTGATGCAGTGCCCTAGTGGCGCGGTAGCACGAAACCAAAGGATCTAGATGTCCGGTAACACCCTTAGCGACAAAGTATGGGAACGACACTTAGTAAGGAGTGGTGGCGGTTTACCCGACCTGTTGTACATAGACCTTCATCTCATTCATGAGGTGACTTCACCTCAGGCATTCGACGGTTTACGGATGAACGAAAGAAACGTCCGTCGACCCGAATTGACTGTAGCTACCGAGGATCACAATGTTCCTACCGAAGATATTCATCTACCGATTGCAGATGAGACCAGTAAAAAACAGGTTGAAGTACTAAGAGCGAACTGCGAGGAGTTCGGTATTCAGCTCTACCCGATGGGTCATCCTGGTCAGGGAATCGTTCACGTCATCGGGCCAGAGAAGGGTCTTACTTTGCCGGGGATGACAGTGGTATGCGGAGACAGTCACACCTCAACCCACGGAGCATTCGGCGCTCTAGCATTCGGGATTGGGACATCCGAGGTGGAACATGTCTTAGCAAGCCAGACCCTTCCTCAAAGTCGACCCGGAACAATGGCTATCAACGTCGACGGTGACGCCCCCACAGGGGTGACCGCAAAAGACATCGTCTTAGCGATTATCGGCCGGATAGGTACTGGTGGCGGAATCGGTCACATTATTGAATATCGCGGTTCAGCAATAAGGGCACTCTCAATGGAGGGTCGAATGACGGTGTGCAATATGTCAATCGAAGCAGGTGCCAAGGCCGGGCTAATAGCGCCAGACGAAGTGACTTTTGCTTACTTGGAAGGCCGAACGCACGCTCCCCACGGAAAAGAGTGGGAAGACGCTGTTACTGAATGGGGCAGTTTGGTAACCGATGATGACGCTGTCTTCGACAAGTCGGTCGACATCGATGCAACTCAACTGGAACCACACGTCACCTGGGGCACCAACCCCGCACACGTGATACCTATTAGCGCCCCAATCCCAGGACCTGATGCATACTCAGACCCGGTGGAGGCCAATACTGCGAAGCGGGCATTGGAATATATGGGTTTGACCGCAGGAGCCAAATTGAGCGACGTTGCAGTTGACACCGTCTTTATCGGGTCTTGCACTAACTCAAGGATTGAAGACCTTCGCTTGGCGGCCGGAGTAGCTAAGGGCAGAACGGTCAAGCAAGGAGTTCGAACCCTCGTAGTTCCGGGATCTTTCGAAGTTAAAGCCCAGGCTGAAGCAGAGGGACTTGACCAAGTGTTTAAGGACGCAGGATTTGATTGGAGAGAGCCAGGGTGTTCTATGTGTCTGGCTATGAATCCAGACAAGCTGCAGCCAGGCGAACGATCGGCATCAACCTCAAACCGTAATTTCGAAGGTAGGCAGGGGCGCGGGGGAAGAACACACCTCGTTTCACCCGCTGTCGCTGCAGCGAGCGCTATCGCTGGCACGTTCGTAACTCCAGACGATTTGGACTGAAAGAGGATTACTAATGCAAGCAGTTCGAGTACATGAAGGGCGGGCAGTACCCCTTGACCGAAGTGATGTTGATACCGATCAGATCATCCCAAGTGATTGGTTGAAACGAGTTGAGCGCACCGGATTTGGAAAGGGACTGTTCTCTGAGTGGCGAGACGAACGAGATTTCATTCTCAACAACGAAAATTATGCTGGTGCCTCGATCTTGGTTGCAGGGTCCAACTTCGGAACCGGATCATCCCGAGAACACGCAGTTTGGGCTCTCATGGATTACGGCTTCATGGCGGTCATCTCGCCCAGGTTTGGCGATATTTTCAGAAACAACGCAACTAAGAACGGGCTAATTCCGTGTCAAATTAGTGAGGAGGGTGCTTCCAAACTGAGAGAAGCACTCCACCAAGACCCTGATCTATCAGTGACTGTTGACGTCGAACGGCTAAAGGTGCTGGTCCCGGCGATCGGACTAGAGGAAGACTTCCCGATGGACGACGCCACAAGGGAACGTTTTCTTGAAGGACTTGACGACATCGGAATCACCCTCCGAAGCCAAGATTCGATTGATGGCTACGAAACGAACCGATCAGGTTGGCTCCCAAGCACCAGCTAAGAGCCTCACCCATCGGTCACTATTCAAGCTCAACTACTGAGGCCGACTGGATTCCTTCTGCAGACCTAAGGGTTTCAAGGGTCTTTTCTGGTATCGAATGATCTGACGCCAACGCCATCAAGGCATGGTCTCCTACTCCATCACGCCCTAAGCCCATAAACGAGATGTTGACATCTGCTTTACCCAAGATTGTCCCTACCGTTCCCATCATTCCCGGGCGATCATCATTTCTAATCACCAATATGTGGTTCGCCAACGGCACTTCAACGGAATGATCGTCAATCATCACGATACGAGGTTCATTTCCCGAGCGGACAAGAGTTCCGGCAACAGCATGGGTTCCTCCACGCACCTCAATAATGTTTCGAAATTCTCCTGCATCACGAGCGCCGGACTCGCTCACGACCACGCCCAATTCATCTGCTCGTTGGAGTGCGTTAACGAAAGTCACTGGGCCATCGCAAGAGCTACCCAAAATTCCGCGCATTGTTGAAAGAACCACGATCTTGGTGTCATAGCCACTGATTTCACCCCCTACTTTCACCTCAATCTCTCCTGGGAGTTCACCGACTAACCCACTAAAGAAAGCTCCGAGCCGTTCAGCGATCCCTAAATACGGGCGTAGTGCGTCAGAGGCCTCCTCAGCGGCAATATTGACTGCAAAGGGAACGAAGTCTCCGTCAAGTGCGAGAGCTATCTGCTCGGCGATCGTAAGACCAGCCCTATCTTGAGCTTCATGGGTACTCGCCCCTAGGTGGGGCGTAACCACCACATCGGACCTGCCGAACAGAGGTGAGCTCGACTTGGGTTCGACATCGAACACATCCAGAGCCGCTCCGGCAAGATGGCCTTTGTCTAATGCGTCGGCTAGGTCATCTTCAACAATTACGCCTCCTCGAGCAGCATTCACCAAAAAAGCACCATTTTTGAATTTGGTAAATCTTTCGGCGTCAAACAAACCCACTGTCTCTTCATTCTTCGGCAGATGGACAGTCACAAAGTCTGACCGACCTAACAGTTCATCAAGTTCCACCATTTCTGCGTTCACCTCTCGGGCTGACTCAGAACTGACAAACGGGTCAAAAGCCAAAATTTGAAGATCGAAACCACTGAGGCGTTGGGCTACCAACCTGCCCACCCGTCCAAGGCCAACTATTCCGACCGTCTTGTGCAACAGCTCGACTCCAGTCCAGAGGCTGCGCTCCCACCGACCTTCGACTAAAGCGCTGTGGGCCTGAGGAACGTTGCGAGCAAGTGCCAGTAGCAAACCAACTGAATGTTCAGCCGCCGATACCACATTCGATTCCGGGGCATTACAAACCAAGATTCCACGTGCTGTCGCAGCTAATGTGTCCACGTTGTCTAAGCCGACTCCAGCTCGTCCGACAACCTGCAACCTATTTGCGGCCTCAAGAAGTTGGGCATCGACCTCAGTCGCCGAGCGGACGATTAAGGCGTCGACATCAGCCACATGCGACCGCAAATCTGCTGGGGATAGGTCCAAATGAACTTGGACGTCGTGACCTCGGGCTCGCAGAAGTTCCAGCCCCGTCTCTGCAAGTTTTTCCGTGACTAATACGCGCGCCATGTCAGTTAGTAACCAATTCACCTATCCGACTTATTCCCTCTACCAAGTCCTCAATTCCCAAAGCAAACGAGAATCGAGCGTACCCAGGTGCCCCAAAAGCCTCGCCGGGTACAAATGCCACCTTCGCCTCTTCCAGAATAATGGTCGCTAAATCCAAGGTTGTTTTGGCCTCACGCCCAGCTACATCGCGACCCAGCAACCCCACTAGCGAAGGAAACGCATAAAACGCTCCTTCGGGTTCAAGACAATCCACTCCTTCGATCTCATTCAGCATCCTGTGAATAGTGACTCTGCGTTCATCAAATGCTGCCCGCATAGTGGCCACGTCTTCAAGACCTCCACTGAGTGCCGCTGTCGCCGCAACCTGAGCGATGTTGCAGACGTTGGAGGTCGCATGACTTTGCATATTCGAAGCCGCTTTAATGATGTCGGGTGGTCCAGCCATCCAGCCAACTCGCCATCCCGTCATCGCATAAGTCTTAGCAACTCCGTTCAAGACAACGCATCGATCCAAGACCTCTGGCACCACCACCGGCATTGAATGATGTTCTGTTTGTCCATATACAAGGTGCTCATATATTTCGTCAGTAATCACCCATATCCCATTATCGGCGGCCCACCGTCCGATCGCCTCTATCTCCTCTTTGGGATATACAGCTCCTGTCGGATTTGACGGCGACACGAAGATAAGAGCCTTAGTATTCTTGCTCTTCGCAGCCTCAAGCTGTTCAACGTTCACCCGGAATCCTTGATCCGCACCCGCAAACACTTCGATCGGGATCCCACCAAACATGCGAATCGACTCGGGATATGTGGTCCAATATGGAGCTGGCAGCAATATCTCATCTCCCGGGTCGATGAGACTCATCATCGTGTTAAAGACCGCTTGTTTTCCTCCGTTGGTAACCAAAAATTGAGTCGGATCAAGTTTCAATCCAGAATCACGCAGAGTTTTTTCGGACAACACCTCCTTCAACTCAGGAAGCCCACCTGCGGGTGAATAGCGGTGATACTTGGTCTCTCTACAGGCGACGACAGCAGCCTCAACGATGTGAGGTGGCGTAGCGAAATCAGGCTCTCCAGCTCCAAAACCGATGACGTTTTGTCCCACTGCTTTTAGTGCTTTTGCCTTCGAGTCAACAGCGAGGGTGGCGGATTCGGCGATCTGTCCGACAGCGGACGAAACTCGGCTATTCACAGATAGGCTCCTAGAGGCTTGGGGCCTAACTCAAACGGCCCACCGACATACTGGCAGGCGATGAGCGCGACTGAAACATCAATTTCCCTTCCCGCTGGATTACTTCCAAAAGATGGGCGTTTCGGATCGGGCCCATCCAAAGTTCGACAGGATGCCATCAACGCCCTTTTTGAGGCGGCTCCTGGCTATCTAGGCACCAGTCACAGACAAAACGCTGTCAAAGGTCACGTCTCAAGACTTCGCAACGGTCTCTCTAATTTGTTCCGACTACCGACCGGGTGGGAGGTTGTTCTAGGAAACGGCGGGACAACTCTGTTTTGGGACGCAGCTTCTTTCGGCCTAATCGAGTCAACCAGTCAGCACCTAGCTTTTGGAGAATTTTCTTCAAAGTTCGCAACAGTTGTACAAAATGCACCGCACCTCGCGGAACCAGAAATAATCACCAGTGAACCTGGTACTTGCCCTTCAGCAGTGTCTTCGAATGTGGATACTTACGCCCTCACCCACAATGAAACTTCTACAGGTGTGACGGCAGCGTTGAACCGTCCAAACAACGGCGGCTTGGTGCTTGTTGATGCTACCTCTGCGGCCGGAGCAATTTCCTGGGACCCAAATGAGGTTGACTGTTACTACTTCGCTCCCCAGAAAGCCCTCGCTTCTGATGGCGGTCTCTGGCTCGCAGCTTGTTCCCCTGCAGCGCTTGAACGAATCGAACGGTTGTCTTCTGGTGACCGGTGGGCTCCGGCAGGCCTAGATCTAGGAATCGCCCTCTCAAACTCTCGCCAAGAACAGACCTACAACACACCAAGTCTCGCAACGATCTTCCTAGCAGCAGAAACGGTCGAGTGGATTAACAACTCCGGCGGTCTCTCATGGGCCGAACAGCGATGCTCGCGAAGTAGCGGAATCATTTACCAATGGGCAACTGACCGTTCCTTTGCTCAGCCATTTGTGGCAGATGTTGACCAGCGATCTCCCGTCGTCTGCACAGTTGACTTCGAAGGGGTCGATGCGGACACAATTAGTGCCGTCCTTCGAGCCAATGGGATCATCGACACCGAGTCGTATCGAAAGCTCGGTCGAAACCAATTGCGTCTGGCTACGTTCCCTTCCGTGGAACCCGATGACGTCGAAGCCTTGTGCGCCTGCATTGACTACATCGTGAATCGTCTGGCTAGTTAGCCAGAAAGACCTCTGCTTTCGTCAACATTGCCAGGTCGCCGTACGCCAAACTGCTGCTTACTTAAGCTCTTAGATCAGTTCATATACGACTGATCAGGGTAGATAGAGAGCAACCTCGCTGCTGAGGTTTGTCTGGCTAAAACACTCCGCCAACAATCGGACGGGTCACACGCCAACTCATCTATTGTCGAGTCGAAAGTCCACCAGGCCCCTTCTTCTATCTCGAGACGCAATTGGCCAGGACTCCACCCGGCATATCCGAAGTAGAACCGAACTGCATTCATGTCTATTTCGCCCAAATCCATGTCTGCTTCCAGATCTAACATTGAAATTTGGTCTGTAATTTTGCTGGAACCGGTAAACGCAGAAGAACCAGGCACCAAAGCCAGCAAAGCATCCGGCTGAACTGGTCCTCCCACAAAAACTGTCGATGACGAGGTGTTCGACTTCAACCAAGTCGGGAGCAAGGTTTCCAATGATCGCGTTGAGGGACGATTCAGGACCACACCCAAGGACCCTTCAGCACCGTTTTCAATAACCAAGATGACCGACCGGCGAAAGTTTGGATCCTCAAGTTGTGGGGTTGCGACTAAAAGCGAACCCCGTTGAGGAACAACTACAGGTGTAACTAATGGCTCTGCCACGTAACTAGCGCTTTCGCAGTCGAACAGGCAGCATTGAAACTACAGAACCTTACTTCGCTTACTTGACGTCGCCACCTGAAGCTTCTGTCACATCCTGTTTCCCAGCTGTTATCCAAGGCATCATTGCCCTCAATTCGGCTCCCACTGCTTCAATCGGATGTTCCTTGCCTTCCTCTACAAGACGCTTGTAGTTGGGGAGACCATTTCTATTCTCTTCAATCCACTCGTTTGCGAAAGTTCCATCTTGAATTTCAGCAAGGATGCGCTTCATTTCCGCGCGAGTCTCATCAGTAATAATTCGGGGGCCTCGGGTTAAGTCTCCATATTCAGCAGTAGTTGATATCGAGTACCGCATACCTGCTATCCCAGCTTCATATATGAAGTCCACTATGAGCTTCACCTCATGCAACGTTTCGAAGTACGCGGACTCTGGTTGATATCCAGCCTCGACCAGAGTGTCGTACCCAGCGCGAATCAATTCCGTCAACCCACCACAGAGCACAACTTGTTCACCGAACAAATCTGTCTCCGTCTCTTCCGCAAAGGTTGTGGTTAAAACACCACCTCTAGTGCCACCAATTCCTTTGGCGTAAGCAAGAGCATCCTGCAGTGCGTTGCCTGTCGCATCTTGGTGAATAGCGACAAGAGCAGGGACTCCCCCGCCTTCGGCATATGTTCGGCGGACATTATGGCCGGGGCCCTTGGGCGCAATCATCCAGACATCAACGTCGTCGGGGGGTTGAATTTGGTCAAAGTGAATATTGAAACCATGAGAGAACGCTATGGCGTTTCCCGCCGACAAGTTTGGTGCGATATGTTCAGAATAAATCGAACCCTGCTCCGTATCAGGAAGAGCCATCATCATCACATCAGCTCTTTGCGCCGCCTCAGCGATGGTAAGCACGGGGAGTCCTTCAGCCTCAGCTTTCGCTGTTGAAGCAGATCCTTCACGAAGACCTACCACGACATTAACGCCGCTATCGCGAAGATTTAGAGCATGGGCATGTCCTTGTGAGCCGTAACCCATAATCGCGACAGTTCGGCCAGCTAAGTGACTCAAATCTGCGTCGTTTTCGTAATAAATAGTGGCTGGCATCAATGTGCTCCTAATTCGCAAAGCCGCTGTTCGGCTTAAGACCTGTTCGTTCCTTAAAGTAATTCTCAGCCACCAAGATGGCCTAGCGCAATCCGACCTGTTCGTTGAAGTTCGAGAATTCCGAATTTACGTAATGCAGTCTCGCAAAGATCAAGTTCACTCGGGTGGGCGTGAACACTGATTATTACTTCTTCTGCATTTGAGTCAACTACTGAGCCCCCAAACTCGTTGATTACTTGTCGCACAGCTTCCGCATCACTAGCAGCAACCCGAGCGAGCATCAATTCTCGCTCAACCGAGGACTCAGGTTGCAACTCCGTGATATCCAACACGTTGACAAGCTTGTCGAGCTGCTTGGCTATTTGCGTCACATCAGTGTTGTGAACATCAACGACGATGCTGATTCGACTTCGCGACGGATCGTCGGTTGGTGCCACGGCAAGTGAGAAAATATTGAAACCTCGCCTACTGAACAACCCCGCTATTCGGGCCAAGACTCCAAACCTGTTCTCAACGAGAACAGAGAAGATATGAAGACTCGGCTCACCCCCAGTTGCTGATGTGTCTGTCATGAAGGAGCCGTACCCTTTGCCTTGGCATCAGCGTCACCTTCAGGGCCAAGAATAATGTCATCGTTTGATCCGCCGGCAGGGACCATCGGATAAACCTTTTCAAATGCGTCCACCCGAAAATCGATGACGACGGGTCGATCATTAATTGCATTCGCTTTTTCAATTGCAGGCACCACTTCATCGGCAGATTCAACTCGAATCCCGGCACAACCCATAGCTTCAGCCCAACCTACATAGTCAGGATGATCTGGACTCAAGTAGACCTCGCTGTACCGCTCGTCGTAAAACAACTCTTGCCATTGTCTAACCATTCCCAAGTAAGCATTATTTAGAATCGCAATTTTGACGGGAATGTTTTCAGCTGCGGCAGTAATCAGCTCCTGAGCAGTCATTTGGAAGCAACCATCGCCGTCAATGGCCCAAACCATTCTGTCCGGCTGGCCCGCCTTCGCTCCAATCGCGGCCGGCACAGCAAAACCCATTGTTCCGAGACCACCCGAATTAACCCATGTATATGGGTAGTTAAACTTCCAAAATTGGCTCGCCCACATCTGGTGCTGTCCGACGCCTGCCACCACAATAGTGTCATCTGGAGTGTTATCTCTGAGTTGTTCGAGGACAAACTGAGGTTTCAGCGGGAAGCCACTGTCAGCTTGCTCATACTGCAATGGATGTTGTTCTTGCCAGCCGCTGATAGTCGATTTCCATTCTGAGCGGTCCACTGCAGAACCACCCGAAGTTTCATATTTTGCAATTAACGCCTCTAAAGCCCGGCGTGCGTCGCCCTGTATCGGCACATCTGGGCGTCGGACTTTCCCATGTTCAGCAGGGTCAATATCAACATGAATGATCTTGGCATCTGGCGCAAAAAATTCGGTGTTCCCTGTAACCCTGTCATCAAAGCGCGCTCCAAGGTTGATCAACAGGTCAGACCGTTGAAAGGCCATAACCGCTGAGTAATTCCCATGCATCCCTGGCATTCCAAGACAAAGCGGATCTTCATCTGGAAACACTCCGCGTGCCATCAAAGTCGTAGCTACATGAATTCCGGTTAGGTCAACAAACCGCTGTAAGGCATCTGCGGCATGAGCCTTTAACAATCCCCCTCCTGCGTAAATCACAGGCTTCTCAGCGGCACAAATAAGTTCTATCGCCGCAGCAATTTTATCTGCGTCAACCTCAGTGATGGGTGCGTAACCAGGTAAATCAATCTCATCTGGCCAGTGCCATTCCATAACTTGATTGCTGACATCTTTGGGCACATCTATAAGCACTGGGCCTGGGCGACCAGTGGTTGCGATATGAAACGCTTCCTTAACGATCCTCGGTATATCTGCAGGGTCGGTAACCAAATAGTTGTGCTTAGTGACAGCCATAGTGATGCCGGTTGTATCGCATTCTTGAAAAGCATCTGATCCAATCGAAGCAAGGGCAACCTGGCCTGTTATCGCCACCATGGGTATCGAGTCCATGTAGGCATCACACAGGGGGGTCACGATATTGGTCGCAGCGGGGCCGCTAGTGACTATCGCGACTCCTGGCTTCCCCGTGACGTGCGCATACCCTTGGGCCATATGGCCGGCGCCTTGCTCATGTCGGACAAGGACATGCCGAATCTTTGAATCGAGAATTGGGTCATATACAGGAAGGATCGCTCCTCCGGGAAGACCGAACATGACCTCTACGTCGCACATCTCAAGACTCTTCACGAGAGCTTGAGCGCCGGTCAGTTCCATCGATCTTCTCCTATTAACGAATTATTGGTAAATGTGGGCTTTGGATATGGCCCGTAAGCGGAAATGGTCCCCTAGGGGACCATTAACAAGCGGGATCGAATGACCCGCTTACGCGGGTACTACGAGAAAGCGAGTAACGCAGGACTGGTTCATATGTGATCGCACGGAACCATTTTGGCGGCGTGAAATGCCAGTCGCAACTTCCGAAGGCATAACTCTCTCCGGTTTGATGAACTCACAGCTAGATTCAACAGCCAATGACACGGCTGTCAGGCACCACGCGCTTCATGTTTTTTGCCTT
>Ga0066850_10000057_pt1 | contig 52638 bp, 42 predicted proteins | sample ETNtaG_4_FD_67282 | JGI IMG/M metagenome (GOLD analysis project Ga0066850, IMG submission 67282) | Marine microbial and viral communities from oxygen minimum zone, Eastern Pacific Ocean - ETNP201406SV67 | ecosystem: Environmental > Aquatic > Marine > Oceanic | place: Pacific Ocean: Eastern... | reverse complement strand
TCACATTGCCCATGCCGGGATACTCATCCTACTCGTGGGCCACGTCCTCACGACCACTCTCGTGGATAGAACCGACCCCTCTCACTTCGTCACCCTGGAGAGGGACGTCCCCACGGAGCACCAGGGGATGGAGCTCGTGTTCACGGGGATTGAGATTGTTTCCGCCGATGATGATGAGTACGGGTTCGACATAGGGGACGGCTACGTGGGAGTCGTGATTGAGGCAAGGGACGGGGGGGAGATCCTGGGGACGATCACACCCGGCATGCTCCGCTTCGACTCGCCCTCTGGATCGGTATCCGCTAGGTCGGAGGTGGATAGGCTGACAGGGATGACCGGGGACACGATCGTCATTCTCGACATACTGCAGTCTAACGAGTTGCTGTCATCGATGATACTGGGCCAGACGGACCAGGTGAGCGAGGTCAGGGTGACCGTCCACCACCTCCCAGGCAGTCACCTCGTATGGGCTGGTTGGCTGATGGTGGTCATCGGCATTGCCATGGCCTCCTCGAATTGGAAGATCGGGGAACGAATTCGACATCGATGAAGATTGAGTCCTCCCTCACCGTTTGAATGAAAAAGGGGGAGCCGGTCGCGTGGCTCCGAGGTGCTATGATGGATAATGGCTCAATCGTTCATATCGACTACGATTTGTACAATGCTAGCAATGACAAGCTAATCGAGACAACTAGGGAAGATGTTGCCAAGGAGCACGATTCCCATGACGAGAACAGAGATTACTCGCCGATGATTACCACTGTTGGTGATGGGCGGTTGATTCCTGGTTTCGAGGCACACCTAGCCGAGGCCGAATCTGGCAAGGACTACGAGTTCGACATCGAGCCGGAAGAGGCCTATGGAGATAGAGACCAGAACAAGATCGAGACAATCTCTCAGAACGTACTCCTTCGCAGCGTTAGGGATCCGAACACACTCGCAATCGGCGCTCCAGTCGAGATTGGAGGTAGAAACGGAATCCTCCAGTTCATGAGTGCAGGCAGAGCAAGGATAGACTACAACCACCCACTTGCGGGAGTCACTCTGAGATACAACTACCAGATTGTCAAGGTCGTGGAGGACAGGAACGAAAAGGTCCAGACACTGATGAAGATGAACACCGGAAGAGAAGATTTCGAAATCGAGTTCGATGGCGATGACCTAACCATGACACTCCCTGAGGAGATGGCATATGACCAGAACTGGGCATTCACCAAGTTCTCGCTGGTCACTACTCTGAGGGAGAATGTCGGCGTGGCCCGAGTAGTCTTCCGAGAGGTACACGAGCCTAGGAAGATCGACGAAGAAGAATGACTAGATAATCCACGGAATAATTACCGGGATCAAGAGCACTAGAAGAATGAAGATGCTGCTTAGGTTGCTAATTCTGTTAGACAACATCTCAATGCGCATCGGATGAGCCTTCTTGCTAACTCTCCTCAACAAGGAGTGGACTCCGTCCCTAACTAGATGGCCACCATCGAAGGGGATCATCGGAATCAGATTGGCGAACCCCAGTAGGAAGTTTATCCATACTAGCCAGAAGAGAAAGTCGAACATCATCAACATTCCATCGGTTCCCAGAATTGATGCAATAGCCCCATCACCAGCCATTAGCATCCCCCTCTCTTCCAGAATCATGGTCTGTCCTTCGTTTGCAATCGGGACATTTAGCATCAGTAGAGGACGAATTGCAGTCACTAATGCCGTTCCAAATGCCGAATTTCCGCCACCGACAATATTTGCATAAGATTCTACCCCAGCGGTAGAGGACATTAGGTAAGAAACTCCTAGGAATGCATCTCCAGGCTCAACCTCCCATAACTCCAGCAACGCTTCTGTATCTTCTATGCATTCTGAATCACCATCACACTCATCGATGTAGAATTGATATCGATCACCCATGGTGACCGATATCGTCCTTTCAGTCCATGGGTCATTGACATCTGACCTTGAAATAACAGTCATAACGGATTCTTCTCCAGCAGTAATTTCACCCATTTCCCTGGTAAAGTCCGAGTAATCTCCAATTTGGTTCCCATCGATGTGGGTTATCGTTTCAAAAGGAAGCAGGCCAGCTCCTTCGGCTCCCCCTCCGACCACAATCCCCCTAGCATGAACGCCTTCGTTTTCTGCCACCATTCCGCTGGAAACCGAAGAAAGAAGGATCAGTATTACGTATGTTGCAAAGATATTGATCGAAGGACCTGCAGCAAAGAGCCTCAACCTGTCCCTTCTAGGTGCTCTTCCCATCTCAGACTCCTCAGGTTCGGCGAACGCCCCAATAGGCAATGGCCCCAATTGCAGAACCCCAAAGCTCCGCAACCTCATCCCATGTGCTCTAGCCTGAATCCCATGGCTATACTCATGAATCACAATTGCCAAGATTAGTGCTAGGGCGGGCCACCAGAATGGCACGAAACTAGTGACCCCAGGGATCAGAAGAAGATCACTTGGGGGGAGAGGATCTTCGGGGGGGCTAACTGCGACTGATATAGCACTCAGCAGGAGTAATAGGACCACCATGAACATAACAAAGAAGCAGAGCCAAATTGAGATCTCTCCGAAACCTCGCCAGAATCTCCTAGGCTTAGAAATGGACTCGAGTAATCGCATCCCTCTCCTTGTCCTAATCATCAGAATCACCCCTAGGGCTCGTGTCGCATCGTATCTGTCCAGAACTCCCCTGGACTCAGCGTACACCAATCCAGAATACCAAAGTCCAGCCAGAATCACCAACCAAATCGGAGCCCCTAGGGAGTAGAAAAGGAATAGTAGTAGGATGGGGAAAAGAATGCCCCTGCCCCCAGCATCTTCGGCCATGTCAAGACACGTCCATCCTTCGCTCTTCAACCTGCTCTCAAACGTAAGAGAGAATACTATCCACCATTTCCGGCATCCATGGCTTCGAGGGCTCATCGATCTTCAAAGAGTACAAATCGAAGAATTGATTCCCTATTGAGAGAGAGAGAAAGTATCAGCAGGATCCTGGCCCAAGCCGAACTGAGTAGGGTGCAAGACGATATCAAAATACTAAAGAAAAACTTAGACTCTATCGAAGAACGCCTTTCTGGCGGTTCTCACTAGCCTAAGATCGACTCCCTTGTTCTCTTCATCTCGGATTCCGATACAATACCACTTGCTCCATTTGACTTGCAAACCAATGACAAGAATCGGTGCACAGGCATCCCAGCATTCCAATCTAGGTGGGGCGAGTCTCTGCTCGTTAGGGGGAGAGGGGGAATGCTCCTAGAAAGATGTCTAAGTTTCCCACTCAAACCTTCGACATCAACCCTCATTATTCTCCAACTATCCCCCCTGACTCCCTTTAGTCTGAATGCGTACAGTGGGAGAAGTCCACACCTCTCTCCTGTGGATTTTAGTGCCTTGTACTGGGCCATTGTCCTCCCGGAGAGGTATATCCTGTCGCTCTTTGAGCTCTTCACTTCGATGGGGAAGCACATGTCTCCTCTTAGGGCGAGTAAGTCTCCAGTCCCCTCTGAACCGCTTCCAGGCGCCCGGACCACTAAGAAGGGTCTCTGAATCACTCTCATTGCTCTGGCTCTCTCTATCTCACTGCAAGATCTAGTGACTGCTCGAACACCCTTCAATTCACCAGCGAGAACCGAACGCAACTCTCGCTCATAGCTGGTGCCCACGGTTCTATCCGATTCTCAGGGTTATTGAGGACACCGGTCCCAATCACTGAAACTTTCCCTTTCTGTAGTCTCTGGTTCTGTCTACGCCAGGAAACTGATCTTCACTCTCCCTGTAGATTGTCTTCATGTTGTTCAAGAAATTGTCTTCGTGAGTCACAATCAGAACCATGTCCACACCCGGATCTTCTTCTCCATCCATCCATGGGAGAATGATTTCCATGGTCATCCTAGCTCCTTCTCTGTGTGGATATGCAAAGACATCCATTCCCAGAGGAGGCAGAACCAGAGTCTTCCTCGGTTTGAGTTTCTCTACCGCATCGAAAAGAGCAATGTATGAATTCCTCATCAACTCCCTCCTGAAATTGTCTTGGGTCGGCCTCCTGCAGTCCGGTCCAACTACATGCACAAGGTTAGAAGCTGGAAGGCCAAATGCAGGTGTAGTTACTGCTTCTCCCACTCCGCAGGGTTGTAGATTTGATTTCCTCCTCTCCTTCGCAATATTAGAACACGCCTCTCTAAGGCCTTCTCCAGCAGCCTGTTGCATCCTTTCATCCAGACCCTCCCTACCAGCGAGCCTACTGTTTGCAGGGATAACCATCACATCCCCTTCGACACCAACGATGTCTCCGTAGAGAACGCGTACCTGTCCATGCCTGCATTCTCTCACGATTACTACTTCGGCCATAGGCATGCGAAGAGAGGCCATCCGATATGTATTCATCGTAGGCAATTTCTGCATTATTAGGGAACTTTAATCGCCATCCACCCCTTCCCATGTTCATGTCAACCGGATATGTGCTGCTTGATGTGGAACCGGGTACTGAGTATTATGTTTTCGAGAAGGCCTCTTCACTACCATTTGTCTCAGATGCCCAGGTTCTGTTTGGTGATCATGATATGATTCTGAAGATTCAGGCTGAGAGTATGGGAGAAATTGCGAAATTGGTCGTTGATTCTGTTCGTTCAATCCAAGGGGTTACTAACACAAAGACGCTTGCGTGTGCCGAATTGTAGAATCCCGCAAATGGGCATTAATTGCCAACTTTGCCTCAGTATCCCGTTATTTCGGCTCAACTTTATTATCTATGCAGGACCGCAAACAGCCGGAGGAATCCAAAAATGGCAGACAAGAAATATTTCGTGTTGATGCAGAACGGCAAGGACACTGCTCAAGTGTTCCACAGCAAACAGCCCAGAGGAGCAGCTTTGAAAGCGGCTTCAAGAGGTGTCACAGACATCCACCTCAGGGAAAGAGGGACCAACAGAGTTCATGTGTTCTCTGGCTCTAAGAACAAGGTACCAAAGGGGCCAAATGCACCCGACTGGCTACCTGACATGATCAATAAGGCCAACGTGAAGAAATTACGAATAGACCGAATTTGATTAAGCCCAGATCTCTGGAATTATGACGGTCTTCGTTAACATTAGCGTATGCTTTAGACTACTTAGAACGGAATCTCTTTCGAGCTCTTTTGACTCTTCCTTCTTCCTTCTTCAGTGACTCATTAGCTCTGATCCTCTCTTCCTCAATCGCTTTCTCGGCCTTCTTCCTATTCCCAGGATCACCAGAATCTGAGAAGTCTTCAGTAAAGTAGCTCAACACCCCTGAAGTGAGATTCAATGCTGTACCCAATGGATCGATAAGGGGGTCGAAGTACTCGGTCACAACCCTCTCCTTGAGTGGAATGATGGCATTGTCAGTAATCTGAATCCCCGCTGGACAAACTTCGGTGCAGCACCTAGTGATATTGCAATAACCAATTCCGAAGTCCTCTTTAATTTCTGGAATCCTGCTCTCATTGTCTAGTGGGTGCATCTCTAGGCTGGCAAGACGAACGAAGAATCTAGGCCCAGCAAACTCTTCGAACATTTGATGCTCTCTAAGGACATGGCAAGTGTTTACACAAAGCATACACTCGATACACGATCTGAATTCTTGCAACCTGTCTGCTTCTTCTTGGTGAAAAATCCAATCTGGCTCTTCCGGGCCATTAATCGGCTTAATCTGCCGATCAGTCCTGTAAGCCCACGTGGTATCGGTCACAAGATCCTTAGTAAGAGGAAATGACTGCATTGGTTTAATCATGGTTGGCTCATTGTCTGGAGACTCATCTAGAATATCTTCCATTCTAGTCATGCACATTAGTCTAGCCTTGCCATTTACTTCTGCACTGCAAGAACCACATTTCCCAGCTTTGCAATTCCAGCGGCATGCAAGGTCGGGGGCGTGTTCAGCTTGAATACGGTGAATCACATCTAACACTACCATCCCTCCATCGAGGTTGACTTTGTAATCCACCATTCTTCCAAATGGTATGCCATCCGAGTTGGGTTCCCCTCTGAAGACACTGAATGTCACTTTTTCTGGCATTTCACTCCTCCTCTTGTAGGTCATCCGAATCCAGTAACTCCCTCAATTCGTTTGGAATCTTCGGGTAGGAAACGAAATCAATGTTCATGGAACCATCCTCTCCCCTCAAAATTACGCTGTTAATTTTGCCCCAGTGATTGTGATCAGTATCAGGAAAATCTTCTCTTGTGTGGGCCCCTCGGCTTTCCTCTCTCCTAAGTGCTGCGATTGCGCACATCTTGCTGATATCAATCATAGCACCTATCTCAAGTGCTTGATGCCATCCTGGATTGTACATTCTCCCACCTCCCGGGAAAGTCAAGGACGACCTCTCCCTGAGTTTCTCAAGATCTATGAGCGCTTCTTCAAGGAGCTCACCGGTCCTAATGATTCCAGCCTTATTCTGCATCATTTCTCTAAGCTCATTCACTACCTTGGCAGGGTTCTCTCCATTTTTCCTGCCTAGCGGTTCTAGTGTCTCCTCTACAACCTCGTCAATGTCAGATTGGGCAATATCGGAGAAACCATCACGTTCTTTCGCAAATTTTGCAGCGTGCTCACCAGCAATCTTGCCGAAAACAATCAAGTCCGAAAGTGAATTGCCACCTAGCCGATTTGCACCGTGTAGTCCGGTTGCCACCTCACCAGCAGCAAATAGGCCACTAACAGTCGTCTCCTGGCTGTAAGGGTCAACCTTGACTCCGCCCATAACGTAGTGAGCAGTAGGCCCAACCTCCATTGGCTGTTTCGTAATGTCCACTGCTGCCAGTTCCTTGAACTGATGGTACATCCCTGGTAACTTCTTCTTTACTTCCTCCGAGTCTCTCCAAGAGATGTCTAGGTATGCGCCTCCATGTTCTGAAGCCCTTCCTGCTGCCTTTTCGCTGTTTATCGCCTTTGCCACAACGTCTCTGGTGAGAAGTTCCGGTGGCCTCCTTTTCGTGGCCAATTTTCCACCCACTACCTCCTTGACCCACGCTTCGGCCTCTCCAATCGTATCGGCAAACTCGTCTGCGTACATCTCAGGGACATAGTTGAACATGAATCGCTCATCCTTGTTATTCTTCAGCACGCCACCCTCTCCACGCACTCCTTCAGTAACCAGTATACCTTTCACAGAAGGTGGCCAAATCATGCCAGTGGGATGGAATTGGACGAATTCCATGTCCCCCATTTCCGCCCCAGCCCAGTAGGCCAATGCATGACCCTCGCCTGAATACTCCCATGATCCAGAGCATACTTCCCAGCAGCGTGTAATACCACCTGTTGCCAGTACAATCGTCTTGGCCTTGAAAACATGCAGAGAACCATCATTCCTATCATATGCGAAGCAACCTGAAACTCTCCCATCAGTCTTGAAAATTCTTCGAACAGTGTATTCCATGAAAACTTCCATACCCTCGTGAATGCCCTTCTGTTGTAGTGTTCGAATCAACTCGAGTCCAGTAGCATCTCCAATGTGGGCCAATCGTGGGTAAGTGTGTCCTCCGAAGTTCCTCTGACTCGACAGTCCCTTGGGGGTTCTGTCGAAAACTGCACCCCACTGTTCCAGCTCTCTGATTCTATCAGGTGCCTGCTGAGCGTGAATTTGGGCCATCCTCCAGTCACCAAGATATTTGCCTCCTTTCATGGTGTCTCTAAAGTGAGTCTGCCATGAATCTCGTGGGTCTTTGTTGGCCAGAGCAGCTGCAGCTCCTCCCTCTGCCATAACAGTGTGAGCCTTCCCTAGCATCGATTTGCAAATCATGGCAACACTTGCCCCTGATTTGCTGGCTTCAATTGCTGCTCTGAGTCCAGCCCCTCCAGCGCCAATTACAATGACATCAAACTCGTGATGTATCACGTTCCCTTCCATCAAATACCTCCAAGGATGACATAGTCAGTAAGTCCGAAATCTTGACATATCCAAATGTAGAAGTCAGCGAACATTACCCAAAATAAGCTGATTAAAGCCCAGTCTTTGTGATGTTCGTTTAGCTTGGTCGAAAACTTCCACATCCTGTACTTGATTCGGTTTATCTTCGATCCAGTCCAATCATTTGAACCTCCGCCAACTACATGTCTAAAAGCGTGACACCCAAATGTGTATCCAGATAGCAGAATTATGTTCAGAAGGAGAACCAGGGAACCAACTGAGACGCCAATATAATCTCCGGTAGCATCATGAAAATTAATCGAGAGCCAGAAGTCGTAACTAAGTATTGGCAAGTAAATTAATGCGATATACATGAATATTCTGTGCAGATTTTGGAAAATAAGAATCCCCCTCTCTCCACTATATTCGTTCCATGGTTTTGAAACTGCACATCCAGTAGGCTGCTGGAAGAATGCTCGGTAGTACGCCTTACGGTAGTAGTAGCATGTTCCTCGAAAACCAGCAGGAAAAACTAGGATGAACATTGCAGGACTCATCCACCACAATTCTTTGGGAATCCACGAAGATTGAGGGAAAATAAGAGGACTGTAAAGTGGAGAGAGAACATGGCTGCCTTGTTCTATTGCCATTGTTTGACATTCTGAGACGTCCTTGAATGATTTTGCAGAATCCCAATTCTCACAGGATGATGCCCCAAATTCGCTGAAAAACAAGAAGTCTGACTCCATGAATCCTCGCCAAGTAGCGTAGATTATCATGAATCCAAGATAAGCCGCCATCGCAGTTGGGCCCTTCCACCAATCGTCCTTTCGGTCAGTCTTCCCAAATCCCCTTTTCATTGGGAGTTTCACACTTCCCTCTATTTGCACCAACCCCTATGTCGCTGGGCATGGAGTCGCGCAATAAGTAATTGCATTCTGAAAACAGTCAAAAACTTTCTAATTTCGTAGCAGATCGGTAAAGCATGCTCGGAGACGATTTAGAGACCTCGATCTGTCCGAATTGCAGTTACATGCCGGGAGCCTGGCTTCCAGGGCTGCCATGTCCCAAATGCGGGGAGACGTTTCTCTAGGCTAGTGAGGAGTAGTCAGCATCGGCTTCTTCAATGTGTATCTCTTCCACGTCCATCTGAGCCAGTTGAAGTTTTCCGGACAATTCGTCATTAACCGCATGCCAATATGAATAAGATTCTAGGACCCAGATTCCCGATTCCCTGGAGCCGTTTCCGCTGTTCTTTACTCCTCCAAATGGGAGATGTGCCTCGGCACCCGTCGTCGAGTTGTTTATTCCAGTCATTCCCGCCTTGATTCCAGTCTTGAAGCGATACGCCTCAAGCCTGTCATTGGTGTAGCATGCACTAGATAGTCCGAATGGTGAAGCATTAGCCAGATGGAGGGCGTTTTCAAAGTCATTTGCCTTCACTACAGTTACCACCGGGCCAAATATCTCCTCCTGGAAGCACCGCATGTCCTCGGTTACATCCGCATAGACATGTGGCCACATGTAAACTCCCTCAGAAGCGTCTCCTAGGAAGTTTGTCGGTTTGTTGTCATTGGTGATCATTCCTCCTCCCCAGAGTTTAGTTGCTCCATCAGATTCGCACATCCCTAAGTCTCTAAGGAAGTCGTTCGCGTACTTCTCAGAAAGCATTGGCCCGTAAAGGACGTCATCATGCCTCAGGGAGTCACCAATTTTCGTTTCCTCAACCTTGGCCATGAACTTCTCCATGAATTCTTGGTATACATCTTTGTGAACAATCAGATTCCCTAGACTCGTGCAGCGTTGCCCAGCAGTTCCGAAAGCGGCCCAGTAAGCCCCCTCAACAGCATTGTCGATATTGGCGGAGGGCATCACCACCAGGGGGTTCTTCCCACCCAATTCAAGAGAGCATGAGACAAGATTTCTCCCACACACTTCTCCAATCATCTTCCCTACTGGAGTTGAGCCAGTGAAACTTATCTTGTCCAATAGTCCTTCTTCTGCAGAATCAACCAGGAACTGTCCAGCTCCACTACCACGTCCATGAATCAAGTTGATTACGCCGTCTGGTAGGCCTGCCTCGTGCATGATTCTGGTGAGCATGAATGACAATAGGGGAGAGTCCTGTGGGCTCTTCCATACACATGTGTTTCCACACATTATTGCTGGAATCATCTTCCAGAATGGAACCGCTGCAGGGAAGTTGCATGCATTAATGATTCCACAAACCCCTAATGGTCTCCTATACGTGAATAGTTCTTTGTCTGGTAATTCCGAGTTCACAGTCTGACCATACAGCCTCCTACCTTCAGATTGGAAAAATAGGCATGTATCAATGGCTTCTTGCACAGATCCAGCACTTTCTTTGAGGGTCTTGCCAATCTCCCTAGTCTCGACTCTGACAATGTCGTCTTTGTACTCCATCAGTAACCTACCCATGTTGCCTATGATCTGCCCCCTTGATGGAGCTGGCGTCATTGACCATTCCGCAAACGCTTCTCTAGCAGAATCCAAAGCATCGTGCACGTCTTCTTTGGTTGATTGAGGGAATATTCCCAAGCAGTCATCCAACCATGCTGGATTCCTGCTTTCGAAGGTCTCTTCATCACTTGCTGCACGCAATTCCCCATTGATAATATTGAATCCTTTTACTGTGGGACTGCCATTGGGATTGTTCGTGTGTAATATCTCAAATCCAGTCTCTAATACGTGTGCCATGTTGTTGGCGGCTACTACTTCCGAAATGAATGATGCGCATCGACCCCCTTTGTTCCGATAACCATTTTACCTTCCGGAGATTCCAAGATTGCAGGGTTTAACAACCCCCGATGCACGAGAGGAGATGGCAGGGAGCGTAAAATGGCAACTGACTCATCAGAATCACTTACCTTGAGAGTGGCTAAAGCAATACCCAGCGATGTTGGACACGGTCGTGCCAGAGTCCCGTTCGACAACGATCTAAATCTGAAGCCCGGGGATATTATAGAGATTGAGGGAGAGAGGAAAACCGCAGCCATAGTCTGGAGGTGCAGGCCCGAAGATGCAAATCTTGGAGTAATTCGAGTTGATGGGATCATCCGGAAAAATTCCGGAGTCAGCCTTGGAGACAGAGCCGAGATTCGCAAAGTTGAGGTTGAGCCATGTACTAAGCTTATTCTGAGCCCAGTTATGGCAAAACAACAGAAGGTACGATTTGGTCCTGGAATCGAAGGATTCGCTAGAAGGGGGCTGAACAAGAGGCCAGTTGTAGCAGGCGATAGAATCTTCATTCCAGGAATGACCCTTTTCGCAGAGGCGCTACCCTTTGCTATCGTTCAGACGATCCCTAAGGGGATTGTGCAAGTTTTGCCAGATACTGAGATAGTTATCAAGGAAGATGCCATCGATCAAGGAGAAGAGAATCTGGTTCAGACTATATCATACGAAGATATTGGTGGGATTGGAAATCAGCTTCAGAAAGTCAGAGAAATGATCGAACTCCCTCTAAAGCACCCTATTCTTTTCCGTCGTCTCGGAATCGATCCCCCTCGGGGTGTCCTACTTCACGGGCCTCCTGGAACTGGGAAGACACTTATTGCAAAGGCAGTAGCATCTGAGACCAAAGCCCACTTCACTTCCATCAACGGTCCAGAGATAATTTCGAAGTACTACGGCGAGAGTGAGAAACAACTTCGTGAGATCTTTGACGAAGCTGCTGCAAACGCCCCTGCAATCATATTCATTGACGAGCTGGATAGCATTGCTCCAAAGAGGGAGGATGTAACAGGGGAAGTCGAGAGACGGGTAGTCGCACAACTCCTCACTCTTCTAGATGGAATGGGTGGGAGAGACAACGTCGTGGTGATTGGTGCGACTAATAGGAGAGACGCCATAGATCAAGCTCTTAGAAGACCAGGCCGATTCGATAGAGAATTAGAAATCGGGGTTCCAGACAAGATAGGTAGAGGGGAGATTCTTGAGATCCACACTAGGGACATGCCAATTAGTGATGATTACAATCTGGACTGGCTTCTCGACAATACCCATGGTTTTGTCGGGGCAGACATCTCGGCTTTGGTTAGAGAGTCTGCAATGAAGGCTTTGAGGAGATATTTGCCAGAGATCGACTTGGATGAGGAAGAGATTTCTCCAGAAGTAATCGAAAAGATGGAGGTACGAATGTCGGACTTCCAAGAGGCACTCAAGGAGATCGAACCAAGTGCTCTAAGGGAAATTTATGTCGAGGTTCCAGAAGTGACATGGGACGAGGTAGGTGGTCTAGAGGATGTCAAGGAGAGACTCAAGGAAAGTGTAGAATGGCCATTGACTATGCCGGAAAAGTTCGACCACTTTGGAATAAGCCCACCAAGGGGGATTATGCTGTTCGGAGCCCCGGGAACTGGAAAGACGCTAATTGCCAAGGCTATTGCTAATGAGGCTAAGGCCAACTTCATTTCCATCAAGGGTCCAGAACTAATTTCTAAGTGGGTCGGAGAATCAGAGAAAGCAGTAAGAGAGGTCTTCAAGAAAGCCAAGCAATCAAGCCCATCTATTGTCTTTCTAGATGAGTTCGAGAGCATTGCAGGAATGCGCCGAGGTCATTCGGGAGAGGGTTCCGACGTGATGAATAGAGTGGTAAACCAATTACTTAGCAGCCTCGACGGTGTTGAAGGTATGGAAGGGGTTATTGTGGTCGCAGCCACAAATCGTCCAGAGATGATTGACCCAGCTCTAATGCGAAGTGGACGTTTCGAGAGGATACTCCATATCCCTCCCCCTGACAGAGATTCACGAATTGCAATCTTGAAGATTCACACAAAGGAAATGCCACTTGGGAGGTTCAAAATCGATGATCTGGCGACAAGAATGGATAATTTCACAGGTGCAGATATAGAGGCTGTCTGCAGAGAAGCCGCTTTGATTGCAATGAGAGATGAGAAAAAAACAGTGACTAAGAGGCATTTCGAAACCGCTGTTGATAGAGTGAGGCCAACTGTCACAGATGAGATGATGCAATATTACACCAAGTTGGAGGAAACTCTAACCAGCGGTCTGGAGTCAGTTCGCAGATCGTCTGGCTCAATCTCCGGAATTGAATTGATTTGAGGAATTGCATGAAGACAACATTTACCCAGGAGATAATGACGCGACAGGTCGTCGACGCAGCAGGTGATCTCCTCGGTCATCTCGCAGATTTTACTGTGGACGTAGATACCGGAAATATTGTTGCAATTTTGGTCGTCACCGAACAAGGAATCGATCCCAATGAACTACCATGGCCGACTACAGACGGACTTCTTGCAGTCCCTGTCGAGGAAGTTGCTAACGTGGGAACGGTCGTGGAACTCTCAAGTTAAGTCGATGCAGCTCCGTTCAGGGTCACATAACGGTCATAAAACGAGCTTCGGGCTCAATGGCTCGTAGTTGATGGGGGTCGAGGCATGGTAGATTGGAATAAACTCCCGAAATTTCTTAAATCGAGAAGAAATAGAAGGGTTGCTCTGCAAGCATCATTTTGGGCAGTTCTCCTCCTACTCATTCTTTCAATTGCAGTAACATATATCGTTCCGGGTCAGACTCAGCAATCTGCATATGGCGACGAATGGAACGATTTGGGCGAATTTAGAGAGGAGCTGAATAGAAAGGGAGTTGAGACTACCGCTCTAGTTTCCAGCCCCCTGCTTCTTAGCGATATAGATCACCCAGAACAGACAGTTTTTGTGATTTCTGGAGTAGAGAGAGACACCATTTCCCTCCCTCGATTTACGGGTGAAGATGACTTGGTGCAGTTTTCCGAGGGAGATGGGTATACTTCATCGGAGATTGTTGCGATAAGAGATTTCGTTTCCCGGGGCGGCACTCTTATCCTGATGGATGACTTCGGCTATTCGAGTAATCTTGCGGCAGAGTTCGGCCTTGACTTCACAAACCACCGCCTCTATACTGACTATAGTTACGATAGCGATCTTGGTTCAGACTTTGTCTGGGTGAACACTACTTCAGCCTTCAATTTCACTTCTTCAATGGGATTCCAGACTGGCGTAAATCCATGCATTACGGATGCCGACAAAGATGGCGTTGTTGATGTTCTTGACCAGGATCCTAGTAATCCAGAGATTGGTGCCCCATTTGTCACAAAACTGGATTCGGGACTATGCTCCCATAGATTCCAGGGCACAGACCCATCTACAAATCAGCCCAAGTGGGACTGGTCTGATGACTATAGCATTCTCACTAACTCCCCTTCAGCATTCGAGAAGGCCACTTCTTACAACCCCGCAGAGCACAGGTATGTAATTGCCAAGACTACTCAGGATTCTTGGATAGACAATAATGACGATGGCAACTACTCAGTCGGATCATATGCTGCGTTTGGTCTGGCTGGAGACGAACAGGGTCCATTCCCAGTTTATGTTAGATATTGCGAGGTAATTCTATGCAGGGGCTCGGAGACTGGACGGGTCCACTTCATCTCCGATGGTTCTGTACTGATAAACTCGATTTATAATCCCGATTTCGACTCTACTTATTTGGGAATGGTACCTGAAAACGACAATAGAAAGTGGATTCTGGATGTGATTGCTGAGGCTCTAATTCTGAATAACAACGGAACGTCTCCCGGCGAACATTCCTTGGTAATTTTCGATGAAAGCCGACATCAACAGCCCACAATCTTCGGAGATACTTACAACCTTGTGTACTATCTACTCATTTACTTCACAAATGATTGGATGGCCATGCTAATTCTATTCCTATTCCTATTCATATTGCTCGAGGCAGTGCTAATCAGAAAGGAGGATCCGGAAGACTGGCGACATGTCTTCAGAGTTGTTTACTATGGTTTTGGAGATGCTGAGAGATACAAGTATTATCAAAGGCCTGAGAAGATCCGACAGGTACTCCTAACTAGGGTTCGGAACCTAAACGCACTTACTAGGGAGGAGTTCGATGCAATGCCAGCATCCGAACTGCAAGGGATGATTCGAGATCCAGTTCTGGTTCGATTCTTGTTCGAGGATAGAAACTACAGGCCAGACGAATTGGTTGGGATTGTTAGGAGAATTAAGCAATGGGGAGAAGCAGGGGGGGTGACTAGAGTTGTGGACTAGGAAGGCTGCAATAATGCTTGCAGGTGGAATTAGCCTAATATTGGTCGGAATGATGATTTCAAATTTCCAGATGATCATCATTGGTTTGACGTTCATAGCATTCATCTCTATTAACGGTTGGATTGTTGGTCAGTCAAACCTCGAGATAACTAGGTTCGTGCCTCATTCAAATGTGTATAAGGGGGATCTAATCGAGATTTCTCTTACTATTTCCAACAAGTCATACAGAAGAACTCAGTTACTCGAGGTATTCGACAACGTACCTCACGAGATGAAGATTCGGAGAGGCATAAACCAGATTCGTCTTAACCTGGGTCCAGGACAGTCAACGAAACTGGATTACATGCTTCGTTGCCCGCTTCGCGGTCACTATTCGGTAGGACCAATATCAGTGAGGTATCGAAACTCATTCGGTTTGTTTGTCAACGAGTCAGTGATTGAAGACATATGTGATATCACCGTGTTCCCACAGGTCAGAGATGTAGAGGATGCAATGCTAAGGGCGGATGTCCCTAAGATGTACACTGGAGCTACAACACTCCGAACCCCTGGCCCGGGAATGGAATTCTATTCATTGAGAGAGTACCTATCCACTGATCCCATTCGCTCAATCAACTGGAAGGCATTTGCTAGGACTGGTGAGATGATGGTCAATCAGAAGACAAGGGACGCAGTAACCGATGTTTTCGTAATTCTGGACACTAGGGAAGTTAGCAGAATTGGAACCGTACTGAAGAATCCCCTGGAGATGGGTGCTTCGGCAGCTGCCTCTCTGGCTAGTCACTTCTTGAAAAGAAAAGACTCAGTTGCAATGGTCACTTATGGCAGCAGAATGAATTACTTGCCACCTGATACGGGAGATAAGCAACAGTATAAGGTCCTGAGTACGCTAGCTTCGGTTTCTCCGGCAGGTTCAATGCCTCTTCAAGCGGTAACCAACGCTCTCTCACCAAGGATTAGTCGTGGCTCTCCAGTATTCATCATCAGTAGTCTGGAGGGGGATGGAACAACATTGCCAGCAATTCGAAACTTATCCGGAAAAGGTCACGAGGTGATTATTCTCTCACCCAGTAGCGTAGACCTAGAGAGGTTAGTAAGCAGAATTCCAAGGATGGCTTACGAGGTACTGAAACTAGAGAGGCAGAATCGGCTAACTGCAGTCTCTGGATATGGCGCAAAGGTGGTCGACTGGATGCCGGATGTTGAATTATCGCAGGCCTTAATGCAGTCCAGGGGGTGAAAAATTGGAAATTGGTGAGAAGAAAGCAGAGATTACCGAGACTCTCCACATTCCCGTATTGAGGAGAAAATGGCAGATTCTAATCCTTCAGATTGCATCGACTGTATCACTTGTTCTCTTGTTGAAAAGGATGAGCGAGACCTACGGGCAATGCAGTGAACAGTTCATAATCGACAATAATGCAGAAACCTGGTGTCCTTCCTATGAGCATACTCGAGGGCTAATGTGGCTTGACAACTTGAATGGCCTGATGATTCCCGACTTCGCCCTAGGAGTCGGACAGACTGGCACATTGTCCCTCCTCGGACCTCTGGCATTATGCGTTTTTGCAACATTTGCAATCGACCGTTATTGGGCATCTTCGCAAGAGTTGCAGACTAGGATCAAGAAAGGATCTGCTGCATTGCTAGGTGTCTGGGTGATCCTACCATTCTTGTTCGCATGGATTATCGCTACTTTCAGTCATGGTCTGCACTTTCCCTGGAACAGCAATGACTCAATGAATCACATCGGGGATCTCTTCCATCCACTGGGTTTGGTGATGGAGTTGGTCTTCCTGGGGATAGTCTTCGCGCCAGTCTTTATTGGCCTAATTGGAATTTGGGGGTTATCTAAGAGATCCATTACATGGGTCGTTGGCTACTACATCATTGTGATCGCATTCCATGCAGTTCTTACTTTCGAACCAATCGTTTCCGAGGTCGATGTAGGGCTTAGGGCACTTCCGACACAGATTGGAGAGGGCTCGATGTTCGGTGGCCTGGTATCTCCCCTTGCAGGCTCACTATTGGAAATCGCCATTCTGATGTTATTATTCATGGAGTCGGGTTCGGCTGCAATTGGTCATTTGGAGTATGCTGCCTCTCTTCCCGAGGAATCCAAGCGTGACCCCGAGTACATCAGGCAATTCAACAATGTAGTGAATTCCCATATCCTCCAATTGGTTGCTGTGGTCTCACTTGTTGCCATTACCACTGCTCTGGCACTGGCCTTCGATGACCTCATGGTTACAATAGTTGGAATCTTGGAGGGTACTCAGTGGACGGGTCAGGTGAAGGAGTCATTGGAGTTACAGATGACTTACGGCAAGGTAATATCTGCAGGGCTGTTCATTATCGCAGTGGCAGGATTGCGATTCATCGTCCCATGGCAGATCGTATCTGGATACGTCGAATCAGGGATTGCCAGACTTCGCTCCGACTAGGACATGATTCGGACGTACATCTTCCCTATCGAACTCGCGATAAGTGGAATGACAATAATTAGTCCACAGACAACTGCAGGAAACGATACTCCTCCTAGTATAGGCTCTATTGCAGAAGTGATTTCAGGAGCAAGAATAATCCCTGAAATTGAGAGTGCTATCAGTGAAAACCTATCAATAAAAGGAGAGAAAATCTTGCTACCCACCTCACTCCTTGCAGGCAATGAACCGGAGTCTTCCATGTTATTCCGGTCAGGAGGGTACGAATCAATTCACCGGAGGATGGGTTCAAGCCTATGCGATGCAGCGACTCATCATGAGCGGTGAGATAGAGGTCCAGAAGTGCAGCAGATGCCGCTCTGATGCCATAGTCTTCCAAGAATACAGCGGCCAACACCTCTGCGGTCGTCATCTATATTCTTCCATTCGCAAGAGAACATCCCGCGAACTTCGCCTTCAACTGGATTTACCAAAAAACGCAACTAGGGACGATGGGTCTGCCTTTGTTATCCTCGTCGCAATATCTGGTGGAAAGGACTCGGCTGTCTTACTCTCTCTGATGAATGAGATTATCGGTCGCCGAAGGGACGTGGAATTGGTTGCAGGGTGCGTAGACGAGGGTATAGACGGATACCGCGCCCCATCCATGGAATTCGCTAGGGAACTCGCGGAGTCACTCGATGTCAGGTTCGAGACGCTGAGCTACGAGGAGATGGGATACGGTAGAATGGACGAAGTTGTCCAACTAATGCCTTCAATGGGAGAAATGCATGCAGAGGCGAAAGGACTCATGCCTTGCTCGTTCTGTGGTGTCTTCCGTCGCCAGGGTCTCAATACCCTAGCAGAAAAGATCGGGGCCAACGTCATGGCCCTCGGGCATAACCTGGATGATATGGCCCAGTCGATTCTGATGAATCTCCAGAAGGGTGAGATCGACAGATCGATTAGACTTGCACCTCACACAAATTCTCAGATAGAGGGTTTGATCCCTCGCATAGTCCCTCTCAGATGGGTCCCCGAACAGGAGATACATGCCCATGCACTGTATGCGAACCTCCCAATCCACCATGGAGAGTGCCCACATGCGCCGGGAGCAATGCGCCAGCAGAGCAGGTCCGTAGTAGCCCGATTGGAGGAGTTGACCCCGGGTGCTAGACACGGCCTCCTGCACTCTTTGGACCAAATCAGAGAACTCCATTCTCTGGCCAATCCAGATCTCAAGCAAGAAGTAAACAACTGCACGGAATGTGGAGAGATCACGAGCCGGGAAGTCTGTCAATCCTGTACGATGAGGGATTGGCTGGCCAATGCCTCCTAGTCAACGTTTAGGACTCAGATTAGATGATTTTATCGATTAACTCAACGATTTCCTGTCCACGCCCACAGTAGTAACACCTAACCTCCAGTGGATTTCGAGCGACTACTCGCATTCTCTGAGGGAGAGGCTCGCGGTCGTTCTTTGTGATGCAGTTTGAGAACGAGCACCGGGCGATGTTTACCAAGTCATCAGCCAGTTCCACCCTCATCTTCTCTGCAACTGCATGGTTTCTGATAATCGCTATGCTGGCAGCAGGTGCGATTAGTGCCAACCTGTCTAGGTCCTCTTGGTCGAGCTCTCTATCCTCAATCTTGAGCACGTCCTTCCTCCCAATCTTGTCGCTTGGTACGTTCATCACTAGGGATACGGGAGTGGCCCTATCAGTATCGATTCTCAGAATTCTGATTACTTGCATCGCATATCCAGATGGTATGTGATCGACAACTGTTCCGTTTCGAATCGCGGTTACCCTTCTCATCTCAGTCATTACTTCACCTTCTTCGGGACTTTCACTCCTAGGCTCCTGCATAGTAGTGCCATTCTAGTAGGTACGCCATTGAACGCCTGCTGGAAATACCTAGCGAATTCAGTAGAGTCGACGCTGGCGGCTATCTCATCCACCCTGGGCAGCGGGTGCATGACAATCATCCCTTTCTTCGCACCGACCAGATTCGATGCCTCGATTTTGTATATTCCTGCTACCTTGTCATACTCTTCTTCGTCAGGGAACCTCTCTTTCTGTATTCTAGTCATGTAGATTACGTCGGCCCCGCTAATTTGTTCGGTCAGGGACTCCGTCTCTGTGACATCAGCTCCATGCGATCGCAAGTCAGAGACTATTTCCATTGGCATCTTCAGTGAGGACGGAGAGACAAGTGTTAGGCTAGCACCGAATCTCACAAGTGCGTGAGATAGACTGTGCACAGTCCTTCCATATCTCAAATCACCCACTAGAATCACATTCAAACTATCCAAGGTCCCATGAGCCTGTTGTATGGTGAATAGGTCTAGCATTGTCTGTGTAGGGTGGTTTCCAGCCCCATCCCCAGCATTCAATATTGGAATCCCTACAGCGTCAGCGCTATACTGTGCTGCACCCTGTCGATGATGCCTGATAGCCGCTATGTCAGCATAGCCGTCAATCATCTGCATTGTATCATACAGAGTCTCTCCCTTGGCGACCGAGGTGCCAACTGAGCTGAAGTTCAAGACCGAGCCACCGAGCCTCTTCATGGCGGTCTCGAATGACATCCTAGTCCTAGTTGAGTTTTCGAAGAACATATTTGCCAGAACCTTGCCTTGTAGCAGCGGAAGGAAAATTTCTCCTCTGGCCACTGGAACTAGGCGCTCGGCATCGTCCAGAACAGCAACGATGTCGTCATTGCTCAGGTCATCCATATTTACTATATTGCCCATGGCTCTCTGACTCTCGCGGATGCGCATCTCTCATATGCCTTGTCATTGGCAGAATTCTTTGATTTCACCGAACCGACGTCTTGATGAGTGACTCAATATCCCCGATGTTTCATGATTATGAGTAGAACCCCGCTCAGAGTGTCATTCTGCGGCGGTGGGACGGATATTGATGGGTTCTCGATGGCAGAACCATCGGGCGGCCGAGTTGTTTCTGCTGCAATAAGAAAATATGTGTACGTCACGTTGAACCGAAGATTCGATGAAAGCATTAGAATCTCGTATTCGTCTATAGAGAACGTCGATTCAGTCTCCCAGATTCAGCACGGATTAGTTAGGGAGGCTTTGCAATTAACTGGAATTGAATCGGGACTTGAGGTCACAACTATCGCAGACATCCCTGGACGAGGTACGGGACTCGGGTCGTCTTCCTCGGTTACCGTTGGCCTTCTGAATGCCATGCACACCTTACAAGGCAGAAAGCCAACGAAGGAACAGCTTTCCGAAGAGGCATGCAAGATTGAGATAGAAATATTGGGAGCTCCCATCGGGCGGCAGGATCAGTACGCTGCCTCCTTTGGTGGAATCAACTCGATCAGATTTGGAGGCCAAGGAGTTTCCGTAGAACCAATTGAAATCGGGGATGAAATGTTGGCAGACATTTCCAATAGATTCACACTTGTTTTCACTGGAATGACCCGTAGTGCCAGCAAAGTTCTAGCCGAGGAATCGGAAGATGAGGGGGACAAGGGTAGCAGGATGAGGGAGATTCGGGAACACGCAGACCAGGCAGCAATGATGTTTCAGAACGGAGATCTCGATTCAATCGGGGCTATTCTCAATGATACCTGGAAAGCCAAGCGGGGCATCTCTTCGTTGATTACAAACCCATCAATCGATGAACTATATGGGAGAGTGATGTCTTCTGGGGCAATAGGTGCGAAGCTGCTAGGAGCCGGAAATGGAGGATTCCTTCTAGTCTACGGAGAGACCGGTCTAAGGGAAACACTGCAGGGCGAACTTGGCCCAGAGTCGCGGATGTTTCCCATGGAAATTGATTTCTCCGGTTCCACGATTATCCATGGAATTTTGTAGGGGCGAAAAGATGACCTTCCGAATGAGAAATCACAGGTTTGCCAATATCCTCTTTGTTTCGATGCTTGTCGTTCTCTTGCCACTTCAAGAATCCATCAATCCACTTGAGGATCACACAACAGTGACTCACAATTCCCATTCGGAAGACAATATCCCAATCCAGGGGCATTCATATCTCAACTTCACTGGTACAATTTCTCCGAGCTCGCATGTTAATGCCTCATGGTTCTCAAAAATCACAGTCGCTGAAAGTTATGGGACCGATCTACTGGAAAACCGATCGATGGGACTGCTGTGGCAGATTGACGAACATCTTGGAAATTCAGATGGATGGATAGACTCTTCAGAGTCTCAGGAATTCTCAGAGCTAGTGGGCTCATCAAGGAACTGGTCCGACTCATCTTCGGGGGGTTGTTGTAGTTTCGATTACAACCCAATGGTCGTAATGGGGGAGATGGTAATTCAAGTCAATCCCCCGGAAACAGGGCCCATTAATCGAACGCATGGAAACTGGAGTTGGACCGAATCGGCGACTATCTCGGGTTCTTCTGATGGGAGGACTCTGAGGTTAATCGACATACCAAGAGCAGGTGCCCTGGTGGAGGAAGTGCCCCTGATAATCCAACTACCCGATGATTGGGAATTCAGGTATAGCCCAATGTCAGAGTTAGTCTCTGGTAGTCCCGGGTCTTTCACAGTTAATCGCTCTCAGGCCCCCGTGGCTCACGACATCAGGATTACAATCACCCAGAATCTTCCCCCAATTATCTCTGCTTCCAAGACCCCTCATTCATCTTCTACAATCATTTCCCTAGACAAAATCTCGGCATTCTCGGCATCGTGCACTGACAGTCCACTTGACACCCCACAAATCCAATGGACAGTAAGCAGGGCGGGACAGGAAATCAGTACGTATCATAATTCATGGTTCGAAGTCATCCCAAATGAGATTGGCTTCTCACACGGGGAGGTAATGAGTGTTAATGCCACTTGCATTGATTTCCACGGGGAATCCTCTCATTGGAACGCAAATCCGACAGTCGATGGGGTGAAACCGACCTGGAATGGTACTATAGTGGTGGGCGACTCAGATATTTCACCCCTAGATCCGACAAATCTCAACCCTATTCTGGCGCCTGCAGGAAGCATCCTTCGTTTCGATGTAAATGGCTCGGATGACTCTTCGTTGCCAGTCCTTCTGGAATTGTACAGCAACATCTCGGAAGGTTGGAGGCAATCGGGCATCTCCGAACAAACATTCGAATTCACAGCGAACCAGGGAATGGGAGTCAATGGAGCAGACATGGGCCTCCATGAGAGGCACTTGGAGAGGAATCCAACTTTGATCGATGTAGCCCTACTGGTTTCTGATGACGCTGGAAACACGGCCATAGGACAATGGGTCATCAAGGTTCTCGACTCAAATCCCCCCATCGTGATCCCCAGGCTTCTCATTAACGGAATCGAGGTGGAGTCAACTGACAAGATCCATGAGGATGACGAATTACAACTGGATATTTCTCCCTCTTTCGATGATCTAGACTCCATCGACAATGTCACATGGTCAATCTGGATTGATGGTATCGAAATTTCCTGGGAGGTCGAGAATTGGTCGATCTCGAATCCAATACCTATTCCTCCATTGAAACAGGGTGCTCACGATATTGTCATCAAGGCCTCTGATTCAAAGGGAAACACCAGAGAGGAGACAGTTTCCATAACTGTACAGCCAAAGAGCGGCGCTCATATCAGGGTGATTGAAGCAACTCTATCCGAAGATTCCAAGGTCGGAGGAACCGCCATTCTTACAGTAATTGCTCAGAACGATGGAGCAGATCCGGCATTCGCTCGAGTCTGCCTCTCCGACATTTGTGGAAGATGGACTGAACAGCCCTTTGCATCAACATTGCAAAACGGACCAGGACAGGGAATCGTTGAATTCCAATTCGAGATGGAAAACGATAGCCTAGAAGGCCTATATCTGAATTGGGACAGCGCATCAGCCGGAACCAATGGTCAGATTCCGATAGAAGTAGAACTTGATGCCGATGTCGGAAACCATGCATTCTACATTATTGCATTAGCCGTAATCATATCTTCGATGTATCTGATTCATTCCATTACCCGAGCAGATGGCTCAGAATAATCAGACCCCCCATCTGCTCATGTGACCGCATACATATTGACCCCCTCTGCTTCTTCGTAATTCATGGAGATGCTACCTGACTACCCGGCCCGCGTCGTTGCAAAGCATCGTTTCAGAGTCGATCGTGCAGCCCTAATCTGCCAATTCTTGCTCATCTCTATGGGGGCATGGTGGATATTCTCTTCATTTGGGAGCGAGTCCTCCTCTCTCCGAAGGTTCGGACCGGTAGTCATTCTATTCTCATCGGCACTCATGATGCCAGATCTTGTCGAATTCGGACCAATGCAAAGGACTCGAGTTTCTTCTGTATGCTGCATTTCATGGCCTCCACTACTCGCATTTGCCGAGGTAAATAGAAACGAGGGAGGAAACCTAGTAGGGGTGATCCTACTTGCTTTGGTATCTATAGCTCTCTATTCATCTTCTAGACACATTCTTAGTTCGGATCTCAATTCAAGGAGATGGAGAGGTCTGACGACAATTTTTGGCTTTGGCCTGGCAATCCCAGTAGTGTTAGCCAGCTCTAGCTTTGAATCATTCCTCATCATCGGGACTTCAGCTCTATTAACCACAATTCCTCCCCTTCTCACGAAGGACGGACTCGAGGAAGAAAGGCGCGTCTTCTCCGAACGGCTGAAAGCTGCCGAGGCTCGAATCTTGGATTTGCAAACGGGAAACAGCCTATTACAACAGTCAAATTCTCTCCTGAAGACTGCTAGAGAAGAGGGCTGGAAGAATCCAGAAAAGGGGATCAAACTAGTTTCTGAGGCTGAGATGGAGGTCGATAGGATACTCTCTTTCATCTCTGATGTAGAGGAGGTAATGGAGCAGTCGAGCAGTGCCTTAGAACGTGTAGAGGCAATTACAGGTACTCCCGGAAGAGCGAGAATGATTTTTGAAAATGCTCAAACCGAGATGGAGCACGGCTCTCTGAGGATTGCTGAGAATAAGTTCAGAGAAGCAAAATCCCAGGCCGAGACTCTGGAGTCCCATTGGCAAAACGCCAAAGATGCTATCGAGGAGGCGGAGAAGGCAATTTCAACGGATGATGGCCACTTGGTCCAGGGACTCATCTCCACACTTGAGGACGCGAAGAAGGCGATGTCGGATGAGGACCCAGAGCACGCTTTGGCAATCGTCTCTGAGATTCCCTCCCAGATGGGTGATGTAGAGGGACTAATGGAACGGGCTAGAGTTTCTCTAGAGGATGCTGAAAACGAGATCTCCTCCTCCAACTCCAATTCTATCGGCGAGCTTCAGCAGAGGTTCGAAGAGGCAAGCGAAGCACTAGAAAATGGAAACGCCTCCATGGCAATAGGATTGGCAGATGGAATAACTAGGGCCCTCCGAAGGGAAGCAGCTGCCAAGACATCAGTTCAGAGGGCATTGAGGCAGAGAAAGAGCATCGAGGGCGAGATTCCCCCTGGGGAGGCGGGCTCCGAATGGCGGGCGAGGCTGGAAGCCATAGCATCGCTGGCAGATTCCGGAAATTGGGTGGAAGCAGATGACTCGATGCAGATCCTGGTCTCAGAACTTGAGTCCCTCTCTTCCAGAGTTAGCGAGGCAAAGGAGATGCTAGACTTCCTCGGGGAGGACTGGAAGAAGCTCAGGAGTAAGCTGGATTCCTCCGGGGTTTCTCCCGAGAATGAAATGAGAGTGGAAGCTGAGAGTGCTCTGGCAGACTCAGGAAATGCTCTTTCCGAAGGTAGGGTGGAATCATGTCTAGAAAGCTTGGGCAAGGCTGATTCGGCCATGGAATCACTCCGACGTCTCGTATAGGAAACTCCCCGTTTGGCCTTCACCGAGTCTCTCAATTACCACAACCTTCTCGCTGGAATCACGCGGACATGGTCTAGTGGTTATGACAGTAGGTTCCCAACCTGCTAACCCGGGTTCAACTCCCGGTGTCCGCACCACATTACTCTCGAGTTACCCATGACTCATGCAGCCAATTCGTTTAAATTGCAGATGACGATGATTCAACCTTATGGACCAATCTCTGGACATGCAGGTTGCTGCGCTGATTTTCCTAGCCGGCACAAAAGGCCTCGTCACCAGTACGGACACTGGTGACGTTGAAATGACGAGTGACAATGAGGAACTGGACGAGCCAGCGCCAATTTCCCCACTTCGTAATCGAGCTCCACCACCCCTCTCCAAACCCGTCTGTGTTGGGGTAATGACCCACTGGTATCGTCAAATCTTCTAACCACGTCAGTCAAAGGCGAAGGCGGTCACCGGGGCATTATGAATGGCGTTTCCGCTGTGCGTGTGCTTACCCTGTTCGCAATCGCCTCATTGGCTGCCGGAGGTTGGCTGTATCATGACAATGAGGCTGATCACTTTTCGGAGGGAACAAACAAATTAGATTTCGTTAGTGACATGGCTGCTGAATCAGGGGATTCGGACGATGATTCGGAAGGGGCACGAGCACCGGTTTCAGAATCTGAAGCCGATGATTCTGCAAGCAAATTCTCGGACATGTCGTTCGGGTTTATTGCTGGAGGAGCAGGAACACTCGGCTCCCTCACATTCGCGGCAGTTGTTTCCGAGGCGTTTCGCGTGACCGTCCTCGTTGCACTATTGGCTCCGATGCTTGCAATGCGGGGAAACGGTGACGACCTGCTGACTAGGGGGCGAATCCTTGGATATCTCGAGGCCAACGCCGGCATTCACTTCTCAGCACTGAGGGATGCACTCGGGCTTGCCAACGGAGTCACTGCGTACCACCTTCATCTGCTCGAATCCCAGGGAGAGGTTATCTCCTGGAGGGATGGAAAGCTCCGACGCTATGCCATCGCTTCCCTTTCTCGCGAAGAGGTCGATGGAGTCAGGAACCCCCTCATAGGAACGCGCTTCGCCATACTGGAGGTCATCGCAAATTCTGGCAATGTTGGGATTTCTGGCACCGAAGTCAGGAAGAAACTGAAGATTTCACGGCAGCTCCTGAGTCACCACATTAGGGAATTACGCAACGTAGGAATGGTGGAGGCGGCCACTGAATCGAGACGCCCACCTTGGAGGATCTCCGATGCAGGTCAGTCGGCCCTGCTGTCTTCCCGCAGTCTTTCGGGTTCCGAGGCAGCAACTTGACTCCGGACGATGAGGCCTATTTGTCCAATCATCATACCAACTTCTTGATATGGGGCTCGATTTCCCACAATTCCATGGACAACCGAACCAATAACGCAATGCTCATGCTTGTCGTGCTGCTGAGCGCGGGATGCCTCCAGGCAGTGGACGATGTAATCGAGGACATCGACCGGACGATTGACGCCCTCGAGGGTGACTACCCGCAACTGGAGATGCCCGAGCGAACTCGTTCCTCCCCAGTCCTGCACAACTACGATGCCTGCGACACTCTTCTCGAGGACCTTAAGAGAGCGGTGTACGATGAGATGGTAGTGAATCTGGATCAGCAGAGCTACTGGCACTGGGTCTCCGATCCTTGGATGATGAGGATGGATGACATCGCGTTTGCCGAAGGTGATCCCGCAATAGCCGAGGACTCTGCAGATTCCGTGGGCTCGTTCGGAACTAGTGCAGACTCCGACTCTCGCGAGGGAGAGTTCTCAGGCACAAACAACCAGGAGTCCGGGGTCGACGAGGCAGACTTCCTGAAGACCGATGGATACCACATCTACATGCTAAACGGACAATTGCTGATTATTATGGGAGTCCCGGAGTTTGGCGATCTGACTATGGAATCCAATCTGACAATTGAGGGCAACCCAACTCAGATGATGATCGAGGGCGATAGACTAGTCATCTCCTCCTCGATAACCTACTGGAATCTCCCCGCAGATAGCGATCTAAGGAATCTCATGACTGAGGAGGTTACGGTAGATGGGGATAGCAAGGACTCCTCCTACACATACACTAGGGTTCAGAACCTGGCCAAGTACACTGTAGTTGATATCTCCAACCGCTCTTCTCCTGTCGTCGAGAAGGAGATGTACATAGAGGGCAACTATCACACAGCGAGGATGGTCGATGGGACGGTCCGATCAGTGACGCACCTCTGGACATACTTCGATGGAATTAGGAACTGGGTGGATCTCCCTGATGGATACTGGTCAGAGGATGACTTGGACAAGAGGATGGATATCTGGAACGAGAGCGTAGGACAGACCGTCCTTCACAACGAGCAGGTTATCTCGGGACTCACTCTCGGTGACTTCGTCCCCCACATCTACGAGATGAAGGATGGGGGGATTTTCACCCACCCTCTAACCTACGAGAAGTGCACTGAATTCTCAGCCAGTGCAGATAGCGCGGGGAGGGGCTTCACGACGATAATGACGATTCAGATGCTCAACGATGAGGCATCACTCGAGGTGGATCACATCACATCTTCATGGGCCCATGTCTACTCATCCAAGGATACCCTAGTCCTAGCCGAGCCGGCCAATGACATGTGGTGGTTCTGGAGGAACTCCGACTGGGAGGACGCGACGAACATCCACTCATTCGACATTAGTGATGCGAATCACACGACTTACATCGCTTCGGGTCGAGTGGAGGGATCCGTCAATGACCAGTTCTCGATTAGCGAGCACAACGGTGACATCAGGGTCGCATCGACCTCGGACAACTGGGGGATGTGGTGGAGAACAGCCGAGTTCGACGAGAACGGGGATCCAGTATGGAGCGGCCCAACCAACCAAGTGACCATACTCACCGATGATGGAGAGGGACTTCTAGATCAAACTGGCTTCATCGGTGGAATTGCCGAGGGAGAGACAATCTGGAGCGCTAGATTCGTAGGAGATAGAGGCTACCTTGTGACTTTCATGAACATCGACCCACTATGGGTTCTCGACCTTTCCGACCCAACCGAACCGGTGATCCTCGGAGAGTTGGAGGTTCCGGGCGTCTCAACCTACATCCACCCAGTGGACGAGAACACCCTCCTGACAATTGGGATAGCACCAGGGGCAGATGGACTGGGTCTGGACTGGTCGATGACCCAGGTCTCTCTCTTCGATGTCAGTAATACGAGCGAGCCCACTCTTTCGGACTCCCTGTTGTTGACTCCAGGTTATGCGGACGAAGACTGCGATGACATCATCTCCTGCGGTTGGTCATGGTCCTACTCCGAGGCTACTTACGAGCACAAGGCATTCACCTTCTGGGCCCCAGAGTCGCTATTGGCAGTCCCACTTTCCACACACAGGTACGTCTACGACGAGATCGAGGTCGAAGGGAGGGTGTATTCCCACTATGGATACGAGTATGTCTCTATGTTGAAGATGATCAATGTCGATGTTGAAAACGGAACTCTGACCGAACACGGGCAAGTTGAGCACTCGGAATTCTACAACGAGGAGGGGTTGTCATCTTGGTGGTCGGGAACAACTAGCATACGCCGGTCGGTTTTCATGGGGGATTACGTCTATTCATTCTCCTCGGGAGGAGCAACAGTCCACAGAACAGCCGATCTACAACTAATGGTTGAACTGCAACTTCCGGGAAATGAGCCAAATGTATCCTTTGTCGAGGATGGCGCAGTAGTAGATGCCCCTGCCGAAGAAGATGACTCTTGAGGACTAGGAGAATCTCAAGCTTCTCCCAGTATCACCCGGTTCGACTAGGAAGCTTCCACTGTTCGGGCCTCCATCTTCTCGCTTGAAAACCATCTTCCCGTCAACAAATGTCCTAACTGGCCATCCGGTTAGGCTCATCCCCTCGAAAGCACTCCATCCGACTCTAGTCCACGTCTCTGAGTCAGAAATGCTCCTTTTGGATTCCATATCTACTAGAACCATGTCTGCATCGAATCCCTCCATCAACTTACCCTTGCCCTCAATTCCGTAGACTTGAGCCGGGCCCTCACACATCCATCTAACTACATCCGGAATAGAGCACTTTCCTTCTGCAGCGTGAGTGAGCATCACTGGCAGCGATGTCTCGACTCCTGGCATCCCCGCGTGAGCCTTTGGGAATCCCAATGACTTGTTCTCTATGGTATGAGGGGCGTGATCTGTAGCAATGCAGTCAATCGTCCCGTCTTTCAGCCTCTTCCAGAGAGTCTTCTTGTCTTCCGTGTATCTGATCGGGGGGTTCATGATCAGGCGAGTCCCCCTATTCTCGACATCCTCTTGGTCAAATGTGAGATGTTGAGGGCAGACTTCCGTAGTAATGTGTTTACTCTTTCTCTCAGCTAACCAGTCGGCCTCCAAGCCACTGGTCAGGTGAAGCACATGGAGTCGATGGGAATTTTCTTCTGCTAGTTTGCAAGCCCTCTTTGTAGCGATTAGAGCTGTCTCGCTGTCTCGCCACTCTGCATGCGCAGCGACGTCCCTTCTCCCTTCGAATTGAGGCTTCCTCTCGTTCAGCCTGTCTTCATCTTCAGCATGCACAGCAATTACTCCTGCTGTTCCTGAGAAAATCTGTTCTAGCGCTTCCTGCTCATTGACCAGAAGGTCTCCTGTGCTGCTACCCATGAAAATCTTGATTCCGCATACCCCATCAACGGAAGAGGGGGTTTCCGGAGTTCCAACCGCAGACTGGAGCTCTGGCAAGTTATCCGACGTAGCACCGATGAAGAAACCGTGATGGGTAACAGCATTTCTAGAAGCCGAGCCTATCTTTGACTCAATAGCCCTCATACTAGTAGCGGAAGGGACGTTGTTCGGCATATCTAGGAAAGAAGTCACACCACCTGACGCAGCAGCCTTGCTACCGCTTCCAATATCCTCTTTCTCGGGTTGACCAGGCTCACGGAAGTGGACTTGTGGATCAATTGCACCGGGAAGCAATAGGAATCCCTCAGCATCAACAACTGACTCACCATCGTAGGGAGTAAGCCCACCACCCGGTGCCACAGTGTCAATCAAACCACCAACAGCACGAAGATCCCCATGTACTAAACTGCCTGAAAAAACCATCTCTGCATTACGAATCAGAAGCGACCGTTCCATGGCTCTCCTACGTCGCCGGTGACTGAACGTTGAATACTCTTCGCATCAGTTAACGGAGTAACTACATCAGTATGTGTAAAATAGGCTAGCCTTCAGCGGGAAGTAGCGGGTTGGAGTAGTCAGGTTATCTCGTCGGGCTCATAACCCGGAGACCGATGGTTCAAATCCATCACCCGCTACCAGAATTGAGTGAAAGTGAAAAATCGATAGACTGCAATGAATAACAAAGAATGAATACTTTCATAGAATCTCTAGGGGTCCTTCATTTGTTCATATACCCCCGAATGTGAACAGCGAATATTGGTGATAGGATGACCGAAGAAACAGCGAGTGAGAAAGTGGAAGAAGAAAAGATAGTGATTGAAGTTGATGAGCCTGAACCAACGGTAGAAGATCTTCCGGGAGTAGGGCCAGCAACAGCCGAGAAGCTACGAGAGGCAGGCTTCGAGGATCTACTGGGTATCGCAGTAATGAGCCCACCAGAGCTATCAGAACAGGCAGAGTTGGGGGAAGCAGTCTCGGCCAAGATTATCGCCGGAGCGAAGAAGCTAGCTAACATCGGCGGATTCGTCAGTGGGGCCGCTCTCCTTGAGAGGAGAAAGCGAGTCCAGAAACTGACATCGGGAGCATCCTCATTGGACGAACTTCTAGGTGGGGGTTTCGAGACACAGGCAATAGTGGAGGTATTCGGAGAGTTCGGAAGCGGAAAGACTCAGATCGGTCATCAGTTAGCAGTGAACTGCATCCTCGGATTAGATCAAGGCGGTCTCGACGGCGAGATAGTATACATCGACACGGAGGATACATTCAGGCCAGAGAGAATATCACAGATGGCCGAGGGCGTGGGAATTGACCCTCAGGACGCACTCGATAGAATACATGTGGCCAGAGCATACAACTCTGCACATCAGATGCTACTCGTTGATGAGATAAAGAGAATGGCGAAGAGCCTTGATGTCAAGCTGATCATCGTCGACTCACTTACCAGTCACTTCCGCGCCGAGTATATCGGAAGAGGAATGCTGGCTCCTAGACAGCAGAAACTCAACAGGCACATGAAGGAGCTAAAGCAGGTGGCTGACGTTCAAAACGCAATTGTCCTAGTTACAAATCAAGTCCAGGCCAAGCCAGATGCAATGTGGGGGGACCCCACTCGAGCAGTAGGTGGCCATATTGTTGGACACGCTAGCACATTCCGCCTTTATCTCAGGAAGTCAAAGGGGGGCCGTAGAATTGCCCGCCTGATTGATAGCCCAAACCTTCCCGAAGGAGAGGCAGTCTTTACCGTGACATCCGAGGGTCTGCGCGATTAGCACAGGCCCCGGAGTCCGAAGGCTACATCGGTAGTTCTGATAGAGCAGTCTCTACAGTTCCCATCAGGGACATGAAGTGACCCTCGTCGAATCCCAGAATTAGATCGGCTGCAGAGAAGAGCTCTGGCAGCGTTCTAGTATTGCCCAAGGACATCGCATTTGCATAGTCATCAAGCGCCTTTTGCGGGTCACTCATCTGAGTCTTCCACAGTTGCAAAGATCCAAGTTGTGCTATTCCGTATTCGATGTAATAGAATGGGACCCCGAATAAATGACCCTGTTGCTGCCATGACAATTCTCTGAAGTCAGAATGACCAGTCCAATCCATGTCCGAGCCAAATTTGTCTCTGATTGAGAGCCATACTTCCGCTCGCTCCTCTCTTGAATGCCCAGGGTTGGCGTATATCCAATGCTGGAACGAATCAATCGTGGCTATCCATGGCAACAAGAAGACCACTCCCTCCAGATGTGATCTCCTTGCCCTGTCAGCCTCTTCTGATTCGTAGAAAGTATCCCACCATGGCTGTGTCAATAGTTCCATCGACATGGATGCTACTTCTGCGAACTCTATTGGATAGTCCCTCTCCTCAATCAGTTCCAGATGCCCGCAATAGAGAGAGTGAAATGCATGCCCAGATTCATGGATCATTGTCTCCAAGTCACCTTGTAGCCCAGCTGCATTCATGAAGATGAACGGAACCCTGCTCTTCTCTAGATAATACTGGTACCCACCAGGTGCCTTACCTTTCCTAGTATCCAGGTCCAGTGTATCCATCTCGACTAGCTTGTCGAACTTCTCCCCTAGGTCATTTGATATTTCACGAAACATCTTTGATAGCTTCTCAACCATTTCATCAACTGTTTTGAATGGATTTAGTGGTTTCCTTCCATGTATGTCCGGACCTGAACCTCCTTTCTCATTGACATCCCATGGGCACAACTCACTTACTCCAAGACCAACGCCCCTATCCTCGTTTATCTGTCTCAGAAGCGGCATACAAACCGACTCGACGGACTCATGGAACTCAAGGCAATCCTCAATCGTGTAGTCGAATCTATGCATTGCCCTGAACATATATTGCGTGTAACTCCCAAAGCCAGCGTTTTCTGCCATTTGGTGCCTAATTGAGATTAACTCGTCGAAAATCTCTGACAATCTCTCATTATCTTCCATCCTCCTTGCAGACATCGCCATCCATGCAGCCTGTCTCTGTGACCTGTCATTTGCCTCGAGAAATCTGCTCATCTGAGGAAACGTCAACTCTTCACCCTCAAATTCGACAGTCATTGCTCCGTTAATCGTCTGTGCCTCAGTTACTAGTTCCGTTTGTCTTACTCCTAGAGGGATATTCTCAATTCTGAAGATTTCGATATCCGTTTTCATCCCTCTAAGCATCAGGTCGTACCGGCTAGGGAGATCACCAACGGAAGGATGAGTGACAATTCTTCTATTCAACGCGTCTGAGAACTCAGATAACTTCGGCCTAATGTTTCCCATGAATTCTAGGAACGCCCCCTTCTTTTCCTCGCTCTCCGTATCACAAGTCATCCCAATGTAAAGTAGGGCCCCGGCCTCTGAAATGTGTTCTGCAAGTTCAGAGGAATCCGAGATCAGGTTCTCTAGACAACTAGAGCAATTCAAATCCCTTCCGAGTTGTTCTTCAATTAGAGGCTCAATATTTTCCCAAACCGTGGCATCAAAGTTGTCTGGAACGTAGCGACTTCCCATGTTCGTTCCTCACTTCTTTACAGGCATGGGGCCTAATGGAAGAGGGCCTTGCTCCCGGGTCCATTTTGCACACCTCCACTCTTTTGCAGATAATTCCACCTTCTCGCGAATCCCATTCAAGTCTGGATGCTCTGGGTTGTTCTTCTCTACCCAGCAAGCCGTGCAGTACCTTTGCCCCTCATGACATAGGAAGTTTCCAGAAGTGCAAGCAATGTCGCAATCAGTGCATGTTCCGAAGCCGTAGAACTTTGGCATGTTACGAATTCCTGTTGCGCCCCTCGCCTATCAACATGACTACTGGGCTATATTCATCTCAAATCAGAAAGGGCAATGTGACTCAGGAAGAAATCCTCGATTTCGGAATTGTTTGACTCCTGTGAGTAATCTGATCCAATCCTCTCAAGACCGCTAGTGGATGGAGTTGGGCGGTTGGGGATCAGAGACGCCCCTAGGTGTTCGATTAGACGAAACGCCTCCTCTGTAGCATCGTTGTAACTATCCAGTGGTATCGAGTAATCTCCGAACTCATCGCCCAACTCAGAGTCAGGGAGCATAACTATCCAGGCACGTTCGTCATCTACTGCAATACCAGCTCTCTCAAACGCCTTGTTGATCTGACGAGTTCCTGAGACCAGTCTTAGAAACTCTGCATCTGGGGTCTTCGCAACCATTTCTCCATAATGCTCACTTCTCCTAAGTGAATACCATGCTGTCCATAGGTGAATTTCACTAGCAGCTGCCTCATATGCCAGCATCATCCACCTATTGCTGGGTCTCCACTCGTTAATGATGGATACTACGGAGAAGACATTTTCGATGGGTTCTGAGAACTTGATCCCCCAAGCAGGGAACCATGGCACAGGGTGGCTTGAGTCCATGATGCCCGATGCTGTTCTGTTGAAGAATATGATTAGTGTGATCTTCTAACTGACTTGCTGGCCGAATCCACTAGTTTTTCTACTAATTTCGGACTCCATCCTCTAAGATCTGATAGTCTAGAAATATCTTTCTCAGTCATCATTGAGACGTCAGATGCACTGGCTACGCCAAGGGTGTCATACATTTCTCTGGCCCTTACCCTGCCAACCCCCTTGATTGCCACTAGTCCTAGGATGTCTGCTTTGCATCCGTATCTCACTCTTCGATGAACCTCATCGATTGATTCGAACAATGTCTTGTGTGCTCCTCGATCTATTCTTGCTAGACCTTCGTCCTCGGAAAGAATTCTGCGCATTGCAAATAGGAGCCACTCGAGCAGTTCAACCCTACTTCGCAAATCTCCTGCTTGCACCCCCCAATCATCCTCTATTGCCTCTAGTGAGTCTTCATCCATCCACGAGTGAACCACTAGTGCACCCTTCATTCTTCGCTCTTCTTCGAGATCAATGGGCGTGGAAAGCAATTCTCTCTCGTGTCCATGTAGGGCTTCTTGAATTGCCCCATAGTCGTTCTTTCTTGGCCACAGAGGGAGAAAGTCAGGTGTACAAGATGCCAGGTGCAGCAGACTCAGTGGAGAAATCTGTCCCACCTTGTCTTCTCCGCAAACAATCTCAATCGCCTTTCTTAGGCCATCTTGAATGATTCTGCCAGAAATGGGATTTAGGTAAAGTCTGGAAACCCTGGAACCCAATGATGTAGGTGAGTATGTCATCGCAGATGGCTCAGGAAGAAAGGACTCAGATGGTTCATACATGCTAGCCTTCTTGAAACCAAAAATTGCAGGCCCTCTTCTGGGAGTTAGCCTTCTTGTCCGAATTTCTTCCTTGGGGATTAGGTCCAATCCCGGAATTGCAGTTGCTGAGTTAACCCATGAGGGCATCTCGTCTTGCCAGTCCTCCTCGTCTTCTACGGTTTTCCTTTCCTTAATCCTCCTCTTGACTTGCTTTGATTCTCCAGTTCTATCTATCATGCCATTCTTACAGAGCCAGTGAAGAACATCATCAGTCCTTGCCTCCAGAGTCTCTGACTCCATCTGGCTTGCAAGGAAAGTTTTCGATAGGAATCTTGAGATTGCGTCTCTATCATCAATTCCCGCAGTCGCGACTATGGATAGAATGTGAGCAAGGAGGGCACCATCCTCCTCCGCATTTTGTGCCCCCACGTTGGCCAGTTTCGAAGTAACTTCCTCTGTTTTTCCCCTGAGGTAGAAATTGATTAGCGAATCTTCGTCTTGCTTGCTTTTCGAAACTAGAAAAGCCTCTCCGAAATCATCGAAACCAGGTCTACCTGCCCTGCCCATCATCTGTCTAACTTCCATCACAGGAAGAGGCATACTCCTAGCAGCAACAGTACTCCATCTCCTTGTGTCTCTGACAACAACCCTGCTTGCTGGTAGGTTCACTCCTTGTGCAAGAGTGGGAGTAGCAACAATGCATGATAGATTTCCAGATCTGAAACCCCTCTCGATTACCTTTCTCTGAGAAGATGTCAGACCTGCATGATGGAAGCCAACTCCTCCCCTAACTGCATTTGCTAAGGCCTTTGCAGTGTTTGATCCACCCTCTCTTACTGACAGTGCATCTGCCATTGCACTCCATGAATCGATAACCGGCTCCGAGAACCCATGAGTTCCAGCCGATACTCTAGATTTCACATGCTTGGAGAGTTCTCTTGCCTCCTTCTGTGCTGAGGATCTCGAAGCGACGAAGACAAGCATCTGCTTGTCCTCATCAATGGTGTCATCCAACACAGAATGAAGGTTCTTTTGCACGCCCCCCTCAAGACGCTTAGACTCAGGCAATGAAAACTCTCCTCCCGGGCTTTCGACTGAGTGATAACTAAGGTCTAGACCGGTCAGAGTTCCAGAGTAGAGGGCAATTGGCCGCCATTCTGATGTAACCAGATCGGCTTCCAACCATTCTGATAATTCTTTGGCATTCCCCACTGTGGCTGAGAGGGCTAGGATTTGCGCTCCTTCCACTCTATGACGGATCCTAGAAAGTAGTATCTCTAGTGTCGGACCCCTGTTTGGGTCTTGCAGTAGGTGAAATTCGTCAGCAACTACAATTCCAATGTCATTCATCAGAGAAGGCTTTGATCTCAGCATAGAGTCTAGCTTCTCACTGGTACATACCAGTACATCAGAGTCTTCGACTAAATTGTTCTCAGTACTCCTGTCTCCAATTGCTAATCCTACCTTCAGACCTACACAACTGCAAATCTCACTCAATTCGTCGAATTTCTCTGAAGCAAGAGCTTTGAGAGGAACGATGTATATTCCTCTCATTCCCTTCAAATCGTTAGCCAGTCTGTGCGCCATTGTTATGTGAGCAACAAGAGACTTTCCACTGGCCGTTGGTATCGCTAGCATCAGATTCCTTCCTTCTAGAGAACAGGGTAGCGCCATTGCTTGCGGAGGGAATAACTTACTGATGCCCCATTTTTCCTGTAGCATCTTCTTTAGACGAACGTCGAATTCAAACTCCCCGAGTCTTACCATCTCGCCCCCGTCGTCCATAGGGTAACTTTGATTCGGCCGTTCTAAAGGATGCCGCGTGAATCAGTTCCATCTATGGAAGGCAGGATGACCTTCTTTCACTTCTACGAATAGTCCTTCTCCAGTAGCACAAACCTTGCCTTCTGCGGAAAGAGACATTATTATGCTGGCCCGGTCGTCTTCAATCTCGACTACTTCGCTTGTTATTCTCAGGGTACTCCCGAAAGGTGTGGGCCTTCTGAGCTTGATACTGTATGAAGCAGTGACTGTGCAGGGTGGCTCAGAGTCTCCTGATCGATCCATCAGAGCAATTGCCGCAGTCCAGTTTCCATGACAGTCAAGGAGGGTTCCGATGATGCCTCCATTGACCATCCCCGGGAATGCTTGGTGCTCCTCTGTCGGCGTGAACTCCATCTCAAGTCCATTTTCCCCCCTGAATGACCTTATCTTCAGTCCATTTAGGTTGGATGGCCCACAACCAAAACATATGCTGGATAGCGCATGAAGCTCTTGAACAGACTTCAGACCCCTCCTCTCCATGACTATCGAAAACCCTCCTTGAAATTGAATATTCCCAAGATTGCTTTCCGCATTGTATTAATTTGTCAATCCCTCGGGCCAACAGTGAGCGAAGGCGATTCAGCCAAAGTCGGGCCACCTGCCAGAAACAACGAGCCGAAGCCTCCGCCCCGTGCAAAGAAGAGAAGGTTTGCACCGATCAAGATAGCCAATCAGATTCCTATGAGACGTCGAAAGGAGATAGAAAAGGCTCTCGGAGAAAGGGAAGGGAGTCCCACAAAATGGTCTCGAAACGAAGGTACGAAGAATCATATCTTCATGAGGAAGAGGGTCAAACCCGGGACAATAAGGCATATGGAATACGAGCTTCTCGATGTCGAAATAGGTGAGTCATGGCCAGTACCAATAAGCGTAATCCATGGATCTCGCCCGGGTCCAGTAGTGACTCTCTTGGGTGCAATCCATGGTGATGAACTAGTAGGACCCCTAGCCCTAACTTACCTCTGCGGCCCAAACTTCATGGGTCCAGAGAGAGTGATCGATGCGAGCGTTCTAGCTGGCACAATACGTATTGTTCCAATCATCAATCTTCCCGGTTACAGGAGGATGATTCGCGACTTCCCCGATGGTAGGGACCTGAACAGATGCTTTCCAGGGAAACCTGACAGTAATACCACTTCTAGAGTGGCCCACAAGCTCTGGAGCAAGCTCATTTCCAGTAGCGACTATGTTGTCGACCTTCACTCAGCAGCGAAAGGGAGGACAAACATCCCCCAGATTAGGGCTAATCTAGCCCATCCAAGTAGCAATCGAATTGCTAGGTCCTTTGGGATCGAGACAATTCTGGATAGCGAAGGACCTCGAGGTTCTCTGAGAAGAGTTGCCAACGAGGAGGGAATTGCCTGTATCACCTACGAAGGCGGCGGATCGGACGAGGCGGATCCTGAGTCTGTTCAGATTTCCATGTACGGGATCATCAATCTCCTAAGGAGTCTGAGGATGCTACCGGGTTATCCAAGCAAACCCCGATTCAGGATATTGGCTTCTGGTTCTGTCTGGATTAGATCCGATCAAGGCGGGCTTCTCGACGTCCTTGCTCCAGCAGGGAGCTTCGTAGAGGAGGGGGAGATTGTCGCTACGATCACCGACCCGGAACTTCCGGGGGTCCAACACGACGTCGTTTCCCCCATCAGGGGCTTGTTGATCAGCTCAGCTACACATCCGTTTGTCAACTCTGGTTCTCCAATCGGCCACCTTCTTCCAGTGAAGAGAGGGGTTTCAACTCTGAAGAAGAGACTGGATGATGAGGGGTGCTTGATAATCAGTGGTTCTGATGGCGAGCCGCCTTGGAGAGAGGATGAAGAAATTGAGGATATCGCTATTTTCGGTGAGTGGTCTGGGGGTTCTCCAGATGCGGAGTGGGGTCCAGCCGGTTCCACTGACGAAGAGGAAGACAATTGAACGCTAATGATTACAATATCGCTCAGTCATAACCATCTTTTAACCTCTAGTAGACATTTCCTCGACTCTGGAATTATGAATCCAAATAGCCACCAGTCGTGAAACATATTTGGCCATATATCCAGTCGAATGTCCACTCCCTCTATTGATGCCCTTTCGTACACTTGTCTACTATCATCAAGCAATATCTCCCTATCTCCAACTAGAATCAGCGTCCTCGGCAGACCTCTGAAGCTTCCATTGACTGGGGAGATTTCCGGAATTGATATATCGATTCTCTCAGGGACATAGTTTCTAGCATGATCTTCTGGGGCTATACTTGGAAACATTGGTTCAGAACTGGCTCTTGAGTTGTAAGTATCCGACGAGCAGGTTAGGTCGGTCCACGGTGAGAAAAGTACCGATGCATCAGGCAACTTTCCCCCATTGTCTCGAATCCTCATCATTAGTGACAGGCTAAGCCCTCCACCAGCAGAGTCTCCCGCTAGAATAATCTCTGATTTGGGAAATCTTCTGGAAATGCCATTCCAAGCTTTCCACGCATCATCAAGTGCCGCTGGATAGGGGTGTTCTGGCGCCAATCTATACTCAACGCAGTATATGGAGATTCCAGTTATTCTGGCAAAGTTAGACAATCCTATTCGATGAGTGTTCTTCGATGAGCCCCAGCAGTAACCCCCTCCATGCAAGTAAACGAGGATCCTTTGAGATTCTCTGGATTTTTTTGGGTGATAGACAACTCCAGGAATTCCGTCGAATTCATCTTTCTCACAAGTCACTTTCAGAGTTGGAATGGTCAGAAAATTTGCAATCGATGAAAGTGGGTGAATTATCAAGCGAATTGTTTTCGGAGATGGGCGAAAAATCCGATATAGTAATTTGTTGGGCCGAAGAAACAGCACAGAAACAAGAAAACTCCGGATACTCATTTCGATTCGCGATTAGCGCTCACAGTCAGACACTTTGAATCCTCTATGCGTAACTGGTTGGTATTATATCGAAATTCTACTTCGTACTACATGACCTTCCGAAAAATTGACCTGTTAGGAAAAACCATCAGATTGTGGAAGAAATTCATCCTCCTCGAGATAATCTTCGGATTAATCTTCATTCTCGGCATGTTATGGTACGTTAGAGATATTATTTGACTTCATGCTGTCAGGTTTCTTCATTTGGCCATGAAATATCTGGTGCTGCTGGTAGTTCCACGCCCTTATTCTCTGGGCGGATTGCCAATCTCTCCGGGCTCACACCATATGCCTCGAGCGCTTCTTGTAGCTCCCTTGCTCTAGAGATCCTAGCCCCAAGAAGAACACCCCCCCCAGAGAGTCCGACCAACAGAACAATTACTCCAAGTATTCTAACAGGATTTGAAACTACTGAGAAGAACCTGCTTTCGGATTGGGGCTCAGTCCACGTTGACACCATAATTCTCCATTCAATTTCCGTGTAGAAACCATTCTCTGAAATCACTGCTCTAATGTACTGGATAGAGGTCCTCTCGTCACAGACCTGTACCTGGAGGTCACTGTCTGCATTCTTGCAGTCAATTGGCAGGAGCATCAACAACTTCCCATCTTGGCTCGTATTCACTTCTAGAGAGTAACCACTCATCGTCCAATCGATTTTCGGATTTACCGATGATTGGATTCCAGACAGTGAGATACTGAAAGACTCGTTTGCAGAATCCCACCAGATTGTGGGCGACTCATATGAATTGGGGCCATCATAAATCTCACCACTATCGAGAAATACCGTGCCACTAGATTTTTCACGGTTTGCGATGACTAGATCTAGTCTGTTTACCAACTCGTCTTTCTCCTCGTCGCAGTCATCGTCAATACCATTCCACTGCTCCGGAGCACCGGGGTAAATGCTCCCTACTAGATCGTCGCAATCCTCGTATTCGTAGAATCCATCGTTGTCTCTGTCATAGTCCGGGAAAACTGGGCTGGATAGACCCCGAGAAACCTCAGTTCCATCATCTACGCCATCTTGATCACTGTCCGCCGAGTCGAACATAGTGCTGTAGTTGTGATATTCTGAGTAGTCAGACAAGCCATCTCCATCACTATCAACGTCGTAGAAGTCCTCGTCCACAACCTCGTCGCAATCATTGTCCTTCCCATCTAGCTCCTCGGGTCTCTCCGGAGCTCTATCGAAATCTTCGTCATCGCAGTCCTGGAAGTGGTACCAACCATCTTGGTCAGAGTCAGCATCAGCAACCAGTGGGTCAGACATCATTACATTAATTTCAGTTCCATCTGAAAGTCCATCTCCATCAGTATCACCTTCTTCGGGATCTGTGGCATAGTTATGGAACTCGGAGTAGTCAGTAATTCCGTCCATATCGGAATCTACCCACAAGAAGTCCTCATCGGTTTCTTCATCACAGTCATTATCCAATCCATCTAGAATCTCGAGAACTCCGGGTGCAAAACTAGAGTCATTGTCATCGCAATCGTCGAACCAATAAGCTCCATCCCCGTCTGCATCAGCATCAGCTTCCAATGGGTCACTCCCAAACTCCTCAACCTCTTGACCATCTGTGATTCCATCTCCATCTGAATCTGGATCTTCGTAGTTAGTCCCGTGAAGATGGAACTCTTCCCAGTCCAACAAGCCGTCCCCATCTAGGTCAGTCTCGTTGAAACCCTCATCCTCTAAACCGTCGCAATTGTCATCCTTTCCGTTTAGCAGTTCTTGCATACTCGGATTCACACTTGAATCATCATCATCACAGTCTTGGAAATGGTAATATTGGTCAGAGTCATTGTCTGGATCATAGGTTAGAGGATCCGACAGCCACGTTCCAATCTCGTCGAAGTCACTAATTCCATCTCCGTCCGAATCCGAAGACAGGGGGCTAGTTCCGTAGACTACGATCTCCTGGTAGTCATCCAGACCATCTCCGTCCGAATCCGAAGACAAGGGGCTTGTTCCGTAGACTACGATCTCCTGGTAGTCATCCAGACCATCCCCGTCCGTGTCCGGATCCAGCGGATCCGTTTTGTGAACTTCCGTCTCGTTGTAATCACTTAGCCCATCTCCATCGTCGTCGTCATCGAGGTAGTCGCAGTCCCCGTCAGAGTCCGTGTCCGAGGGGGTGGAGCCGTTGTCCAGTGAGTCTGTTCCACAAGCCTGCTCCACGGAATCCTCGAAACCGTCATCGTCATCATCGTCATCGAGGTAGTCGCAGTCCCCGTCAGAGTCCGTGTCCGAGGGGGTGGAGCCGTTGTCCAGTGGGTCTGCGGCACAAGACTCTTCGTCAAGATCGCTCCACCCATCATCGTCATCATCGTCATCGAGGTAGTCGCAGTCCCCGTCAGAGTCCGTGTCCGAGGGGGTGGAGCCGTTGTCCAGTGGGTCTGCGGCACAAGACTCTTCGTCGATATCCTCCCATCCATCGTTATCGTCATCATTGTCGTTGTAGTCTGGCCATCCGTCCCCGTCAGAGTCGGTCACATTGCCGACCCCGTGGAAGATAACTTCCCAGGAATTCACCGTGCCTGAGTTTGACCCCGTCACGGAATCCCGGACCCTTAGCGTCCAGTTCCCTTGTGATGATTCGTCCCAGTGCTGAACAGTTCCGAATCTCCAATTGTTGTAGTCGGCATTATTGTCAGTGTGTTCCTCAGCAAGCCAAGATTCGTGACCACTAGGTGCCAGTAGAACAATTTCCAACTCCCCTCTAGCACCATGAGTAATGTCGACAACAACATCAATCGACTCTAAACTCAAGTCAATGGGGACAGAGAGATTAAATTCTGTCCAAGTGCTCGGGCCATTGTCAATCTCGACATTGGGGATGTAGGGTCCAAAACTTGCGTTTGTCTCCTCTCCGCTGCTGCTCCAATTCTCCGCCAGCGACACAGCTGCACCGGCGTCAACAGCCCCGAAACCAAATTTGTGCGACACGTCGTGCCCAGCCCCGTTCATGTTCCACGAAGAGTCATTGACATCGTTCTTCCTGGAACTGTGGACTAGGATGTTCTGAACGTCTCTCCAGGTCAAATCAGGATTCGACTCAAGAATCAGAGCTACTACTCCAGAAACTAGGGGCGTTGCACTAGAGGTTCCTCCGAAGTCGTGAGTCACATCCCCTCCGTTGTATCCGCCAGTTCCCGTGATATCTGTGGTCGTGATTCCCTCATAATCTGGAGATCCTCCGTTCGAGTGTGCTGTTACCAAGATATTTGCACCGGGTTCGGAGTACCAAGATTGGTCTCCGTAATGTGATATTGCTGCGACTGCAATGGAGTATCGGCTGTTGGAATATCCGTCATAGTTCGAATTGTCATCGGCTTCTAGGCCGTTCCCAGCAGCCCATGTGTAGATATTTCCTAGTCCGGATCTGCCATTGTAAACCGAGTCTTCTATAGCGGCTATAGTAATCGGACCCGGCCCTTCAAGAATGTTCCCAGAGTCAAATGGCCCCCAAGAGTTTGAGTAGATGTCTATTTCGTCGTTATCATAACTCAAGGCATCAGCTGAGGTAGAGTCCGAAAAGCCACAAGCAATCAGCCTGTGACCTGCAATGCTGGCTCCGAAAGCTGCTCCAGTCACGCCAATTGAATTGTTTCCAGCTCCCGCTGCAACTCCAGCAACTGCTGTCCCATGCCCATCGAAAGAGTTGGGATCCGGATCCGGATCATCGCCACACCAGTCGTAAGAGTGTTGAGAAAGATAGTTGGGAGAGAGATCAGGATGTGAGTGTTCGACACCATCGTCAATCACACTGATGACGACACCAGAACCGTTGTATGAGTTCCAAACCCCTGTCACATTAGCATCCTCGCCCGTCTCGCCATTGGTTTGCCCAGAGTTATTGAGATGCCATTGGTCGTCGTAGTAGGGGTCATTCGGGGCGAATCTAGTCGAGAAGAATCTCTCTAGCAGTGGAGAGAACGACTCAATTTCTCCCTGTTCAAATGACTCAGTGAGAACTCCGAGTGCTGATTCTGGGTCATCGAAGGTCCAAATGTAAGAACCTCTGAGAACCTCGACAAGCTCGATCTCGTCAGGTTTCGCTATTGTTTTGTGATGTTCACCAATTTCAATTCCAGTGACTACCAACCAAGAATCAACTCTAGCGAGGACTTCTTTGTCGTATGCCTCTATGTCAGAAACTCTTTCGAAGGCAATCTGAACCGTTCTGGAATAGGTTTGCATTACATCTTCGAGCACAAGAGGCTTAGAATCGACTGGCTCAACCTCTGCCAATACTTGGCCTAGTGGTGCAATAACTAGGATCCCGAGGACCAATAGGGCTGCTCTCACAATTGGCCTCGGAAATCTGGAGAATATAGCCATTAGGTTTCGTTGCTAGTGGATAATCAAGGTTCCAATACGTCTCAGGAGACGCATTTCTTCGATTTCTAAATAGGCGGGAATTGTAATGCAATCAGTCGAATGGCTGAATAGACGTTCTAAGATTCTCTGAACTCGGATATTGCAGAGTGGACTTCCTCATCAGTCATCATTCTTCTCTGACTCTTTGCAACCTCGAACAAATGTGCGACCAAATCGCCTCCTGCTTCGTATCCATTCCTTTCTAGCCAGTGAATCACATTTGAGCGACCGCTCATGTGGCCTATTCTAATGACTTGTTGAAGTCCAAAATCACCAGCAGGGACCCCCGAGTAAACTCGATCGGCAAGCCAGTTGTCGCCCTTGTTCATTGCCTTGATCACTGCTGATGCGTGCACGCCCGTCCCGGTCTCGAAGGCATCCTCTCCAAACACTGGATAGTTGTGGGGAAGTGCGACTTCGATGTAATCATGGGCTTTCCTCGTATATTCATGAAGCGATGTCAGATCGCTCTTGATCACCCCCATCAGGCTCAGGTTAACCAGAGTCTGGTCCAAGGGGGCATTCCCTGCTCTTTCTCCGACTCCTAGGGCGGTACCATGGATGACGTCGGCCCCCGCTTCGTAAGCAGCTAGGTTGTTTGCGACTCCCAAACCACGGTCCTGATGACCGTGCCAGTTGACCTCGATGTCTCGACGTTTGACTCCAGAGTCTGGAATCACCTCATCCTGTATGAATCCCAGAAGCTTTCTGACCCCATTTGGGGTTACATGACCACATGTGTCACAGACGCAGATTCTGTCCGCTCCTAATTCGATAGCCCTTGAGTACACCTCTTTGATTTCTTCCGGCTTACTCCTAGTTGTGTCCTCTGTGACGAACATCACTGGGATGTCATTGTCAATGGCGAAGGTGACTGCTCTTTCCGCAGTTGAGATGATCTTGTCCATCGTCCATCCCTCCGCAAACTGCCTGATCGGGCTTGTTCCAAGAAATGCGCTGGCCTGGATCTGCCTCTCATGCTTTGCTTGCAAGTCTACAAGTGGCTCAATGTCGGAGACCACTGTCCTGACTGCGCATCCAGGTCTCAGACTGTACCCGCTATCACCCATATGATTCAGCATTGAGTCAATGTGATCAATATGAAACGGGCCTGCTCCTGGAAGTCCTAGATCTACCTTCTGAATCCCAAGCTTTTCCATGTAGTCTATCAGTTCTATCTTCTGTTCTATTGAGGGGTTTCTCGCGCTCGGACTCTGCAATCCGTCTCTAAGGGTTTCATCGTCAAACCATAATTCGTGAGGATGATTCGACACCTCTCTTTCGATGGAGTAGTCGATAGCATTCCAGTCATAAATTAATTCATGCTCTTCCACTGTCTCACCCTTATCCTCCCATGGTCCGCTCGGTGTTTGAAGCCATCGGGGACTATGCACTAACTTTGAATACAGATCTGCCAATGAAAGCGATAGCAATCACTGCCCCAACTGCAGTCCCGATTTGTCCGAAACTTCCGGTAACTAGTACAACGAACATTAGTGCGAGATAAATCATGGAAACCAAGAATGAACTAGCAGCACTGGAAATCCTCCCCGTTTCGTCCGGCTCCTCCGAAATATCAATTCTCCACACGGTGGAAGCATACCAAACACTCAGCCCAAGTATTGTCCATCTGAGGGCATGGTAACCTCTGTCGTTTACTTCAATTTCTCCGAATGATACTGGTGCTATTAATGAAAGGAGAATTAACAGAATCGAATACACTTTCATCTCGATAATTGTCCGTTCTGGACCTTTCACGTTGGGCAACATGGGGATGCCAACTTCTCCGTATTCTTCAGATCTGTATAACGCAAGGGCCCAGAAGTGTGGAGGCGTCCAGAGGAAAATTAGAATGAACATGAACCATGGGATCGGACTTCCAAGATCTATTACAGATTCTAATGACGCCTTCAAAGATTGATTGGAAATGGAGAGTCCTTCTACGCTAGCCGCCCATCCTATTACTGGCGGTGTAGAACCAGCAATACCACCAATCACTATGTTCTGAGAGGTGCTTCTCTTCAGCCACATGCTGTAAATCAGCACATAGAAAAGAATGCTGAATGCTGACCAGAATGCAGCAACATCATTTGTCATGACATGGAACCATATCACTCCCATGATGGAAATTGAGATTCCGAAAACTAGTGCTGATTCGGGTTTAACTCTTCCAGAGGGGATTGCTCTTCCAGCCGTACGCTTCATCTTCGGATCGATGTCCCTGTCATACCACATATTGATCGCGTTGGCCCCACCAGCTGTGAGAAAACCACCAACCAGAACCAATAGCATGGTTTCGATTGAATCTTCGAAAGTTGACCCCTCTAGTGAGTCATTCACGATCACTGCACATATTGCAGTGATTTGGAGAAGAATAACCACTTTCGGCTTCGTCAATGAGAAGTAGTCGGCTATGTGAGTTGTAATCATGTCAATACCTCCTCGGAAATCTCGCATCCAATCCATGCTCCGGCCATGATTAGGAAAGTAAGGGAGGCAAGCATCAAGTGAACCAATGAGAGGAATTCGAAGAAACCCCCCTCCATGTCCCAGGTGGTGACGTAAATAGCACCAATTGAAGCATTAGTGGCAAAAAGACCAGTTGCAACCCATACCCAATTCCTCAGAATTTTATTGGGACCATTCTCTTCTTTCCAGATGAAGTAGGAGGAAGCAACCATGGCGATCAGCATTACTGCAACTAACCATCTGTGGATCATTTGCGACTGTAACACTATGTCTTCGACCGAACTCACTAGACCCCCTCCGCACAGAGGCCATGAATTGGGGACGCCATTCACTCCACATCCCAGATTCGCACCGGGAGCGGTGGACACAAAGGTGCCAGAGAAGATAGAGACGAATGCTCCAATGGATAACCAAGCAACCCTCCTCCTCCATCTTCTAGAGACTCCATGCTCAATGACCATCCAACTAGGGACTCTTCCCTCCATTCTGTTGATAGATAGCCATAGCCAAAATATGCTGATTGTGAATGCCAATGCGGAGCTTAGGTGGAGTGCAACACTCCAGTGGAGGTTATCCATCTCAACGGTCAACCAGCCAATTGCACCCTGCCAGATGATTAGAATTACCGTCAACGTAGATGCGAATCTAACTTCCTTTCCAGGGTCTTCCTTTCTTCTAAGCAAATACCAATTCAATAGAACGAGAGGACCAAGCACTGCTCCAGCAAGAAGTCTGTGGAACCACTCCGTGAAGATTTGGAATGTTGAGTATCGATGCCCCGAGCCACGTGAATCAACCTCGTCTGGATTCTCGCCCCACCACTCTCCCTGTTCCTCCTCAGATACATCGAAACCAAGGGTCCCGAAACATAACGGCCAATCCGGGCAAGACTCGCCTGCGTCGTAGATTCGAATCAGACCTCCTAGGCCGATTACGACAATCGTCAGACCCAACAGCCATGCCGTCAGATTCTTCGAAACAACCCAGTTAGTCAAATGCTATCGCTCCCTGTAAGGGGCTGCAACGCTTCACTCTTCCTTGAGGTGAGGGTCGACGTCGATTGGAATCTTATTCTGTTCGTACTCCAGCGTCGCTATCTTCATTGGATCAAGTACGACCTTCTCCTTCGCGTCATCGACTCCATAGAGCTGGATTAACTCGCTGCTGTACTTCTCACGCAGCTCGTCTTCTGTCACGAAGAGTGGTGCTCCCATGCTAATCTGAAGTGCTCTGGCACCAATTATTCTGGCCTTTTCGAAGCGTGTGTGGGCACGTGCTGGCTCAACCATCGGGGCGGTCGACCGGAGACCCCCAAATAAGGTCTATGACTCCACTCTGAAGTTGATTGGGTGGCTATCGAGACTCAACCATCATTGCTACAGCGTTCCCTCCGCCCAGACAAACGGTCACAATCCCTCTTTTCGTCCCGGTGCGATTCATCGCATTTACCAGCGTCATCAGACACCTAGTTCCAGTTGCTCCGAGCGGGTGCCCGATTGCTATAGCACCCCCATGAGGGTTGAAACGCTCCTCTGGAATTCCAAGTGATTTCTTGATAGCACAAGAAGCCGAAGCGAAAGCCTCGTTGTGTTCCACAATGTCAACATCAGCAATCGATGTTCCCGTAATTTCTAGAAGTTTCTCCACCGTTGGAATTGGTGCAGACATCACTCTGCTTGCCTCGACCCCAGATGTGGCATATTCCACGATTATAGCCAATATAGGTAATCCGAGCTCCTTGGCAGCCTCTTCGGAAGCAATTAGAACGGCAGAGGCACCATCAGAAACTTGGCTTGCATTTCCTGCAGTGACCTGACCCCCTCCTGAGAAGGCGGCCCCGAGGGCAGAAAGAGACTCTTCGTTTGCCTCCGGTCGAATACCCTCATCTCTCATTAGTGATCCCACAGGGAAAACCTCCCCGTCAATCCATCCTTCTTCCCAAGCGTTGTTCGCCAGTGAATGAGAGCGTACAGAGAACCTGTCCGACTCCTCCCTGCTTATTCCGTGCTCCTCAGCAACCGTCTCGCCAGTATTGCCCATCGACTCTCCTGAGAAAGCATCCTTCAGTCCGTCTTCCATCAGGACCGATTCGAGAGACGAGAAAGAGACATCTTCTCCTTTCTTGACATTCCTTACAATGTGCGGAGCATTGCTCATTGACTCCATCCCTCCTGCCACCACAACTCTGGAGACCCCTGCTCTGATTTCTGTCGCTGCTATCATTGCTGCCTTTAGGCTAGACCCGCATACTTTGTTGATGGTGGTGCAGGGTGTGGTCACTGGCATTCCCGCCCCAATTGCAACTTGGCGCGCCGGCGCTTGACCACAACCTGCTTGGAGGACCTGGCCCATGTACACCTGGTCGACAATACCCATCTCGGGGTCAATCCCTGCGCGTTCCAAGACTTCCTTCACAGCAAGAATACCAAGATCCACAGCGCTGTAGTCGGAAAGGGAACCTCTGAACTTGCCAACTGGAGTCCGGGCATAAGCACAGATGACTGGAGCCGGCATGTTCGTTCGACTGGAGACTTAGCCTTCAATGGCACGATGCCAGGGGACCAACACAGTTCACGAATCGACAGTGTATCCGTAATAATCTGCATTAAGCAAATCAGGCCTATTCTGAGGCTTAACTAGGATCGTCCTAACTTCCCACAGGTCTTTGAAAATTCGGTATCTTGCAGTGGCATCCAGATAGTCCACTCCACTGGTACCACCCGTTCCAGTCCTCTTCCCAATTATCCTCTCCACCATTCGAGCATGGTCATGCCTCCATTTCGCCATAGATTCCTCGAGTTCAACGAATGCATCAATCAGTTTCCTTGGCCATGTGAGAAGGGGCAGTTCACGGTATGATTCGATGAATAGCAGTCCGGCACGACCCCTGCTCACCTCTCCATTTGGAATTAGGAATGAGGTTGCAGAATCGTGTGCGGAATCCAACCTCTCCTTCATCCGATTTGTTACTTCTCCTTCGATCCCAGACATTCTCTCTAGCGCTTCGTTCCCCATCTGGAGATGTGCTTCTAGGTGGGAGTTCACGTATTCGCTGACTATTGATTCGTCATCCTCACTCTCGAAGCCCGAGCCCATTATCGGTGTTCGTTCAATCCACCTCATCAGAGAGTCATAGAGAGACACATTTTCCTGCTCAGCCTCTAGTCTGGCTAGGACCTCCTTGTTCCTACCTCCTTTCTCGGCCAGCTTTCTGAATGTCTTAATCGGGTCCACTCCGAACATTCGGTCTTCGGTCTCTAATCCGAGTAGAGACTCGAACTCCCGCATTTGGAAAGACTCGAATCCAGAGGCAGTGCCCAAGCCATCCCTGAACGCAAGGAATCCCTGTGGAGTCAGTGTCTCTAGTACTGTCCACTGGTTTGCCATCAATCGGAATATCTCAGTTGTTCTTCCCAAATGGTCAACAGCTAGAGGAATGTCATCTTCGGGAACTGGTACCTGTGCAAGAATCTCTCTTGTTTCGGATAGCTCCCGAATGATCTGCTTGAACCACAACTCAAATGTCTGATGGACTATGATGAAGTGCATCTCATCAGAAGAAACGCCCCTTTCATCACCTTGCAAATCCAATAATTCGTGGAGACTCAGATAATCTCCATAGGTCCAGTTGCCAGACTCCCCGCTTCTGCCCACAGCCTCGCATGAGGCAACCCACTTGAAGCGTTGTCGCCGAACAATAACTACTATTGCTGGCCAATTAGTGGTATAATCGATGCCCGACTCGCCTCATCCCGAACCAGCAAAATCGTTGCTAGTGGACGACGATTTGGAAATTGTGGAACCAGTAGAAGGGGATGCGGAGGAGTTGTTCGTCGTTGTGGATGGGAATCGATCTTTCCTGAAGGAGTGGTTGCCTTGGTTAGATGACGTCAATTCAGTCGATGACGAGGTTGCAATGATCAGGAGCCTCTCCGAGCCGAATCCCGACGATTTTCGCTTCTACCTCATCCGTCAATCCGGAGAAATAGTGGGAGCGATTAGCATGAACTGGGTGGATTGGAGTAACAGGAGCTTCGGCTTAGGTTATTGGGTCTCGCAGTCCTCATCGGGTCATGGAATAATTACCAAGGCATGCTCAAGGTTGATCGATCACTGCTTCAATGACCTAATGCTCCATAGGTCAGTTATCGAGGCGGCAGTGGAGAATTATCCCAGCCGAGCGGTTGCTGAGAGACTTGGAATGAGGCTCGAGGGAGTTTCTAAGGACAGGGAGTGGTTGTATGACCATTTCACGGATTCGACCCTTTACGCGATCACCGCTCCGGAGTGGAAGTCACGAGGTCAGGGCTGAATTAGTCCGTGATCATCTATTGAGCACCCACCTGGGGGGAGGCAGGAAAGCACGTCCTCCTGTGCGAGTCCCGTGGACTTCGAGATCCTGTTTGCGACGCTGTCCTTCTTCTCCCGGCCCGGGACCACCTTCGCCCATCTCTGGCACATCTCTGAGATTACCTTGGGGACTCCAGAGACGGGCAATGGCACACCATTGACCACCGCCAATCCGATTGCAATCTCCAGAGGAGTATCCCGATGCCAACTCCTCTCTCCTCTAACGACGAATGACCCTCTGGCTAGGGACTCCCCTGTCTCCGTAGTCTTGGAAACTTGGCTTGATCTGGCATGGAAAGCAGTTGCTGCAGCACCACCACTGCCCCAAGCCCTCGACCAGCATACAGACATCTGGGCGGCTTCAGAGATTACCGATTCGTCCAATTCACGGGCATCTTCCAATCCCTCTCCCAGGGTCTGGGAAATCTGCAGTGATGCCACACCTTCGGGGATTACTCCCTGCTGCGAATTACTGAGAACTAGGCCGTCTTTGAGTTTCAGAGAGCATGAGGGTGCACCGTGCAGGTCAGCATGGAAGTACAGGTCATTGGTCGAAAGGTGCTTCCTGACCAACACGTCGTTCCCTTTGGCGTCTTTTCCCCCAATTAGCAGATGACCTCCCGATAATATTGCCCAGCGATACTTCTCGAACCAGAATCTCCTCGCTCTCTTCCTTCCTTTGAGCCTTCCCAATGCTGCCTCCTTGGCAGCCTTCTTCTCAGAGGTTTTCCTGGATCTCTCGGTCTTCTCCAGAGCCTCTTGAGCTCCTCTCGCCTTGTTCTTCTGGGTCCGTGCCTCTTCGAAGTACCTCTGTGCATTCTGGTGCACAGTCTTGGAACTCTCTAAGGTGACCTTGGCACCTGGCTCGCCGTCATCATCTGGGAGGTATGCAACAAAGGTATGCTTGGAAGGGTTCACGCTGTCTACCCAAACAACCTCACGGGCAATTTCTGCAACATCCTGCCAACCCTTCTCTTCCACGGCAGCACTAAGCTGGGTCAGAATCGAGTCCACATGTTCCCAGTTACCCTGAATCGATTTGCCAAGCTCCTGTGTGATCGCCGCCCTCAGGTTGAACCTCTCTATCGCGTTCTCCTGCTGGGAGGCCCTCCTAGACAGCTTCGAGCTTTCGTCCTCCGCGCGTTCACCGGTCTCGATCAATTTCTCCTCTTCTCTTCGTATGAAAGCTGCAGCATCATGGGACCCGAAAATGAAATCGTAAACCTGGGATAGGCTGCCGACGGACACTTTCATTGCCTTATCCATCGATGGCAGGTTGATTGGGGAGAACTCGATGATCCCAGCCGCTGCCGAGTCTCTCTCCGACTCGTTGTCGGCATCAATCCAAGATGTCTTGGATTCCGCATCGGAAAGCCATATGTTGCCCCCCTCTCCGCCATCTAAGTCTCCTAGCATTTCCTTCAATGCAGACTCGAGCGAATTCCTCTGCTCAGTGGTAAGAGAATCAGATTGTGCATCCTCGTCTATGCCAGAGATGGAGCATACCGAACTTCCGTACACTCTGCCAAGATTCGCCCTAGAGGCTAGGGTCTTGATTAGGGCATGATCGCTGCCATCTAGGATCCCATCAAGGGAATCCCTATCCAGATTCCTTGGATCAACTGCCTCGGGAGGAGGTGAGTAGATCTCTCCCTTCTTCAGTGAACGACTGGCGTATTTGGCATGTGTGAGCGGACGGACGATTACCCCATCCTCAT
>Ga0066850_10000056_pt1 | contig 53091 bp, 31 predicted proteins | sample ETNtaG_4_FD_67282 | JGI IMG/M metagenome (GOLD analysis project Ga0066850, IMG submission 67282) | Marine microbial and viral communities from oxygen minimum zone, Eastern Pacific Ocean - ETNP201406SV67 | ecosystem: Environmental > Aquatic > Marine > Oceanic | place: Pacific Ocean: Eastern... | reverse complement strand
GGCAATTCGCGGATCAAAGAGATTCATGCCTCTCCCCGCGACTTATCGCAGCTTGTCACGACCTTCGTCGGCTCTCGAGCCGAGCCATCCCCCAATTGGGTTGTAGCATCATTATTTCTTTCGGTACTCACTATTGTGAGGCCTCTGGTGTCCAGGCATATCAATTCTGGTTTCTCGGGCCACTGCGTCTCCCCGCAGGGCGCAGCAGCCTCAACCACTTACCCTGATAGGCATTCTATCAGAGCGCACAAAGCAAGGCTTGCGACCAACCTATGGTATTTGAACAAGACGGGGGGCTTTGTTTCAATTGGAGTGTCAAAATTTGAAAAAAATGTCGGATTTAGATGTTTATTTTGGTGCATTTTCGAGTCCGAAAGGAAGGTTTTCTGAGTGGAGTTTTACTGGTGCATATTCTATGCTGAAAGGCAATTTTTTAGTTTCGAATGCATTCGATTTATTTGAGCGATTGTGACGTAATTCCTGATCAATAGAATCGTCATTATCCCCTATCTCGACGGAAATTTCTTCGTTATTCTCTTCGATCGTGGTAAATTCCTGTTCGACTTCTGTCTTGTTTTCTGAACCACATGCTGGGCAGACCAACTGCTCACCCAGGTCGAAGTCACACACCAAACAATCCATAGTACCCGGTTTGGCCACCAGACTTTATGCTAGCGGATCTAGACTATGAGTAAAGGACACCGTGGAAAATAAACATGAAAATAGATGCGACTAAGCACGTGATTAACATTACTGGAAGGCCTGCTCTGACCCACTCTGCGGTGGTGATTGGATAGGGGCCTCGTTCACTAATTGCCACAGTCATCACGTTGGCACTCGATCCAATTGGGGTTGCGTTTCCTCCGAAGCCTGCGCCCATTGCTAGGGCCCACAGTAGCGGCTCTGGGCTTAGTGCACCCCCACTTGCCTCGGTAATGCTGAAAATCACTGGAATCATAGCAGCAGTGAATGGAATATTGTCAATTAGTGCACTGGCGATTGCAGACACCCAAATTACTGCGACGGCTAACTTGACTTCATCATCTCCGAAATTGTCGAAAATCCAGTTTGCTACATCTTCAAGATATCCTACGTCACCTACGGCACCTACCAGTAAGAATAGTCCGGCGAAGAAAAGAAGAGCCTGCCACTCTACCTTGTCCACAACCTCATTGATGAAGCCCTCTCGGAGTTCTTCTTTCTTCGGTCTGGCCACGATCAAGGCGAAAGCTGCTCCTGAAAGAGCGATTCCATCTATTTCGATTGGGAGATCAAGAAGCGATTTAGCGGAGAACGCGATTACCGTGAGACCGAGAATAATCAATGTCGAGAACATCAGTTGTTTGTCGTTGATGGCTTCCCACTCGTCTTCTTCCAACAGCAATTCGACGTGTGGGGGCTTCTGTGTGGCCCATTCTCGGTAATACCATCTGAAGTAGCTTAGAGTTGCTACCCACGCAAAGAAAGTAAGAATCCCCAATTTGAAAAGAAAGCCGTTGAAAGAGAAGGCACTCAAATCGAAAGCAGTATAGTCCGAGGCTGCAGCGGCGATCATTACGTTTGGTGGATCGCCGACCATCGATGCCACCCCCCCGGTATCGGATAGGATTGCCTCTGCCATCAATGGGGGGACGGGATTGATTTCCAGCTTGTTGCATATTCGTAGCGTTACCGGAGCGATGATTATTATCGCAGTTACGTTATCAATTACAAGAGAAATTAGAGTAGTAATTGTCCCCAATAGTACGATCAGCCTCCAGGGGTCGCCCTTGCTCATCTTGGAAGCCTTAATGGCGACATACTCGAAGAAACCGCAGAGCTCCAATATCGATGCGAAAATCATCATCCCTAGCAGGAGACCAATCACTTCCCACTCTATCCATCCAACCATTGTATGCTCCAATGTGTATGTCTTTTCCAGGACTGCAATGCCCATCTCGTCCGGTTTGTACACCTTGTGGAGGTGGAAAACACCGGAATAGTGCCCATAAAGGAGCATGAGAACGGAGCCAAACCATGCAGCTATAGTTCGATGGACTACTTCTGAGAGAATCAGTACGAAAGACAGTATGAAAATTGCGAGTACGACCTGGGGTTCGGTTACCATTGATCATCGGGGTTATTGGTGCCTCTAAATATGTGACTATGCTGACTTAGCACAAAAAATTGGTTTTCTCTATTTTCCAGACCAGAAAACGGCAACATTGCCCCTCTGAAAAACCAAAGTAGAGTTTGTCAGTCGGGCAATATCTGAGAATAATGCCCCTCTTTGATCCCTATCTGAGGTAGTTCCCTTGTTTGCTTTAACCTTGACTAAAATCCTTCTAGATAGTTGGTCAGACAATTCGGATATGAGGGATTCGGTAACTCCCACCCTGCCAATCCTAACTGAAACCTCTAGATTGTTACTTTTGGCTGACAGAGAGATTCTCCGGGGAACATCATCTCTCATTTCTTAATCCTCCAAAATCTGGTCCTTGTCGTGTGACCCTGTCACACCTAAGACATGTACAAATTATTTTCTTTGAGGATATTCTTACTCTGGATGAAGTTCCCGGGATCATGGATTTCTTACAAGTGCGGCAGATCATTACTTTTACTCCTTTTTTGGGTCTGACGCCATGTTTCTTCCCGATAGATAGGATTTGTCGTGCAGCACTGTCGCGTAGTTTCTTGCTCTGTGCAGTGTTTGACTCGATCACGGACGATAAGTGCATGATTGCTTTTTCGGCCCCCTTCTTTCGATCTGTCTTCCGGGCAGAACGCCTCCTTCCACCTGCCATATAACGACCTCAGAGGTTTTGAACAGCCATTGAGATTGAATGGCTGACTTCCTTAATTGTTCCAGACCCGTCTACTGAAGTTAGGATTCCCTTTTCTCTATACCATTCTCCGAGCGGTTTTGTCTGCTCATGGTAAGCAGATAGCCTCTTTCTGACCGTACCCTCATTGTCGTCCTTTCTCTGAATTAATCTGCCCTCTACCTCGGGAGGTGGGGGCTTGAAAGAAATGTGGTAGATTTCTCCATTTTCAGGATCCATTCGCCTTCCAACTATTCTGTTAACGATATCTTCATCTGGAACCTCTATTGCAATCACGGCTTCGACCTGAGCTATCTTGGATAGGGCCTCTGCTTGGGGGATGGTTCTCGGAAAGCCGTCGAAAAGCACTCCTTTCGATGCATCTGAGTGGCTTAGCCTATCCTCAATTAAACCGATAATAACTTGATCGGGAACTAGCATCCCAGATTCCATATATTCCTTCGCTTCTAATCCTAGATCTGTGCCTTTAGAAACGGCTAATCTAAGCATGTCTCCTGTTGAAACTTGGGGTTTGCCCGTAAGCTCTACGATAATCTCAGCTTGCGTGCCCTTGCCTGCTCCAGGGGGCCCGAATAGGACAATTGATCCGGTCATTAGTTAATGCGGGGCCGGTGTATAGAAAAAACAACCGCTCTAGGGCCCGTTCTGTTCCCACCAAAGATGCCCGTATGCAACCCATTGATCCATTGTCCACCCATCTGGCAAACCTGTGAGTGGGAGTGGAAGTGCCCCATCGGGGACTTGATGTGTTGGAAGGGTGGGGACAGTTGACTTGAGAACATCTTGGATCTCTGACTTTGATACACCCCCAGTAACCACGTCACCCGGGGTAGAAGTGTCCAATGCTGCTGCTCTCCTCTCCTCCTTGGTACCAGCCTGAAGTGCTGAGCCTCGAGGTATTAGCTCATGTTCGCGACCTATTGGTTGGAACTCTTTCCTAGCTCTAATGCCGAAAGAGACTAATCCTGCTAGAGCAGCAAAGAATACTATTGCGATTGACCATGCAGGGAGTCCCAAAGTATCGAAGATTCCGGCAAGACCATCTTTGCTTGATGATTTGGCCTTACTGACGTCGATGACTATGGAAGACTCAGTTACTGAAACCTGCCCATCATCAAATGTTGAATTGGCGTAAATTCTGACTTGTTTTAGGCCGTCGTCGGCTGAATTTCTTGGCATTATTGTCACAGTGACTTCAATAGATTCGCCGGGACCTATCTCTTCCACCGAGTCGGGTTCCAACATAATTTTCCAGCCTTCCAAACCTTCGTATTCCAGAGACACTCCAGTAGCCGAGTTGCCACTATTGTGGACTTCAAATTCCAAAGTCTTCTCTTCCCCCCCATTTATGCCCTGGAGATTTACGTCATCATACGTAATTTCAATCCAAATAGATGGCAAGACAATTACCCCCATCTCAACGGTGAATGTTTCCTTGGACAGGCTAGGGGATGTAGATTCGATAATCACGGGGACCTTCTCCGAGAGAGCCCCCATAGGAGTACCACTGGGGATCTGTAGTCCAATCGAAATTACTGAGTCTCTATTCATGTCCATTGTGAACGTCTTACCGGTCAAGAATCCCCCGGACCACCCATCAGGAAGAGTGCCCAGTGTTAAATCGATCAAGAGTGGTACGTTCCCAGAGTTATGCAAGAAAATATTGGAGTTGCCGTCTTGACCTAAAGAAATTGAGAATCCGTCGTCACTCTGTATATCCAATGTGGTAATTTCCTTGACTTCCAAAACCGTCCCATTAGTAGAAATTATCTCATCTAATGTTGTCTTGATGGTTATGGTATTTCGATCACCCTTCTCGGCTGCAAGAGGAACTATGGTGCGAATGATGAGCCCATATTCTTCACCCGGTTCAACATCTATGTCAATTCCTGTGACCTCTCCCAATGGAGGTTCATCATCGAAAAGATAAACCTGGATCGGCCATGTGTTACTGGATGATAGAGCCTGAACCTCAAAATCAAGTGGAATGTTTCCCCTATTCGTGATTGAGAGAATGGTTGAGACTGTTTCTCCATTTAGAACAGCACGGGATTCTGAAATGGCCACCGGACCAAAATTGATTCCATTTGAATTCGAAATCTGAGTGGAGAAATCTCTACTCTCCAGTACTTCAACCTCAGCATTCTCGATAGTAAAAATAGATGGGTCGTTGACAGAGGTAGTTTCACAGGTGACTTGGTTCAAGTAACCGGCGGGAAGACCAGAAGATGAGGGTGGAATCTTGATTCTAATTGGCACGGGGACGAATTGAAGCCTGCTTAGAGGACCTATTGTTACCTCTGAAGACTGACTGCTCCCTACGTGCACAATCCACCTGTCAGAAGTCTCACAGGAAATGCTGTATTCGGTTGGTCCGTTTCCTATATTCCTGACTGAGAGTGTGAATAGAGCAAATTTGTTTGGCTCTGCGGCCAAATCCTCAGTCCCTGCGGGGACCGTGAAAAGGCCTTCGACTCTATCGATGTCCACAGATAGGCGAATAGAGTGGAAAACTGTTGGCGACATCTGATCTCTTAGAGTGATGTCGGTTACGAAAAGACCGGGCAAGGCAAAGTTACTATCTAGATCCGCGTCCTCATCCGTTAAATTCAACGATATTACAACTCTATCTCCTGATTCACCTGATGGAGAAAGGACCCACGGTCCTTCTTCGCTTAGCGTTCTTGACCATTCATCTTGGGGGGATTCAAGAATTCCTGATTCGTCTATTATCTGAACTGGTGATGTGAAAAGTTCAACTGTAATTTCCGAGGTGCCTTCATTCAATAATTCTAGTTCAAATGTGGCCCAACTAGCTGTGCTAGGATCTATATTCTGAATCTTTGCAGACTCCAGTTCCTGGAAATTTCCGGGATATGATCCGTCTTCCATCAGAGGAATTATTCTGACGCCTACTTCGGTAACATCTAGTCCTAACTCAAAGATATTATTGTTTAACCCGGAGTTTTCATCATTAAGTTCGTCCACTTCAGATAGGTAATCCAGAGTCAGTCTAACTATGTGATTCCCCGTTGTTGGGAATGAGTGGTAGACGGAGAAAGTCTCTACGCCACCTCCTGGGAGCGATTCCATTGAGTATGTGCCGATATCGGTACCATCGGTAATGTCCTGCAATGATATTGAGTAATCCCCTGTGGACGCGGCTGCTTGGTTTATCCAGGAAAGTTGCATAGATATGGTATCCCCCCTCAGCGGGCTTGTTTCTGATGTGAAAATTGAATTTGGGACGATTGTTAGGTCGGCCTCCATTCTTTCCTCCGCGTTTCCTGACATTACCAGAGAGAAATCCTGGGCGAAGCCCCCGGCGTGACCAATCCGAATTGACCAAGTCCCGGATTGAGTAGAAGGTAGCCTGACTCTCTCAAGATTATTTAATAGATCTTTTTGGCCATTTAACTGGCTGATTCCATTTGCGAAATTGTTTCCATTGTAAATACTGCCATCTGGGGAAGTAACCACCAGATCTAGATCATTCACAAGCCTGCTGGCATTCTGATCTGCAGAAGCAGATCCCTCTCTATCATTCCATGCCAAAGTTATGTCAATCGATTCTCCACCGGAAACATCGAATGTGTAGATGAAACTATGCCCGGGCATTAGATACCTACCTTGATCATAGAATACCGTCAGATTCTCTCCATTGCTCTGTGGGAACAAACTCTTGGAGATGTTTAGCTGGCCCCATCCCTCCTCGGGGTTTGGGACATCTTGTTCGCCCAAATCATCGGCTCCGTTAACCAATAATGCCCTAATCAAAGAAGAATGCGGAATTGCAATGCCAACTTCTTCTCTCAGAAATTCTCTTGCCATTGCAGATGCTCCAGCGACCACCGGAGTAGCCATCGAGCTACCATTAAGGGTCATATACATTGGAATCTGCGATTCAGGATGATTTGATTCTGAGCAGGAACCCCCAGTTGCAAGGTCCGCTTCTTGGGCCCTAGCCGAACAAATCATGACCCCGGGTGCAACCAAATCAGGCTTTATTCGGCCATCAGAAGTTGGTCCTGAAGATGACTCGTTAGCCACCATGCCAATTGTTTCTGAGCCATATGACCCAGTAGTTGAAGAACCTACGGAAAGAGCGTTTTTCGCAGTACTTGGCGAGGTTACTCCCGATGAGCCCAAATCTCCTGAAGAGAAAATAACCAGGAATTCGGGATTGTCATTTGTGAACCAATCAATAGATCGAGAGTCGGAGGTATAGTCACCAACCAAGGTTTCACTTCCCCAGCTATTCGTGTGTATGAATGCATCATTAATCATTGAGTGCTCGAACATTTCGTACAAAGATCCCCATCTAGCCAATAATCCAGAGCTATCGACCTCGAGCTGATAGAAATTGAAAGTCGCTTCGGGCACGATTCCTGTAGCATTTGAGTCTCCAGAACCGTCACCAAGAAGTGTAGATGTAACATGTGTGCCATGACCGCTGTTTGAATCAGCACCAGAATTATCAGGACCGAACAAATTGAAAATTGGGCTTCTTAGTCTACCATCAAAGTCTCCATGATCAACATCCAAGCCAGTGTCCGAGATTCCAATTACTTCTCCTGAACCGGTTAGATTAATTGTAGAAATGGTCCTAGCAAAATCTGCTCCAGCGATACGACTAGCATTTGAGTTCTGAATGGAAAGAACAGGCCCTGGATCAACTCGCATAACTCTATGATCAGAAGCGAGAAGAAGGATCAAAGAAGGGTGTGCCGAAGATATTTGGCAAAGATGAGAGTCACATTTGGATGTCTGATGTAAGGAACCCTTGAGTTCTCGGAGATTCTGTGTCAGACGGGTATGTTCTTCCTCAGAATTGGTCGGCGAGGGCGTTACATCCAAGTCAATAAGAGAGCCATTTATCCCCAAGGCTGGAAATAACGTTCGGGAGATTTTCCACATTGATGGCATTGGCCCTATCCATCTTACTTGTGACAGATTCTGAATTTGGGACATTTCTTCTTGTGAGCGTCCTTCTGATAGGCTGATGACTACTGATTCATCTGGAATTTGATCTATAACGTCGAATCCCATAGATGATAGTAAATTTTCTAGAGAATGTAAATCAGAATTATGGGACTGAACAATATGCAAACCCCCATCATATGGAGAAGATAGCCCATAATTTTCCCAAGGGCCAAGTGGAAGGGGCTCCCTCAATGGATCAACGGATCCCATTGGAGTTAGGATTTTGCCGGATGATTCAGAAATTGGGAAGTCACTTTCTATGGGATTGCTAAGGATGATCCATTTTTCTCGGACCTCGGACTCAGAAGATTGAGGAGAAAGCCTCTCAATTTCTTTTTGGTCCAAAGAAATCGAATGAGTCAAGAAAGATGACAAAAACAGAGTGATTACAAAAATCGCTGATTTTGAATAGGACATTCAGAGTTCCGAGACCAGATTCTCTTTTGACTATTGACACTAAGCGAGCGCAAAATATCAAGACAGAGCTGAGTAATAGGTGCTAATTGATTCGTCGGTCTTTTTGACGGACTTGCGCCAATCTTCCTCGGTCCCCATGAGAGCTCTGATACAGTCTACATTCTCCGGAATTACATCGCTCTCCTGGTGAATTGCCTGGAAATAGTATAACCTATCTCCAACTAGTTCTACCCCATCCTCCCAGACAAATATCTCGTGTAAATCCCCCCATTTCCTCCCTATGTCCCTGGCCATTTCCATTACTTCAGCAGTAGTTGGAATTCTATCCTCTGCGCCATTCATTACTATGACTCTTGGAGTGCTGGCCCACATTTCTATTATTGACTGAGTTGTCAAACCATGCCCTTCCGGAAGATCTGCAATAATGCTATGGACATGCATTATTGTTGTAGGGACCGCGACTGCCAAGCTGTTGATTTCTATCTCTGGTTTTACAGTCATTACGTCGGGCCCATGGTGACTGGGTACTTTCAATACGGGTTTTATTGCATTTATTGGCCCCTTTCCTGAATCCCCGGGATCGGCTGCTCTTCGAATCATTGTGCATTCGACCTTTAATGACCCACAGTGTTCAAACAAAGGAACAAGTGTTCTGGATAATCCTGTTGTATTACAAGATACAACTCTTGTCCCCTTGGCATTCAGATTTTCCGTGTGGTTTGCTGAAGAAGTGTATGACAATCCAGTTAGGTCGTGCCTCTCTCCACCTTGGAAAATGTACTTGACCCCGGCCGCCTGGTACTTCTCGATATTCTCGGCCCCCATTTTACCTGGGGCGCAGTCTACTACTATGTCTGAAATAGAAAGTAGATCTGAAAGCCCTCCCGAACAATCATATCCTTTCTCAGGGAAACGTGCAATCCTATCTTTATCGTCAAAAGTGCAGTATAGAGGAAATCCCTTCTTGAAGGCCAATTCGCAACCAAAGCTTGGACCGGTCTTCGTTACGCCTACAATTTCCATATCATCTTGAGCATCGATAGCGTCGGCTACACGTTTCCCGATTGTGCCAAATCCGTTTATTGCCACCTTGATGGAACTCATATCAAAACCCCATGTCGTTGCCTTTGACAAGCCACTCTTAGTGATGCCTATGAACATAGCGAAATCGGCAAGAGTCAATAATGAGTCGCCTCTTTCTGGAGTCGAAGTATAACCCAAGGGGGGCAACGAGTTGAGAGAGATAGTGGAAAAGAGTCTGAAACTCAATAATGACCTAGACAGGTACGTCGAACAAGCACTAGAGCAGGGCAGACCGGTGAAGATAGGCTGGGGACGTGCTGGAGATGAGAGGCCAAAAGAGGGGGAGTTTGGGGTTATGACCCATCTACCCGAAGGTGCGAGAGTGCTTTGTCTTGGCAATTTGGGAGAATGTGTTGGAATTGCTAATCGAGGCGGGACTTTGACTCTCCGAGGAAGTGCTGGTACAATGCTTGGGGCTTATCACGTTTCAGGAAAAACAGTCGTTGAGAAGGATGTTAGTGACAAGGTTGGATTAGAAATGACTGGAGGGGAGATCTCAATTCAAGGATCAGTGGGGGACGAAGCTGGATCTGGAATGCTTGGAGGCATACTGCTAGTAAGGGGGCATGCCGGTAATCGTTTGGGAGCTGGCATGTCAGGCGGAGTGGCAGTTGTAATGGGTTCAGTAGGTTCGGAGCCCGGGATTGGCATGACAGGTGGGAGAATAGTAATTTCCGGAAGTTGCCCCCCTCCCCCAGAAGGGGTTGAAATGAGATCAATTAAGAAATTGGAGATGACAGAATTCTCAGAAATGCTTGATCCAATGGGGCTATCTCTAAACGAAGATGCATTGGTACTAGAGTCTGGAGGAAATATCTCAGAAAGGGGCGAGGTCCCCGATCTCTCAATCTCAGAGGGTTTTGAAAATATCTCTCTATTCCCAAATGAAGACTCATTGTCTGAAAATGCGCCATTGGATCACTACACGGTTCTTGTGCAGGACGAAGATTCGGGCGGATTACTTCTGAAAATACCGTGGATGGCTAATTTGGGAGAAGAAAGTGACTCCTACACCTCAGAGGATACTGGTCCTCCCTCCATAGTCAGAAGTAATCCAAGAAAAATGGACTTGCTATTGGTGGGTAAAGAGGAAATCTCCGATGCGATAAACGATATTGGACAATGTTCAGGAATAATTTTTGACATTTCAGATTTCCCAGGCCTTAATGATGCGGAAATTCAGGCAATTTTGATTTCATTACGAAGCAGGATGTCTGAAAATTCTATAGTCATGCTAAGGGGTGGGGTAGACAGAATAGAAAGATTATTCAGACTAGTTATGGAACTGGAACTGGATGGGGCAGTAGTTAACTGCGCTACCAGATGTGGGTCGAAACTCGCCTCTTCGCTCCCAAAGATAGGCCTGGCTTCCAAAGCAATGAGGATTGGAGAGACTGGAAAATTCGTCATGATAGAAGTGATGCAAGAGCCAGAAGCTAGAGAACTTATCATTTCCGTAGCAGCGGGTTTTACGGCATTAGTTTCCCCCCCTCCGAAAGGAGATTTGCGCTCAAAGATTGAAGAATTGGAGAAAGGAGTTCGTGGCTGGATGAGGGAAATCGGAGTGGATAGGATTGAGAGGATAGGCCGGAGGAATTTACGAGCAAATGATTTTGACACTGCATCAATTTCTGGGCTGAGGTTGATTGGGTATGATAGGCCCCTAAAAATGTGGCTAGATCTGAGGTGAGAAAATGCCAACTCTAGATTTTAAGCACTCTATTCTAGAATATATTCAGAAAATAAATGGATCTGAACATATAATTGAAGAATGGCCTGAATGGTTGCCGAGAATTGGCTGTCCTGTCGAGCAAAATGATAGAGATTCGATTGAAGTTGAGGTTTTTCCCGATCGTCCGGATCTACTCAGCCATGAGACGATTGCCAGAGCGTCGCGATCATTCACGTCTTCATCGGAAGAAGGAGTCGAATTGCCAGTAGTTGAAGGAGAAATCGAGATAACTGTTGATTCAGAGTTGGAGTTTGTCAGGCCAATTGTAATGGGTGCAGTGGTTAGGGGAGTGGATACCGGTTCAAATCCCGAAGAAAGGGAAGATTTCATTCAATCCCTAATGGATCATCAGGAAAAACTCCACATGACATTGGGTAGAAAGAGGAGATTCGCGTCTATCGGTGTTCACGATCTTTCTTCTCTTGAGCCACCATTCAGAGTAACTACCGTCCCTCCGGATTTCTCATTCCCCCCTCTGGCATCCTCTGAAGAAATGAGTATAGAACAGATACTAGCTGAGCATCCGAAGGGCGTCGAATATGCTCATCTAATGGAAGGGATGGAATGTTTTCCTGTTATTCTAGATTCTGAAGATCGTGTTCTTTCATTTCCCCCCATCATTAACGGTAGCCACACAACTGTTCATGAGGGGACTGAAGATTTCTTTATCGATGTCACGGGATGGGATCAGAGAGCATGTGAGTCGTGCCTCCTTCTGGTTTGTCTCTCCATGTCCGAAAGAGGGGGCATAATTGAGAGCGTCGAGTTTTCTGGGTTTGATGGAGAAAGAGCAGCAATACCTCGTGGAGAAGCCAGAAAACATAGAGTTCCAGAAAGTCTGATTAGAAAAATTCTGGGACTAGAACTTAGTTCAGAAGAATTATCTAGTGCAATTTCGAAGATGGGCGGGAGTCTGATTGAGAGTCGGACAGTTACTAATGGCCCAAATAAAAAAGAGAGGTGGTCCGACTGCGTAGTGGGAGAAATTGAGCATCTAATTTTGATGCCACGCTGGAGAAGCGATATTATGCACCCCATAGATATCGTTGAAGACATTGCAATAGGATTTGGATTTGAGAATCTGCCTGAGCAATTCTCGTCGACTCATCTAGATGCCATTCCATTGAGGAATTCGAATCTAAATAGAAGGTTCGGCGAGAGCATGAGGGGCTGTGGACTGCAAGAGGTTCAAAGTCTGACTCTGTCAAATGAAAGGGACCAATTCGAAAATATGAGGTGGGCACGTGAAAATGAGACAGTGTTGATCTCAAATCCAATTACCTCTGATCATACAATCTTGAGGCAGTTTGTGCTCCCATCCCTACTAAGGTTGCTTGCAGCTAATCGGCACCACGAGTTGCCTCAGAGAGTCTACGAAATGGGCACGGTAGTAAGGGATTCTAAGAACTGTCAAAGAGGTGCATGGGCTTGCGCAGAGGTGGGGAGCGGTTTCACTTCTTCGAAAGGTGTTGCTCAAGCGATGCTTAGAGATCTGGGTGCATTGGAACTGGAAGTAGGATTTGAGCCGACAGAGGAGGGTTCGGGCCCGTGGATTAAAGGCAGGGGGAGTCGAATCCTAGTAAATGGGAACAAGATTGGAGAGTTTGGGGAGATTGATCCGGAAGTGAGTAGAAGATTTGGCATCAAATCACCAATACAAGCTGGGGAAATTGACATTGAAGCCATTAGGATTGTAATACCTGATCCTGTCAACTAGTTTTATTTCTCCTCCTTTGTCAGTAGTTTCATTGCATCCAAGAATTTCTTATTCTTGAGGTGACTTTTCTCGTCTTTCTTTCCGTATTCCTTTCCGGTTTTTTTCTCGTATTCAACTACATTTTTCATGTAATTTGTTCGAGAAATAGTCGGTTTGGAGGGTTTCTTCTTCTTGAACGGCCATATAGGTGCCATGTTCTACGAGCGACGGAGGGACGGATGATACTTTCCCTCATTTGTATCAATGAATAGTAGTTTTCATTTCATTAACAGTTCTTCGCAACAATATGGTGGCATGGCAAGTCGGAGTGGATGAGGCGGGCAGAGGACCGGCAATAGGTCCACTTGTGGTTTGTGCTCTGTCATTGCCATTAAATGATATATTAATTCTGAAAAAAATTGGAGTAGACGATTCGAAAAAACTTAGCAAGATGAGGAGAGGAGAAATTCACAGAGAAATAATCGCAAATGCTGCATCGAGAGATTGGGGGATAGGTTTGGTCCAATGTAGTGCGGCCAAAATTGATCATTGGATGGAAACAGGAACTCTGAATTCTCTAGAAGTGGAGCTGTTTGGCGATGCTATTCTGTTGGCTGTAGGAGAGACGCCAAAATGTACAATTTTTCTCGATGCTTGTGATGTAGATGCAGTTCGTTTTGGCAGAAATGTGTCTTCACAATTAGGCGAAAGGGGAGAGGGTTTCAGGATAATATCCGAGCATAAGATGGATTCTAAAGAGATTGTTGCTGGTGCTGCCAGCATCGTTGCTAAAGTAAATAGAGACTTAGCAATGGAGAAATTATCGAGGGATTTGAACATTGATCTAGGTTCTGGTTATCCATCTGACCCAAAGACAAAACAGGTAATTGAAGAGCTTTGCGAACAGAAAAATCTCATCGATTGCCTAAGAAGAAGGTGGGGTAATGTCGATAGAACTTGGAAGAAATTCCATCACGATTCTGTCCCCCTTAGATATTCTAACGAGAAACAGAGTTACCAATCTGCCCTAGATGGGTGGAATTAGTAAGAATGGTGAAATGGAAGCATTGTCTGGTTAGTTTGAGAAGTATGGTGGAAGGAGGCGATTTTGATTCTGAAGATATGCAAGCCGTACGAAAATATGCATTACAGAATGCCATGGAATATGATGGAGAGGGGCAGACGGGGAGCGTTTTAGGAAGAGTTCTCGCAGAAAGAGAAAATCTTCGACAGCATGCAAAGAAGTTGCTCGGACTAGTTGAATCAGAGGTAAATCGAGCAAATTCAATAGCTAAGGAAAATGGGATGGAAGAAGTTCGTTTGGAATTAGAAGGCATTGACCCTAGTGCCTTGGAGAGGGAGAAGCATAGGAAAAAGGAGGGTTTGCGGGATCTGCCAGGAAACACTTCCGAAGTTGTACTTAGATTCGCACCCAATCCAAATGGACCTCTGTCAATTGGCCACTCTCGCGGGATAGTGATTAATTCTAGATATGCAGAAATGTACGATGGGAAAATTGTACTCAGATTTGATGATACCGATACAAGAGTCAAGCCCCCTCTGATTGAGGCGTACAAGTGGATAGAGGAGGATTTCGAATGGTTATCTGGAAGATCTGCTGATATTTCGATTAGAGCTAGTGAGAGGATGCCGATATACCTTGACTATGCTGAGAGAATGATCTCTGCCGAGCAAGGTTATGTTTGCAGGTGCACTGCTGAAGAGTTTCGTCGATTTCGTGAGTTGAAAGTCGGTTGCCCTTGCAGAGAGAGGGGGGTTGATGAAAGTCTGAACGACTGGGGGGCGATGAAAACAGGAGTTATGAGAGAGGGCGATGCAGTTGTGCGCGTCAAGACGGACATGCAGCTTCCGAATCCTGCATTGAGAGACTGGCCTGCACTTAGAATACAACATACACCACACCCAATCGTTGGAGAAAAATACAAGGTTTGGCCCCTATTAGATTTCCAAAGTGCAATCGAAGATCACGAGCAGGGCATTACACACATCATCAGAGGAAAGGATCTGATGGATAGCACAAGAAAACAGACTTTGTTGTATGAACACTTTGGTTGGGAATATCCAGAGACCCTTTACTGGGGGAGGGTAAAGATTCACGAATTCGGGGGCTTCTCTACCTCAGGAATGTCGGAATCTATCAGTTCTGGAGTTTATTCGGGATGGAGTGACCCTCGTCTTCCCACGCTAAGGTCACTTCGTAGGAGGGGTTTTGAGGCTCAATCGATAGTCGATCTATGGGGAGAAATTGGACTTACGCAGAAGGACATTGCGATTTCTATGCAGACAGTTGAGTCATTCAATTCCAAAATTATTGACAGGGATTGCGAAAGAAGAGTTTTTGTTACCAATCCAATCTCTATTGAGATTCACGGAGATAATATACCCAAGAAAGCAAAGATTGCTAGGCATCCTGATGGAAATATTCCGGGCGATAGAGAATGGGGTATTCAGCGTTCTATATTCATCCAAGAATCTGATTTAGGAGATGAGAAGTTACGCCTAAAGGACTTCGCGGATATCAAAATTACTGGTTTAGTCGCTGAAATTGAAAGTGAAGAAAGGATGGACGAGAGGCAAATCGTCCATTGGTTACCCGAAACGATGTCTCGAGATGCTAGGTTACAAATTCCGAATGGCAAAGAGATTAGGGAATTAGTCGGTTTGATTGAGGACTTCGATTTAGAAGTAGGGGGAGTTTATCAGTTTGAGAGAGTAGGTTTTGCAAGAATTGACGAAATACAGGACGATGTAGTGAAATTAATTTGGCTACACGGATAATGGCGAGTTCGAAAGTGGTCAGCAAGTATGGCATTTTTGCATCTTAGTTGCGTCGCATTGAAGGGGCCCATACGAATCAGCGGTCATGGAAGGGGCTAGAGAGAGGTCGGCAGCAATTTTCTCATCCATCTTACTAATCGTAGTTTTTTCACCGATCGCTACACAAGCTGAGGAGACGAGCAGTTGCTGTGAATCTCCAGATGAATTCGATCTTTACTTAGTTGGGGATGCCGATAGTGGGCTTCTAACTCCCTTTGAATCTGATCTGGAAGAAAGAGAAACGGTTGAGGTCACCTCTTCCGTCCTAGGTGAAGTAGAAATTGGTTCGTGGTCTATTGAATGGGGAGAGGCAGTTAGCTACTCTTCTGGAACCTGGAAATTTTCAATACCATATGAAGTGGCAGATTCTGCAGGAGTATCTGCTAATGCAACGGTTGTTGTCAAGATTGGAGGAAATACCTACGAGAGTTCTGCTCAGTTACCTGCCGTATATCTGACCGAATCTGGAGAGTTGCAAGTGGATATTGAGGTCCAAGAGGGACAGATATCCAAGAGTGACAAGATAGAGGTTATTTTTTCAGTAAGGAGTCTGATTTTCTCCAATCCCGGAAGTGAATCAGGGATAATGTTCCATTGGGGGGAGAAAGATGTTGATGCAGCTTTAACGTTGTCATTCCCACTAATGGGAATAGAAATCCGAGAAGCTAGTGTGAAGGGCAATCTTGTTTTCTTCCCAGTAAGGATAACTTCTGGCTTTGGAGATAAGATTTGGACTGCAGCTTCTGGTAGTTTGTCTGTGCAGAACGTAGAGATTTCAGAGAGCCCGATAGTGAATTCAAATGAAGACTGGGTAGATGTCACATTTGTCTGGGATCCTTTGGACTCCAGTGGCGGATCGATTCGTACTGATTTTCAAATTTCTCTCCAAGGTTCACTGGTCATAGAAGCAGATAAGATTCACGAAATAGTACTTGGCAAAGATACGGGAGATAATAGTTGGTACCCAGATGAAGAGCCTCCTAGGAACGGTGGTTCAGATCTCAATGTTGAAGTAAATTGCATTTATGATGGGAATTCAATTGAAAGGAAGACTACAATTTCTTTCGATGGTGCCATGTCTCAATGGATGAGGTGGGGCCTAGACAACATTGGAAACAAGAGCATTGGATCGAACAGTTGGTGGAGAAGCCTGAATACCTTTTCAGACTCTATCGGCTCATCTGAGAAACAGAATGGACGAGTGGACAACTCAGAATTAAATGCACTAGAGAGTCATCTGATTGGTTCAAAGTCTGATTTGAAATCATTTTTATCCCAAGGGTTGATGATTAATTCTGAATCCGTTTTCGGAATAGATCCAGTAGATTTTGGGCCGATGAAGATCAGCATCGATCTTGGACCCTCCAGAGCCTTCAATTCAGAGTTAATCTCCATAAGAGTAGACGCTACTTATTATCTTTCAACTAATGACGAAGATCGTTCAGACAGACAAACTCTAATTGAGGATTTTATCAAACCTGGCGGATATGAATTCTGGGACGAAGTGAGGCTTTCTTTCGAGATTAGAACCGGTATGCTATCGGGATTCGGGGGAGTAAATCTGGACAATGAGGATGTCGATTATGTCCATAGAAGGTGGATAGTTATGGAAGTTCTAACTATTGAATTCTCGGACATCGAGTCGGATGCTGATTTTAGGCTGGAGTTTTTGGCTAGCAATGCGCTTTTATTCAGTCCACTTATTTCGGCCATGATTGCAGTATTTGCACTCTGTTTGGCATTGGGAATTGGGATGGCTCTGACAAAAAGAAGAACTAGAGTTCCGAGCATGATAATGATTGGAGTATTGGGGGTACTTTCACTTTCGATTTATTGGTTTGGATTACCCATGCCGATAGTTTTGGGAGTGGTTGGATCTAGCGTTTTGCTAGTATTCCCTGCTGCCATAGTTTCGCCGGTTATTTCGGACGGGGATCATCAAAGGACCTCGAGTAAGGCCGGTAGGGTCAAGTGCCCATCCTGCGGTAAGAGGAATTCTGTTGAGACGGACATCAGACCTCTGAGAATTCAATGTAGAGGTTGTAATAGTACCCTTAGGATCGAATAATCCGCCCCCTAGATAACAGAGAGTCGGCTAACAATGATGCAGATTTCATTGGCTTTTTTATTTCCCAGTTTAATGTAGCGAAGCTGATCTGAGACGCCAAATCAGTTTCCCACCCTGTTCCAAGGACACAATGCCATAGTAGCTCTTCTATCCTTGATGTAGAGGGAGAGTTGGAAAATAATACCGGTTCAATCAATTCTTTCATGATTTTCTCACGGCCTTCCAAATCTGATTCGGGCCATAATTTAGAGGCTGAATTGATCTTAGTGGGATTAATCCAGAAGTAATTTTTAGCATCAAATTCTTGCACTTCGGTAATTGGGACCACACGGATTGACCCCTCTGCAGAAAGATAATCTCTAAGGAAAGAGTAAACTGGATCATATGTCGTATCTAGAGCATCGTTGATCCAATTCCCGGATATCGCCCATGGTCTCATTTTCCTAAGTCGGGGGCTAAGAGGATTGATCTCTGAAGCAAGAGCATGCGCTTGGGCAACAGTGCTCAATGGCCCCTTTCGGGAGTCTCCAAATCTACCTCTAAGCCCTTCAACAATTATTGTAGAAAGTGAAATCCCAATAAGGCCGGATTTTACGATTTCATTACTATCTGATATACGGATATATGGTTCTGAATCAGGGGCAATATCTGAGAAGCTTCTCCTATAGGGTATTCTCGAATCTAGGAGCGCTGCCTCAACGGGTGCGATGGCTAGAGCCCCTTCCAAAGTTGGTTTTGAGGTCAGTAGAATTTTCTTATTTCCTCGAGAAATTGTGCGGGCGAATGATTGTATTGATTCGCGGATGGGGGAAAAAATATCCTGATCCACTAGTGCTCTCACACTTATACGAACAAAGGATAGTACAAATCACTACTGATTACTCGACCATCAGGCGCAGTTGATCCCTCTTGTATGTCCAGTCAGAATCGATGTGGTCATTCTCGCGATAATATCTGGAGAGCCTCCTAATTTTTGACTCACAAAGCTCCAATTGTCTTCTATTATGAATATCCTTAGAATTCTGGTTAAGGTGGTCAATCAATCGAAGAGCCCTGCGCATTAGGCTCATTAGGTCTTCTGGGAGTCCACTGGAGTTCCCCAAGCGTTTCAGGGTCTGAGAGATTCTCTCACCGGTGACTAGCCTGACGTCCGGAACACCATGCTTATCCCGGAGTATTGTTCCTATTGAGGCATTTGAATGACCTTCTGATGAAAGGCCAACAATCAGTTCCTCGATATCTTTCTTATCGGAATTTGACCACGCTGGAGCTTCAGTAAAATTGGGCTTTTTTGAGCCACTCGTCCCTTTCCCCTTGCTGTGCATCCTTGACATATGTATACCTCGGGCATCCGGGCGACCTACTCTCCCTCTTTAACCGCTACGTAGTATTATGACATTTACATTGGTCAGAGGCGATGACGGGATTTAGCCAGTCTGCCCGGACCAAGGGGCCATTCCCAACCGGGAGCGACGGATCTTGCTGATCCAACTAGCTCGCTATTCTGGAAAATTAGGATCTCATCTCCAACTAGAATCGAACTATCGTGCCTGATTACCATATTGGGGAATATATCCCCAACCCAATCTATATCAGGATTAATTTCAACAGTCTTGAGGAGGTTCAGTTTTTTCATAATTGCTAGACTTGCCTTGGAAAGCAAGAATCTCCCCCTCCTAGGGTCCCATTTAGCCAATTGCGTCCCGTCCTTGGTGATTGTAAATATTGGAGGGCGACCTCTAATCTGACAACCATCTAGCCACTTATCAGAGCCGAATTGGAACCTAGAAATTGATTTCATTTTCTCCTCCCTAATGCTGAAACTAGGAGCAGCCTCAAGTCCTTCTACAGAAGATGAAATTACCGCTTTTTGTAGCCTTTCCAGAGCTTCTTTAGAACCGGCACTATCACCTAGTCTGGTATCGATTACTTTCCGTCCGTCAATGGAGAATTCAATTCCAGAGTGATTCACAATAACCGAGTAACCAATCCTTTCCACCAACCTAGAAAGCATTCTCTCAATAGTAAAAATTTCATCCTTGTCCCAAATACCAGTTACTGGGATATCATAGTGAGCAGCGGGCCATAAATCTTCCAATTCCCTTGGCACTAGTCCCAAGGGAGCTGTGACCATTACCTCATGTGCTAGAGAGTTCCCAATAGCTCGTCGAAATCTAGAGTGACTTTGAGAGAGCCTGTATGGCTTCTTTGCGGAACATGGGAGCAGGATTAGCATGCCCTGCTGTTTTGTAGATGGCCAATAATTCTCAGAAATAGCTTCTTGCCACAGACGGATAGTTAGATCATTTCTACTTTCAAAGGAGTGGCACCGAAGTTGTTTTCCTGAATCTACAGAGCTGTTTGATAGGCCAACTTCATGGGATTTTTCGTAAGACAATTGGTCGTGCCGTCGTAAATGCTCGACTGAGCGTGGGCTGGAAGTGCTCTGTCGCTCTGCGAGTTCTCTAAGGGAGCCGTCTCTGATTGCCGATCTGATGGATGAGATAGCCCTAAACCACATCTCACTTTGAGACTCCATTGACGAGTCCTCCCCAGTAGATTCTTCTGGATTACGAGGGCCGGAATCCGAAAGTAAAACCCCTAGCGATGATGCTTGTCTGGAACGAGCGAAGTCGAAAATATCTACACCCATCCACGACAGGAGCGCGCAGTTGTCGGGACCACCGATACCCGGCGCCCAAATCAACGAAGATGAGAAGTGAGTTCTGATTGCCAATAGAGCTTGCTCAATCTTCCCGGAGGTGTTGGAAAGTTGCACTGCATCGGTCAACACAACTATTGATGGTTGGTTTTCCGAGTTTAGTAATGAGTGATCATGATGCAAAGAATTCCAGGAAACTGGGGCGACTTCAACTCCGGAGCCGAATTCCCCAGAGTTTGACTCAATCAGGCTTGGAGGGAGAACTAATCCAAGTGAAGTCTCCCATTCATCTAAGGCGTCAAATGGATAGCAGAGATTTGCACGTGTAGAAATTTTCATCGAAGAGGGAGTCTCAGAATTCCCTATAGAAACTGAAAATGGAGCAATAGAAATGGGTTGTATTGGATCTTTCTCCCCAATTATCAAACATGGTGCAAAGGAAGCTTTTTCGTTTCTGTCGCCGAGAGAAAGTAGCCTAGAAAACCTATCTCTTGAGATTACCGTCCTCCCCAAAGGTCGCTCTCCCATTGTTGGTCCATGGAAGCATTTCGCTTGAAGGATTCTAAGACCTAGGTGCCATCCCGAGATCTATGAGTGGTGCGAGAATATTTGTTTCTATGCTAGTCATTGCTACTTTATCCGCATTTTCTAGCGCATCATCTGAGACAGAATTCCCCCTAATTGAGGAGAACGGAGATGCACCCGATATTTTGTGGGGATCGGCAGGTTTTGGGGGCCAATGGCAGAAAATTTCGCCAAATAACTTCACCGTAATTGGTTCATTCCAGGTTAATGACTCTGTTGACGTGTACGCTCTGGAGATTTCATCTGCTAACTGGACTATGGTAGGTTTCTGGTTATCCGATAACAACTCTGCCAGCATTAGTGTGCAAAGGTTGAATCAAAGTACCTGGTCAATAGTCGAGTTTGCAAATGGAGAGGATGGTGAACTGGGACTTAGTCCCGGCCTTCATGTAATCAGGATTGAGAGAATTGGTAATTTCGAAGAGATTGTTTCATATCGATTCACTGTGGAAAATAATGGTTCATTTGAGGGAGAGGGGGAGTTTGTCAATTTGGCATGGATGTTCGCACCATTCTATATCTTTGCTGGAATATTCCTAATCCTCCCACTTCTAATTGTTTTGTGGTGGAATCGCGGCACTATACTACAATCTGTGAAAAAGGGGAGTGTTCTTTCTAATAGTGAAAAGCATGTCCTTGATTCCCTAAGGAAAAGATTCTCCACTACTCAAAGGAAAATTGGAATTGAAGAGGTAGATTCGGCCCTATCATTGCTCGGAGGAGATTCGTGGGGTTCAGTCTCCGACGAATTGGGCAAACCTGAGACCAGGTATTTTACCGGTAATGTCGACATATGTTCTTGGAGGTTGGGTGAATCTGGCAACTCCTTCATAATCGGAATTAGGATTGGAGAGTCGGGTTGGAGTATGGCAGCAATCAGAATATTTTCTCCAATAGGGGAAAAAATTTCGATATCCCAAGTTATTCCAGAAATGATGTTTCAGGGAGATGAGGTCTTCCTTGGCAATCTAGCTCCAGAAACTACAACCTTTGTCCAAATAGAAACAATAGGCAATCCACCAGTCGTAAACATGCATATTTCTGGATTGGTTGATGGAGAGCCGATAGCAGCAGTCCCTACCAGACCGATTGGTTTTGAAGAGGAGTAGGGATTAACGAATTCTACGTGATCTAGCCTCGTCTCTAATTCTCTCTAGCGTGGGGGGAATTGAGTCTTCGATTTCGGCTCGGATATCTTCAATTTTCTTCTTTAGTTTCTTAGACATCTTCTTTGGGGATTGGAGTCTCAGAACTACGGTTACAGACCCCCTTCTATTTCTGCCACGATTACTTGGCAGTCCTCGTCCGGAGATGGAGATTGTTTCCCCTGGATTGGACCCAGGGGGGACAGTAATACTCAGAACTTCAGAGTCTAGATGTGGTATCTCGACAGTAGTTCCTAGCGCCAGGTCTGCAAAGCTAAGTGGCAAAGCCATTATCAAATCCGACCCATCTCTCTCAAACCATTGATGCGATTCAACATCTATTTCGATGTACAAATCTCCAGGAGAACCATTTAGAGATGGAGAAGATTCCCCCTGGCCACGCATTCTTAGACGATTTCCGGAATCTATTCCCGGCAATACCGAGAATTTTACCCTTATCGATTGAAGGGCCCGACCATCACCTCCGCAATCATTACACGGGTTTGAGACGATTCGCCCCGAACCTCTGCAGGGGGGGCATTCCTTCCTGATTCGTTGTCTGAAAGGGCCGACCATGGAAATCTCCTCAATCCTGCCCCTTCCTTCGCATGTCGGACAAGTGCGAGAGTCTCCATCTTTACTGGAACCCATTCCTTTGCAGGAACTGCAATCCTTCAATGCCTCAATTTCTAACTCATCTTCGATCCCATCCATTGCAGCCTGAAATGGTACGGTATGCCTGACTAGTAGATCAGATCCACGTGATCTGTCTCTTTGCTGACCCCCAAAGAACTGACTGAAGATGGAGTCGAAACCCCCTCCAAAGAGATCATCAAAGTTGATATCAACACCTTGAAAACCTCTTGATCCAAATGGCGATCCACCTGGCCTCTCATGACCAAAAACATCGTACTTCCTCCTTTCTTCGGGATTTGACAGGATTGCATAAGCCTCCTGAATCTCCTTAAACTTAGACTCAGCTTCTTCGTCATTAGGATTTTTGTCAGGATGATACTTTCTGGCTAGGGAACGGAATGACTGTTTAATTTGACCTTCTGTCGCATCCTTGTCAACTTCTAGAATATCGTAATAGTCACGCTTACCGGACATAACGTTCCCGACTTAGGCTCCTTAGGGAGTCATATCAACCGTTCCCTAAGTCAGTTAATTATTGAGCCACAAGAAGAGCAATAATTTGATTCTAGATCATTATAAGTCGAACAAAGGCCGCACAACCTAGCTTTCTTTTGGACCCCTTTGGGGATAATCCACCTAGAGTCTCCATCTTGCTCATTGAATGCAGATTTCTCTATTTTCCGCAATTCTTCCTTCCTCTTTTTTTCCATTCTCCTTTGAGCTGCGCTGTCAATTTTTTTCAGCAAGAAGTCGGAGATTCTAGAAAGGACGTTTCCATTGTTGCTTTGCTGAGTCGGAATAGACTCATTTCCATCAACTGAGATAGGATATGCCGAATTCTCATCAGCAGAGTGTTCTAACTCATTAGATTCTCTATTTAATTGTCCTATATTTCCCTGCATTCTCCGTCTAGATTTTGAAGATCTTCTTCCTTTGAAGTCTGAAAATGCTCTAGCTTCAAGTTTTTGAATCGCAACTTCTCCTTTATCCCATAGTCCCTTATCTTCCAACTTGTAAATTTTGGAGAGCGAGTCAATTGCCTTTGAGCGTCGGTATTCATGATCGAGAACTCTGGAATATCTGTACATCATAATTAACCCAAGAATAACACCTATCGAGTGAACGACTACCTGATCAATGATGTCATTCGAGAGAGCTTCATTCAATTCTGGCGAGAGGATCCGGAATGAAACTAAGAAAATAGTAGGGACTAGCAAAAGGGCTATCGAAACTAAACCAGAACGATTGGACACAACTTATCGAAAATTGGGGGGGGTTTGAATTTTCGTACAAAATGTACTCCATGGGTAGCACTATTAGTTCTGAATTTCTCGGAAATTTATGGAGCCGGATATCATAGTCTCCACTATGGTCAGAACCCATGAGGATCCAGTCAAAGTTGTTGATTCTGTAAGATCAATTTTCCCTGACTGGCACCCAGAAGATGTTCCAGTTCAATCAGATTTTCCCGTTGGAAGGGAGGGGAAAAAGATTTTTGGAAGTGTTGAATCAATAGATAATCTACTGTCTATTCTTCGTGAAAACAGGATATTGGATACTGCCCTAGATGCCATGGCAATGGAGGCTGACAAAGAAGGTACCTTTTTTCGCCTTTCTAGACAATCGGCATTTATCGGCAAGGCCTCCTTCGTATTGGGGGCCGACCCCCTTGGAGGGTCAATTGAGGTAACACTGAACGGCCCTGATATCATAATTTGGCTCGAGCAGTGTACTTGGCACAGCGGGAGGGAGAATATCCCCCGAGAAGTTGGAGATGAGTTAGCTATGTCTTCATCTGGAGAAGCATCAGAGTGGTTTGGCTCATCGGACAGAGCGAGATTCTAGAGTTCCATTTTTTTATAATTGATTGAGTGCGTCGCAAACTCTTCTGATTATCTCAAACTGATGCTGTATCGACATGGCATCTTCACTCGGGAGATGGATAAACAAAATTTTTGGAGTGTTGCTCTCTTTTGCTGCCAACAATGAATGGTAGTAAGTCTCGTTGCAAACAAATCCTCCAGCATCATTATTCCATCTGAATCCAGTTATCCCCCCCACGTGCAAATCTAGGCATGACTTTGAGACGTTCGTCTCCATAATTCCGTCCCCTTCGCAAATCATCCCGGAATTAACAATTCGTCCAGAGTTATCGGCGATTTTCATCTTTAATCTGTTTCTAGCAAATCTCTCAATGAGTATTTCATCTGCATTTTCTGAGAAACCCATGTGCAGGACGGCACCATATTTCTCTCCACTTCTTATCCTATTTGCGATCTCTCTTGATCCTTTTTCGTCTACTGATAAGATTGTTGAGTCAATCGAGAAGTCGAATTCGTCTGACGATGAAATTAGATCAACCATCTGTTGTGAGATGTTAGTTGCATGATCTGAGAATGGCAGAAAACCGGTAACAAGAATTCTTGTAGACACGGGTTTCGCAATACTCCCTCATTGTTCTCATTTTCTATGATAATATGGTCGGCAAATTCATTCGTTCATAATCCTCGCAAAATATGTGGAAGAGGAGTATGTGGTCCGGGTTGAAGACTCTGAAGAGTCTTTTTTCAGGCCTATTGGGGTAATCTCGGCCATTTGGACAGAGTTGAGTGGAGGGGTTGGCCCATGGGGTGCAATTAGGCCTCTTTTTGCTGTAGCCCTTTCACTCGTTCCTTTCCTATTTCTTGGACAGCATTTCAATCGCCAGCACAGAAAGGGTGGAGAGTGGTTTCTAATTCAATTTCCATTAATTCCAGCATTTCTCTGGCCGTTTCTTTTTGTTTGGTCAATAGCGGATGCCTGGTGGGTATCCAGTGGAATCGTTGCATCTTCTGAATCAAGTATCAGCTAGAAATCGTCTCTTAGTGACAATGGACTGAATAGACCACCCGGAGTAGAGACTCCAGATAGTTGCTCTCTAATCTCAAATTCCCAGTCTCTTAGCTCCTGCAGAGCGGAAACAAATTCTAGTTGGCTCTCGTTGAGAATGCTCCTCACAAGAGTATCCAAAATATCGATCCTATCCTGATCAACTCTGTCGATTAGCTTTTCCAGTGGAAAGGAGCTGATTGCTTTTACCGAATCTAGTGGCGCTGATTCGCTTGGAATGGGGTTGATCAACGAGTCCGGCAATTCCTCGCCTTCCTCTCTAGCCGCCCTCTGTAGAGAATCCAAAATTATCCTAATGTACTTGGAGATCACGAGAGCCACCTCAATAATTGGCATGCTCAGCTGATTCGTAAGATGTACCATGTTCTCCCTTAGAAAAAGTAGCTTTTCGTTCACGGGGGACTCGGGGCCTGGTATGGCCCTACCAGCGTCTGACATGGTCGTCTGAGATGAATGCAGCAAATGAATTGTTGAGTTCAGGATGTTCTGTCGTCATAACGAATTGGCGAGCCGCTATTGCCTCTAATTCCATCCAAAAGGTCATCATCTATCTCGAAAAAGTCATTCAACCAGTCCCCATCAGTGTCCCAATTTTTTGGATCTGTTCCGTCGGCGATTAAATCTCCATCAATATCAATAATCCACCAGCCAAATGCGTACTCCCCTAGGCCGGTATTTGGAAGGTGGTATTGATCACCAGCGATTCTGTTATACTCATCAGTCCAAGCACCATTCACTTGTGTAATGTCATTACTAGAATTTACATCAAAGTATGTTAAGTCGTTATCTTCAACTATCAAAGCATAGAGTGGATCATTATCATTGATTCTATTTATGCGCAAATAGTTAGAAGAGACTGAGTTCGAACCCGAACAAGTCCCTAGTAGTGTTTCACGTAGTTGCCACCACTCTTCTACTTCATCGCCTGAGCAATCGAACAATGTCGAAGCACGGACAATGGAAGGTGAAGAAAGAGTTGCATTTACAACTGCGTAGTATTCCTGAAAATTATTGTAAGGGATATACTCACAATTGCTACCAATGCATTCCCACTCGCCGTCGTTGTCCGCATCTTGAGTCGCATCTGAGGGATCGGTTGGATCATGAGTAAACCAATTCCAATCTAACTCTGGCCTTGTAATCTGCCCATCTGAAAATTGAATTGGTTTCCAGATCTGAGGAGTTACTTCGACCCATTGAACTTTAATCTTCAAGAATGATGACCAATTATCGTTAGTCTCATTCCAACCCCTGTGGAACTCATAGAAATCGGGCATCATATCCCCATCAGTGTCGTTATCAAGTGGATTTGTCCCATATTTGAACACCTCCCTTCCATCGGAGAGGCTCATGTCCTGCCGGTAATCCACAAGAACCCCATCGATAAATACTGGAGTCATCAATATTGAGTCGGAATCGGAATCTGGATCCAGTGGACCAGTTCCATTGTAATATTCCATTATATTTGTAAAGTAAAGTGGAGTAGCTGAATTTCCAAATTGCTGATCGTTTGGCAGAGCTTCAAAGACTCTATCGGTCCAATTTCCTTGTATTGCAGGGGTATCCAGGACATCCCTGTCCAACCATCCATCTGCATCTGGATCGTAATCCACATCCAACGGGTTAAGTGGGTTTAATGACCATCGTAATGAGTTCACAGGCAATATCTCGGAGTAGACTGAATAGCAGTATTCCCATCCGTCCGGCATTCCATCGCGATCTGAATCATCATCGGTGGGGTCACTAATTCCAATCAGAGAGTTGTTGAAGTTGTTAGAATCGAACTGGTTGATTAGTCCCATCTTCTCAGATGAACGGAGGCTCTTCGAAGAGAACAAAGTGAATAGTTTCCCCCATGCTGTTGAGTTTGAGAGTCCGTTCTCCTCCATGTATGCATTGGCTGCGTCTTGGCCATACGAAACTGCAGTAGTCCCATTTGGCACATTGCCAATCTCCAACCGCTTTCCATACCATCTTGAATCGTACTCTGCTAGGTTATCGAATGATTCGGAGTCGGATATTTCTCCATCCCCATTACAGTCATAGGAATCCTCGTCAGAATCAATAGTTACATCTGAATCTGTCAGAGGATTCATAGACCATCTATTTCCTTCTAGATCCCACTCAGAAAACCAATATTCGTAACCATCACTCATCCCATCTCTGTCCGTATCATGGTCCTTTGGATCGGTGATTCCAAAGATTGCTTGTAACATTGGCTTTGGCGGCAAACCTGACTTCCATTCCATGTACTGGTCCATACCAATTTCTGCTCGGCCTTCCTTGCTGAATAAAATCCTAAACACTCTATCTTCAAATGCTTCCTCATCAATTTCCCTTGATTCATCTCCGAATGTTGGTGCGCCCAATGGATAGGTTTCACCGTTAATTGGAAGATTTGAAGTCAGATTTAGCTCAACTAAATCGTCAATTCCATCCCCATCTGAGTCAAATCCTCCTTGGTTGGGAATCAGTGGGTTTAGTGTCCAGACGCTCTCGTCGGAGTTCCATGATGTGAAAATTACCTCAATCCCGTCCAACAGACCATCTCCATCAGTGTCTGGATTATTTGGATCGCTTGAAGTGCCCGTCAGATTTGTTTGTTCTTCGGACAAAAAGTGACCAAAGGAGAGAGCAGATTCTGCACCTATCCAAGGAGTCGCCAGGAGAATTCCTGCTGAATCTGTCAAATAGAATTGGGGAGAAGAAATCGTTTTGTCCGATTCACTTATCCTACTGTCAATTGCATTGTACTCTTCCCAGTTTGACATCCCATCCATATCTGGATCGCCTAATCCGTCCCCCCTATTTACCGGGTTTAGGGTCCAATCGCTATCGAAAAGGCTCCATCTGGCATGAAAAATCTCCCACCCATCTGGCATACCATCATTATCAGAATCTGAATCCAGAGGATTTGAGGATCCTATGTCTTCTGATGGCAAATCATGCCATAGTGATAGATAATATTCACCTGTTCTTTCTCCAAATGATTCCTCGGCCAATCCGGCCCAAGAGTGGTGCACCAAAGTAGAAGTATGATTGTCCGGATACAAATCCCCCGAATATATGGAATTTGTAAGCAATATCTCAGATTTAATATGGTATTCCATCCAATTTACGAACGCCTCTTCTGGTTCAATAATGCCGTTCATATTTACGTCGAAACCATCTCCATCGGGATTCATCAGGGCATCAGAACCGTTCATTGGATTAATTCCGGATTCGGAAGATGGCCAACTGCAAGAGTATCTAGCTTCCCACCCATCAGGCAATGAGTCTGAGTCAGAATCTACTGAATTTGGATCCGTTGGTGTCCAATTGAGAACTGAATCGGGAGATTCACCGTGAGACTGGATGCCTGTTAGGATTGAACGTTCTCTCAGCCTCTCCCACTCATACTCGCACAGATTTGTTAATCCGTCACCATCGGCATCATATAACGCGTCATCTGGATTATTTGGGTCTAATGTCCACTGGTTACCCCCTGTATAGACGTCCCCAATCCATCTTCGATGCTTTATTTCCCATCCATCGGGCATCCCATCTCCATCTGAATCTGGATTTGTGGGGTCGGTTGGGAGGTCGCTTCCACCACTTGATCCAGTTCCCGTCCAACCCCCTAGATGCACATCCTCTGCAGATTGACCGACTGCGGGATCACAGATGTACTGTTGATTTAGGTAATGGCATTCGAATGATGTTGAAGAAAGGAACCACCCCCAATATTCCTCCCCATCAGTTAAACCGTCTCCATCAGTATCAGAAACTCTTGGGTCGGTGCTGTTTTGCCCAAATTCGGATGGAGAAATGTACCTATATTCCTCTAAATTAGTCCACTGCCTGTCGAATTCTGGGCCATTGCCTTCGATGATAGAGACACCATCGGCATCTTGATCTCTTGAAGCGTCGAAAGGATCTGTGGGGTCTAGTCCATATTCATACTCCCATCCGTCGGGCAGTCCATCCAAGTCAGAATCATGAGAATTAGGATTCATTGGGGCGATATTCATGAATCGTCCCGGGGAGATTCCAGCAAAAATCCAGACTTCCCCCTCCCTTTCAAGAGAAGTGAGCGAAGTTACTAGTCCGTGAATCTGAGTTTGTTCCTGACGGATATCTAGAATTCCATCAGAGTCTCCTTCCAAGCACCAGGTACCATCTGCAGAACCGAGTACAATTTGCCCATCGAGTGGAAGAATTGCATGGATATTATTTGCACCGGTTAGTAATCCATCAAGATTTAGCATTCTTTCATTGCCCATTGCCTCTCTCGGTTGAGAGATTAGGAGATCCATAGTAATCAAGTGGAGGCCCCCTCCCATCCCCAGCCAAACATCGTCTGATCCTTGCTCAGAAACTTCCACCAAGATATCATTGACGCTTGCAGTCTTGGTCGAATCCAAGATGTCTGGATTGACGAACTTGTCTGCGTTTTTTCTAGTGAAAATCCACCATGGCAAACCATTATTGTCTGAACCGTCACTAGAATTCCAGCCTATTAATCCGTGATTGGTTCCAATCAACAAGATTGGAGTTCTTCCGAAAATCTTTGCATGGCCGGCAGAAGTTACCGTTGCGTTTGATTGTTGAAGTACTGACGTGAGTGACTCGACAAACTTGATTTCTGATGTTGAGAGCGTTTGGCTGTCATCGGAAAATGTAGTCCTCCAAGCCCCATCACTACCCATGATTAGAATTCCGGGTTCAAATGAGTCGGAAACAAATCGGAATAAATGTGAAACATCCCCAACATGGTATGATTCCAACGTTTCCATTACCGGGATCCCATTATCAAGAATAACAGTGTGAAAACCAATGTTTGATCCCAGAATAAGGAAATCTATTGACCCTAAAGATTCCCTCTGCATGGAATTTAGCTGAATGCCGGAAGGGAATTCGAATTCAAATGAGACACCTCTGAATGGGTCCAAAGCTGTAATCCCATATTTACTGCCGATTAACAGCCTCTCTCTGGAATGATCGGAGATTATGCTGTGAACTGCTGAATCAACTGTCCCAATTGGGGTTGTGTGATCGAAATATATTGTTTTGTTATTAGAAGAGATTTCAACCCCTCTGACCCCGGGAGTAACTCCGTTACCATCATCAAAGTCTACCGAGAATTCCTCAAAATTACTGAAAGCCTCGCCCCATTGTGACGTCGTTATGGTTACATCTTCTGTGATGAATCCATCCCTATTTCCGTCCCATCCATCGACATCGTTGTCGATTATTGCATCGCTCGAATTCAACGGGTCCATCCCATATTGAGCCTCCCAGCCATCGGGTATTCCATCGCCTAGAACCTCTAATGTTTCAGCTGATATTTCGTCCCAGAAGTAATAATCAGAATCGGCGAATCGGGGGTCGCTACCCATCCATCCTGGCTCATTTGTTGGCCTCTCAAATTGTGTCTGACAAGAGTCTTCTGTTAGTCCCTCTATGGCACCCCAACACCACAGTCCATCTCGCTCTGTAACCCAGTCCTCCGGAGTTCCCAGAGAATACTCCTCGGTATTTGTGAACCTTTCTCCCAGATCTATTACTCCGTCACTATTGAAGTCGAATCCATCGCCACACCCCCAACTAAAATCTTCTTCGCATCTATCAAAATCGATATTGATATCAACGGGGTCTAGAGGATCAAAATATCTGCATTCCCAGAAATTGTCTCTATTTAACGGATCATTAGGATCTTTCTCGTATAGTCCCCCTAGAGTGCACATATGGACCTCATACCCATCTGGTAAACCATCCCCGTCGGTATCTGAAGATCTAGGGTCGAGGTATTCTCTCATTCCAGAAGTGGAGTCTTCGGGAGACTTACCAGTTAGGGTGTTTCTCTCCTCAAAGCAATTGTCCAAGGTGTAGGGCCAACAATACTCCTGTAGTGCAGTCAAACCATCTCTATCGTAATCCGATGAGTTGTCCGTAGAGTCTGAAGGGTCGAGACCGAGGATTGTTTTCTGAAATGTTAGAGTTTCGATATTCGTAGATTCGCCAAATATTACCTCATATAGATCAGGAATTAAATCTCCATCTTGATCAGTAACTGGAGATTCTGTACCTTCTGCCTGGTTTGGATCGGTAGATGAAACTGGAGACTGAGGGCGCGTCTGGGAAACGAACGCTAGACTTGAAAGAACCAAAATGGAAACTAGTAACGCCGTCTGCTTCCTTCGCATTCGCCCACCCCTATGCAAAATCGCGAGTTCAGAGATTTATCATGATGATGGAGCGTCGTTCGGACAATTGACATTAGTGGCTACAGATTTACAATGGGAGTGGGAAATTTGCAATATTTAGGCAGATGCATGGATTTGTTCAAAGGGCGCCTAGAACCAGACCAGTTTAATGGGGATAGGGATAACCCACCTGGGCTCTGGTAGTCGTGGAAATGCAACCATATTTAGCTCAGGAGAATGCAACGTTATGGTAGATTGTGGATTCAGCCTCAAACAAACTGAGAAGAGGTTGAAGATTGCTGGATTCAAACCTAAAGATATTGATTCGGTGATTGTGACCCACCACCACAAGGATCACTCCGGATCTGCTCTAAGATGTTCTGAAAAATGGGATTCTAGTCTGCATTGCAATACTGAGACAGCATCCAAGATGGATTGGGAAATTGGAGTTGAGTGCGAGCCTTTCGGAAATCTAGAGAGAATTCAGTTCTCTAGTAATCTTAGCATGTTGCCAATTCCCGTACCTCATGATGATGCCTACAATGTGGCCCTTATTGCAAGTGATGGAGGAGAGAGCAGAGCTGCTATCGTGACAGATCTAGGAGAGGCGCCAAGAGATCTGATCAAGCATTTATCCGGCTGCAATCACATTTCAATAGAGGCAAATTACGACCATCATAGATTAGTGGGCGGACCATACCCCGACTCCCTAAAAAGAAGAATAACAGGAAGGGGGGGGCATCTTTCAAACAGACAGGCGGGAGAAATACTATTGGAAGTGATGCACGAAGAACTGGAGAGCGTTGTACTGTGCCATCTTTCGGAAAAGAATAACGCCCCACATTTGGCAGAAAGTGAGGTACTCATGGCAATAGGTGAAGAATTTGATGGGAGTGTCTCAATTTCTAAGCAACTGGGGCCAGAATTCAGTAATTGGACAGGTCAATCGGGACCTAGCAAAATAGCAGCTGCTTGATCATCGACCCATAACTGCTCTGTGAACTGAATTCTGAACTTCCTTCATTCTTCCAACGGCACCCAAGTCTCTGAAAAGAGATAGTGACCTCTGCAAATAGTCCATTCTCTGGGAACGATCTGCTTCTACTTCCCCTAGTCTGGCGAGTAATTCTCCTTGAAGCATCCGAAAATCATTTGATTCGGCTACAGTAAGTCCGTTCAGATAATGTTCTGCAGCCTCTTCCATGCGGCCTGCGTCAACCAGTACTTGACCGAGTAGCATCTCAACCTCCACAGTACTTTGCGGGTCGTTTTGATCGGAAAGTGTTTCAAGTGCTCCGGAGTAATGAATGAGGGCAAGATCGTTATCTGAGATCTTTGCGTAGTATCTCCCAAGCACTGCTCTTGATCGGGCATGTAGGAATTCCTGATTAGAGTCCTTGGTACCCTCATATGCAGAAAGTGCGTGTTCTCTGGCCCTATCTAACTCTCCCATCTCGATGAATGCCGATGCAAGTCTAATCCTAGCTTCATTCAATTCTGGGTCTTGCTCCTTTTCTAGAAGATCCTCAACATTCCCATAAACCTCCAGCGCCCTTCGGGAATCCCTCCTCCTTCGGAAAATATGACCCATGTTGTTGTAGGTTCTAGCTGCCCCAATTGCATCCCTAATTCCAATCTGAATTTTGAGCGCATTTCTATGCAACTCTAGGGCATCGTCCATTGCGCCCCTCTTGACCGCAATATCTGCTCTTGCAGACAATAAACGGGCAAGCTCGAAGCTTGGCTTACTTCCTCCGATGTGCTTCGCTGCAGCATCATACTGTTCTTCTGCATCATCCCATCTCCCCTGAATTGTCAGGATGTCCCCCTTTAGCTCCCTGATAAGGCCTCGACTTTTGGAATCGAAATCAGCAGTTTCTAGAGTGTTAAGGATTGAAAGTAGCTCGGTATGCCCTGAGCTAACCAGGCCATGACCCTCGGAAATCAGGATTTCAGCAAGTTTCTCCTCGTCTCCAGTTTGACTCAAATGATGGATGAACTCAATTCTATCTGTTACATCGTCCTTCTTTGTTCTGTACCAATTTGCAGCTGCAGAGTGAAGGCCTATCTTCATACCCTCATCCATTGATCTGAGCAAGAATTCTCGAACAAGGTCATGAACATCGAAGTTATCAACATCGGATTGTCTTGCCAGGCCCTTTTCTACCAAATCGTCTAGAAGGTCGATGCTGTCTTCTACTTGATGAATTGCTTGAACAGGAATTGGTTCACGGAAAACTGCTATGGCCCCCAGGAGGCGTTTCTCTGATCCCGAAAGTCGACTAAAAATCTCCTTTTCGACAAAGGCCTCTAGTGTGGCATGGAAAGTTTCGGCGACATTTCCCCTGTTAATCAGCTCAAGTATCAATGGGTGGCCCCTGGACAGAGAGTAAATGTGAGTGAATTGGTCCGCATTCATCTTCGGCATCGCAGTAAGAATCTGCCTACTGGAATCTTCATCAAGGCCCTGTAAAGGCATTACTAGGGTTACGATATTTCCAGACTGATCGGATTCTGGTAAGACCATCCTGAAAGAACGCGAGAACATAACAAGTCCAACTTCCTTTAATGCGTGAATTCTTAGCGTAAGTTCTCTAAGAATTGAAAAAAGAGTTTCGTCGCCTACCTTGTGCAAGTCGTCGATTACAATTAGAGAAGGAGTTTCTGACAATCCGTCTGCGATTAGGTTCACTGCCAGATTTGTCTGAGGAACTGGAGATGATGCAAGATAGTCGGATAGATCGTTATTTCCTACCGCGGAAAGCCACTCTGCGCATGCTTCTAGAAAGGCTCTGGAGCCTTCCCAATCCTGACATCGATGATACAACAGGTTCCTCCGGTGAGTGAATCGATCGAGTATTTTCGTTGAAAGAGAAGTCTTTCCAATTCCTGCGATTCCCGGGACAAGGATTGAGGCTGACTTGGCCTCTAGAAGTTTGGCCATAACATCCAACTCTTTTTCTCGGCCGTAGAACCTCCTAGTTCTTGGTAGGTCGTTGAGATACGAGACTAACTGCTTCTCGATATGCTTAGACAAATCCCTCTCAACTAGCTCGGAAGAAAGCCCGGATAGGTCTATTGTTCCTGCGTCATCCATGTACCTCAACATATCTACATGCCTTAGAGGTAGTTCTGAGGCCCTAATGGCTTCCACCAAGGTTGTCGACTCCGAACGCCCATCCGAATGTATTACTCTGACAATATTCTCAGAAATCCGCTTCCATATTTCATCTGCCACCTGAGCGCCTTCATCGGTAAGAAAGTATGCTTTCCTCTTTCTAGATACTCCCGTGACGTGTGCTTGCCTCTCTATGAGATGTCCTGCTTCCTTCATCCCAGAAATTGCTCGGGGAACATTGGAGCGAGCGATTGAGACTGCATTGGCAATACCCATCTGAGAAAGGGCAAAGGGGACCTCAACCTTGTCATTGTGATCCACGTAGTCACTTAAATGTAGAAAAATTCTCTCTTGGACACCTGGTCGTGTCGAAGCAGTAGTTGTCATGACTCTCAACTCTCAGACCCTTTCAATAATGTTCGGAGTGTTTGTGGGGGGAATTATTCCTGAAAATCTGGATCTGGGACCCAATCCTCCGATGCAGAGTCCCAGAGCCAACCGGGATGGTCATCATACCTCTCCAATTTGCTCTCTGCATCCATATCATCGGATCCACCAAAGTCATCCGACATTACGGAAGGTGACTTGTAATCCACTTCTTCCTCGATCTCAATCCCTATGAATCCAGAGAAGTAAGCCAGAACAATCAACGACAAAAACGCCAGAATGGAAAATGCACCAATTAGAGGCCAGTTTGTTGACTCAATTTGTGGCTCCCCCTTTCCGATTGGGTTTACTGCTGTAGTCTGTCCAGCATATGAGAACTCGGGGGTCGAAGATTCACCCTTGATTCTAGATCCCGGGACACCTAATTCCCAAGATCCATCTTCAGAGATGATTGTGTTGTTGACTGGGTTTCCTCCGATCAAAACTGAAACTTGCTTTCCGGGAAGTCCGATACCCGAGTAAATTGCCATTCCGCCTTCTTCAACCCATGCCTGGGATGGTTCTTGAATAGAGAATTCCAGAGGAATTACTAGGAAGGTAACTGGGGCTGAGTTGACTCTTGAATCCCATGCATCCGTTGCAATGAATATCACATCTCTAAGAGTCCAAGATCCCATATCTTCGTCGAAGAACAACATGTCTGCAGGGTCGTATCTTGCTATCCCATCTGTCCCCACACCTACAACTAGGGGGAATCTGTCATCAGAATCGGTTGATGTATCATTGTAAACGGAAATGAATTGAATGTCATTGTCGATGTCAGAGAAAAATTCCTTCAAGTCTATCTCCACTGTTGTACACTTGTCAACCGAATTAGAATCGGTGTCGCAATACAATGTGATCTCACTTCGCCAATCGGATGAATCGAATTCTGGTTGATTATTTCCGGCGTATGGGGGGTTGTCGGCTACAATGTTGACGTCGACCCAACTACTGAAATCAATCCCGTCATAAGATCGGAATCTGAGGAGATACTCAGCATCATGCCTTAGTTGAGTCGTGTCCCACTTAATTTCCCATTCACCGTCTTGTGAGAATTCGTTAGTACTAGTTTCAAGGACTGAGACGTAGTCATTTGAGACATCTTTGACCTCTAAGTCCACCCTAGTTACACCGCCATCAAAATCACGTGCCACCCCTGATAGAATGGTTTCTGATGAGGAGGAAATTCTAGTTCCCGAGAATGGTTGGTTGACACTAATTGTGGGTTGGCTGTTTCTATTGTCAATAGTTAGCGTGAGCGTCACCGGCTGACACTCATCAACAACGCCATTGCAGAAATCGGAATCGGACGCCCAGATTGTGAATGTGTAAGTTGTGAGTTCTCTTGGACGAGAGCTGAAGTCCCATTCCCAATCCCAGGTTCCATCGGAATTAGTCTGAACCGGACTAGTAACCTGGTAGTTTGGCCCTGCAATCTGCATGTAGACCAGACCGATATCACTGTTGCAGTCATCTGGGCACCCATATGGATCTTGGGCGTATCCATCGAATATTACCGAACCATCATCGTGGGACGAGAATGAGCTCGGAGTAGAAACGAAGATGTTCGGAGGTTGAGTGTTGAGTTTTATCGTACGTGAAATCACTGGACTGTAGTCAATTCCATCGAATGCTCTGAATTCAAAGGTGTAATCGCCCTCTCCGGCTAAACCACTCATGTCTATGCTATAGTACCATGAACTGAAGGGGCGATTGAAGCGAGTTACTGAGCCCTCGCTGGCCCCGCTTGTATCGACTGCAAATTCGGAATCTTCCCAAGATCCAGTGAAGGGATTTCTGACTTGAACTGAGTGCACATATCCTCCCTGATCCCACTGAGCCCTCTCATCCGTAAGATAGCTATTTGCCAGAGTCCCATCATGAGCGCTGCCCGTGATGTTCACAATCCTTCGATATGAAGTCCCTTCGTTCTCAGTGACTATAACTGTCGGAGCATCATTCTCCAAATGCGCTGTTTCTTCGAGAGAGTTCTCCTCGAGTGTGAATTCTCCAGAATAGTACCCATATCCAAACCTATACGCATTGTATCTGTATAGTGACAGTTCTCTAGTCCCGGCGGAGTAGTCACAACTGGGGTCATCGGTATCAATGGTCAAATCTCCATCATTGTCAATTCCATCGGAGCATGAGTCTTCGTATTCATCATCTGCGAATCCATCGGGGTTATCCCCTCCGCCTAGTCCTCTGAAATCAAGATGGAAGTTCGACGGAAGTGCCACCCATGGAGTATAACCATCACCCCCAGTATTTATCCTGTACAAGTCGTTGCCTAGGGCATCTTCCACAATCACCAAGGCTTCACTTACCTTTTCACCACCAATTAAAGCTTGGAATCTAACTAGTTCTGCACGACTAACTTGTACTGCAAAATGAGTTGGTTGAGTTGCTATCTTTACCTTCGATAGATCCAAGTTTGTCAAGTCGGCAAATGTAAACACAGTTGAGTTGTTATCCATTGATAGACCAAGTGGGAAATCCCTTGGAGTCATGTTTTGACAATTATTGCAATCCTTCACTGGCGTGGGTATTATCGCACCTTGGAAATCGTTGTCTCCCCATGCCTCCTGGTCTGGCCAAGAAAGTCGTACAGGATATTCCCCACTTGGCGGCGAGGGAATGTACTCCGACTGGGCTGTGACAGAACTCTTGGTAACATTGTACACAGTTTCAACCTGATTCCAGTCATTTTCAGAGAAATATGCCAGTGAGCCGAATTGCTGCGAACCGGCATAACCACTATCGAAATTCTTGATTACTGCACCGGTCTTTTGTACGTCGAATGAGTTTCGCTGTATGTCCAATAGCGACCCAACTGCCCTAATCCCGTCCGCTGACCCATCGGCTGTGATTAAGTTGTCATACATTGTAACACCGGAAACATAGGCATGCAAAACTGGACATGGGAAGGCACCCCCCCAATTGGTATCGCTGTTGCAAGTTCCTGATCCATCGTATGAGATTGAGTTGTTTGCTAGGTATAGTCTAGAGGCTGCTTGAATGCCGTAGGAGTAGTCGCCGGCTACTACTGGTGTCAACGTAGTATCGAAAATAGAGTTGTTCTCGGCGATTACGTCGAATGAGCCTCTTAGCCAGAGCCCAAAGTACCCATCTACAGGACCGATATCGTTGTCATGGAGCTGGGCATCGCTGTTGTAAATTACTACTCCAGAAGACCCAGCTGCTCCCCCAATGGTGTTATCACTAAGGGTGATCAAGGCTCCAGCAGCGGCGTATATGCCAGCACCATCGGCAGTAGAAATTTCATTATCGAAAATATCGAAGCCAAATGAAGTTCCTCCAACTGCCTTCTTGCCGCTGAGATCGATTCCGTTGCAATTAACATTGATTGCCGTATTGGTTACGCTTCCTGCAGAGGTCCAAAGACCGAGTCCGTAGTCGCCGGCAACAATTTCAGCGTTATCTATCTCGATAAACGAGTCCTCTGCCCAGATTGTAGCACGACCCCCATCCCTTGGACCACATCCATTATCTGTCCCAGTCAGAGAAATGTCAGAAATCCTGAATGGGCTGACTGAAGAACCCGATGAGTAAATCTGTAGTGCTGCTCCCACGATGCTTTTGCTGTCATCTGATCCGACTACGAAATCCCCTCCGTTGAAAGTTGGTTGAGCAAGATTGGTCGTCAGTACACTCGAGGTATTGATCTGATTGAACTCAAGTTCTGTTAGGGTCGGGCTAGCACCATCAAGGACGAGCGCTCCATAACGAAATTCGCCTACTGCAGATACATACTGAGGGATTCCCCACGCACTGTCAAATGTGACATATCTTAGTCCAGTCTCGGAAAGATCGATGGAACTTCTCATCAGAACTCCTTCGTTGCATGAAGGGTCATCAATCCATATCTCTTGATTACCAGAACTCATCCCGTAGCATTCCCCTGTTGCACTAGAATTTGCAGGATTATTCCAAGTCAGGGTTATCCTCATTGCAGGGCCAGCGTTTGAAGAGGCCCCGCATGTAGAAACCCCTGCACACAGACTCCCCCTTACGTCAAGATGCGTTCCATTGGGGAACATGATTGTTGCACCTGGATTGATGATTAATTTCGCACCGGGTGCGATTGTGACATCGCCTGTCAGAGTGTGTACTCCTGCCCAAGTCTCGGTCCCGGTTATGGTCCCCACAGTTGTTTCATTGGATGCAGAAACTGTATCCGCTGGAAGGGCCAAAGAGAGGACCACACTCATCAAGAATAAGCCCGTTAATGAGAATGACCTCAATTTCTCATCCCGCGCCATAATGCATCGGACTACGCATAGGCAATTTAAGCTGATTAGTTCCCTGACTGTACACGTTTTGCCTAATGATATTGATCTAAGAACAATGTTCACGTGTTTTCTTTGACGACTCCGAATTCTATTTCCACTTGTCTGGACCATTCTCTAGCATCGAGGATGCCGTAACCCTCCTTCGGATGGTGATAATTAGTTTGGTCAGAATCAGATTGTGCTGAGTTAGCCAATGCCACCTTGACTAGGTGCATCTCATGCTGTTCGATCACTTCATTCTCTCCGGCGATGGCACCTCCAAGATCTGAGAGTATCAATGCTAGAGCTCCTGTGACCATTACAGTCGAATCGCTGGTTCCCGTAGAAAATGCATAAGGGGGATTTCTGCTGCTGTCCCTGCAGGACCATAAATCAACGCCCGGAGCAAGAATCTCTGGCTTCTGATTCGGGAATACTCTCTCTTCTCCTGTTTCTGGATCTAATGCCGACCCAATAGCGCTATCTGTCCAAGGATCACCATCCCTGTCGTGCGCTCCGACAGCGATTACCCCTGATAGGCTAGCAGGAGACGAAACATCTGACTGATTCTCTTCTGGATTGATATTTCCAGCTGCAGCGATGACAAATATGCCATCTTCTAACGCCTCCCTTACTGCTTCAAGAGTATCCGAAGAATCCGAGAAGCTAGATCCCGGAGCAGTTCCCAAGCTTAGTGAGATTATATCCGCGTCTTGGGATATTCTACACCACCTAATTGCTTGTGAGACCATCCTTTCATTTGCAGACTTGCCGTCGGGCCCAAGAGAAATAGCGATTGAAAGAGTCACCTGTGGAGCTGCCCCTACAAATGACCCATTTCCAACTAGTATTCCTGCCATTAATGTTCCATGGCTATTTATTCCAATATCCCTGATGGGCGTGTCCTGTTGACTGTAGAAGTCACGAAATCCGGAAATAGAGGCATGTGAAAAATCTGGATGCAGGATGTCCATCCCCGTATCGACAATGCAAACCCTGACTCCTTCTCCAAAATTTCCTGATTCCTGTAGATCTCTGATTCCACTATCCTCGAAGGCCCATTCTGAATCAAGAACCTCCCCCAATAGAGAATATATTGATGGGTATAAGAGGAGGACTGAGACTACCACGGCAGAAAATCCAACAGCACCCCATGGCCACATGAATCTAATCAAGGGCTCCATTGGCCACCTGAGGCCCCTAGCACCCTCGTCAGAGATACCGTATGCGTCCCCTGAGTATCCAGGGGCATTTTTGTCGACAGCGGTTAGGATGTTATGATCCTCTGGCTCTGGCATCAATTCCAGATGCTGTGCTCCACGCATGATATCCTCGGTGAGGAGTCGATTTGTTATTATTAGAACGGGGCGCTGACTCTTCTTCCAGGCCTCTTAGTGAAGTATAGAAGAGCACCGATAAGCATTATCAAGAATGCATAAGCCATGTACTTCAGATTTTCATTCTCTTCTGAGCTCGTCCAGAGCTGGGCCTCGAAGACGCAAGACGCCTTGCCCTCGGACTTGGAGGAACCGCAATCCTCAGCGGTTTCTTCGAGCTCCTCCCCTTCAATATGGAATACGATGTAATACTTCTTTGCCTCGGTAAACTGAGTGTAGTCCATGCTGATGGAGAATAACGATTCACTCATTGCAGGAACTGATCCAACGGATGTCGAGTTGACTCCCACGGGGTCATTGCACCTAATATCGGAGCAAAGAGTTGCAATCATGGTTACGGAATCTGCATCCACATTTCCAGTGTTCGAGATGCTAATGGAGTATGTCTCTATTACACCAAATGCGGCATTTTTCCCCCCTAGTAGGGTAGTCGAGTCCTTTACTATTGATAGATCTGGGGAGTCCATCTGAATTACTGTCGAGCCGGAGTAGGTATTGTTGTCCTGATCCGTTATGGTAAACTGCACCTCCTCGGTATATTGTGAGGGTAATTCTGTTTCGGAGGAACGAATCAACGTGAAGGTTGCAACCCCTTGAGAAAATGGAGCTGCTGGTTGCGTCATTGGACCGGCAAATTCCCACCAATCTGAAGATTCGAATTGGAAGTTGAATATCTCATCTGAGTTTCCATTATTCTTGAATGGGATTTCTAGAGACACGTCGTTCTCCTCCTTGGTGAAGTAGATGTTTTCTGGATGATTGATTTCCACATCATCTGATTCGGGGACGTCTACCCTCAATTCCACTTGGTTGGAGTAGCCCTGGCTGGTGGAGATCTTTACCAAAACTAGGTGTCCATCTGGGAAGTGATGGGCAACTCCCACATTGGCGGGAATCACACGAACGCTGAGTTGTTCCACTAAGTCTGAACCGGATAGTCCCAGATCGAAATCTACTGAATCCAACCATTCGCCGGTAGAGTTCTGGAACTCAACCTTCCAGTCCATCCCATCTGCACCTGGGACGGTCCCCACGACATTGTATTCATCGAAGGTGTTGTGACCATCGTACTCGATGGAGATGTTGAATGCAGCATCACCAAACTTGCAACCTTCAACCGTGCTTGTATCCAAACCCTGGCCAAGGGGGAATTCGTCGTCTGAGTCTTCGAACCCATCATTGTCGTCGTCTGAGTCTGCGTTGTCCCCGGTGCCGTCTCCGTCCGTGTCAATGGTCTCGGTAGAGTCGTTAGGGAAGGCGTCCTCTCCGTTAATGACCCCGTCCCCGTCGTTATCGTTTGTGCAGGTCTGGTCGACCTCCTGAACTCCTGCCCTGTCGGAACCTTGGATGCTGGTAATTACGTCCTGTTTAGATTCTCTGTCGATGTTGAGTGTGATTAATGGGCTGGTCTGATCAGCCCTGATAGTGACTCCTTTACCTCCAGAATAAGACACGTTCCGACCTGATTCGTCGATGTCGAAGCTACTGGAAGCTTGAATTGTCCCGGGGAGTATTAGGAGGTTCAAAACACCGCCTTCCCCCAGTTCCTCGGACCAAGACAAGGTCCCGTATTCTATCACCAGGTCGTATTCTTCCACCTCAGATAGGGAATGCACGCCCCCTTCTAGATCCAACCAACTTGTATCAATCCTCATGACCCCTCCAACTGTAAGTTCTGAATCGATTGAACCTCCCTCTACACCAACTTCCAGTGCATCTAAGGAAACTAAGTTGTGACATCCTTGACCGTCGTCGCCGGAAATCGAAGTTGAGATTGCTACCCAACTACCAGGCTGAATCGAAGCGGACCACTCACCCAAGGAGTTTCCAGCAACCAAGACCCTGTTCCTGGCTATTCCGTGGGACGGGACCAATTCAACCTGCCACTCACCGCTGGAAATGCAATTCTGATCGAGATAGGAAATGGTCCCCGATACCTCGACTTGACCGGCTGAAATCTCAATGTCTTCAGTGACTGGAGTTTCCCCTATCAAGACTTGCGATCCTTCTTGAGTGAAGAAGCCTGGCTTTTCGACGGTTACATTCCATGAGCTCTGGACGGGGAGGAAAGTGGACCAAGTTCCATCCTGGGCAGTGATGATTTCGAGGTTATCTTGTTCAATGTCTCCAGTGATGTTGACAGTAGCATTTGCAAGGCCCTCAGAAAAACCAGGAGATTCGTCGCCATCCAGGTCCCAGAAGACCTTTCCACTAAGGCTGACTAGCTTCTGAACTGCAAGTACTACCTGGTGATTGGGCCCTACGGTAATCCCCGATTCGACCAATGATGTGTTCTCCAACAGCATCCTCACTCCTTCTTGGCTAGTTTGATTGACTTCCACGTTCCACATTCCAGGAACTAGCCGAAGTTCAAGAGATTGTGAGAATCCCCCTATTTGGGAAGTGAACTTACCGAGTCCGTCTTGCGAAGTTACGGTTAGATCGATCAATTCCAACGATGGTACTTCGGACGTTGACTGAAGGTTAACTGTAACTGAAGCTAGCTCCACTGTCTGGAAGTCTAACCTTAAGCCAGCGGATTCAATTGAAACTGAGATGGCCCTTCGAAGTCCTTCGTATACCCCGGCATTGGTTTCGAATTCATCTATTATTACAAGCCAGTCGCCTTCAGCGATGTACTCAACGAGCATCCCCTCGTCATTGGTTAAGAAGCTCTGAACCCATCCGCTCTCAATATTCTCTAGCTTCACCAAATGGTTGTTCAGAGTATCGCCGCTCTCATTTCTGAAGGTAATGTTGACCAGCCACCTCGGCTCGAATCCCACGGAGCGTTCGATTGTGGATGAGCCGATGCCAACATCGAAAATGTCATTCGTATCGTAAAGAGTGTCGAATGGCTCGTCTGCGGATGAGTTTGCCCTTTCTACAACTATTCGATATTTTCCTGGTTCGAGTGAGACTTCTGCGACTCCCGCACCTACCCACTCAATACCATCAGAGGAAACGGAGTAGCCTACTCCATTGGGCGTAAGTGGCTTAATCTCGAAAGGATATGAAACTGGAGTGCCATTGGAAACGTTGTCATCTCCGTCATGATCAATAAAGAAATCGATACTGACGGTAGTGTTTTGCAATGGCAGAACAAGTAGCTCAACCATCGAATCCATAGAGTTGTTTAGTTCCTTTACTACGGTGCTGGAGCCCATGTTGTCCCCCGCATCCAATGTAAATGACCAATTGCCATTTGGAAGTAGCATATCGAATCTTCCAAGTTCGTCGACCTCTTCCCTCCACACAGCAGTTGTGACGCCATCCATATTGGCAGCCTGGGCAAAGACTGGGGACCAGCCGGAGAATCCCTGATTGTAGGTATTCCCTTTACGGTTAAGACTGACCTCTCCTAGAACCATGGTTGAGTCTGCGAGTTCAATAGTGATATTGTCCATGCCCTCTGTGACTTGGAAGCTAGTTCCATTGGAGAATAATCCACCAGCACCAACCATTCTTTCGACTGTGGCTTGGACGAATGCACCTTGAGGCAAGATTAGGCTGAAACGACCTAGTGAATCCGTGGTGGAAGTGATGGAGAAGCCGTCCCATTGGAATAATATCGCCTGATTGGTTACTCTGGAGTCTGCGGAAGAGGTTCCTGGTTTTTCTGGTTTATCGAAAACAATTCCGTTTACTTCCTGGCTGATCTGGAATTCGAATGAGTCGCTGACGTCTTCTGAACCAATGGTAATCCTCTGCCAGAGTTGCTTCTCGTCGCTAAGCGAGTAATTGAGAATCCAATTGCCTGTTTGTAGTTCAGCGTAGTATGCCTCAGAATCATTGTCGAAGATTGCCTGGACTGGGGCCCTGGTCAGATTCTCAGGTATGAAGCTCAAATCTAAATTGTTCACCCTCGAGCCATCATCGAAAAGAGTGAATGTGATATCGGAAGTCTTTGGGACTTCAGAGGGGAATGGGAGAAGAGAAGATTCGCCTGATTCGAAGGTGAAACTCTGAGAAATCTCCGGGAATCCGTCGTCATCGACGTCGATCTCCGCGAAATATGATCCAGGGACTATAGGTCCGACTTCGAAAGAACCAGTTTCGTCAGGCATAGTAAAGCATGGCTGTGAAATGATTCCTTCGCATTCACTAAGGGCATCTGAGCTGGACTCATTGATTGGGAAGATTGTGACTTCACTTGTTAGAGGCTCTCCGGAGAATAATGAGACAACCCCCTTAATCGCTCCGCCCGAGATTGAGACGGGGGTTTGGATTTCTGAGGGAACTAATGGGACCACGAAAGGTTGTGAAAGTTTGACTGGATCTCCTGTTCCAAAGTCCACAGATATCGTGTATTCACCGGGAAGTGCATCTACGATATGGAATGAGCCTGGTCGAACCATAGGGCCACTAAAAATCCCATGACCAGAGAATGTTCCGGTCCCGTTAATCGTCCCGAAGGACATTAAATCCTCTGAAGTGTCAGTAGCAAATGTTCCAGAACCAATGAATGTGGATTGGGAAAGTTCCCGTGTGAACTCGCTAATCCCATTGGATGTGAATTTTCCTGAAGCATTTACGGCCCCATCTAGCAAATAGCTGCCATCCTCACTAATACATGCTTCTGAATCGTCTGGGATCGAATTTCCGGAGCATTCTGGAATTTCTCCTTCTATAGTCCCTTCTATCACACCTTGTCCAGAGAATTGCCCCTCTCCGGTTATGCTATGATTGTCAAATATTTCCTGAGTATGTGTTCCAGTAAAATCGCTTACTGAAACTGCTCCGATGCTCTCCAGGCTTCCCTCGCCTAGGAATGTGACCTCTCCGGCTCCAGTGAATCTTAGATTGGTTCCCTCCATAGTGCCATTGGAAGTTGCAGTGACATAGGGTTGAATATTCACCCCCTCCGAGGTTGGAGATAGTGTAACTTGTACCGAGGTAACCGGTTCTCCATCAAAGTCTAGTTCTCCGGACCAAGAAAGAATTCCGGAAGCTGTCGAGGGGGATACCGATATTGGTGCCTGTATAACCGACTGGCCGTTGCTGTGACCATCTGAACCAGAGATGTTTACAACTGTCTCAGAAAGCCAAGTTGAACCGTAAACGTTTCCGAGTATCCCAGTTACCGGGTTTACAGCACGATTCTGTGAGTTCTCGGTGAAGAGTTCCGACATAGTGCTTGCAGATCCCGACATCAGTGATTCTCTGGCCGATTCAAGATCTGGATCCCCGATGAATGCAGATACTCTGATCTTCCCTGCGGGGGCTGTGAATGAGTAGTGCCCATTATCATCCGCCTGAGTAGTGCCGATTGGGATCCAGTATGTCCTGGAATCATTGTCCATCACGTTTCCATTTGCGTCTGGAGACTCCTCCCCACTAAATGCGTCTCTCTCGATCAGTATCCTAGCATTTGGTACGGGGCCCACACCTTCCAGCGAAACTGTCCCTTCAAGAGTTGCACCGCTGTAGTACTTCAGAATCTTGACATTCCTATTAGAATCATATATCGAACCGCAGAACTTGTCTCCCTTTCCTGACAGGGTGAATTGGGTTTCTTGGCTAGTTGAAGAGGCTGCTGAGCTAATTGAGAATGTCTGTCCGGTGGAGTCATATTGCCCAGTAGTAACTCCAACTGGGATCACGCCATCCTCGACGAGTGTCATCTCCCATGGGCCGCCTGATTGTATCTGCGACCATCCGGGCGACAAACTACTAGATGATAGAGTCACATTTGATAGTTGAGAGCTACCGTTTACCGTTGAAGCGGTTCCCGAAATCTGTACTTCTTCGCAATATGACCCATTTGTTGGATCGTACCAGTTCGAGAGGACGAAGTGATTCATCATAGCTCCCGGAAGTGCCATTGCACCCTGCAAATAGCTCCCAGGAGTTCCAGTGAGCGAGTTCGGGAGGATCCATGTAGACGGTGTGTCGGCATCACCTATCTGGCCACTAATGGATGGTAGGCCCAATGTGGAGGTTCCGTAGCCGACGTATGTCCTTGCAACCATTGTATCAAAGAAGCCATCAAGATGCTGATAGTCCATGTCAGTCATCTGAATCATGTCCTCACCTGTAGATGCCCCAGATGCCTGGGCCTTCAAATCGTCCAGGTACTGGTCTTGGAAGCCTTGAGAGGACATTGGGCCTTGGTTAGTCTCGTATGTTGTGGTGATGTAAGAGTTAATGTCCAGGCCTGAAAGATGCGTAGGGGCATGGAAAATTCCAGTTGTCTGCCCCCTATGGTAAGATTGGTAATCCTGGTAGTACTTTCCTCCTAATGGAAATAGTCGGTTGTCGACTGCAAAGTATCTTATCTCGTGGTTCCTAGAGGTCGTGCTCCCATGTGATTCTTCATAATCTGAGACTTCGTAAGAGTCGATCGATGAGATCCCGTCATAGATTTGCACTAATTCTTCAAGTTGGAAAGCGGTGATTAAGAATGCCCGCGCCATTCCGAATCTGGCATTTGTCCGATGAAGGGCGGTCGAGACGTCATAGTAGTCATCCATGATATCGCGAGTGTATCTGTATCCAGCCAAATCATAGTGACTCGCTGCATCGAATTCAGATAGCTCGAATTCTGAAGAAGACCCACGTGCTTCGTCAAAGAGAGACATTGCCTCCGATTCGTTCGAAGTTGGTTCCCCATATGGTTCCCCGTTATCTAACACAATGAACATGCTCGATTCTAAGGGAAGGCCATCGGAACCCAAAGGATTGCCCATTAGAAGCTCTGCCCCCCCATATTCAGCTATCACGGCCATTGATCTGTCTTCGAGGAAATCTCTATCGTTATTTGAAGAAATATCTTTGAATTCCTGAATCTGATCGTCGGACATGTATTCTCTTAATTCTGAGAGGAATTCATCCCCTAGTTCTCCGTTCAGGCTTCTGTCTCCAACTGCAAGAGTAGCTATGAACAATGCAAGAGTGTCTTCCTGCCCTCCTGAGAGGAGCATCGCACCGCTATTTGGAATACCTGACTGGAAGTTGTCGGCAACAGTTGGATGTTGCCCGGAAGCAAGTGCCTGGAAGCCATAGTCCCACCACGAAACAAAGGCCGGCCTATCGCTGAATGGAATTTCGCTATCCTGATTAGAGAGCCAGTCGTAAGCCTCATTCCACCCTTGTTGATTGAAGCTAGGTCCAAAAGTGCCCATGTACCATAGTCCCGAGTCCGATTGATCATACTGCTCACTATTCATAATCGAGAAAAGGCCAAGCAAGTCCTGCCTCAGGATATCTGGAACGATGTCGTAGATGCTCTGGTCTATTTCGTTAGCTGCCTGCTCCCCTCTGGGAATTCCTGCATCAATCCCATAGGTTGCATGTTGAGATGTGACTAGCAGGAGAACCATGATCATTGCAGGGACTCCAGGGCGAGCCTTGGTTGCTGGCCAAAGAGATCTGAATCTGGACCTGGGGGTGCCAATACCGGAATTCCTCCAGGCCTTGTTGAATGCTGGCAAGCTTGCTGCACCCCATAGCATGGAAATTCCAATTCCCCCTACGGAAGCCATGGCTGGTGTCGCGTTGATGATGAAACGTCCAGCAGTCCAAGCCATGTAGGTTGCAATGATGGTCCATAGGCCCAGTAGCGTTAGTTCTGACTTGTTCTTCCGACTACCCCTCCATAGTAGCAAGAATGCGCATCCTATTGCGATTATTGCAACAATTGGTCCATAGGATGCGAAAAGTACCCCTCTTTCTGGGGCCTGTGCTTCTCCAATTGTTCCGAAAATCTTGTTCTTTGAGAAGTAGAAACCCCCTGTGAACAGGATGTCCCATCCATTGTAAAACTCGGCTTGCTGAAGAATAAACAGAATAGCCAGAATGGATCCGAATAATGCAGTTCCACCGAGCACTACCAAAAGCCATGGCTTGTCTCTGAATGAGCTGGAGACCCACCCCATTGCGAACGTGAATCCAATAATGTAGAACATCGGTTGCATGCCGCTTGGGGCGAACATCAGATTCATTCCTGGCCATGCGTAGAATGGTGCAGGGATAAGGATGGAAACAAGCATCATCTGGAGTGCTGCAGATGTGAATTGTAAGCTATCTCTTCTTTTGAAGATATTAATGGCGACCTGGAATGAGTATGCTAGGAAAAGTATCCCCGGACCGTAGACGAATCCCTTCCACCCTAGTGCCATTATTGAGAATGCGATTCCGGACATGGTCGCATTTGCCATCAACGAGGGGTTTCTCTTCCATGTCTCCCGCATTCCGGCGATAATGTATAGCGGGTTTGTACTAGTTGTCTTGAATAGCTTCTGATGGTCAATTCTTTCAATAGCCCTTATCCAGAAGTAGAATGCGATAGCAAGGAAAAGCATTGCGAAAGAATCGTGGTCCACCATTGCGAATGTTGAACGGCTCATGTGACCAGGCATCAGGGCAATCAGCCACGCCGCAATAATTCCTGATCTCTTGTCATGTGCGCGTGAGGCTATTCCTGCGATTGGCAGAACGATTAGTGCCCCGTAAATTGCTGGAAGCGCGGCCATTGACCACCAGACTGCTTGATCCGAGGGGATCTCTAGTATCCACGATATTGCAATTCCGCCGAGGGCTAGTGACCATGAGAATAGGGGAGGACGTGGATTTATCCCCCCGGTCGGGTATGCTCTATCATGATCGAAAATAAGATGACTCCTTTCGGCGATAACGTAGTCAACGACTCTCTTCATGTACCAAGGGTCTGAGCCCCCGGTCATATCCCACAACCCAGTTCCATTCGCATTCATCGCTGGGATGACATTCCAGGCAGATCTGACGATTAGAGCAATTAAGAAGGCTAGAGACACCATTACAAAATAGGAGTTTTCTTGCCACCAAACTCTGAATTCGCTCCTTTCTCTCCTTGGTGCAATGTCTCCAAAGGCCCCCCGAGATGTGAAGAAGAGAGCAAAGAAGTTCACCCAGAACCATAAGAAAAACCACGTAAATGACCCGATAAAACCATCTTCGGAGAATAGAGATGGCAATTCATTGCCTATCTCGTGGATGTGCCCAATTGTGTAAAGAATCCAGTTTACTGCCAACAATGACCCTAGTACATGCCATCCTTCCGCTCTGAAAAATGCATGAAGTAGAATTACCAATGCAGAAAATGAAGCCCATGTCACGCCAAAATGACTCCCCTGAGAGAATTCTTGGAGAGAATCTAGCTGGCCCAACCAAATGAGAGGGATTGTGAAGGAAACAAAAATTAGAGAGGCATAAATTCCGACTTCATAGTTCTCCCTTAGAGTTGGCAAGGAAGACATTAATTTCCCGTTTCCTATCTTCTCGATTGCCCCTCTGAGACTCAGCATCACAACAAAGCCTAGTGATATTGAAGATAGCCAGAAAGAGAAGAAGGCACTTCCAATGGAGTCCCTAGCTATGTCGATGGCTGCTAATGAGTCGTTTTGGGCAATTATTAGCCCTCCTGCATAGAATGCAGCTAGCCTCATGCCGAGAACTATTGATAAGAATACAGAGGATTCCTCGAATCTTCCTGATTCGTTTAGTACGGTAGAAACTAAACCCACTAATACAAAAGTAGCTATGAAAAGGTGATTGAAGATTTCTGGGTCCGCTATATTGGCAACGATGCTTAGTGCTAACATCACAAGTGTGAGTGAGGCGGCTCGGAGAGCACCGGACTCAATAGGAATGAGGCTGGAAGACCTTGCCAAACATGCTGGGATGGTGGCAGAAAGGGAGATCAGGATGATTGACGTGAAGAAATCTCCATCGACCTCTCGGCCATCCAATTTGGAGGTCAAGACAACTAATCCGAGTAGAGCTAGAGAAATCGCCAATGGTGCGATAATATCGTTGGATTTAGATAATTGAGGCGTGTCTTTCTCAGCTTCCATCCCATCCACCGGACCTATTTGCCAATAACTCAGCATCGCGCCGACCTAAACGCTTGTTTTAACCGTTCGTAGAACGGTGGGGAATTATGAGCTCCAGATTAAGCAATAATATCGTCACGGAAGCGCTCGAAAACCGATATCTTCCCTATAGTGAGACCCTTCTAGTATGATTCCCTCGATTATCTGATATGAGGCATCTAGAGACTCTGCCAGACTAGGTGCTATTCCGGTTGCGGACAGGACCCTGCCCCCGGTTGAGATGAGCTTACCTGATTCTCCTTTGACAGCCCCCGATAAGTGGACGAAGCCCCTCACCTTGCCTTCATCAATTTCTGCATCCCATCCCTCAATGGGCCTTCCAGAAATCACATTTCCAGGATATCCCTCTGAGGCAAGCACTACTGTAGATGCGTGGACCTGTTTGAAAATGACTTCAGTTTCTGCAAGTTTCCCCTCTGCAGCTGCGAGCAGTACCAGTCCCAAGTCTGACTTGAACAGGGGTATGGTGACCTGGGCCTCTGGATCCCCGAGTCTGACATTAAACTCAATCACGTTAGGAGCTCCTTCTCCATCAATCATCAGCCCTATGTAAAGACAACCACGATACGGAGTACTGGAGTTTCTAAGATAATGGTGCATTGGTTCCACTATCTCTTCCCTCGTCCTCGCTAAAACGGAAGGTGTTGCGACCGGGGCTGGGGCATATGCACCCATCCCTCCAGTATTGGGTCCCTCGTCGTGATTTCCAACTCTTTTGTGATCCTGACTAGCTGGGAGCATCACAAAACCTGACTCATCCATTATCACAAGGATCGATGCCTCCTCTCCAGAAAGGTGTTCCTCGATTAGAACAAAACCATCTGACTCTATTCCAATTCTAAGAGCTTCACGTGCCTCTTCTCGAAGTGAAGTTACAGTCACTCCCTTTCCTCCTGCAAGCACGTCCCTCTTGATGACCCATGGAGGTGAGAATTCATCCAATCTTTCTTCTATGGAATCGACATCTTCAATTCTCTCAAACCTTCCAGTTGGCACCCCTAAGGATTCCATTATCGTCTTGGCATGAATCTTCGATCCTTCCAACATAGCACCCTCCGAATCGGGTCCGAAACTTGGTATTGATTCATCCCTTAATCTATTAGATAATCCAGCAACCAATGGTGCCTCTGGTCCGATTACAACCAAAGAAACATTCAACTCATTGGATAGTCTGACGATACCCTCGATATCAGAAACAGAAACTTCATGATTTGTCGCGACCATGGATGTGCCCGCATTTCCAGGAGCGCAATGTACAGCGGAAACAGAATTGCTCTGTGAAAGACCCAGAGCCAAGGCATGCTCCCTGCCTCCGCCACCGACCACCAATACTTCCATGCCTGCCATAGTAAGTGCCCGTCATTGAGGTGTTAATGGATGCTCTGAATGAAAACTAGTAGGGGACTGACTTGAGTCCCAGACGAAATCCGAGGATATTGAATGATCTATGGATGACTGGCGTCATCAGAAGAAGAATAGCCATTCCTAGGAAGAGTTCTTGGCTTCCGACAATGGATGGCCCGAGAAGAAGCTGCCCAAAAACGAAAGTCGATGCAGCGAAGGGCAGCGTATCTAGCAATGGGGCCTTGGAGCTAACACTCCCCTCCCTCTTATGGCCTAGTCTTCGCTTGACAAAGGAACCAGCTGAGTCGCCCACCATGCACCCCAATCCAAGTACACATCCGATTATGAACGCAGTAACAGATTCACCCCCCAAGTAGAACCACGCGTCCGAGATCTCTGATGAGTTCGTCCCATATGTCGAGATGGGGTCTAGGAATGGAGCAGAATCAACTGTATTTCCATTAGCAATTGAATGAGTTAGTACGCCTAATAGACCGCCCCCTATTGTCCCTCCAATTAGGCCATTCCAGGTCTTTCCATCACCCAAAACTCGGTTTCCATCTGACATCACCTTCCCCCCATCAATAGTAAAAACGGGGATTCCTGTCAAATCTGGAATCCACTTCCCCCCTAGCATTGCTGCAGTGTTGGAAAGATATCCTGGGAGGTATAGCCAGAGTACCAGGAGTGGTGCGATTAGGGGGTCATCCCATGGGAGTGAATCCGATGACATGCCTGTGGGAGTGAAATTCGGAGGATGAACCTTCGCACGACTGTGAGAGTGAAAAATCAGCGGAAAGGTTGAGTACGGAGGGGTGATATTCATGGCCCTCTGTCAGGACGGATTGGCAATGAACAGAAGAAATCCGATTATGTTGTGCCTCGTACTATTATTCTC
>Ga0066850_10000054_pt1 | contig 53910 bp, 51 predicted proteins | sample ETNtaG_4_FD_67282 | JGI IMG/M metagenome (GOLD analysis project Ga0066850, IMG submission 67282) | Marine microbial and viral communities from oxygen minimum zone, Eastern Pacific Ocean - ETNP201406SV67 | ecosystem: Environmental > Aquatic > Marine > Oceanic | place: Pacific Ocean: Eastern... | reverse complement strand
GTACCGATGTTTGACGGGTTCAGTGTCACGACGTCTTCCGGAAAAATGGTGCTCGTGCCGGGATTTGAACCCGGGTCGCCGCCTCGAAAGGGCGGCATGATGGACCGAACTACACCACACAAGCTTTGATGGTCCGAAGCCAATGACTCTCATAATCGGTTCGATAATTAGGCCCGTCCTCCCATGGCATCATTAGGGTCTAAATTAATCCACCATCTCCTTAATGGAATGAAAATTACAAGAGTTAGCAGTCCGGCGATAAACCAGAAAATTGGGCTCTCCAGACCCCTTATGAATTCCTCGCCCCAGAGGCCGAGGACTAACACTTCCAAACCAAACCTTATCCCACGGCCAAACAGTCCTGCAACGATGAAAAGTCTGACATTCATCCTCCCGGTTCCTGCTGCCCATGCAACAGCTTTGTACGGAATGGGAGAAACCGCAGCAATGAATACTCCTGCTTCTCCGAATTTCTCCGTTAAAGCTTCCATTTTTGACACCGATGATGGTTTGGCTAGCTTGAGGAAGAGTGGTCGGCCTCCGAATAGGCCAATCGCATATCCACCAAGTGATCCTATGACACTAGAAAACGTAGCTACAAGGAAAATCAAGAAAAGCTCGAACGGGTTATCTGTGGCAAGGGACATTGGTATGACTAACAGATCGGGGGGCACTGGCTGGAAGGCTGCTTCAGTGGAAGAAATCAAAGCTAATCCAAGTAGTCCGAAACTCTCGGCCCAATTGATGACGAACTCGTTGATACGCGCTAGCACGTTCAATCGTCAGTAGTGCATAATTTAGCGGTTTCTTGAAATATGCCCATTTTGAAGTGAATACCGACCTCTATGAGTATGATGACCATCCGAGGCCGTGGATGGTACTAGCATTCTAGATACAGGGGCCCTGTTGGTAATGCCGATTTCGATGATTTCAGGTGGTTCCGCCCTAGATTCTCAGAGAATTGAGTTAAGAAGACTTGATCCCGAGAGAATGGAAATGATTGATTTACTCGTGAAATGGGTTGAACCGGGCGAGGAATCGATTTACAGGGCTAGGGAGATTGCTAGGGAGTCTGGGGACTTGGCTGGACTCTCGGAGGTTGACCTTGGTCTGCTGGCCCTGGCTATCGAGCTGGAAAAACCGCTCCTTACTGATGATTACCGTTTGCAAAACTTATGCGGCATAGCAGAAATCGAATGTAGTCCCATTGAAACAGAAGGCATCGCCAGCATTTGGTCTTGGGAGATTAGATGCCTAGCTTGCGGAAAAACCTACCCACAACCCTCAGAAACAACTCCAAAAAGAGAGGGGGTCGGGGAGTGCTCGGACTGCGGTTCACCCCTGAAACTAAGGAAAAGGCCGTAATCACTCTTGTTCGGAAGCGACCTCTTCGGTCATCCCGCCACGATCCATATCGTCGATTGATGCTATTTCGCTGGCTTCTTTCATTCCTAGTTGGAATTCACCCTTGGCACGGCCGACATTTCTCGCTAATTCTGGAATCCTCTTTGCTCCGAAAAGGAAGAACACCACGATTGCTAGGAAGAACATCTCCTGTGGCCCTAGTGCCATGCACCGAGGCGAGGGTTGCATGGTTCAAATGCTTCGGTAGTAATTCCTTCTATCCACCAGAAACGGGGGGAAGAAAGGCTATCTCTGAACCGTCTTTAATCTCAGTGTCGAGGTCTGTTGTAATGATCCCATCAATTGCAACATTAATCCCACGTTCAGGTAATTCGACGATACCGAACCTATCAGCCAATTCTACCACAGAGGTACCGGCATTCAATGCTACCTCAATCTTGCGAGTTCCTAGAGTCTCGGCTAGAGGCCCAAATAGGATCATCATTGCCTTAATTGCACCTGAAGGTTCAGATTGCCTTGCCATAATTTCCCGATACTGTTTAGCCAAATCAACCCACCTGTCAGATTAAATAAGAATCTTTGATAAGAGCCGATATAATGATGTTGCGAGCAATTGCCTTCGATTGTGATGGCGTACTTGCTGATAACGGCTCAACTTGGGAGACCATTCACGAGCACTTTGGGACGGATAATTCTGACACCCTAGAGTTGTTCCTAAGTGGGAAGGTGAGTGAAGAGGAGTTCATTGAAGAGGACATTGGAAAGTGGAAAGCTGTCCAGACTAATATTCACAGAGACGACATAATGCGTTGCTTCGCGGGGACCAGCTTGATGGAGGGTGCCAGGGATGTGGTTACTGAATTACAGAGAAGGGGTATTTTCGTTGCGATTGTTTCATCCGGTGTCGATCTTTGTGTTGGGGCAATTGCAAACATGCTGGAAGTTGATGACTGGGTGGCGAATGGATTTGTATGGGATGATGAAGGATGGATGGTTGGTGGGGCCCCAGTGAGGGTTCGTTCCCATCAGAAAGGCTTGATGGTTCAAAAGATGGCTAAGATAAACGGTTTTGAAACTGATAAAATTGTATGCGTGGGCGATTCCGGCACTGACCTCTCAATGTGCATAGGTGCCTCAAGGTTCATTGGATTCAACCCAATCAGGGAGAGTTCTAGAACGGCATTCAGAGCAGCTGAAGTCGATATTGTAGAAGGCAGAGACCTGAGATGCATCTGGCCCCAATTATTCCCGGATGAGGATTCTTTTCCTAGATAAATGGAATCGAAGCGGTTGCGAAGGTATGTAGATTGACCACAGTTAGTATACATGGCTTTGGCTGGAAACCCAGCATCCTCTGAAAGTCAGTCTGATCTTGCCAAGTAGAACTGTGGACAAGTGTTGTGCCCTTGTGATCTCCGACGAAATGTCCATGGACGTGCCCAGTGACGAAAATATCGGGAATTGTCGGAATCACTAGCCTATCCTCTGGCTCTGGTGAGAGTGGAGTCTTGCCCCCCCAGGAAGGGGCCAGATGCCTTCTCTCTAGCATTGCCCGCATGGCCATCTCGGGTTTGGAATAAGAAACCGAACGAAGTGTAGCAACGAAGTCGTCAATGCTCTTCCCATGATATGAAAGTACTCTGACGCCGTGAAGACTGAAGTCGCATGGATTTCCAACGAAAGTAGTGTTAGTATAGTCCTGCTGAACCTCGGGATCGAGTGCAGGTTGAGGCTCTGCTGGACGGACAGCATCATGATTCCCGGGTAACATAATCACATCTATCCAATCAGGAATGTCGGCGAGAAGAGATGCTAGTTCACTGTACTGCTTGAAGAGGTCAGTTACACTGAGATGCCTTTCTTGACCGGGGTAAATCCCAACCCCATCTACACCATCCCCACTTAGTACGAAGTACTTGATTCTCCTAGCAAGAGGGTCGTTATTGAACCATTCAACCATTTTGGTCCACTGGGAGGAGAGGAATGTCTTACTACCATAATGGACATCTGAGAGAAAGGCTGCAGAAACTGACTGATCGATCCCGGACTGGGACTTGGAGTGATTTTTCAAAGGGGGCTTGTGGATGTCCCTCACCCATAATGGCGATTCCCTTTCCCCCTGGAGAAAATGCCCACTTGCACCAATGACCTCATCCACCATCAATCCATCGAGAGATGGGTGTAAGGGGGATGCCTCGGATGGTGGATTTAGCAGGCAATCAATTTGAGCTGATTCGTCCTCGATAACGAAACTTAGTTTTCCCGTACGTGTCCATCGCACATCCTTTACCAAACCTACTATGGAGATTTCATACTCTTTAGAGTTGAATCGTTGCCGGTTTCTCCACGCCTCAGAATTCCTGATTGGCCTCCTAGGAAGGGTTCCGGCTGACAGCATCAAGTCTCTAATCTGATGTAGTCTGCTAGAAAAGCAGGATTGCATATCAGATAGGGAGCCTTCGGTCTTTGATCCGCCGGTGATATCAAAATGAATCTCTATTTCTCCCTCTAAATCGCTGGCATCCATTGGGAAGTCATCCAATCTGTAATCATAGTTCCCATGGGGGCGTGGCGTGGAGGACCATTGGTTTTTTGAAATTGGAGCTACTTTCCTTCCAATTGACGTGTATTTTCCCTGGCTTGAGAGGGTTGTCTGTGACTTCGAGTTGTTTCTCTGTGGGTTTTCCTCGGGGGGATCTGGAGAAATGGCCAGAAGTTCGTCGACTGCTTTGGAATCAAGCATTCTGACACCAGAGGCATTTGCCGCCTCTATCAGGGGGGCTAGACTTGACAACGCTTCTATCCCTCCCCTAGCACTGGCTTGGACTAAGAGCCCTGCTTCGGTCAGTGTCCGACAGACATCTTGCCATGACTCCGAATGCACGAGACATCCAACTTAATGGGCCGCCCTTGATGGTATCGCCTATTGAATTTGGAATTCGAGATTATTCGTCCCAATCAGTTAGTGATGCTAAGTCCACCTTGCCGAGGGAACGAGAAATTGCGTCCTCATCGGAATCCCAAGAGATGACACCCTCCCATTCCTCCGAACTCTGGTCGTCATCAGAAGGTGAAGTTTCATCGGAATCGGATCCCTTTGAGGTTTTATTTCGCGATTTCTCCTTCTTTTCATCACTTACGAGTCTATCGAATGTCTCAAGGGTTAGCCTCAATGCAAACGCTGCGAAAGACCGTTTGTTGTCCAGCCTATCATTTAATCCAAAATCCATCCTCCTAGCGAGAAAGAAGTCTTCTGCGATTACAGCAACGTGGACCCGGCCGACCTCTTTATCAGAATCTGCAATTGCAGGACCTGCAATACCAGTGATAGCTACGGAGACGTTTGAACCGGACTTGTATCGGGCACCTCGGGCCATTTGTACGGCGACCTTGTTAGAAACAGCCCCATCAGCACCTTCACCGAAAGATGATTTTGCCACCCCCAGCTCCCTGGATTTTGATTCGTTTGTGTAAACCACCCAACCCTCCAAAAACCATGAGCTTGCTCCTGAGATATCAGTTAGGAGGGATGATAGCAGTCCACCAGTGCATGACTCAGCCGTGGATATGGTCCAACCCCTCTTTTTCAATCGGTGTGCAAGCCTTGATGCAAGTGCAGAAGCCTCATCAACCACGAAAATCTGTCGTGGGACCCATTATTGACCTTTTCACTGAGTAAAAAACGGGCAAAACTGCAATAATTGGTCAATTCTGGTGGGTCCGGCAGGAATTGAACCTGCGATCTTCGCTTTGTAAGAGCAACGTCATAACCCCTAGACCACGGACCCTGTGAGGGCCGAGGGGCAATGCATTCAAATCCTCTATGGTCAATAGGGGTGAGAGGGCAGAGGTATGATGGAGGACTTGATTGGCAGATTAAGGGAGTCAGGAATACCAATTAACAAAGATATTGCGAATGCTATGGAATCTATCGACCCGGCCCAATTCACTGATTTTGACTTGGAAGATTTTTGGTGTGACAGGCCGGTACCATTCATAGAGTTAGAGTCTGGCGTATCGAGGACAATTTCTGCCCCGCATATGATCGTGACCCTGCTCCACCATCTTGAGGTGAAGGAGGGGCAGAATATCGTCATACTGGGCTCAAAAGGTGGTTATTTGGCGGCCCTTCTTGACTTTCTCGTAGGAACTAGGGGTTCGGTGATAATTTCAGAATCCGATAGCGAAATAAGAAGCCATACAGAGTCGAAGTTGGCGGGTTATAGGTGCAAAGGAGAGATTCACATCACATACCCAGGAGATGGCTCTGGAGATAGGGAGAGATTCTACGGAGTCGTGGACAGAGTGCTAATCACCGGTTCCATCAGGGAACTACCAGAAGAGGTCGATAAGTTAGTCCAAGAGGGAGGTTTTGTCTTAGGGCCATTTGGGGGCAAGATCCATCAGAGATTGGTAAAACGGGAGTTGCAAGGAGGAAATTGGTTTGACACGGACTTGGGAGGAGTTGTTTTTGGCCCAATGGATGTCACTGATAGCAATGGAAATCCACTAGACCCGATTTCACTGTCGTGGCACATTGAAGATTCATTTGAATTCATCAGTGGCATCTTCGAAGTTGACGGAGATACCAGGCAGCGCCTGAAGGAACTCGTGACCTCTTTGAGAGAGATGCCTGCTGATCTACCGGTTCTGGATGAGTTCTCTTCGGAGGAGGAAATATTGGAACACCCGGTTGTTGATCTATTGTTATCAGAAATAGACTGGTTGGGGCCGTTATGGCCCCTATTTAGTGAATATCTGTCATTGGACATAGCTTCACCGGGTTCGCCTGAGGAAGAGTCTGCGAACCTTTTTGGAGGTCACGAAGACCTGATTCCCTAAATATTGGGGCGGTCAGACTAATCCGCTGGCTCTAAAAGCCTTGAGAGGGGTATTGCAATAGGTGGAAGATAATCCGGAAGCCGGTGACGACTAGTCTTGGGGGGAAGAAGAACGGCTTGGTCTGCATGTGAAATCACTTCCTCCTTTGTTATCGAATCTCTGCCGCAATTTGGCCACACATCTAGTTCGATGGAGTCATCTTCCACATAATCGACAAGGACGCAGGGTAAGCAAATCAGGCCCATTCGGATGGCGACTTGATGCCGATGATGGCCATCGAGGATGGTCCAAGTATTTCTATCGACAACGAGAGGCAAAACATACGCCCTCCACCTCTTTGTGACTTTCTCCAATTCATCGACCTTTTTGGTAATCGTCTCCTCATGAGGTTGGAGTTTCGCAACCGGTACCAATTCGACTTGCACAGGGCTCGCACGAGCCGTGACTCAATATATCTGCCCCCCTTGGCACTCGCAGGAGGGTTTGCCTATGACTGACTTGCTACGATTCCTTGAAATCGAGGATCTGCGCGTACTAGGTAGGCTGAGAGAGCATGGAGATGCTTGGATAGTAGGGGGTTGGGTGAGAAATGGCCTCTCTGAGGATGGAGGGGGGGACATTGACATCGCAACTACTCTGAGGCCCGAAGAGGTTCTGGAAATCTTTCCTCGTTCACTGGACATAGGTGTGAAGTTTGGGACCATTGGGGTGAGGCTGGATAGCCCATACGATGGTGAAAAGATCTGGGAGGTTACAACCCTCAGGAAAGATGGCGGCTATGGAGATGGAAGGAGGCCTGACAATGTCACTTTCGGAGGGGACATAACTGGTGACCTCTCAAGGAGGGATTTCACGATAAATTCTATGGCTCTGGACTCGGATGGTGGTTTGATTGACCCCTTTGATGGTGTTAAGGACCTAGAAATGGGAATAATCAGGGCAGTTGGGAATGCTAAGGACAGGATTGCCGAAGATGGGCTCAGGATTCTCAGGGCTTACAGATTTCTATTATCACATTCCAATGAAAGAAGATTGGATCCGGATTTGCTCTCAGCTATCTCCAACAATCTGGATATGCTAGATGGCGTTTCGAGGGAAAGGGTTTGGGGCGAGTTGAAGCTGATCCTTTCATCGAAAGGTTGCTTGGAAATAATAAGGGGGATGGTGGATTCGGGAGTCCTTGGCGCAATTCTGCCAAATTTGGAGGTCAACTTGAATGTTCAGATGTGTGGGAACTACATCGTCAACCTAGCTCTAATTTGTAGTAATGATGATAGAAACGGGGAGGAGTTAGCATTATTTCTCAAGAATGTTCTCAAGACTTCCAATGATGAGGTAGGGTTAATTTGTTTCTTACACGATTTAATGGGTGCCACACTAGATTCTCACGATGCGAGCATCAGGAGGTTCAAGGTCGTCATCCCTGAATCGAGACAGAGAAAATTCCTTGAATATCGTAAGGGTAGGGGAGATGATGTGTCAAATTTCTCGGTTGCACTCGATTCGATGGCCGATTTGAGATCAGGCAATGCACCACTTGTGAACGGAATAATGCTAGCTGAATCTACAGGAATAGAGCCTGGAAAGAAGCTAGGTAGGCTGAAGGCATGGTTACACAGAATACAGGTAGAAGAAGATCTTGAGAGCTCCGATGAAGTCATAGAACTCCTAAATTCTCTGCCTTGGAGGGATGGAGGGGAAGAAAAGTGGCCCTCTATTTCATGGCCTTGATCAGAGTTCGTTAATGTGCTCAATATATTCTTGCTCATTTAGGAACATGTCTTCATCCCATTCAAACGGCTTGACGATCATGCACCAGCCATCCCCATAAGCATCCTCATTGACAAGGTCTGAATTATCCTCCACATCACCGTTAAGATCCGAGATCTTGCATGGGAATGGGGCGTTAATGAGGACCCTGTCTTCGGTTGTTCGGACAGTGATCATCAAATCATCGACACCTAACTCGTCCCCTCCGGAGTTCCGTATTTGGAGGAATTCGCCGTCTTCTGATGGTTCTTCTGCGCCATCGGGGTGGATTTCGCTGTCATCCTCTGGCTTTGTCAATACAATTTCAATGACATCTCCGTATTCAGCCCTAATGAATTCGCTCAAACCTATCTTCACCAGTGCTTCGTCGTCCTTCTCTTCCATTGTCTGCAGCCACAAATGATCCAAGGAATATTTCCTATCATGAGGTATGCTGAATTCAAAATAATCATCGCCATTCATACAGATTACCGCATCGGCGCGCGTGGTTGTCAATTTCAACTATTCGACTGGGCATACTCGTCTATTTTCAACGAGGAATTAACTACAATCGCCTTCTCCGGGCAGTACGAGGGACATGGAGTTTTCAGAAAGTGAAGATCAAAGAATGATTCGGGCAATGGTCCGGGATTTTGCAGAGAAGGAACTAGAACCCACCTGTTTGGACAGGGATAAGGAGCAAAAGGCCCCGATGGAAGAATGGAAATCATTCTGTGATTTGGGGCTACAGGGAATCACGATTGATGAGGAATATGGCGGGAACCCGGTTGATGACGTGACCGAAGCGATCATTATAGAAGAGCTTGCAAGAGTTGACCCGTCTTTTTCTGTGATGTTTTGTGTCCATGTGGGACTTTGCTCGAAGACCATCGCACTCCATGGAAATTCGATGCAGAAAGAGAAATATCTCCCGAGGTTGGCGGGCAAAGAGATTGGGGCTTATTCGCTTTCCGAGGCTGGTGCAGGAACCGATGCTGCGGCTATGGCATGCAAGGCACAGTTGAGTGATGATGGAACACATTACATCATAAATGGGGAGAAGATGTGGGTCACAAACGGGAATAGTGCGGATATTTACGTCCTTTTTGCAAAGGATGTGGGTCATCCAGAATTTGGAGTAAAGAAGCATGGAGGAACTACTGCTTTCATTGTCGAGAAGAGTTTCGATGGCTTCTCTGTGGGTAAAAAGGAGGATAAACTGGGAATTCGTTCCAGTGACACATGCTCCCTACTATTGGATAACTGCAAGGTTCCTGCGGAGAATGTGCTCAAGGGGTCAGGCCAAGGCTTCTCAATAGCAATGAACGCACTTGATAATTCCCGGATTGGTATTGCCGCACAGGCTCTTGGGATTTCACAGGGGGCATATGAGGCCAGTTTGAATTATGCCCATCAGAGGGAGGCCTTTGGTAAGCCAATAGCATACCATCAGAGTATTGGGAACTATCTCGCGGACATGGCAACTAGGATTGAGGCTTCCAGACTAATGGTATACAAAGCTGCTTGGGCGAAGCAGCGACACTACGAGAATGGGGGCGATAGGCACACTACCGAGGCTAGCATGGCAAAGTTGTTTGCTGGGGACACGGCAATGTGGGTTTCTGAGAAGGCAGTCCAGATCCTTGGCGGTTATGGCTATACTACAGATTTTCCTGTGGAGAGATTCTTCAGGGACGCGAAAATAACCCAGATCTATGAAGGAACCCAAGAGGTCCAGAGAATTGTGATAAACCGCTCAATTTCTCCATCATGAGGTGTGATATTGAATAGTTTCCCGATAGATAAGGTGAGGGGGGAATTTCCCGGTCTGGAGAGGGAGGTTAATGGGAAAAGGGCTATTTTCTTTGATGGCCCTGGAGGTAGCCAGGTTCCAATAAAGGTTGCTGAATCTATCAGTAACTACCTACTTCACCATAATGCCAATCTGGGGATGGATTTTGCTACTTCAAGAGAGTCCGATCAAATAGTCAATGAGTCTTTGCAGGCTGCAGCGGACTTTCTAGGAAGTGATAACCCGATGGAAATAGCATTTGGACAGAATATGACTAGCCTGAATATTCAACTGGCCAGTGCACTGAGCCGGACATGGACAAGTGGTGATGAGGTTGTTGTCACTAGGCTTGATCACGATGGAAATGTAATGCCGTGGGCTCTAGCTGCTGATTGGTCAGGTGCAAAGTTGAGGAAGATAGACGTCAATCCAGAGGATTGCACCCTAAGTATGGATTCTATCGATGAGGCGATTAACGAGAAGACGGTTCTAATTGCGGTTGGAGCTGCATCGAACCTATCCGGGACAATCAATGACGTTAGGATGATTGTCGAAAGGGCTCATGAAGTTGGTGCAGAGGTGGTTGTGGATGCCGTGCACTACGCTCCACATTTCCAAATTGACGTCAGAATGATGGGTTGTGATTTCCTGCTTTGCTCCCCCTACAAGTTCTTTGGGCCGCATCAGGGAATTCTTTGGGGTAAAGCGAATAGGATGAAAGAGCTGCCAGTTGCCAAACTTAGGGTTTCGACGGAACGGATTCCATACAGGTGGATGACTGGAACCCAAAGCCATGAGGGGATTTCCGGAACTATGACTGCAATCGACCATATAGCTTGGATAGGTAGGGAAGTGACTGGAGACTCCAATTTGGACAGGAGAGGTGCCCTCAGTGCCGCTTATTCGGCGATTGAGGTTTATGAGCGGGAAATGTGCACTGGAATGATTGATGGGCTTCTTGGAATAGATGGATTGAAAATCTGGGGAATTACTGATCCGGGGAAATTTGACCAAAGGGCGCCCACAGTTTCATTCACCCATCCAAGTAAAACCGCTAGTGAAATTGGGAAGGCTCTCGCTGAAATAGGTATTTTTGTATGGGCGGGAAACTTCTATGCCTTGGAATTGACTGAAGCCCTTGGTCTAGAACCAGAAGGAGTTCTTAGGGCCGGGGTTCTACATTACAATACCATGGAGGAGGTTGAAAGATTCGTAGAAAGTGTAGGTGAAATCCTAGGCTAAAATCTGATCAGTCGTCTACCCACTCGTATCGCCTCTGCCCTTCAAGGACTCCTTTGCCACCAATTCCAATAAGCGCGAATTCGCCCTTTGGTTTGACGACGGATCTCTTGCGCTTCCCCTTATGCAGGGCCTCGTATATCGTCTTGTTAATTGCGTGTCTAGTGGATAGGCGTTCGAAAAGGTGGAATCGTGATGCTATTTCTCGCCACTGAGGCTGAACAATACCTTCGAAGACCTTTGCTTTCGCACCTGAGCCATAGCCGCAAAGTCCTACTAAATTGCCGTCCATTTCTGTGTTATCGAGGTAATCAGATTCCATTGTAGACATTAAAGCGAGGAAAATTGACCCAGTGTACTGGTTTCCGATCAAACTCGAAGCGCGCTGTGCCTTCTCAATCCTTGCTTCGACGAAATCTCTGAATTCGCCCGTCTTGGAAATTTGCCTCCTATAGGCATCATTTGCCTTCTCGAAAGACTCCAGACCCGAAGGTGTATCTGGAAATTGGCCGGGGAATGGCTCCGGGCCGATTTCTTGAGTAATCTTTTCCCATACTGGGAGATCCCTTCTATCATGGCGGAAAACGTCAGGAAACATTCGTTTGCCCTGGAATGCATAAGGAAGGTGGACAATTATCCTACTCCATTGATTCGTCAGAATCGCATCTTTATCGGGTTCGTACCTTCCCGCAGATATTGACTTGCTGCGAAAATCGATGAATGCCTGCTTTACCGATTCTGAATAGCATCTGTTGGAAAACTGGCCGTCGAAGACTGGGGTGTCCTTGTGAATCATGAGTTTCTCATTCTCAAAGAGAACAGGATTCTTCTTTCTTGAACGCGGTAAAAGTTTCAGAATTCGATCAACTAAATTCGACTTGATCTTCTCCCCCGATTCTTCCGCTAGTTCAATCACGTTCTCGATAACCGTTCTAGTGTCCACTTCCCTTCGTGGTTTGAAGAAATCATGTACCGGCATTGTTGAGACCCCCCAAATGTCTGGAATTGAGAGCAAACGGGGCCTATGGCGGATTATAATTGCACCTCCTCCAGCCCCTTGTGTGTACTCTCCGGAAGAACCAAGATCGTACTTGGCATTGTCCGCAAAAACCACAATACCAATTCGGTCGGCTTCCAAGCCCCCACGAGCAACCCAATCAAGCGTGTTATGCATCGCATCTACTGCCCCGATACATGCAAATGTCATGTCCACTACATCGCAATTTCTGAAGCAATCTTGTCCGAACCTATCGGAATAGCGTTGAACGAGCATGTCCATGATGTATGTTGCAGTGGGTTTGGCACCGTCAAGAGCGGATTCTGTTCCAAGATAAATGCGGCCAACAGAAGAGGGTTCCAGAGCATTGCGATCGATCAACCTTGCAACGGCATTGGCGCCCATTGTGGCTGTATCCTCATGGACATCGGGAATGGCCATCGCAGAAAGCCCGAGTCCCTTGTTGAGTTTCCCGAAGTCGGCCCCTCTGAACTTAGCAAAGTCCTGCATATCAAAATATAGTCTTGGAAAATGGAGTGCGATGTCATCAATGCCGACCTCGCTCAATTTATCGCCCTCGGTATTGCGGGAATGAACTACATTATGAGCTCTATCCAAGATTGCAATGGATGACGTTGATAAAATGGAAGAGGGGAATTAGCCGATGATTTCAGTCATGGATGAAAGTAGGTCGGCTTTGTCTGAGAAATAATCTGAAATTGGCTCTAGAACCTTGGAGAGTCCGGATGCAATGGCCATTTTGGCATCGAATGGGTGAATTTTCCCGCCATTAACCCCCTCCACGAAATCTTCTATATTGTCCCACTTGGATTTCTCGCCATACTCTGGTTTGGGATTAACTACGATTTCACCTAGACTGGGTAGAACCACATGCCTAGCGATCTCGAAAACGGGAGATTCGGGGTTTCCAATTTCCAGAAAGGCCTTTTTCATCTTCTTGGTGATCTCCGCTGGGCCATCATGGAGAAGTATTGCATTGTTGGGGTCTGACTTCGACATCTTGTGATCGAAAGAGTCCATTCGTCCAGATGCGCCCCTGAGTCCGGAGAGCATTGGGGTATGGATACAAGTTGCCTTCGTCCAACCATACTTGTCTGCAACCTCCCTCATGTACATGTGGGCCTTTCTCTGGTCCATCCCCCCGAACGCAATGTCGATTTCAAGTTCAAAGATATCTGCTGCTTGCAGAGCGGGGTAGAAGAAGGCGGATAGGTCATGATCGGAAGAGTCCGCGTCCCTGCCCATTATGCTAAATGTTCTCCGAACACGGGATAGGCTCATGTTTTTTGAACAGCGTAGTACCCTCTCCCAATACTTCCCTGATTCCATAAGTTCCGATGCCCGGATAAATCTGTATTGTCCGTTTCCGGTTCCTTCGGGGTATCCAGCTAGCATAGAGCGGAAGACTTCGCACATATATTCGCCAGCCAAGGAGATCTTTTCCATATCCCTGCCAAACTTGTCATTTACCCAAGCATGCCAATCGGCTAGAAGAATCACAAGATTGGCCTTCTCATCAAGTAAATTTCTCATTGTCTCGGCTAGAATAGTCCAGCCCAGATGGGCTGACCCACTAGGTTCCAGACCAATATATGCAACTATCTGACTATTCCCTGAATGACTATTTCCACCAGAAATTATTGATTTCACGTGTTCTATTCCAACTACTTCCTCACAGCCTGCAAACATCCTTTCCAGGATTGAATTGGCTTTGTCGTCAGTGGAAAGATAGTGGTCTTCGTCTTTCATTTCCGCACCACTAGTTGAACAATTTGTTTAATTTCTCGGCTCGGCCAGCAGCCTTGGTATTGTTATTCTCGCTTAGCAAGGCTTCGATTTCAGAAATTAGCGAGTCAGCCTGGGAAATCTGGTCGCCGGAAAGGTTTTCTGACAACTCCATGAAGTGCCTAGCTGATGAGATTGCTGACTTAGCCTTGGAGGCCTTCTTTGCCCACTCCTTGGCCTTATCACCCCTCTGCTTGGAGGTATAACCAGTTGATCTATCAAGGAATTCGGTCCATCTCTTTCTCGTGTCCATTGCGAGCTTCATTGCTTCTGGGTCGTCGAAGTCTGGAGGGATATTGGTTACGTCGATAATCAACGCCCCATCCTTGTATGATCCCTCTATTGAGGTCATAATTCCGTGGGATGCTACGAATGAGGATTCAGTTGACCCTTTTATGTCGTTGAAAAACTCGCTTGCAAGTTTGGCCAGGCCCCCATTTTCTGCCACTTCATTGATCAAACCTCTTCGTACGTCGAAACGCTCCATGGTACTCCGTATTGACCGCCGCACTTGAATCTAGCAGACAATATGACAACTGGTTGGTAGAATTGCTAAACTAGGGAATGTCGTCCGAGCGGCATGGGTCGATCAATCAGAGTGACTATTTTGGCACTACTAGTTCTTTCATTGACTCAAAATGTAATAAGTGAGTCTGCGGTGAACCTATCGGATACAATTTTCCTGAATGAGTCCGATCTTGGACTCGAGGGGGCTACTATTTCACCGGATGGCAAGGTAGTTATCGGTTTTGGTGCGGAATCCAGCATTTTTGCCATAGATTCAGTAAATCCCCTCAACAACAGTAAGCTAGACTGGGATGAAGAAGGGGCATTCCTCGATGGAGATTTTCACCCCGGAGGTAGAACTGCCCTGATTGTGGGCAGCGGCGGCAAAGTCGTAAGACTTGACATGTCTAATTTTTCATTGGATCGGGCTGAAGGTGGCTTCTATTTCGGGCAAACTGATTTGCTTTCTGTTTCTTGGAACGGAGATGGCTCCTGGGCCTACATTGGCGGGGAGGAGGGTTTCATCTGGAGAGCCAGATGGCTAGAGGAGGGGGCAGAAATCCACCAGATGGAAGAAACTGGAGCTAGTGACGTGAATTCGATAGATTGCCTAAATCAATGGAATATCTGCATTGTCGTAACTAACCTTGATGGAATAGGGGTAATTACTTCTGACCATCAGATTCATTGGCTAGGAGGGGTTGGTTATCCGTGGATAGGTATAACCTGCCCGAGTATGAATGATGATGCCTGCGTTGCAGTTTCTAGCGATAAGAATGTGGCATTGATTGAACTCGATCCATACAACCCATCAAATTCGGGAATTGAAGTTGTCAATCTGCCAGAAGTTGGTGGCCGATTCAATGGTGTTGGATTCCAAGCAGAAGGGAGGTCAATCATTACTGTGAGTCCCTTCTCAATGATTGAGCATTCAATTGTTATTGGAAATTCGTACCCTTGGCTTGAAAACTCAGATGCGGTTAACTTCGATGCCGAGCTTGCAAATGGCAGGTTGGTGGCAACTTGGCCTACTAGTGAGAACTCCGGATGGGCGATTACAAGTTTCGGCGGGGTTGTTCAGTACATGCCTAAGGAGACCGTTGATGATCCAGAGGGGATTCTTGGCATTTGGTTGATCGTAGTCGTGATTGGTGGGGCCTTATTACTAGCAGTCAGCGCCCTGGCCAGCTCTTCCACGACTCTATCAGGATGGATTACAGGAAGAATAGGTAATGAAGAAGAGAAAAAGCGAGAGAATAGGAAGAGACGGAAGAAATCGAAATAGCGAACTAGCATTAATTTGATGAGTGAAAGTGCACGCGGATGGATTGAAACATATGCCATACGAAAGTTTGGACTTCTATGATATTGATTCTTTGCTTACAGAAGAAGAGCGCATGATTAGGGACATGGTTCGGGACTGGGTGGATGAGAAGATCACCCCCCATATAGAGGATGCTTGCAGAGAAGGAGTTTTTCCTGATGAATGGAGGAGGGAAATAGGAGAAATGGGGATTCTAGGGGCGCCACTCAAGGGATACGGGTGTCCTGGACTGTCTTATGTTGCCTATGGATTAATTTGCCAAGAGTTGGAAAGAGGCGACAGTGGCGTCAGATCCTTCGCAAGTGTACAGGGGTCATTGGCAATGTATCCAATTTGGGATTTTGGAACTGAGGAGCAGAAGGAGTCATACCTACCAAGAATGGCAACTGGAGAGCTTGTTGGCTGTTTTGGGCTTACCGAGCCGGATTATGGCTCCAATCCGGGTGATATGATTACAAGAGCTGAAGAAAAGGGAGAGCATTACATTCTCAATGGGGCAAAGATGTGGATTACCAATGGCTCGATAGCGGACTTGGCAGTTGTCTGGGCTAAACTAGACGGAGAAATCAGAGGGTTCATTGTTGAAAGGGGAGATCCGGGCTTCAGTGCCCCGGAAATGAAGGGAAAGCACTCACTCAAGGCCAGTGTTACAAGTGAACTGGTATTTCAAGACTGTATGATTCCGAAGGACCGTATTCTTCCCGAAGTCAGGGGGCTAAGAGGACCTTTTAGCTGCCTAAATAACGCGAGATATGGCATTTCTTGGGGAGCGATAGGAGCTGCTCAGTCATGCTTTAATTCCGCGAAAGAATATGCCTTGAGTAGAATTCAATTCGGGCATCCAATAGCATCTTTCCAATTGGTCCAGAATAAACTATCATGGATGTTGAGGGAAATCACAAAGGGTCAATTGCTTGCATACCATCTTGGAAAAAAGAAAGACGATGGGACTTGGATTCCTGAACAAATCTCACTTGCCAAAATGAATAACGTTGATGCGGCCTTAGAAATTGCTAGAATGGCACGAGATATTCATGGCGCTAACGGAATTCTGGATGAATACCCCGTGATGAGGCATATGGCAAACCTAGAGTCTGTCAAAACATATGAGGGAACTCACGACATTCACAACCTAATCCTTGGAAGATACATCACTGGGATTCAGTCCTTCACAAGAGAGCCTTGATGATTTGGGTGAATTAAGTCTGCGAATCTTGATAGCGGCAATTGATTTCGAGGGGTCATGACGGTTGCTGTGCTGATCAAACAGGTTCCTGATACCACAGCTAAGATTGTGGTATCAGAAGGTTTTGTTGACGAGAGTGCGATCAACAAGTGGTCCATAAGCCCGTATGATGAGTATGCATTAGAGTCAGCCTTGCAACTAAAGGAATCTGGGTGTGGAGATTTAGTCGCAATTACTTGCGGCCCGTCGCGTTCATCAAAGGCACTTACCGAGGCTGCCGCCGTGGGTGTGGACACCTTGATTCATGTGGAATACGACTCAGGGAGAATAGATAGTTTCCAGACACAGTCCTTACTTGCGGCTGCGGTGAAGCATGCCGGTGCAGAAATAGTTCTCTGTGGCAAGCAGGCGGCAGACACAAACGGGGGTTCCACCGGCCCAGGAGTTGCGAGATTACTTGGATCTAGTTTTGTTGGAATGGTTTCTGGGGTCTCAGTAGATGGGGATGAATTCTTGGCAGATAGGATGGGGCCGGATGGAGGAGAAAGAGTATCTGTTTCTGCCCCTTGCCTGTTTGCGTTTGACAAAGGAACTACTGAGCTAAGGAGGCCGAACGTGAGAGGAATAATGATGGCAAAGAAGAAGCAAATTGAAACCCTAACCCCTTCTGATCTGGGTGTGGAAATGGGTGACTCTCGGGTTGTTCTGAGATCTCATGCGTCACCACCAGAAAAGGCACCTGGTCAGAAATTCGATGGGGCGGAATCCGTTTCGGAAGTTGTGTCCAAATTACGAGAAGAGGCAAATGTCATCTGAGGTGGAACATGGAAGTTACGGTAATTGCAGAAACTAATGGTGAGGATCTGCACTCAGTAACACATCAGCTAGTCGGTGCTGCATCCTTGATTGGAGGGCCGGTGACAATCCTGTGCCCTGGTGGGCATGGTGCGATTGAGGCTTCGTCTATCTCTGGGGTGCACAAGGTCATCTCAATCCAAGGTCGATGTTTCAATTCTTATGACTGTAGAGCTTGGTCGGATGCTATAGGTCCGATGGCAAGGGGAGGCGTACTTGTGGCATCAGCATCCCCTATTGGGAGGGAGCTGTGTGCCGCCATCGCTGCAATGAGGTCAATACCGATCCTGCAGGATGTGACTGAGTTATCAGACGGTTTTGTAGTGAATAGGCCAATCTTTTCTGGTAAGGCTGTGGAGGAGAGCTTGTTTTCCCCTCCCTGTGCTTTGACGCTGCGAGCTAATGCCTTTGAAGCCCCGCATGGTGAGGGAGGGGCGGAGATTAGTACGGTAAATGTGGATTCCGATGTATCGGTTTCGGTAAGGGAGGCTTTGGCCGAGGCGGACGGAAGGATTGACGTTTCAGAGGCCAATATTGTAATTTCTGGTGGTAGGGGGATGGGGGATCCTTCAAATTTCTCTCATTTGCACGAAATTGCTGATTTGATTGGTGCGGCCGTCGGTGCCAGTAGGGCTGCGGTTGATACATGGGAAGAGATCCCCCATAGTATGCAGGTTGGTCAGACTGGAAAGACTGTGACACCGAGCCTATACATCGCAGTGGGCATTAGTGGGGCTATTCAACACTTGGCGGGAATGCGGACTAGCAAGTATATCGTTGCCATAAACAAAGATCAGGATGCGCCGATTTTCGGAGTTTCTGATTATGGCATTGTCGCAACTTGGGAGGAGGCTTTGCCCGTATTGAAAGAAGAACTCAACAAGATGGTGAACTAGGCCTCCCCCTTTGCTGGGTCACTCCTCTCAATCTCTAATCTCGTGAGATACTCCTCAGTTATCCCCCCTGTAACATACACCCCATTGAAGCAGGAGCAGTCGAAGTTGGTGATTTTTGCATTCCCGGACGGTGTGCAAGAATCCACTAAGTCGGACAATTCTTGGAAGATTAGCCAGTCAGCGCCAATCACATCGCATATCTCATCATTAGTTTTCCCAAAGGCCACGTACTCTTCCCTGGCTGGCATGTCAATCCCATACACATTTGGGTGAATAATAGGAGGGGAAGAAGATGCGAAAAACACACTCAGTGCCCCTGCATCCCTAGCCATCTGGACTATTCTTCGAGAAGTGTTGCCCCTGACAATACTGTCATCCACAATTAAGATATTTTTGCCCTCAAACTCGAAATCAATGGTATTGAGCTTCTTACGAACTGAGTCCTTACGCACATTCTGCTCGGGCATGATGAATGTCCTGCCAATGTAACGATTCTTGACGAAACCTTCTCGATATGGGGCCCCTAGTTCATCAGCTAGGCCCAACGCAGCGATTCTCCCGCTATCGGGCACGGGGATCACTGCGTCGATTTCATGGTTGGGGAATTTCTCATCTATCTTTTTTGCCAATGCCTTGCCCATCTTGATTCGGGCGGAGTGGACTGAGATCCCATCAATCAAAGAGTCGGGGCGGGCAAAATACACGTACTCAAATATACAAGGAGTGTGCACTGGTTCGGAATGACAGATCTTTGAGTGGAAGGACCCGTCCATCCTGATTATCAGGGCCTCACCTGGCTTAACATCGCGTTCATTGTCGAAGCCCAGTGAATTGCATGCAACGCTTTCCGAGCAAACTATTCTTTCAACGAATCCATCTCCTTCCTTCCTACCCAAGAAAAGTGGGCGTATACCATGGGGGTCACGGAATGCGACTATCCCCCAACCAGTGATTAATGAAACGACGCTGTAGCTCCCTTCTACTCTGAGATTGGTCCTCTCTATGGCTCTGAATATATCTTCCTCGCTAAGAGCTTCCAAACCCCCTGGCCTACCATTCACTGACCTCTGAATTTCAGCGGCGAACAAATTCAGCAAAGCCTCTGAGTCAGAACTGGTATTGATTCGTCTATGATCGTATTCAAGAAGTCCGGTAATAATTTCGGAAGTGTTGTTCAGGTTCCCATTATGGGCCAGGCTAACCCCAAATGGGGTGTTTGTGTAGAAGGGTTGGGCTTCGGCGGATGAACTGGAGCCAGCAGTTGGATAGCGGACATGCCCTATTCCCATCGAACCTTCCAGTTTTGTCATATGCTTCATCCTGAAGACATCACGAACTAAGCCATTTGCACGACGATGGAATATATTGTCTTCATCACTTGTCACTATCCCAGCAGCATCTTGACCCCTGTGTTGTAAAACGGTCAATCCATCGTAGAGGGAGCTGACAACACTTTTTTCTGGAGAGGCGACAACTCCGATGATTCCGCACATCGGCCTTCGTCCGCTTCTGTCGAACTAGGAACTTAGGCATTTCTGTGCAGTTACTTCTTCTGCCACATGGATCTATTTCTCTTATTCCAGCGGAAGTTCCTGATTTTTGAGGTCTTGCCATAACCGCAACTAGCGCATTGTGCCTTCTGCTTGTGGTAAGAATGCCTGCCACACCTCCTGCACCTAATGTGCGTGGACTTCTGCCTCTTGCCCATGCTTGGCGTACCTTTTGACATCACAATTCCCCCTAGGAACGACGCGGCGACCGAAAAGATTGTTATGAGGGTTGTCCAATAAAGGGTTCCGCATCAATGGCGGAATTATTGATTTAATGGCATCATTTGTGAAGCATTACGATTTCCTAAACTATTCCTCAATAGTGCCAGGAAAACAAGCAAGAGTAAGATTGGCAGTATTCTTATGATGTCCACAAAGGAATTGCTTATGACGGCGATGACAGCATCGATTAGCGACTTCCCTGTCGATTCAACGGCTATGGAGACTGCAATGATTAACGCAATGAAACAGGAAATAGCGGGCCAAAATGGCCTATGGCTCGGGTTGATTGTGATTACAAGGTGAATTAAAAAGAAGGTCGCGGAAATCATCATACCCCCCGAAATTTGGGATAAAGCCGCCTCAATGCCCATCTCAGTTCCCCTCCAATCTGTCAGACAAGATTGCAGAGATCAATTCCCGCTCTTCTATTGACAGAGGTTTGGATTCTTCTTCCATTGCAGCGAATCTTTCGGCGAATACTGAGCCAGAGACAAAGGCAGAGGTGCCTATAATGAGTCCAAAAACGGTGAATGAAGAGTGTGAGATCTCAATAATACTACTTTCCATCAGTTCTGTAAATGCCAAGAAAACTGAGGCTAGAACCTGGAGCCATCCAATGAGTAAGATGAGGTAGTTTGGCTCACGGTAATTGGAAGATCCCGTCAATACGAATGAAGTTCCGGTGATTGCCAAGAGAGCCCAGAGGTAGTTTGAGACGACGGTCTCGAAAAATTGCCTCTCTTCCACCCCCAGTTGGGACGGTCTAGAAATTGAAGCGAAGATTACAATCCCCAAGAGGGCTAGTGGGAAGCCAAAAATTCGACGATTGAAGGAGGGGCCCATTCGATGCATGCAGAACCCGACTGATAGCAGAATCAGTGAAGCCCAGATTCGCAGAGACTGGGGGCCCATGGGACTTGGAAGGGGAGGGGATTCATGTTGTTTTTCGTCAAAAGTCCAATTATTCAATTGTAGTTATTGCTCGACTAATTCAAATACAGGCCACTGGTGGGTCGCGGCGCAAGAGCACAGAGGTGACGTTTTTTGGTGAAGATGCCTAGGAAAGTTATGCGTTACAGTCCATCTGCTGGGAAGCACACATTGCACACCGTTGAGCGTGTAAAGAAGAGGAGGGCGAGTGAGTTAAAGTGGGGACAAAGAAGATTCAGAAGAGTAACTGCCGGTTATCGTGGATTCCCCCGTCCGAAACCATCCGGAGATAAACCCACCAAGAGGATCAATTTGATTTTCAGATGTGATGAGACTGGGAAGGCCCATTCCCCAAAAGGAAAAAGAGCGAAGAAATTCGAACTTGTGGATAAGTGAGGTGGATTTTTGACTGGTAAATTCCTTAAAGTGGGTTGCAGGGATTGTGGTAATGAGTCCACGATTTTTGATAGGGCATCAACTCTAGTATCATGTTCAGTCTGCGGATCCACGCTAGCGGAGCCATCGGGTGGAAAGGCAAAATTGACAGGTTGCGACGTTATAGAGGTCCTTGCTTAGAGGGTTCATCTTGGTAGATCAAGTGATTGAATGGCCTGAAGAGGGTGAATTGCTGGTTTGCACGGTCTCCAGTGTGAGGGAAAATGGCGCTTATCTGGAACTCGATGCCTATGATGGCAAAGATGGTTTCGTGTTCATAGGTGAAGTTGCAAATGGATGGGTAAGGAATATTCGAAGTCACATTAGGGAGAACCAGAGGGTTGTTGCCAAGGTCATAGGTGTGAATCTGGAAAGGGAGAGCATCACGCTTTCGATCAAGTCCGTTTCTGAAGAGAGGAGGAGGGATACCCTCCAAGAGTGGAAAAATGAGCAACGCGCGACTCAAATTATGCGGGTTGCAGCGGAAAGAGCCTCTTGGGAAAATGAGAATATTGAGACCGTTTCTGATGAAATAAGGGAGGTTTTCGGTTCACTTTACGCCGCTCTAGAAGAATGCGCGATTAGTGAAACTGCACTCGCCGACGCCGGTTTCAGCGGGAAATGGATTGATGTGGTTACTGAACTTGCTATTGAGAACATAGTACCGCCATTTGTGGAAATAAGGGGAATTTTTGATATCAGGATCTGGGGACCTGAGGGCGTTGGGGCGATCATCGATGCCCTTTCAGCGGCAGAAAAGTGCTCAGAGGGGTTAGAAGACATTGATTTGACATGCCATTATGATGGGGCACCAGAATATAGGGTGGACATTAGGGCCCCAGACTATCCTTCAGCCGAGTCAGTTTGGGAGAGGGCCCAACAGGCCGCTGAAAAGATTATTGCATCAGTAGAGGGGTCAATTGCCATAGAAAGGCTCTGAATGGTTCATTTCACTGAACACCTTCATGAACCTGTTTTATCGGCCATTAGATGTCAACTATGGCTAGAACAAAGCTTCAGAGGTGCATGGATTGCGGTTCATTTGGCCTGTCGGAGGAATGCACCCAATGCAAAGGTAAGATGGAGGCTGTCGCTCCGTTGAAGTTCTCTCCAGAAGATCCACAGGGTGCAAGGAGGAGGAAGAGGGTTGATGCAGGCAGTGATGAATGGGTGGAGGGATTGCCTTCTACTGATGGTGATGATGAGGATGAATAGATCCCGTTTACATCTGATAGAGGGGAAGGAGGTGCCATGTGGATGCACGATAATGGAAGCGGTTCCGGGTGTCGGGAATGTAGGCAAGTTGATTGTTGATGGGCTACTAAAAGAACATCCATCAGAAAAATTGGGCTGGATTGTTCACCCGGACTTCCCCCCCCAATCTACATTGGATCAAGATGGGCTTATCAGACCCCCTAGAATGGATATCTGGTCACTAACTCTTCCCAATGGGGAAACATTGCTGATAATTACTGGATTGATGCAACCCCTCACTGCTTCGGGGCAATTTGAGATTTCTGAGAAGATTCTGGAAATCGCAGCTGAATCAGAGTCGGGGCGTCTTTTGGTTCTGGCTGGAAGGGCCTCAAACTTAGAAGAAAGAGATATCCACATAGTTTGCTCGGATGCAGAGGTGAGAAATAATCTGGAGGCTGATGGCATTGCAGTCAGCGGGAAAAAACCCGAAGGTGGAATGATTGGGATTGCCGGATTGGTTATTTCGCTGGCCCCTGAATTCGAAGTGCCTGCAATTGGCATCATTGCTGACACAATTGGCACTAGTTCTGACGTTATGGCTGCGGACAGGATGGCGAATTGGATTGGAGAATCCTTTGGCTACAATCTGGGATTGGGGCTTGATTCCACCAAGGAGACAGCGAAAAGGCTCATGGAGTCGATTGATCCCTCTGGATCAATCGACGAACTACTGAAGGGTGGCGAAGGAGAAGTTTCGGCGGATTTCTATGTATGAAACTTTGGAGAGAACTGCTGAGCTCCTAGGGACCACTGTTCCCGAGATTAGGAATAGGGCGACGATTATCGGAGGCATTGAGATAGGTCGGCATCCCGGAGTGGTTCAGGTTACTTTCCTCGCACCTTCTGAGAAGATAGAGGAATTGGGGTTGTTGGGATTCGCACAGGATCAATATTAGGTGAACAAGACGTCTTCGGCGAATTTGGGCATCTTTGTACCGGACATACTGAATGCGTCTGGGACTGAAGGAAATGGTTCTGTCCTGCCATCGACGGAAAGCATTGCGCGAGTACTAACGATTCGCCAGGCTGACTTTTTGCCGATTCCTGGAATCGCTGAAAGTTGTTGGTGAGTTGCTTTATTGACATCCATAGATAATTCCACACCTGTTAGGCTCCGGCTCCCATGGCTGGTAATCAGCACATTGGAACGAGTCTCCAGTGGTATTCTATATGGAATTCCGATCAGAATTGGATAGGCCCCTATTTGTCTGCCAAAAGTAACTCCGGAGGTTCCACGGATTTCTGGATCTTGAAATTCGGGATCGATTACATGCTCTGGTCTTCGTATTCTGTCGTCATGGGACTCCCAATGGACATTCCTTAGGATACTCCCCTCAGGAAACATCTCCTCTAGGATTGGTTTGTCTATCTCTATCCTCACATCACGCTTGAAATTCTTGAATTGCGAATCTGGAACTTTCTGGAATCCCTGACCCTCCACTTGCCGGATGTTTATCCTCCGGAGCCACAGACCTTCTTTCCTCAGGCTTCTCAGAAGTTTCATGTTCATATTATAGGTTGATTCAGTTTCCCCATTTAATCCAGCAATGAAATTTATCCCCGGTAAAAGTTTGGGCAATCCCCTTGCTCCCTTTTCTCTGCCAAAATTATTTATCAGTCGTACAGCAACTCGTAATTGCTCTGGATCACAATTTAGCCAGTTTTGTTCATGAACAGATGGATCTGCTGATTCAAGGCCAAAGGAGAGGACAGCCCCATCCGATAGTGTTTCCACTAGTGTCATGGTAATCTCCGTTGATGGTTCGATGTTCTCTGAGACAATTGAGGGATTTGCATTGTCGACATGGAGAACATCCAACCTCTCATCCCCCCTAAGACCATGAAGAATCCTAGAAATCGGCTCTGGTCGAGGAATTGGATACTCAAGATCAGCCACCCCCTCGGCCTTGTACGTGAAAATGTCTGTCGCCCCGCCTATCCGGACATTTTTGACACCGGCATCCAATGCTATCTTCACCTCCGAGATTACATCATCCTCGTTCCTCCAAATTGGGAGTCCTTTCTTTGGTTCTATGCAGAATCGGCATCCTCGCTTGAATCTGACACATCCTTGGTAAATTTCAACTTCAAATGTCAGTGGTCCGTGTGAACCATCTGGTGATCTGAGGTCTGGATGGAATGTCACCGCCTTCGAAGAAGCTCCGGAAATCGCCCAATCATTCCACTGATCTGAATTTCTCCTGACATTCTTCCACTTTCCTGTAGAGAGAAAGTGGTTTAGGGTTGCATCGGTGTCCTGAACGGTACAGAACAGATCCTGCCTCATGGGGGTCCATCCTGAATATCTCCAGTTCCTGATCGCCCATCCACCACATAGGACAGGAACCCCTGTAGGTACGAGTGCTAGGATGTGATCCAACTCCCTCTGACTGATTGGAGTTCCCCTGACATACTTGCCGGGGACTATTGCACCAGCGAGGATGACGACTCCATCAAGTTCTGAGAACGGTGATAACTGGCCTCCCCCAGATACACTAGAATTGAGAGTCTTTTTATGTCGGATTCGCCATTGATCTATGGTCATGTAGCTATAATCAACGTTTCTAGATTCTAGAACGCCACAGATGTATCGAACGTGGAAACCGACGTAATTGGGCACTCCGAACGCTGCAGGCTCATCCTCATAACCATCAATCACCAACCAACCTTCCATGGTTCTCGGGTCCTCGATAAGGGGTCAGGACTTGACGGCTTCGACCTATCGGCGCTGTTTGCGTTTTCTACTGCGGTTTCTTCCGGAGGAGTTGGATTCCTCGACCGAGATGCGTCGCCCCTTCATCTCAGAATTATTTAGCGACTTGATAGCTTTCTTCGCATCGTCCCTATCTGCGAATGTTACGAAGGCAAAGCCTCGGGGCCTGCCAGTATCGGAATCTATCGCCATGTGAACTTCCTTGAGCTTGCCGTGTGTGGCAAAAAGAGATGTTAGCTCTTCCTCTGTAGCATCATAAGAAACTCCCCCTACAAACAGCTTGACGCCATGGCTCTTCTCAGCATCGGCTCTAGCTGACTTCATCACTTCCCTCTCCCTTGCGAGGTCTTTCTTGTCCACAGCTCCTGACTCCACCTTCGACATGCAGTCTCTGCAGCGAATTGGCTTACCTGGAGTGGGTTTGAAGGGTACCTCTGTCGATTTAGCACATAGAGTGCATGTGGTGGGAAACATTTCCCTTCGGGGTCCACCGCCCCTCCCTCCGCCTCTTGAGGGGGTCCTTTTTGCTGAAGCGGGAATCTCATGCGACCATCCACGGCGATGGTCGGCTACAGGAGATAGGTATGGTCTAGCACCATCATGACCCAAGAAAGGTTCGGCCTCCTTGGACCATCTTTGACCGGACCGATTTAGATTCTGTAAGTCGGATCCATCGGGTATGGTAAAACCATGTCCAAATCCATTGGACAAGGCTCGGAAAGCCCGATAGTCGCATCTAGGACATGCCACATTGAAATCAGGCTTCTGGTCACTGATAGTCAATACTTCTCCACATGGGGGGCATAATGCATGGAGAACTCCAAGAGTTGGGTCCCCCTTTGTTGTCGCCTTCAGCATAGGACTTACTTTGATTATCTTAGCACGAATGATGTCACGCTTCCTAAGGGAGTCTCCGGCTGAGGGTATGAAGCGATCTACAAGCTCAGAAACGAAGATGTCCGCAAACATCCTCTCTGCCGGAAGAGAACGGTGGCCGTCTTCATTGCTTTCAATGTGAAGAACCTTTACCTCAGCGGTTTTCTCGTTTAGCCGATTGACCTCGCCGATGAAGATATCCCCCATTTTGGGGATATTCAAAGATGGCATTGGTGATTCCACTGAGATCACACCTGAATTGTTAACAACAGTTCCTGTGATGGTTGCTATGTGCCCGTCTTCAGAGGAATGGATGCCCCCTCCGATGTCCGAATCATCCTTGATCTCTAGAGGCGTTCCGGGAGTAACGTAGTCGCCGACTGAGGCGTTCATCGACCCATCGACCGTAAGGCCACCTATGAACGGTCCGGCCAAGAATGAGGTAGCTTTCAAGGAGGCGTTAGACGCCAGAATGAGGCTCTTGTTCGACCCCTGGCCCTACTGTGGTGGTCATATGCTGCAGGAAGTGCGAAGTCCGCCTCCCCGTATCGTTCTACGGTCCATCCTGCCTCCTTGAAGAAAGGTTGTATGTGTGTTGCCTTGGCGCTGTGCATTAGATGACTTGTAACACAGGCTGCAAGAATCGCCTCAAGGAATGGCCTATCTGCCTTTGGAGTTTGATAACCCCATGGTGGGTTGCTGATAACAAGATCAACTTGGCCTAGGTCGACCGGATCGGAGCCAATAGTGGCTCGAATCACTTCTACAGAATTGAGAACCCCCCATGACTCGGCGTTTGACTTTGCTATTTCGCAGGCCGCATGGTCAGCCTCCACGAGAAGGGCCTTTCTAGCCCCCATTGCAAGGGCACCGAGCCCAAGGATTCCGTTTCCTGTCCCCAAGTCAGCGATGGAATAATCAGCATGGAGGTCCCCGAAACCGGAAATATCGGCCAGCCAACGTGCTGCGAGATTGCCATCTATGGAGTATTGCTCAAGATCTACAGATTTGGAAGGATGAGGCTTGAGCTTTGAGAGTTGTATTGCCAACCTGCGAACCCTCATGATTCTCGGAGGGGATACCCCCTAACGAAATCTATGGTATTTTCTCGGATGGTCATTAGGCTTTGTCAGAGTTAAAATACTCTCGATTGTGAATGTGACCCATGGTAGAGGCCGAGGTGGTTGTAATTGGTGCCCTCGGACTAGCCTTGATTTTCAGCCTATGGCAATTGATGGGTAAAACTGACTCAAATGGTGGTGCCGGGCTCCGGAGAGAAATCAGAGAGATGGGTGCAGAACAAATGAATACCTTGCAGGCTCTTGGTAAATCTCAGCAAGAGCACTTATCGCTAGTGGCAGAAAATATCGAGAAACTCAAGGAAGGAAACGAGAAAAAGCTTGACCAGATGCGTGAAACAGTTGATGAGAAATTACAGACGACTCTGGAGAAACGTATTGGGGAGTCGTTCAAACTCGTTGGCGAACATCTTGAGGCTGTCCAACGTGGTTTGGGCGAGATGCAGGCCTTGGCGACTGATACAGCTGACTTGAAGAAGGTCCTGACGAATGTGTCTTCACGAGGAGTGATGGGGGAAATACAGGCCGAGCAAATTTTGCAGAATATACTCGCACCGAATCAATATGAAAAGAATGTGAGGACGCATCCTGACTGCAAAGGACAGGTTGAGTTTGCTATCAAGCTGCCCGGTTTAGAAGGAAATATGGAGGATCCAGTTTGGCTACCTATAGATTGTAAATTCCCAAAGGAAGACTACGAGAGACTATTGGATGCGTACGAAAATGGGGACAAGTTGGCTGTAGAAAAGGCGTACAAGACATTCGCATCCAATGTTACTGCTAAAGCGAAGACAATCAGGAAAGAGTACATCTCTTCACCACACACCACTGACTTCGCGGTCATGTTTCTCCCAACAGAGGGACTCTATGCTGAGGTGGTGAGGAGGCCGGGACTTTTTGAGGCACTTCAGAGGGATCATCAGATTGTAGTAACTGGGCCTTCGACACTAGCAGCATTCGTGAATAGTCTACAGATGGGTTTCAGAACAATGGCCCTCGAAGCCAAATCCAGTGAAGTATGGATAGTTCTAGGGGAAGTGAAGACTGAGTTTGAGAAATTTGGAGAAACGATGACCAAATTGCATAATCAACTCAACACTGCAGCGAATACTATCGGGGGTGAGGGGGAATCGGTCCAGAGGAGGATTAAGGCGATGAAACGTAAATTAAGAAACGTCGAGCAGGGGGGTTCACCTAGTTCTTCTGAGATATTAGAAGTGCCCAAAGATGCCGATGAATGATTCGGTAAGAATCATCTGCATAACCTTCCACGCCGCATCATGGTCGAATGGAGAACGGAAAATTATCACCCAGTGGTTCACCTCCCCGAAGAATATGAAGTAAGGGACTTCACGATGGGAAATTACGCACCTTCTGATTCTGAATATGACATTGGCCGGTATGATGAGCTGAGACCAGGAATGTATTCCACCGACCTGTTCTCAGATGGGAGATTTCTTCATGTCGGGATTGACATAGGAGCTCCTGCGGGAACTCCCTGCATGGCTTTCGATGATGGTGAAATATCCCACTTCGGGTACAATCCCGATGATGGGGATTACGGGTATGTGGTTATTACTAAGCATGACATTGGCGGAACTCCAGTCTGGGCCCTCTATGGTCATCTCAATTCAGAGTCGTTAGCGGGGAAGAAAGTCGGTCGGAAAATATCCAGAGGAGAAATAATCTGCTGGATGGGTGAAAGGCATGAGAACGGCGGCTGGGATCCTCATCTGCATTTCCAACTCTCATTGATCAAGCCAGAAACTCACGACCTCCCAGGGGTTGTCGCGCCTGAGGACCGGGGGCAGGCCCTATTGGACTATCCCGATCCAAGACTAGTACTAGGTCCCCTCTACTGAATGGAGTTCAAATGGGCCTTCAGAGAGTCTATTGGTTCCATCTCAGAAGGGTCCTCTCCAGAAAGAACGGCTAACCCGATTGAGATCCAATCAGAAATGTGAGCGGCATATAGTAATCTTTCTAGGAGGCTCTCGCCTTCACACTCTATTCTCCAGACAGGACATGCTTTGATGCTCTTTAACATCCAATCTATTCTTGCATTGATTCTAGGATGGAGGTCATCACATGAGATCACTAGAAATGATTGGTTGGAAACTCCCTCACCGAACCATGCAACAATCTCGTTGTGATTCATCTCGGGAATTCCTGTGGCACGGGCGAACTTCGCGGCGTTTTCATTGAGTTGGCATGAGAACCGATATGCAGCTGGGAGTAGGCAGTTAGGGGCCACTATTCCAATCTCCTTGTCATGCAGGGAGCGGGATAGGATCGCTGCTGATCCCTGCTCATTGACTAGGTCTGCTTCCTTGGAGGTCTTGGAGAGCCTGTCCAACATCTCGGATATCTCTCCATCACTTGGTCTGGCTAAGATGCCAAGAGACCAGCAAGCAGCAAGTTGCGTGCCAAAAATGTGCCCGAATGCAGAGCGTGGCATTTGCCCTGAAGGAATCGTTAGGCATATCGATTCTTCGCTGCCATCCACTACTTCTGCCAGTTTGCCGCCGGAGCAGATGGCGATTACAGACCCACCATTATCCAATGCCTCCAAGACTCCCGAAAGAGTCTCTTCGGTGTTTCCCGAGTAAGAAGTTGCGATGACTAGCCAATCAGAACCCCACCAACTAGGGACTCCATAATCATTCCAAACGACGAACGGCAGTCCCCCTGAATCATCAGCCAGCGCCTTCAGAAACTGACCGCCAGCGCCGGATCCACCCATCCCCAGACAAAGGACCCCACTCCAGTCGGCGTCCGCCTGTATGTTAGCCTCAACGGCAATTGAGTTTCGGATGTCGTCAACAAATTTTCTAGTGAAACCGACCATGTCTAAACTGTCGAGTTCATTGATAATGGTCTCAAAATTGGTTTCGCCCATCACTGAACCTCCTTGTCGCTAACGGGTACTGCCAACCATTCCCCATCTATGAAACCGATGCGAAGTTTGTCGGATTCACCGTCATCATTGTAGGGTAAAGCCACCGTTGCCACTCGATAATCCTCAGGGTCCATGAATTCGGCTGCTGAGCTGTCCCGATTCAGTATCTGGACGACCTTTTGGTCCCCATTGGGGCAAATTACCGATGATCTCTCCATGTCCCTCCAAGTCGCACCAGTTCTCTCAAATCTACTAATTTTTCTCAGTATCGGGCCTTCCTTCTGCCAACTATCAACTAACCAAAGTGATTTCTTGTGGCGGACGATATCCCCGAGCCCATATGCGGGCTTTCTATAGCTCATTGTTAACCGGGTAACATCAGCACCATCACTAACCCCAACTACAGTTGAGCTCTCTTTGACCGTTCCACCGAACAACTTGACCAGTTTCCTCCCCCAACTTTTGGCGAGGGCCTTGGATCCCATCTGGAGATCCCATCCCCCGGGAACTGATCCTTCCTTGGTGACAAAGAACATGGGATTAGACTCCATGGATTCGATTACATCATCCAGGGTAGCTCGAAGGGAAGACAATTCACTGGGGCTTAGCTTTCGACCGGCTGACCGAAGTTGAACGGTTGCCTCAAAGTAGTCGCCGGCCTTCCTAGTACAAGGTGGACAAACTGCGTTACTTGTTTGAAGCAATGACGTGTGGGAATCCGAGAAAGTATGGCCATCTATTTCTGCGGTGACTTCGACACGCAACCTAGTTGTTCTATCATCGATTTCCTGAATCGAGAATTCTACCTTCGAGTTCTCTGAACGTTCCTCTATGGCCAGGTTCTCCCGAATTCTTAGATCGGAGAGATTTGTCGATGAAATCTGTGACCAGCGCCCTTTTATCTCATGAGAACCGCATTTTGCACAGCGAAATTGTTGAATCTTTTCTGGCAATTTGGACATAATGACCCTAGACCTTAGGCAAGACTCGCATAAACGATCAGAAGATAGCGGGCCATTAGCACCGCAAACAATGCAAAACTCCCCCCCCGACACTTCAATCACCGACTGTCCGCTGGGATTTCAGTTAGAAGTCTTCCGAGGGCTCCTTGAGCGATTCTTCATTGAAATTTCTGCCATTGTGGCGTTCAATTTCCATATCAAGAAAACGAATTGTAGATAGTTGATTAAACAAATAGAAGCAGAGCAATGAGGCGAGCAATGAGTATGCCACAATGGCATAAAGCAAGCCACTCATGAAAAGGTCCCCTCATCAATCAGATGAAGCCTAGAGTTGAGGTTCTCTCGTAATCGCTGAATCTCATACGAGATTAATGCCAAGCCACAGAAAAGCAGCATAAATACAAACGCGCCGGCGAATAGTAGAGTCTTGATCTGGGGGTCCAAACCTGTCTCATCTCCGTCGATAATTACTGCCCCTGGGTGCCTATTCTGGAACCATGTAGTTGCCATTGCAGTGATTGGCACAAGAGCGAAACCGAACAGACCCAAGGCAGCAATTGTATCCCTAGTTCCCTCTCCATCAGGCTGACTACGTATCGCTAAAACTAGGAAAAGAGCAACAGCGGTTAGTAACCCATAGGTGTTTAGCCTTAAGTCTGCCCAGTCCCATGGAACTCCCCACTCTGCGGACCCCCATATGGGTCCTGATATCACAACCCCCAATCCAAACAACAAACCTAATTCTGAACCAGATACAACCATCTTCCAACCATTCTCGGAACGATTAATGTACCACGAAATAGCTCCCAAAAATAGTAAACAGAATGCCAGAAATGAGGCCCATGCGAATGGGACATGCCAGAAAAGAATCCTATACGCCTCGGGGGAACGCCAAGATTCAGAGTCGACCGCTGGGGCCCATAGGAAGGCCAGAAGTGCGGTAACTACTGCGCCTCCAGTTCCGATGCACGTAAGGTAGACTCCCCACGTCCGGTACCTACTCACAAACCGCCATCGACACCGGGGTCATGAATCCTCGTCCCTAGTATTCAGGAATTAGTATGGCGGCAAGCCAAACCAAAGCAGAAGTTAGGCTGGCGAAGATGCAGGTTGTAATTGGGTCCCCCCAACCTAGGCCAAATGACATCCCATCTTCGATAATTGTTCCTAATGCTTCTGTAAGTTCCAGAAATGGCCAAACGAGTACAATCAGCATCAAGGAAGCTGGAACAGCATTCGACCTAGAAAGATCTGAGATAAGCAAATGAAGGGCTGTCGCTGCTATTGCAACATCGATCATAGAAAGTGCAGGTAACCATAGCCACTTCAATACCTCAATGGATGACTCAGGATCGATAGAGCCATCCAAAACAAGCCAAGAAAGGTATGTTACTGGGATAGGTAGAATGAGTGAAGCCCCGGCTACTGAGCATGCAGGTCTTGACATTGGGCCAGTGACAGCATCCCACCACCGACCACAATCAGCTTCTGAAAGCCTACCTGCTAGGGCTGGTGCTGAGATTGCGGTGATGAAAGCTGGAGTGAGTACCATGGCAGCAAGAAGCTGCCCGCCATGGGCGGATGGATCCAAATCCCCAACCAATGCAAAAGCAAGAATCATGGCCAATAATGCAATAGTTGACTTCCCGATGGTGTCTATCGGATTTCTTTTTTCCATCAAGAAGGACCACTTGATAAGAGTTGCAATTGGGCTCCGGGGATTATTCTCAATGTGGAAATCTGGTATTTCCAAAGGCGATCCCTCGGAATCTCCGAATGACTCTGACAGTTTCCCTTCGGAGACCTTAATTATACGGTCTGAGTATGAAATCAAGGTCTGGTCATGTGTTGCAATTAACACCCCGTTCCCCTTTTCAGAGAGTGCCTTCACCCATCCCCTCATCAATTCCTGTGAAGAATCATCCAATCCCTCGGATGGCTCATCCAGGATCACTGCAATTGGTTGATCCGAAAGGGCGGCTGGAGCCAGGCCGCATACCAAAGAAAGTCTCCTTTTTAATCCGCCAGAGAGCTCGGATGCCCTACTTCCGGACCTATGGGATAAGCCCCACTCGCTCAGAATACCGAGAAGTGTGTCTTCACTAGCATCTAGTCCTACGACTTGCAGCGCGATTGACAGTCTTTCTAAAACTGTCTCATCGCCACAGATAGCGTCTTTCTGCAGAGTCAGGCCCATTGGAGGAGGGGCGTTGCGACGTCCGTCAGAATCCCTAACTAAAACCTCGGATTCACGTCTCGATTTCCAGAACACCTGTCCGTTCCTTAGCGGAACTATTCCAGTACAAGCCTCAATCAGGGTCGTCTTTCCCGAACCATTTGGTCCCACTAATGCCACTACCTCTGACGGAAATAGGGAAAATGACTGATTCTGCAGTACTTTGGTCTTCCCCTTATTGACGGTCAAGTCGTTTGCCCTGATCAGGGCTTGGCTGTTCATGCACTCGGGATGGCATAATATCGTATCAGTGGTTCCATCAAGCGAAGAGCTCTTGGCGACTTGCGATTAGGGATAGCCGTGACCGCTTACAAAGGGGACTTGGATTGGACTTGGAGCCAGCTGGAGCCTTTGGACTTCATTTGGATTCTGCTGATATTCGCAACGGCTATTTGGCCGTTCATTTCAGCTGTTTTGAATAAGACTAGCGTCGCTCTTGCAATGGTTCTCTCACTGTTACTGGTACACTTCATCAAATACGCACTCTCGCTATTCGATGCTCCGCTCTTCGGATTCGAGCCTATTCACCTTTTCAGCATGGTTCCTGTGATTTTTGATGTGTCGATGATTGACTCAATTTCCAACTCCCACCGATTTATCACTGCTGCATGGTTGCATGGTGATTTCATCCATGTCTTAGGGAATGTGCTAGTAATTGCCCTAGCTGGAGTGCCCCTGGAACAACGTCTAGGAACGAAAAGATGGATTGCTGTGTACTTCCTAGGAATTCTGGGTGGAAACATTGCCTGGGTTGCAACCCATCCAGGGTCGAACGTCCCAGCAATTGGAGCTAGTGGGGCGGCATTTGGGTTGCTAGGGGCGTACATGGCATGTTGGCCGGACGATAAGATCGAGTTCCCGCTCCTGTTCTTAATCAGGGCATGGCCGGTATGGTCAATTGCCTTCGTCCGTCTTGGACTGGAGATATTCCAGATGTACTCAATACAAACCGGGACCGCAGGAGAAAGTAACATTGCCCATATGGCCCACGTTGGTGGTTTTTTCCTCGCCTACGCACTTGCTAGGCCCATAGCAAAGGGAGCCCCGAGCCCATTGTTTGAGACCTCTGACCCATTTTCTAATGAAACCGCGACTAGAAGCGTGAGAACCTCCCAAATGGGTAATCTCGACAACGATCCTTGGAGTGAAGGCAGTAGGGATTTGCATGGAAATGCAGCAAGAATATTGGCTAGATTGAGAGAAGAGGGGGATGAGTTGGAGACCCGTAGAGCATGGTTGGAGGAGCTTGCAGAGAATGTAGTGTGCCCAGTCTGTGAAGGTGAAGTGGTGGTGCAGGCGGAGAGGGGGGGTAGCAGACTCAAGTGCACGACTTCGGCAAAGCACATCAACTGGCCATAAAGCCATGAATTCGATTCTAAGAGAGGTTGGAATTATACAGAGGCATTTCTTGGCTCTCTTAGAGAGCCATGTCTACAGGCACTAGAAGATTGGCCGCAATCCTAGTAGGAGTGCTCATTCTGATAATGGACACTACGGTTGGTGCGGTTTCAAGCATCGATAAGATTGAGATCCTCAACGAAGACGGTTTCGAATCTGAAATTCAACTTGATACGCGTATTGTTTGTGATTATGAGGGCTGTGGGGATAAAGACAGGCTGCCAAGCCATACCCCAATTGACGCAGGTCCTCCTGTGCTGGATTTTGGATGGTGGATGGGTTTCTCTTCTGACAGTGACAATAATGGGATGGATGACCGTTTGCAACTCATTCAGTCAAATGAGAGAGAGTCAGTTTCCAAGACGGCGATTATGGGTGATGATGGCAGATTGACTGTTGCGATAATCGTGCACTATGCATGGCACCCCGGTGAAACCAACATTGAGTCCCTCCGTCAAACACTCTACAACCACGGCTGGGATGAGAGTGGTTCTTGGTTTATGGTGATGGATCACCTGGATGCAATAGTTCTTGATCATGTCCCAGTGATAGCTCTTGATGGAATTTTAGATCTTGATGGAGTGGTCCTTGTAGAGGAACAAAACGTCATTGTACCTTATCTGGACAAGGCCACCAGAGGTTCCAAGGTAAGGGCTTCGGCGGTTTACGAGGACACGATCAGAGGGCTTGGCTATGATGGGTCTGGAATCGTAATTGCAATACTTGACACTGGCGTTGACAACGAGCACTTCTCCCTTGATGACTTCTCTGACGATAACAGTGACAATACGAAAGAGCCTCACCTCCTCGATGACCCCAAATGGGTAGCTGGTTGTGATTCCACTGGAATAGGTTCATCGGGATGTAATGATGAGGATCCAGATGACGGAGACGGGCATGGAACCCATGTAGCGGGAATAGCCATGGGCACTGGGGATCGAACGAGGGTTAACCAGGGTTATGCGCCCGGTTCTTACCTGGTTGACGTTAAGGTCATGCAGGACTATGGTGGGGGTAATTCACAGTCAATCCTAGCTGGGCTGCAATGGGTGATTAACAACAAAGACACTGACTGGGGAAATAATGAGTCTAGCATAGGTATTCAGGTGGTTTCGATGTCTTTTGGAAGGGCAAACAGCGGTTTTGGAGATAGCAATGAGAATGGGGACTCTGCAGAGGCCCAACTGGTGAACCAGGCATCCGAGGGTGGACTGGTTTGTGTCGCAGCCATTGGCAATGATGGGGCGAATAATGTCAATTCAGTGGGGGCTGCGGACACGGCAATCACCGTAGGTTGGATAGATGACAAGAACACCATCTCCAGAGGCGATGATTCCATCTCCGAGGACTCAAACTACGGTCCGAGAACGGATGACGGGGATAGTGATAGCTTTGACGAGTTGAAGCCATGGGTCGTTGCCCCGGGTTCCAATATTAATTCTGCGAAAAATGGGGAGTCTAGTGGCATTATCCCGGGATCTGAGAATAACAGGGCCTCTGACGATTATGAGTCTCTGTCGGGAACAAGCATGTCAACCCCGGCCGTTGCGGGGCTGATTGCAATAATGATGCAAATTGGTGAAGAGCGAAATATGGAGTTCATGAGCAAGGAACTCATAGACGATGGCAAGGGGATTGAAAGATACGAGACTATTAGGTACTACCTCAGAACGGCGTCAGAGTTCAGATCGGGGTGGCAGACCGACGAAACATACGAAGGCAGTTCATGGAATGAGAAATATGGATTTGGGATTATCGATGGCGGGGCAGTGGCGCAGTCGATTTTCGATCTGGATACCAATGGCAGTGGTGGCCCGGGATTCCCTCGACAGGGTAATTGGTTAGAAATAGAGAGCCCTGATTCATTTTCTTGGGTGATTGAAGGCGAGACCTACAACTTGAGGGGGCATATTAACGAGCATGGAGAAGCGAACGGAACCATTGAGGAAATCCTAGTTAGTGTGGAAATGGAATACAAGAAATCATCACAACACCCCAGGGAAAAATTGGTACTGTTGAATTGGTCCAATCCCATCGGAATGGTCAATTGGACCGCAGCGTTTGAAATTCCGGAACTCCCTGAGGAGTACTTGGAAAAGATGGTTGTGGCTAGGGTTGCCGCTAGGAATGATCTAGAAAAATGGAGCAATATCACAGAATACGAGTATCCAGTGGGTAGGCTGAACATTACAATGGGAGGCCCAAGTGGTCAATCTGGCTTGAGTGGCACTGTGGCAGTGGAGGGGGAATTCCAGTCAGTGGGTAACGCGACTATTCAATGGAGACTTGATAGGGAGGACTGGGGAAATGCTGCCACTTACCACGATGGTTATTGGGAAGAGGAGGATTTTGAGGGGCTGAAGCACTCGTACTCATCGAAAACCGAAGATGACAAACCCAATCCAGCATGGCAAGGCCATGGATACTGTGCCCATATGTTCCGGATAGTTCAGAATAGCCAGCAGCAAGATGGTTCAGTTCTTGCCAAGTGCGCTAGTGATGACTATGGTTGGACAGAATGGGACTTCAGTTGGGACACCACTTTACACAAAGATGATTCCTATATGCTATCGGTAAGGCTGGTCAGTGGTACCGGGGTGGTATCTGAGGAAATCCGGAGAGTTGTCACTATAGATAATACCCCTCCCACTCCGGATCTGCAGTTCGTCAGCAATTCGATTACCGTGCAAGAATTTGGGGTCCCACTAAAAGAAGCGTACGTGAATACTTTCCTAGAGGTCAGGGCAACGATTAGGAACACTGGGGACAAGGCAGCGACCGAAGTTGGGGTAATTCTAGAGGAATGGGATGCGAGGAGGGATGAGTATATCATTCCGCTAATTAACAGTGGGGAATACGTTGACCTGGTTCTATACTGGAATCCATCCGAGAGTGGAGAAGCTAGGATTGTTATCAATATCGATCCATACGGGCAGATTGAGGAATTAGACGAGGAAAATAATGAATTGGTGGGGGTTTTTCCGGTCATCCCTCGTCCGCCGGGGATTGATCTAACTGTGAGAACGGGGGCTATTACAACTGATCCCGTTGTTCCACGGCCTTTTGAGCAGACAGTGGTTAAAGTCAGAGTGGACAACTTGGGCTCTACAGATGCATTTGGTGTGAGAGCTACTCTGGAGGTTGAGGTGAGTGAGAGGGGTTGGCAACAAATTGGGTCGGCATCGGCTACGATGATTCAGGGGGGCTACTACTCGGAACTATCTTTCATCATGGTTCCAAATAGTACAGGGCCGATTGAGTTACGGGTGACTGTCATAATTGACGAGGGGAGCGATTTGAACTGGGACAACAATGCTAGATTGAAGACAATCCTAGTGGATCAGACAACCTTGACTGGTCCGAAGACATTGGAATTCAATGTGGGAGAGGAACCGGTTAGCGTGGTTAATATTGATGATGAGAACGGGATTTTGATCTCTAACAAGGAGGGAGAATTAAGTCTCTTCAAGATCTCAAACAACAAAGACCTGGAGAGATGCAGTAATCTGCTAGACAATAGGTGGACGGGCGATCTGATTACAAGACCCACTGAAGACGGTTTTGCCCATATAGTTTGGACTAGGAGATTTTTAGACAATAATGGATTCTTGATGCAGACATTGAGTTATGCTACAATCGATGCGACATGCAAAACTTCGCCTATCCAGGATCTAATGCCGGGACTACCGCTCACTGACGGAAAATATTGGGGTATTGATTTGGACATTAGGGACTCGGAGATAGTCATCTCTGGATATTTCAGAGACATTTTCACTGGTGGAACAATGGGTGATGAAACCAATATTTTCATGCTATATGCGGAAGCACCTTCAACTTCTGATGATTGGACTCTTACTTCTGAATTAATCAGTGGCTTGGAAATTCCCACATATGCCACGGATCCATTGGCGATAGAATTTGGTATAGATGACTCAGTTCACTTGCTATACCAATCCATTAGAAACGATACAACTGGTGAGGAGAGGCTTGGGCTTTGGTATGCACATGGTGAATTGGGACAGGGAAATTGGGCATACAAAAGGGCTGTTGGTGACGAAGCTTCCCTCCCGAAGATGGTTGTAGTGGCTGTTGAGGATGATGAGAAGATTGTCGCACTCTGGAGAGAAGGGGACGCCCAAGATTCCATGTTGATTGCCATCATCGCTGATTCGACATTCTCAGCAATCGATGATTTGGAATCGATGGTTCCTGCAAGAGGGATGGCAGGATTGGAAGTTGCAGAAACAGAGAGGGGTGTTCAGGTACTTTTCGATCGAGTAGGGCCAAGTGGCCCCCAGGTGGAATATGGCATCATTGACCATGAGGGGGGGTCGATCGGACTTTCCAATAAAATCATCACTGGCCAGATGGGCATATTGGGTCGCTCAGGTGATCTGGGTGAAACCTCTATGGTAGTACCATCGGCGGGGGATTGGGATTTCAGGATCCTGATTGACGATGGTCAAACCACAAAGAAGGGGGGTTTTTCTGAGCAGCTAAGATCGTCACTCGGATTGGATAAAGAAAGTTTCGAAATCCTGGTAATCGGAGTGGCCTTTGCAGTACTAATTCTAGGAGTTGTAACTTTGGTCTCTTTGACAGCACAGGGCCTGGGATGGGCGAGGAGAAGGAGAGCTCTGGAGAGTCAAAATTCAGTAAAAATTGAGGAGGATGTGGTAGACCTAATCGATGATTCAGACCTATCTGTAAGTCTTAGCGAAGTTGAGGTTGTCGCTCCTATCGAAGAAGAAGACACAGGTGCTGAGCGAAGAAGATCTAGAAGGTCGAGAAGAAGTGGTGAGGGTGATTCGGAGGAAGCTGGTGACAAACTGGGCATTGCCCCGGAAGAAGTCGTAATTGCTGCAGAAATTGATGTATCGAAATTAGGAGAGGAGGGTACTCAAGTTGTATGCAAGAATTGTTACGGGAGATTCACAGTTGGGATTGGGGTTTCTAGTGCGAAATGCCCCCTCTGTGATGAGAGGGTCTCTCTGGCTCAGTAGTATGGCTCAGACAAATGAAACTCCGCCGTGCTTAAGTAAGAATTCGCTCTGAATTTCATCGAACCACTGCAACATAGAAGAGCTGAATCTTACCGAGACTATCTCATCATCAATCATCAAATCATCCTGAATCCCACTCAGTGTCCCCGGAGCAGCGCCGCACGAAACACAGGCGCCACCTAAATCCAAAACAAATGATAGTGCCTGATTTCCATTCTTCAAAATCTCAACATCACTACTTGTAACTACCAATCCTCCGCCATGCCCTTCGAGTGCAGATCTAACTGGGCCCAATCTTGCCATAAGTGCTGGAATAAGATCGTCGTCGTCTGATTCAACTAAACGAACTAGGGACAGAGAAAGTAGTCTTTGGAGTTCTGAGGGGTCTTGATTTTCTAGTATTCGCCGCTCCGACTCACGGATTATCGGCCCCTCAACTTGGGCCCTATACATTTCTTCCAGAGTTTCTGATTGATTCTCGGGGTGTTTGCCACTAAACTCCACACTTTTCCGAGTCAATGATATTATTTTATGACTGTCGGCACTAATGGCATTCAAAAGGGAGGATGTTCTGAGCGTGCCATGGATGTGGGAGATGATCCAGGAATACCTTTGCTAGAGGTGATTAATCTGCATGCAGAGACCGGAGGTGTTTCGATTCTGAGAGGTGTTGACATAAAGATCAACCCCGGAGAGATTCATGCAATAATGGGTAGGAATGGGAGTGGGAAGACGACCACTGCTAACGTGATAATGGGGCATCCTGACTTCGATGTTAGCGATGGCGAAGTTAAGTTGAATGGTGAAGATCTCCTAGCTTTGGAGCCTTGGGAACGGGCAAGGGAAGGGGTCTTCCTATCCTTCCAGTACCCGCAGGCAATTCCGGGCCTCCAGGTTGGGAATTTTCTGAGGAAAACCGTTTCTAGTATCAGAGGCGAAGAAGCTGCTAAAGGTGCGGACTTCAGGAAATCTTTGGAAAGTGCAATGGAAACTATTGGCATCCCCAGAAACTTTCTTTCAAGATATGTGAATGATGGATTCAGTGGAGGTGAGAAAAAGCGTTTTGAAATTCTGCAATTACTCTTGCTAAAACCTAATCTCGTGATATTGGATGAAACGGACAGTGGCCTCGATATCGATGGCATTAAGACTGTTGCAGCTGGTGTAAACGAAGCAGTTAGAGAGGCTGGATCCGGGGCCTTAATCATCACTCACTATTCGAGGATTTTGGAACATGTCAAACCCGACAGGGTGCATGTCCTAATCGGTGGTAAGATAGTCAAATCTGGAGGTCCTGAACTTGCAAACGAACTAGAGGAGCATGGTTATGAAGGATTAGAAGAGTCGTTGTCCGAGGAGGCGTTTTGATGGTCCCAAATGGAGAGGCGCGTGAGGCAGTGGGTGAATACAAAGCCGGATGGCACGATTCTGAGAAGTCGACCATACGATTTGATTTCGGACTTTCAGAGGAAGTTGTTCGTAAGATTTCTAGCTTGAAGAATGAACCGGACTGGATGACAGAGCTAAGGGTGAAGGCATACCATCATTTCATAGATAGGCCCATGCCAACTTGGGGTAATACCTCAATGTTGGAATCAATAGATTTTGATCGAATATGCTACTATCTCAGATCCTCTGAATCTACCGAGAAGGACTGGGAGGATGTCCCTGAAGAAATTAGATCCACCTTCGATAGATTGGGCATCCCTGAGGCGGAACAGAAGTGGCTTTCTGGAGTTACTGCACAATACGAATCGGAGGCGGTTTACCATAGCATCAGGGAGGATCTGGAGGAGCAAGGAGTTATTTTCCTAGACATGGATAGTGGGTTACGTAATCATCCGGAAATTGTCAAGAAATGGTTCTGCTCAGTGGTTCCACTGACAGATAACAAATTCTCAGCACTTAACACAGCCGTTTGGTCTGGTGGTTCTTTCATATACGTCCCAAAGGGAGTGCATGTAGAAATGCCCGTACAGGCTTATTTCCGTATCAATGCCAAGAACATGGGGCAATTCGAAAGGACCTTGATAATTGCAGATGAGGGGAGCAGCATCCACTATGTAGAAGGGTGCACAGCACCCACATATTCCACTGATTCACTGCATTCTGCAGTGGTGGAATTGATAGCTCTACCGGGATCGCATATTAGGTACTCAACAATTCAGAACTGGAGCGCTAATGTTTACAACCTAGTCACTAAGAGAGGTATTGCTCATGAAAATGCCAAGATTGAGTGGGTAGATGGGAATATTGGGAGTAAATTGACCATGAAGTATCCGGCGGTGATTTTGAAGGGCGAAGGTTCGCATGCGGAAGTCATCTCCGTTGCATACTCCGGCAAGGGTCAACATCAAGATGCTGGGGCAAAAATTCACCACCTTGCGTCCAACACAACCAGTAAGATTCTCTCCAAAAGTATCAGCAATAATGGTGGCAGGGGATCATACAGAGGACTTGTAAGCGTGTCACCAAAAGCGGAGAACTGTAAGCTAAATGTTGTCTGCGATGCTTTGATTCTTGATGAGAAGAGTCGTTCGGATACATATCCAACAATGGAAGTCTCAAACCCAACTGCTCATTGTGAACACGAGGCTAGCGTTTCGAAAATTAGTGATCAACAGATTTTCTATTTGATGAGTCGGGGTCATTCGGAAGAGGAAGCTTTGGCCATGGTAGTAAATGGATTCTTTGAGCCATTTACCAAAGAGCTCCCCATGGAATACGCTGTTGAGCTAAATCAGCTTATGGCGTTGGAAATGGAAGGAAGCATTGGCTGAGGTCACAAAATGGATCCATCAGCATTTTACTTGTCATTGGAAGAGCCGCGCAGGTCTGATCATCTTTGGAAATACACGCCTTGGAGGTGGGTCCATCCCACTGGTGAAACTGGGACTATCCCGGAAATGGGAAGTCCTCATGTGAGTTTGATCGGTATTGACGGGGGAACGGCTCCAGAAGGAATTAGGGTTGATTCCGGGAGTTTCTCTGAGGGTGAAACACCAGAGATGGATTACGTGACGGATTCGTTTCTAAGGGCGATCTCAGAAGATTCTAGGATGGTGTTAAGTGTAGATTCTGGTTTTATTTCGAAGGATCCAATTGTCCTAGATATCAATGTTGGGGACTCGATGTGTGCACTCCATCTCTCACTTAATATTGGTAGTCTAGCAGAATTTGAGCTGGTCACAAGAATCAGGGGCTCAGGACCATGGTTTGGATTCCTAAGAAGCGGAAATATTGGAGACGGTTGTTCGATCAATGATGTTTGTCTGACTTTGCTGGAAAATGGAACATTGCTTAGAGTTGATTCCATTGGGTTAGGTAGAAATTCCAACCTCCGTGCAGGAACAATCTCTTCGGGGACGGAGAAAACGAAGGCGGATTTGAGATACAAGATGAGTCAAGAAGGGGGAAACCTGTGGGTGTTGGGTTCGGTATTATCAGCTGCAAAGATGCATATCGATCATCATATTGAAATTCAACATGAGGCCCCGGAAACTTTCAGCAGGCTCTCATGGCACTCTGCCTGTGGTGGAAGCAGTAGAACAGTGGGAACAGGGATGCTTCGAGTTATGGATGGTGCTAAGGGGGCGGATGCAGGTCAACTTTTCCACAACCTTCTACTTTCCAAAAATGCTGAGGCGGATTCTATTCCGGAACTTGAGGTGCTTGAGCATGAAGTGGTGGGTTGCGGGCATGGAACGGCAAATGGACCGATTGATAAAAATCAGTTATTCTATCTTGAGTCTAGGGGCCTTTCGACCAAGGAGGCACGAGATTCGCTGATTTCTGCATTTCTTAATGCAACACTATCCAAAATGGGAAGTAATGAGTTGCATGGATGGTTGATTGAGCTACTCTCCGATGAACTGAAGACTCTGGAGGGATTGAGTTAGTGTGCATTATTGTCGTATTCAGTCGTTTTCCTATTTCGGGCCAATGATGAAAAGCAGTAAATGGTTGCTGTTACTGGGATTTAGTAGTCCAACGAGGGTCAAGACATGCAGAAGAACGGATTGACTGGAAGGTTTTTGGAGACCAGAGTCTCAAAGATAATTGGAGGGGCTTCGGCAACTTATCTTGTTTTGTGCTTCATCTGCCCGCTATTGATCGCAGGCAATTCGATTCCAGAACTTTCGGGCAGGGCAAACGCGATTGATTATGCATTCGAAGATAGTTGGGGGAACAAGAATCACAAGGAAGGCTCCAGCATCGGGCATAATCAATCGCTGCACGGAGGGAAATTTGCATGGTCGGATCTGGACCCGCTGGGAGCATTGGTTTATGCGATCGGGGATTTGAACTGCCATCAAAAACACCAGAGATCCTGGGAAATTAATGGCAATCAAATGCCAGTTTGTGTGAGGGACATAGGAATATTACTTGGTTTTACCATTGGATGCGCCATTTTTGGAATCCGTGGATTCAATAGGTGGACAATCCGTGATAGTTTCCTCTCAGTTTTCTCTGATGAGTCGGTTAAATGGATTTATCTCAATGACAAGAGGTTGGTCGCCATGGTAGTCATTGTGGCTCTTGGGTTGGCCCCCCTGGGAATTGATGGCTTCAGTCAGTTGCTAATTGATAACTACGAATCCACTAATCCTCTAAGACTAATTACAGGAATTGGTGGTGGCTTGGTTTTGGGTTGGTGGTTTTCTTCGGCATTCTCAGCTAAACCAAAATATTTTCAAGGCCCTGAAGAGGTATTGCTCCCAAATGACGCAAGGCTGGTACTCAAGTAAAATCAAGCTTTACCTAGCCACCAGTCAACTAGCTCCTCCCGGTTTGAAGGTTTTCCCAAACCGGAGCCACTGCCAAGTATGGAGAGTCGGTCAAGAGAATCAGAAACATCTGATGCGTGTTTCTCCGATTTGACTAATTGGCCCAGACAAAATCTGATATGCGTTTTGGGATTAGATTTCTGCCATTTCAGTATTGCCCTGCGGAAAGGCCAGATTACTAGTGAAAGCATACCGAAAGAGAAGAAATCGTCCTTTAGTTGTGAACGAGGTGCATCCTTGCCAATTAAAGATCGGTGTTGAAATATCCACCCAACATTGGAGTTCAGAAACCTGAGTATTCTCTGGGTATGCCTCTCTGAGACGCACCTGACAGGTCCCATAGCTGAGCGGAGCTCTGAAACATTTGCAGCATGGAGGAGGGCCAAGGTGCCACAGATGGATGTAATTGAGTGGTTCAAAGTATTCTTTGGTAGAGTTGGGATGGTTTCATCTGAGGACTCTATAATGGCCTTCGCATGGCTTTTCTGGGAAATCTGGAGGGTTTTCCAAGGAGGATTACCTCCCAGCCATTCCGAATTATTCTTGGAAGGATCCAATCCAATCTCCTTCAATTTACTCTGACCAGAATAGATTCTGACCAGCCTTCTCAGCATGTGTCGGTCCACCGATTCCATGTCGACATTGACAGGGTTAGGTCTGCTATGCATGAATGCGCGAACGACTCGCGTAATCTCCCTCCTGAAGTCCCTCTCTGACCCTTCATTGAGTATTGGGCCGACTACTGCCCCCATATCAAAAGGAACGGGTAATTGGAAATCGTCGGACAATAACTGCTCATAACCGGCCCTAATTTTCTTCTGCAGTTTTGTTGTCTCGAAGTACTCCTCTTTATTCGAGACGCCTCTAAGAGTCTCATTTCTGATTCTGCTGATCGCAATTTTTGGATCACAATCCACCCAAATGCATAGGTCCGGGATAAGTGATGCGGAATTAAGATGGGCCACCCTTTCAACCCCTAGACCTCCGACTAGACCTTGATAAACCAAAGAAGAATGCACATTTCGTTCGCTGACGACTGCTCGGCCCTCCTTAAGCCTAGGAAGAATCCATCCGTGAGAATGGTCCAATCTATCAGCGGCAAACAACCCTGCTTCCTGTTCGGGTGGCATTTTTTTCTGTCGCACGGAATCTATTGCCAGACGTCCAAGTGGGTGCTCACGGCGAGGTTCCCCCGTAACTTCCACTGATGCAAAGGCGAAGTCCCTCTCCAGTATTTCAGCTACTATCTTTGTTGCTAGGCCCTTGCCGCTTCCATCGCCGCCCTCTATTGAGAAAAGATACATAAAAACACATTTCAATTAGCTCGGACCGCTGGAGAATTGGTCCTTGGTGAGGGTAACTAGCCCCATTCCTACTAAAATAACCAGTGGGCCGAGGAAAATCATCCCCCTGCTCCATAAACCTAGGAAGGCCAGCCACCAAGCCCTTCTGTAACTTGTGCCTTTGTACGCCTCAATTCCCCCGAAAACACCAGAAATACCAAAAAATAGTGTGAAAAGTGCAATTGCGGTTGCAACAATTACAGAATCCCCTAGATGGCTTTCTCCGCGTAAATCAATAATTTTCTCCCCTTCCCCCGGAGTGAGGGTGACTACAATCTGGGCATTATCCCCGGGGTTTAGAAGTATCTTGGTGCTCTCATTGTCTGGATGGCTGATGAATAATATGGAGCTCTGCCGGACTACTTCGGGGATTGAAAACCTTCCATTCTCATCCGTTAGTGTCTCTTTTCCTGTTGTAGTGCCGTCTTCATTCAAAAGCCGGACCCTGACTCCTTCTACTGGGTCCCCGCCAGAAGAGTTGTCGGTTAAGGCTGAATTGACAATTCCGGAGATGTCAGAGTATTGGTCCCCGGAATCCAGAGATCCGGAAAGAACCTCTCCCGGATCTGCAGAAAACAATACGATTCCAAGCTGGATACCGAGAATGCTACCTATAATTATCATAATTCCGCCGATTTTCCTAGCGTTCGGCTCCTCTGAGAGATTCTCAAGGAAGTAGTCAATATCAACGCCTCCGTTCCCTTCCTGAGAATCCATTATTTCACTTCCTGTCCGTTGGCAGCGTCACTTACTGGAGGACTTGGTTGATATACTAAACTACGTAGAACAATTATTACAATTATTGAAAGAACGGCCAAAGAAACGGTATCAGAGAAATGTGAGGATTGCGAATGATTGGAGGGACTGATGCCGCTGGAGTTCTCAGGGTACGAATCCCGTGGAAACTGCACCAAGTACAATTTGGACCAATTTTTCCCAGTTAGCCAAAATGCATCATTCTCTTCATCATATGCAATTCCATTGAGGACTTCATTGATTGTTTCTCCGTGATTTGACGCAATTGAACTTGCATTTACCGTGTATTCGACAATCCCCGACGAGGAGTTGATTGCGAAGATATGGTTCTGTTTCCATACATTGGCGAAAATTGTCCCATCGACGCATTCTAGCTCATTTATGAGTTCTAAGTTGCTTCCAGAATGGACAACTCTTACCGAATGATTGACCTGAAATGTACCTGGGTTCCTGAATGACAGCTCAGAGCTACCATTTGAGGTTATCAAGTGAGTTCCATCATAGCAAATTCCCCACCCCTGGCCTTGAAAAGAGTAATTACCAATTATTGAGAAAGAAGTTCTGTCGAAGATTAGTGCGACTTCGGACTTCCAAGTTAGCATCACTATTTTATCTTCGAACACAGTAATTCCTTCTGCGAAAAATAAGTCGGAGATTTCGACCTGATTAGTCGTTTCCCCGGAGGATTTGTTCAATTCTCTGAGTTTTGAGTGGCCGAAAAGTCCGGTGCTTTCCAAAATAACCCCATCTTCAAGCTCCAGCCCCTGTGTGAAAGAAGTAGGATCATGAGAAATTGTGCGCAAGACGGTTAACCCTCTCTCATCATTGTCTTCTGTGGATGTTGATGCGTGAGCGGACATAGCCGATGAAAAACACGCCATGAATAGACCGAGCAAAGCTATCGAGGCGCCTCGGCTCATGTACGAACGATGCACCATCGATGTTAAAATACGCCCATCGACCGATTCAGAAAAGACCCGAAAAGAAGGTGAGCGTGTGCGAGAAAACTCCAGAGGCTCTCGATCTGCAGAAATTGCGATTCTGATGGTCGTTTCTCTTGTTGCTGGTCCACTGGCAATTTTTTCTCCCTCGTCAATCGATTTACAGGGTGAAAGAATCGGTGTGGAAACAAATGTGGAGGCCGTCTTTTTCGATCCCTATGAAGATGGGAATGATTACGTGACTATTGAAGGAGATTCGGTTTCCTCGGCGACAAATTATCTCAAGAAGAAGTGGATCGAAGACGGTTATCCGGGATTGGTCCAACCATTCGACTCAATGAATCGGTATTCAAAACATTCCATGAGGAGTTGCGAGCAAGCTTGGAGCATTGGAGATAGTGATAATTTCACAACAACATCAGGGAATGTACTAGCAGAAGTGAAGAAGACTTCGCCAAATTCGGCGATCTTTGTCGAGGATGGTTTTGTTGTTTCTTCTACTGTCCTCAATGACATAGCAGCAACATGGGAGTCAATAATTTATCCAATAGAAACGGACTATTTTGGCTCGACACCAGATTTGGATAACAACTGTCAGATAGAGCTTGTTTTCTTCTCCATTGATGGATCGGGGGGGACTGGGGGTTATTTCCAACCCGGCATCTCTGCGATGAGGGAGAGCTTGTTTGTTGATATTGATGATTTAGAGTATAGAAACTCTATACTTTCGCATGAGTTTGAGAGGTTGATTCACAATGCTTGGGACCCATACGAATACATTTGGGTGGACGAAGGTGCTGCTGCTATGGCGGAATATCTGTGTTTCAACGCCAATGATGATTTAGAATTGGATGCTAATAGCTGGACTTCGAACTCCAGCAAGAGTGTAAGATGGTGGAACGATAGATCGGCCGACTCAGGGGCTAGTTTTCTGTTCATGCTATACCTAGAGGACAAACTTGGGGGTGCCCAATCCATCAGGAGCCTAGTGAGTGACCCGGCATTAGGCGGGATGGGGGTAGAGAACCTGGCTAGAAACCCCGGTAGCGGTTCTACACCAATCGGGAGAACAATGAGTGAAATATTTGCAAATTTCAGTGCTGCGGTAACTTTGGACAGCCCTCAAGGGGCCTTTGGTTTCTCGAACATTGATCTGAAAGATGACTGTTCGTCGGATGGCATTTGCAAAGCTCTTCCAGCGGGAACTAACCAGCAATGGTCTCAGGTTTGGCAGAAGCTCGATGTTTCAATGGAGGGTTGGGGGATGAGATCTTTCAGATTTGGCCAAGGAAATGGGGACCCGCTTAGCATAATGGTACAACCAGATAATTCGGGATTTAAGGGCTCACTGCTTGTTAAAGAAATAGTCTCGGGTTCTTGGGCGATGACCGAGATGAGTGTCGATCCGACGAATGGGGTGGGGTCTGGACTAATCCATGGATTCGGGAACGTGACCTCGGATGCAATACTTTTCGTATGGTACGATTCACCGGTTGATGACTGCGATTACGACTTTGCCAATTGTGGGATATTGTCTAGCGGCCAGTACCCTACTGCTTCAATTTCGGTATTCGCCGATTTGGTTTCTGATCCAGCAGAGGTCAATATAACCTCGATTGAGAGTTTTGATAGGGACGGGGATGCACTTGATGATAGTATTCAAATGGATATTGAAGTCACATCTAGCGCCTTCTTTGAGACTCTCAAGATTTCTGTTGAGGCCTTTGAGAATAATACCAATATTGATGATTTTGAATTTACAATTTCTGCTGGTAACTCGGGAGAGACCGCGAAAAGGATCTGGTTCACTCCGCCAAATTCCGGACAATGGAGCTTTCATGTTAAGGTGGTGGACTTAGTTGGAGAGATTGAGGATGAGGCATTTACCCTGCCAATGCTGATAAACAATATGAAACCAATTTCCTCGGGTTCGATTTCTTCGAATGAATCACAGACATGGACGCCCAATTATTTCTTTGGGGGAGGTTATGATTTGTGGGGATTTGGGATGGAGAATGGATCCTTTAGCCATAATGAGACTCCTTATTCCTATATTTGGAGTTTGGGCGATGGGAACGATTCAGTTCTTAAAAATCCCATTCATTCTTTCCTCTCTGAGGGAGAATACGTTGTCACTCTGACAGTTGTTGATCGGGGTGGCTTCTTCTCAGATTCAATTAACTGGGGGATAACAGTAAATGACTCTTCGACCCCAAATCCAATGATTACAATCGATGGTGTGCAAATAATGGGGGAGATTACTATTAGGACTAATCAGAGGGTTCAATTCTCCGCATTCGGCACTACTGACAATGTCCCAGTAGATCACCTCTTTTTCACGTGGTCATGGGGCGATGGGTCGATTGATTCGGGAACGGGGCTATTTCAAGTGAGTCACAACTGGGGCGATGGATCTGCTGAAGGATCCCTATATCCAATGAACCTCGGAGTTAGTGATGGTGAGCAATACTCTGAAATTTCAGTTTTGGTTCGTGTACTAAACAGGGTTCCTGAGAGGGTCTTCAATGGGAATCTACAGACATACACCCTAACCCCACTCCGAATTCCTGATATTTTCTCGGACAGTGATGGAGGCATAGTTTCATACAATTGGGTTTTCGAGGAAGGTGTGAATCTTGATGGGTCGAACATAAGTCTCACCTCTGATTTCACCGAGACGATGTCAATAATAGAAAATCCCATTGTTGCTTGGAGAAATCCTGGAATCAAGAATGTTAGTCTTGAGGTTACTGACGATGATGGCAACTCCAGTATTGCAAATGTGCAGATTGAGGTGAAAAATCAACACCCAGTAGCTGTTTTCAATCGTCCTGAGGATGGGATCGTAAGTAGTGCATACGTACTAGAAAGTCAGTCTTTTGATCCCGATGGAGATTCTTCCGCACTTACCCATATTTGGATGATCTCAGATATGCCAGATCCTATTCTAAACACCACTTCAATTAGTCGAACATTTCCGGAACCCGGGTTATTTAGTATTAGTTTGATAGTAGTGGACGAGCTAGGTTTGGAGTCCTCGCCGAAGGCCTTCTTTTTCTATATCGAGAATCCACTCCCAATTCCTTCAATTTCCTTCAGTTGCCCCGCTCAGATGGGTGAGATATTGGACGAAATCCCTTTGGACACCACTATCGTATCCTGGCAAGTACCACACACCGAGGGGATGGGAGCATTCGTGGCTCCCAGCGATATTATTAGATTCGACGGGAGCTCTAGCTACGATGGCGATCCCGAATTCCTTGGCAAAGAATCAATTGAGCAGGGAGATGAGGAATGGAATGGAATCACTGAATGGATTTGGGATTTTGGTGATGCCTCACCTACTGCAACCGGGCCTGAGGTTTGGCATGCCTACGGTAGAGCGGGGACCTATACGGTCAGATTGACAGTGACTGATGGTTTTGAGGATGGGGAATCGAACTATACTGAGATGGTCGTTGTTGTTTCTGGTAAGCCACTGATTACCTCGGATAATCCCATTTCATCTGAATATGTGGTCGTGGGGGACAAAATCAATCTGATGTGGAATGCGACAGATCCAGAATTGGGTGTTGGCTTGAAAGCCTGGCTGGATAAAGATGCGCTCTTTGATTCTGATGGGGATGGTGTGGAATGGAATGACAAGGATGAAAACTTGACTGGATCCTTGGATTTCCACTGGGATTTGAATGCGCTCATTGATAATGATTGTGAGACAACTGAGGGGTGCGACGGTGACACTAGGAATGATTGGTTGGAAAATCCTGAGTACTGGTCAGAACCGGGAGAGGTTCGCATAGCATTGACGATCTGTGATGGAGTAGGTGTTTGCTCTTCGAAGGATTTCGTGATTACGGTACTTTCCACCCAAGATATCACTCCGGCGAAGACACTCGCTGACCTCACTTGGGAGGATTTTGTCCCGGAAAGTGGGAGCATGGGCCTGATTTCATTGGTTTTCCTAGTTGCTATGCTAGGTTGGTTAGTCATGAGGCAGAAGGACGAAGATGAGCTTGACGCCATGGACAAGGTGGAAAGGTATGGGATTGATGAAGTCCAAGAAGAAGGTGGACTTCCGGGAATGGATCAGCACAGTCCACCGCCACAACCAAAATACCTCTCCCCTGATGAGCGTACAAGCAAAGAGTCGGGCTATGTCCGGCCAGTCAAAACGGGGCGGAAAAATTGAATTGCAGGCGAAGGACTGGAGATTTATCTTTGAGGTTGGTTTTAGCGCTCTTTTCAGTCTCGATAATCTGTGCGCCGACAATGCATGCATCTTCTTCTTCTCCTTCCTGCAAAGTTTCTCCTGGGAGTGACTGGGGAACTCATCCCCCGGAGGATTTTTTGGAAATTAGTTCCGTGTCGGGCTCTGATGTTATCGAAAATTTAGAAAGGATAGCAGATGACTCGGTAGGATCAGGGCTAGAGCCATTAGTTAGGGGTTTCAGCTCTGAATGGTCTGATGGAACTTGGAGTGGCTTCCCTAGCGTTTCGATTTTGAATGATAGTGCTACGGCAGTACGAATGACGCTCGTTCCAGGTTATAGATACACTTTCTGTATTCAATTTTCTAGTGACGTTGGATCTTCCGCCTCGGATGTTAGAGGGGACGTATACCTAATGACTGGGCAAAACTATGGTTTTTACAGTAACGAATATGAATTTAGGGGCATGGATGATCAAATAGATTTGAGCTTCATACCAGTGGAATGGAGGGACATGGCGACTTGGGTAACTTTCAGAGATTCTCATGCGTATGAATCATCGAATTATGTTGAGTTCTCAGTTGCAATAGACTCGTCCGGTAGTGCTTGGTCGTCATTGGGGCTAGCGAGTTCAAATTACCAGGATTTCCATTTGGTGCTTGATGGATGGGACAATGGCAAAGAAGGTGATGCGGTTGCATATGGTGGTTTGATCAATGTTGAGATACTGGTTGATGTAGAAGAAAGGACAACTTTGCCCAAATTCATTGCTTACCTGTTAATTGGTGCATTGCCCTTATCTTGCATCATTGTACCAATAATTCTTCATGCTAAATATCACTCCACGGCAATGGACAAAGAAGGAGAAATGAGGGAGGTCCCCCTATTGAGCGAAGGGGGCTAGGAATACTCCAACATTGACCATGCCATTTGTAAATCGGAAATATTGATTCGACCTTTTTGCGCCAAGTACGGATCATACTCAGTTGTAGTGTAGACCAAAGACTGTTCGAGCAGGGGGGCATGAATTCGAGTCCAGTCACCACCGGGACCCAAACCCATGACAGCGGTTTTGATATCTGATTCTCTCAAGCGCAAGGCAGCTTCAAAAATTCTGAATCCATCAGTCCTGCTTTTCGTCTTAATGCAGACTTTGATCAACTCACCGAGAGATGCTGAATCTTCGATTTCCTGTACTATTTGTGATGAACTGGGGATTTTATCAAGGTAGTGAACGGAAGCTATTACCTTAGTTCCCTCACCTAATGAGTCCACAAGATTGGCCCTTATCTTCGGAGGAATATCGATTTCGAGGTCTATCCAACTTGGATTTGTCCCGATAGCCAATTTTAGTGCCTCGGTCCTAGAATCCTCATTTCCAGGGAAAAAACCTCCTTGGTTGATTGATCTGCAAGCCAAAATAATGGGTAGATCTATCGCTTCAGTAATCTCAGAAAGGGAGGATACTAAGTCAACATCTTCTAGTCCGAGATTTTCTGCCTTTTGCTCGCTTTCCCCCGACTCTTCACCATTTGGACTATTATCGGCACTCAACCAGAGATTGTCCAACCTCACTTCAACCATTTCTGCACCTAGAGATTTGGCATGGGAAAAATCTGCCACTACTTCGGCAGCCGTTCTGCCCCTTAGTGACACACATACCAATGGGCGATTCATTCATGAATGCGAATTGTAATGAAGGTTTAATCGTGTCGTGTGTAGATTCAATCAATAAAACACAGAAAAATATGCCCTAA
>Ga0066850_10000050_pt1 | contig 54900 bp, 51 predicted proteins | sample ETNtaG_4_FD_67282 | JGI IMG/M metagenome (GOLD analysis project Ga0066850, IMG submission 67282) | Marine microbial and viral communities from oxygen minimum zone, Eastern Pacific Ocean - ETNP201406SV67 | ecosystem: Environmental > Aquatic > Marine > Oceanic | place: Pacific Ocean: Eastern... | reverse complement strand
ATCTATCTCGGCCTCGAAAACCCCTGCATTTGACCATTTCTTCTGCCAACGCAATTCTGTCTCTTGTGGGTCGTATGCCATTTGCTCAATCACACCGCTGAGTATGGCTTGTATATGCATTACGACTTTGTTTGATGTCGGTCTCGGAGAAGATATGCTGACAGACGGTGAGTTCCATTCGGAGATTTGGGAAGATGGAGTTGAGGTTTGGGTAACCCAGATGGGTTCACTCATGAATATGAATACAGCCTTTATTGATAGGGCTAATGGCATTGTTGCGATCATTGATCCATACGATGCAAAAAGATGGATTGCAAAACTAGAGGAAGAGGGTTTGGAGCCTACTCACCTACTATACACGCACACCCATAGAGATCATGCTGCCGGTTTCCCGGGGATGGTCAAGAAATTCCCTGATCTGGAGGTTTTTGGGCATGAGGATGCCAGAGTTCCAAGCCTATTGGGACATGTTGTTTTCAGAAGTGTAGAATTCACAGATACTTGGCAATGTGATCCCGGGGAGAGTGTGGATTGGTCGGCAGGATCAATTTGTCTTTCCGTGACACATTCACCTGGACATGCTCCGGGTCATGTAACGTTTCATGGTCATGGGGTCTACCATGCTGGTGATTTGCTATTTGTAAGGAGCGCGGGCAGAGTGGATCTTCCAGGAGGTGATCCGAGAGCCCAACAGAGGAGCCTCATTAGAGCTAAAGAGATTCTTCAGGGGCTTCCTGAAGACTGGCGTCTCATCCCAGGACATAGGTATGATGACTTCAGGGGAGAAGTCCCGGACTGGATAAGTCTAGGTGATGCATTGAAGCACAACTACTTCCTTTCTAATATTACAATGGTCGACTAACCTATCTTCTTAGTAGCCTGCTTACCAAGGTGCTTTCTTCATCTAGAGTGGGTACTTCATCCCTTACCTTCTTCAGTGCATTAATTGGGACCCATTCATCTGGAACTAGCCTCCATGGCGTTACTCTTGCCATAATTCCGAGTAGAACTTGGCTGCCCGGAATCATGAAAACTCTGAGTGGCGGTACGACCAAGCTCAATGCAGCTAAGTCGTCTCTGGCCTGAATCCTCTCCTTCCTACTCACTCTTCTTCCAATTAGTATACTGGAGAGTGTGGCAGAGGTGTGCTTGAAGTGCTCTGCACTGATTTTAGAAGTGTCCCAGGCCCTCTCAATTGCGTCTCTCCATTTACTAGGCTCCTTTGCTATATCCTTAATCTCGTTCTGTGATTTATCGGGTAATCGGCGATAAGCTGCTGCCGTTCCAGTGGTCACCCATGGCAACCATCTTGCCAAGAATCCTGTGAAGTTTCTGATTCTTCCCATTGAATCACTCGGTCTTGTCTATCCTTTGGGATGAGACACCCCTGTTTTTCATTTCTTTCTTCACTGTTCCAGACGGTAATACGCCCTCCTGCTCCAATGCGGAAAGGGCAGCTATCACAATGTTACTTGTATCTATTTCGAAGAAGGCACGAAGGCTTTCTCGTGAATCAGAGCGCCCGAAACCATCAGTGCCGAGAACTACATATCGTCCGCCTACCCACCTTTGTATCATCTCAGGTACAGAAGAGATGTAATCCGAAGTTGCGATGGTTGGAGTTTCGTCTCCAAAACATTCGGAAACGTAAGGCATCGATGGGTGTCCTGGATCGAACCTCATTGCCCTCTCGTGCTCCATTCCTTTACGTCGAAGTTCCCCATAGGAAGTAACTGACCAAACTTCTGACCCGATTCCATGGTCGTTCATTAGATCCTTTGCGGCCTCTCTGACCAGATTGAGAATCGGTCCAGATCCAAGTAGTCTGACCTTAGGGCCACTCCCTTCCATCTCTTCGATCAAATATGCCCCTCGAATAATTCCCTCATCGGAATCTTCCGGTTTTGGCATCTGCTGTTGATTCTCATTATACAGCATTACATAGTGGAATACATCCAGATTTTGGTTCCACATCTCATCAATTCCATGTCTGATAATTGTAGCTAGCTCGTATGCATAAGCAGGATCCCATGCGCGACAATGGGGGACTGAGGAGGCAGTCAAGAGGCTGTGTCCATCCTGATGCTGCAAACCCTCACCATTCAGTGTCGTCCGACCTGCGGTCGCTCCCATGAGGAATCCGCGAGCTCTAGCATCGGCAGCACTCCAAATCTGATCTCCTACTCTCTGAAACCCGAACATAGAGTAGAAGGTGTAGAAAGGAATCGTGGGAGTGTTAGCATTCGAGTAAGAAGTGGCGCTAGATATCCATGAGGCTATGGCTCCGGCCTCAGAAATTCCTTCCTGAAGAACCTGCCCGGATTCAGACTCCTTGTAATTCAGCAACATCTTGTGGTCCACAGGGGTGTACTTCTGCCCCTTTGATGCAAAAATCTCGAACTCGCTGAAAAGAGGGTCCATACCGAAGGTCCTCCCTTCATCGGGGATGATCGGGACCACCTTGTGGCCTATCTCTGACTTCATTAGATTCCTCAATAGTCGGACAAAGGCCATGGTGGTAGAAACCTCTTGACCCTGTGGGGTTCCTTGATCGAATGCTGCATAGGTTTCCTCTCCCGGTAGTTCTGTGGAGATGGTGGAGGGTCTTCTCGAGGGAAGGAATCCACCGAGTTGTTTTCTCCGCTCGAACAAATACTGAATTTCATCTGACTCTTCTTCTAGAGTGACGAATGGATCATCCTCTAGCCGTGAGTCTTCCAAGTTTAGCCCCAGTGCATCTCGATAAGAAACTAGGTCCTCGAGATTCATCTTCTTCTTCTGATGTGTTGAGTTTCTGCCCTTGAATGAGTCGATTCCCCAGCCCTTCACGGTATGAGCGAGTATTACAGCAGGACCCTTTGCAGACAAAGCTGTCTGATAAGCAGAATATACCTTGATGGGGTCATGTCCCCCCCTTGTCAATCCCTGTATTTCTGTGTCAGAAATAGAAGCCCCCAATTTCTGAAGTGATTCACTTCCAGAAAACAATTCATCTCGGAACTCTCTCGAAGGTAGGGTGCTGAGTCTTTGCCAGTCCCCGTCCGTAATTGTCTCGATCTTCTTCAACAGTTCACCATTTGAATCTAGCTGGAACAATCTGTCCCATCCAGAACCCCAGATGACCTTGATTACTGTCCATCCTGCTCCTCGATACAACCCCTCTAACTCTTGAATAATATTGGAGTTTCCTCGAACTGGTCCATCTAATCTCTGGAGGTTGCAATTTACTACTACAATCAAATTATCAAGTTGTTCTCTGCCAGCTACTGCGATGGATGCGATTGCCTCTGGTTCATCCATTTCTCCGTCTCCGAGGAATGCGAAAACGCGACTTTCTGATGTATCGGCGAGATTTCGCTGATGGAGGTACTTCCAGAATCTGGCTTGCATTACGGCACCGAGTGGACCAAGCCCCATGGAAACTGTTGGATACTCCCAGAATTCAGGCATTAGCCGAGGGTGTGGGTAAGAAGAAATACCGTCTTTGAAGGCCTCCTGCCTAAAGTTTGAGATTTGCTCTCGGGTAATCCTATCCTCTAGAAATGCCCGAGAATAAATTCCCGGACTAGCATGGCCTTGGATATACAGTGCATCGCCAATCCCATTGTGATCCTTTCCTCTGAAGATATGATTGAATCCAACTTCGTACAACGTGGAGCTTGATGCATAAGTGGAAATGTGTCCACCTATTCCATCCAATCTCCGATTAGCGTCTGATACCATTACTGCTGCATTCCATAGAATGTGGTTCTGAATCGTCTTCTCAGTTTCCAAATCCCCAGGATACGGGAATTGCTGCTCAATCGATATAGAGTTCAGATATGGCGTACTCGAAGCAGAAATGTCAATTCCAAGGGCTGTTGCCTCTGACATTAGTTCCTGTAGTAGGAGTCGAGCTCGGGGACTACCATGAGAAGCTGTCACATTTCTCAATGACTCAAGCCACTCATCGGTCTCTTCTGGGTCCGAATCGGGGAGTGTCTGGCGAGGTTTAGTTGGGGACATAGGTGCACCACTGCCCCGCAGGGCAGAATCACCAGCCAAGGCGTGTTTTTTGAATGGGTCGTCGTACTTTTCTGCTCAAATAAGGGATGATGTTGGGCCAACTTCGATGAGATGGCACTCATGCATCGTCCTCACGCCCGCTACAGTGATTGCGGAATCTCCCGAAATGTACCTCTCTCCTTTCCACTTCCTGACAGTTCGTATTACGGTCTTGGAACCAGGGGAGTTGTTTGGGTCGACCTTGACTTCAACAATTAGTTCACTGACTTGGCCCAACCATCCCAGCGCAGCATCTATGCTTCTTCGAGCGTATCCATGTCGCTGCTCAGAACTTCGTACCCAATATCCCAAGTTCCATGTTGCCCTATCAGATCTAGTTACTCTATCGAACCCTATCAATCCAATCACATATTCATCCCAGGGACGTATCATAATCCAATGATGGAGGAGTCCGGTTCTGCCCTTTCTCTCGGTGTCTCCAATGAAGTCCTCTATCTGTGGTCTAATTTCTTTGTCTGGATTTATCCAAGGCATTGCCCTAATGACATCGGGCCATGTTTCTTCAAATGCCTCGACTATTTCAGGAATGATGGATTTTGTTGCTGGTCTAAGCACCAAGCCTTCGTCAACTCTGATGGATGAGGTTGCCCGCCTGTGCATAATTTTGGGGGATGGGTCCCATCGCATCATTCCTGCGTAACATTACTGGGTTATGAAGTCAGTTTTTCCTTTGCGCGTGCCACATCTGGATCTTCCGGACTTATTTCGTAGGCTGAATTGACCATCCTTTGTACCTCGGTGTTCCTCCCAATTGACATCATTAGCTTGCCGACTGAGTAGATCAAAGAGGTCCTATCCCCCAAGTGAGGTCCGACCTCATCTAGAAGGACTGTTGTCTGGGCTTTGTTCTGATCTTTTGCTGATCTGAAGGCCGCCTGAAGCTGCTTGACTATTGCCGGTACCGGCCATTCATCCTGTTGCTGCCAAGGCCAGAAAGAAGGTTTTGTTTGGTGGTTAGATAATTCATTGGAAGTCTCTTCTACTGATGCGAGGCTTGGAGCGGATGGTAATTGAACTGGACTTTCCGGCAACTCTGGTGCCCTTTCTTCGTATATTGGATCTGCTGTGAGTTTTGGAATTGGTACCGACGGGGCTGATGGAAGTGAATTATGATTGTTTATTGGAGGGTCATCTCTAGCAAAGGCTTGCTCGAATTCGTCTATATTTCCGTCCCCATCGAAGTCATCGGCTTCAATTTCTGCTCTCTCTACAGTAGGAGGGATTTCGTTTGCCCCTGGGATCTGATCTGGAGTAAGAGGTTGGCTGAAAGCAGGGGTCTCTGCATTTGGTTGAATCAACTCTATTGTTCGATGGGTCGATTTCTCTTCCTCTTCAATGTGACTTTTTGGAACTTCAAATTTCTTAACGAATTGTGGGATGTCATCTGATGTGAGTTCGTATTCCTCATCGATTTCATCGCTAGATGTGGTCATTAAATCAAAGTCCGGTTTTCTATCCAATTGGATTTCATCGTCTTCCCCGTATTGAGAGACTTCGACGGTCAAGTCATCGAATGCAAAAGAAGGAGCAATGGATTCATCATCAACTTCGTCCTCCTCGATCTCACTCATCAGCTGATCCAATAGGTCTGAAGACTCTTCATCTTCAAGGACCGAACTCTGCTGGAATGAAGGGCGGTCTATCTGATAGTAGCATCTCGTGCAGATCTTGGTTCCCTCTTGATTCAAATGCTGACAAGAGGGGCAGGAGATGCCCTTTGGGTTAGAATTACTCCATGACTTAAATCTGTCAAATACCAAACACGTCCCCCCAGCATTCTCTTTCGGGAGTGGTGAACGTATAATTCTCACTGGAGATGGTTTGTTTTGTTGGGCCAAGCACTCGTCAAGTAACCGTGAAAGGGATGAGGGGTAGACGGAATGTATGGGCGGCTCTGAGAAAGCGTTTCCAAGTCGGTTCAAAAGGAGCCAGGACCACCACGAATCTTACCTTCGTCTTATTCGATGGGAATTGGATGACGAATTGGCGATGACCGAGGAGAGGCTCAGAAATTGGTCTGAGAAGAAATTGGAGGCAAATGGAATTGCTCTTTTCGGATTGAATGCCAAGACAGATGGTTGGTTGTTTGGTCAACAAATCATTAGGCTTAGACGGGGGGCTGGAAAAAATCTAGGGTCCCATAGATTCAGACAAGGCGACATAGTGATGCTAAGCAGAAGCAGCCCATTGACTGAGAAGCCGATTGAGGCAATAGTTAGCAATAGAAGTAGGAATTCGATTAGGATCGTCCTCCCTGAGGCGCCTCAGGGCCTTAGAAAGGGAACTTGGAGAATCGATAGAGGGGCTAATAGGGTTGCATTCGATAGAATGAGGGATGCTTTAAATTCGATCTTCGAGGAAGATGGTAGTGCCCCTTTGAGGGAACTGCTTCTAGGCCTAGTTCACGATCCCGTGGGAACTGCTTCCCTAACTCCAGAACTAGGTGGGGCGAAGCAAACAAGGGTTACACTGCCGGGTGATATGAACAAAGCTCAGAGAGATGCTGCGGAGAGAGCAATAAACAGTAGGTTGACCCTGATTCAAGGCCCTCCTGGAACTGGGAAGACCCATACTGCGGTTAGGATTCTAGAGAACTGGGCAATTCAAGACACGGGGACGGTGCTTGCAGTCGCCGACTCAAATGTAGCTGTTGACAACTTATTGGAAGGTTTGCTAGAAAGGGGCGTCAGAGCAGTAAGGCTGGGTCAGCCTGTGAAAGTTAGAGAGGGCCTTAGAGTAGCCACAATGGATGCAAGGATGGAGAGTCACGAGTTGAATAGGGATCTACTAGAAGAAATTGAGAGGAATGAGAAATTATCCCGAAGAATCAAGGGCATGAGAGGTGGGAAGGAAAAGGGACTAGCGCACAGAGACTTGAGTAGGGGTTGGAAGGAAGTAAAGAGGCTTGAAAGACAGATTCGCGATGATATCCTAGATAGGGCTCAGGTTCTTTGTTGTACATGTATTGGATCTGGGCATGAGTTACTCGATGGACGGAGATTCTCTAGGGTGCTAATGGACGAAGCCACACAAGCAACTGAGCCTGCGGCATTGGTGCCGATCGTAAAGGGGGCTAGGCAGATTGTTTTGGTGGGCGATCATAGACAGCTTCCCCCAACTGTGATTTCTCGTCGGGCTGGGGGCGGCGGTTTGAGTCGGTCACTGTTCGAGAGATTGGTGGATATGGGGATCAAGCCACTGTTGCTCAATACCCAGTACAGAATGCATCCTTCGATTTCTGAGTTTCCTAATCTCCAGTTCTACGGGGGTATGCTGAAGGATGGGGTTAGTGGATCCGAAAGAGAGGCGCCCCCTGGGATGCTTTGGCCAAATTGGGATTCGCCGCTGTCTTTCCTTCCAGTCGATGGCGATGAGTTGCTATCTCCTGATGGGGCGTCAAAGGAGAATGCCGCTGAAGCATCATGGGCGGTTAAAATTCTGATGGGTTTTGTGGACGAGGGTGGTCTTGAGCTGGCAGACATTGGCATTGTAACGCCATATGCTGGACAGGTTCGAGCAATCAGGGACATACTGCCAGAGTCGATGCAGGGAGTGGAAGTGAGGACAGTTGATGGATATCAGGGCAGAGAGAAGGAAGTGATTATCTTCTCCTGTGTTAGGTCTAATTCGGATGGAAATGTCGGTTTCCTCTCTGATCGACGAAGATTGAACGTGGCACTGACCAGATCAAAGCGTGGTCTTGTCGTAATTGGAAACCCAGATACGTTAAGGCATGATGAGAATTGGAGTGCTTGGATTGAACACGTAAGGAGTCGTAAACTTGAGGCATGGCATCTCCTGGGTACTGCATGAGGTGCATCAATGAGCGATCATGAGTCTCCAATTTCGATTCACGGCGGGGGAACGCTAGCGAAAGCAATAGTTTCGCAGGGGACAGAACATTGGTCGGTTCCAGATGGCGCAATCCTTGCCTCTTGGGCAAGGAGAGTTGTCGCCTTTGTGATTGATGTCTCAATCGTATATACGGTACTGAACCTATCAACTAGGGGGATGGTGACGAATGCATTGAATTTTACACTATGGGCATCTTCTGAATTTCACTATTCAGCAGCATTTGCGGCTATCTTGCTTGCCAGCCACTGGCTATATTGGAGAGTGACCGGATTGATTTTCTCAAGATCGGTAGGTCAGAAGATTTTGGGGCTAGCTATAGTGAAGGTGGATGGGGATGCAGTTACTAGTAAAATGTGGGACAATAGGGCTGCAGGAAAACTACTGTATCTAATTCCAGTGTTGAATCTCTACTTTGGAATCTACGAATTAGCTAGAATTTCTCAGAGACATACGCATCAGTCAAATCTTGACCTTCGTGTGGGAACCATTGTTGCACATTCTGCCTCTCTTCCTCCTGGAAGTAGAAGGCATATCAGATAGGTGAGGCGATGAACGAAGTCGTTGAATGGGCTCTTTCTGGGAAGTGCGTTGTGTATCCCACCTCCACGCTTCCTGCTTTGGGATGCATCCCTGATCCAGATTCTCTAGATGCGTTGTTTGAGATAAAGGGAAGACTCCGTAGTGCTCCTGTTAGCCTAGGGGTAGCCAGTCTTAGTCAAGCTAGTGAGATTGTAGAGGTACCTGATGATGTTCATGAAATACTAGATGATTTTCCCAGTGGTTCTCTTACTATTGTCCTCAATTCTAAGGAAGATTTGGACGATCGTCTAGGGGTTAGGGGGGTTGCAATTCGTGTTGTCTCGGATCATAGAGCTAGGGATTTGCTCCTCAGGACTGGCCCGTTGACTGCCACCAGTGCAAACCAAACAGGTGAAGCACCATTGTTGGATTGTAGTTCAGCCGCGGATTCCCTAAGTACCTCGGAACATACTGTTTTGGGGTTTGGTGGGAGATGTCGCGGGGGTCTACCCAGTACTTTGATAGCATGGCATACAGTCTGCGATTCTCCTGAGTCGCTGAGGATAGAGGTAGTTAGAGAGGGGAAAGTCAGTTCCAAGGAAGTATTAGCATGGTGGAAGAGAAGGACCTGAAGCAATGGAGAGACGCTGGTCACGTAGCCAGAAGGACGCTTGAGGGGATTAAGGGCGAGATTGTTGCTGGAAAACAGTGGTCCGAAGTGATAGACTCTGCTGAAAGGTTCATCAGAAGGCATGGTGGTAAGGCAGCCTTCCCCGTGACAATCTCAGTTAACGACATAGCTGCCCACTATACTTCGAACACCGAGCTGACCCCCCCAGAGGGTTTTGAAGGGGAAATGGTCTTCCAGAAGGGGGACCTTGTCAAGCTCGATGTTGGGGTGCACATCAAAGGAGCGCTTGGAGACAACGCCCTAACCATCGAGGTTGGAAACGGGGGCGAGCACACTGACCAAATTAGAGCTGCAAAAGAGGCTAGAGATGCAGCGATAGAGAAGATGCACCCGGGTACTCCTTGGCACGTGATTGGAGAGGCAGCCCAACAAGCATCAGTGGATGCAGGTTTTGAGCCGATTAGGAATCTAAGTGGTCACAAGATGGAGAGGTGGAATCTACACTCTGGTGTGTCGATACCCATGTATGCATGTGGTCCAAATAATCCTAGCTACAAAGGAGAAGTGGAAACAGGGGGGGTATATGCAGTGGAACCATTCAATACTACCGGAAAGAGTGGTATGATCGAGAATGTTCCTCCGGCTGATTCAGCCAATATTCTACGAGTGACTGGGGATGTGAAAATCAGGAAAGCCCTCTCAAAGGGGAAGCTGAAGCCTCTCGGAGCCACCATGGCTAGATACATAGAAGAACGATACAACACGCTTCCATTTGCCGAAAGATGGGCATCTCCACTACTGAGCAAGCCGTTTCCAGAAGAAGACGATGAATCACTGAAAAGGAAATGGAAGTCTCTTGTCAAGAAATTGACCTCGATTAGGTTTCTTGAGGTCTACAGTGCTCTGAGAGACGTCGACAGAGGAAATGTCGGGCAATTCGAGCACACTGTTTTCATCACTGAGGGCGGTCCTGAGATTCTTACCGTAGAGTGATGATGAGAAATTCAAATAATTCGGATAAAAACGGTAGATTTCTCACAACGATTAACTATTGTCGCCTTTCTGCTCGCATCGTACAGGACGAAAGGTTCTCGCTGAGTGCATCCCATCCCCTCGCAATTATCTCTCTCCTGTACACCTTCCTAGAGCGGCCGGAAGGCTGGCTGTCTTGGATGATGCTATTCGGTCTTGGCTCTGTTGTTTTCAGTAGTTCCAAACATAGTTACTGAAACGATCGCGATGAATATCAGAAGCATCCCCCCGATCTGTTGAATTGATGGCTTCTCAGAGAGTAGAAGCACCCCCCAGAGGATTGTTAGAACGGGTTGTAAGAGGATGGCGAAGGAAGTATTAGCAGCAGGAAGTCTTGGTAGGGCGTATGTGATTGCAATCCAACCTATTACCTGGCAAGAGACGGATAGCAGAATGATCCAACCGTGTCCGGGCCAAGTGAACGAGAAGTCAATTGGTTCTATGTCTAGTCTTGAGAGGGGTAGTATTCCGACAATGAGGAGTCCCGTTGCCCCCCCCGCGGTAGCATCCAATTGAAGATTGACGGAAGGTGCTTGGATCCTATTCGAGAATCGGTAGAGGATTAGGAATGAGGAGTAGAATATCGCTGCAACAATCCCCCCTATTACGCCCTTTATTGGGTCGTCTCCGTATGGTTCTTCGTCCCAAATTCCTGAGATGAACAGTAGGCCAAGCATTACCATCGGTAGAGCTAGTAGTATCATTCGATTCGGCCTCTCTCCGAATAGCCACCAACTGACCAGGGTTACGATAATTACCTGTGAGTTGCCAATCAACGTTGCGATTCCACTTCCAATATAATCAATAGCACTGTGATATCCAGCGAAATCGATTGCAAGAAGCAGCCCAGCAGCAAATGCAAGCATCCTGTTCTTTCCCTCCCTCTGGTCATCCTGATTCAAGTACCAGACGAGGAAAATCAGGATTGGGAGAGCGTATAGCATTCGGAAGAACGCGCCTGTGATGGGGCTGGTGTCCGATTGAATATACAACAATGGTGCGAAAGAGAGCAGCATTGCACCAAACAGGGCGATTAGCATGATTCGCCGATTATCGGCTGGTGGAGACATCGAATCCCTCACCCTTAGGCGAGCATCTCCTTGAGGTCTCCGGACTGATACATCTCTAGGACGATGTCTGAACCGCCAATGAGCTCCCCGTTTATGAATATCTGAGGGATAGTTGGGAAATCTGACCATTCCTTCAATGCGGGCCTGGCTCTGGGATCCAGTAGGACATTGACACAGGCAAAGGTTTCCATCTCAAGTTCAGCAATTACCGAACTTAGGACTTGGGCCCCTCTTGCAGAGAAACCACACTGGGGCTGCTCGGGAGTTCCTTTCATAAAAATCACGATTTGGTTTTCGTCAACAACTTGTTGCAGTTCTTCTGGTGTCCAGTCAAAGGTCATCTCAATCACTCCTTCCTTGGTCTTCGGATATGCACCCCATAGAACTCATGCTCTTGACCATGTGGGTCGAAAGCAGTTTGAGTGGATGCTTCTGCTTGCTCCGGAGTCATGCACTTCAGGTCAAGAGCATGGACGGTGTTATTGGAAATGTACTCCTTGAAGTGATTCAGTATTGGTTTCTGCCTCTGAAGTGGCAACACACCCTCATAGCCTTCAGAAATAACTCTGACATGGAAGTGGTCACCAGACCCATGCAAATCGGTAGCTTCGACCGTGGCATCTGGAACGACCTTGAGAATCTCTTCCCTCATCCACTCCACCGTCACCATGGATTCGGGAAGAAGTGGCTTGGATATAAATTAGATTTCCAGGGAGTTAGTGATAGAAACTAAGTTCTCGCTGATTGATGCTTTTTCGTTGATTAGCCCTGAGCCGACCACAGCGATATCAATGCCCCATCCCGCTACCACTGACGCATTGTGATCTTTTATTCCGCCGTCAATCATCAGTTTTGTCTCTCTGCCACCATTTTCAATCTGAGAGTCGATAGCCTCGCGGAGCGACCTTACCTTCCCCTCTACTTCGGGGATGAAAGATTGCCCCCCCTTTCCAGGGACGACCGACATTACCAGAGCCAAATCAAGTTCAGGTAGGAATGGGAGGAGCCCATCAATAGGGGTGTCGGGATTTATTACACATCCAGATTGGATTCCTGAACCGTGCAATTCAGAAATTAGTTTTGGGAAATCATCGACAGCCTCTATGTGTGCAATCACCAAATCGGCCCCAGCGTTTGCGTATTGCTCCCATGTCTGCTCGGCATTTGTAATCATTAGATGGCAATCTATGAACACATCAGGACCGACTCTTTCTCGAATAGATTTGATCAATGCCGGCCCAAAGGTGATTGTGCGGTTTTCCACCCAATTTCCATCCATTACGTCCAAATGCAACCAATTAATTCCTGCATTAAGCGCCTCGTCGATCGTTTCACCTAACCTACAGAAGTCTGCCGTGAGTATGCTAGGAGTGATTTCCATGCTCTGTTCATTGTCTAGGATGTGGTGGAGGTTCTCAATACCTTCTATAATCGAAACTAACTGATAACACACATATTGATAGGATGGGAGCCAATCCAACAGATAGGTGAAGTTATGGGCAAGGTTGTCGATACTGGTGATACAGATTTTGATGTAACAACAAAAAGCGATGAGTGGGTGCTAGCTGATTTCTGGGCTCCATGGTGCGGGCCATGCAGGATGGTTGGCCCTGTTCTAACACAGATAGCAGAAGAGAGGGAGATTACCATTGCAAAGGTGAATACAGACGTCAACCCTCTTACTTCGGGGAGATTTGGGATCAGGGGGATTCCCGCACTGATTCTATTCCGAAATGGGGAGATGGTGGATAGGATGACCGGGGCAATGCCAAAGCAGAGTATGGATTCTTGGCTAGACAGGCATATGTCCTAGTCCACAACATTATTCAGTTTTCTCAACCGCTCTTCTAACGGCTTTCCAACATCCCTCAGTAGTCGTGATCTGAGAGCCTCATGCAACCACATTCCTTCTTCCAACTCAAGCATCAATCCTCTCTCAATTAGCTCTGCTGGAGGCTTTCCATCGATCTCGGCAGCTAATGCCAGCTTGTTCCAGGGAACCGGTCGCTCTGAGACGGCCAGAATTGAGAGGAGCTCTCTGTGCTCCTCGGGGAGAACATTCAGAATTTCTTCATCCAAGAATCGGAGCCAGTCTTCGTGAAGAGTCTGGCCATACAGTTCGAGTAACTCTACAGCCAGAGGGTGTCCTCCGGTAACCCTATGGATCTCTGATGCAACAGCATTTTCTGGAACTTTGATCATCTCTATCCATTCTTCAATCTCTTCTGGAGAAAGACCTGATAGTGCTAATTCCGAAACCTTGTCCAAAGTGTGAACATGCCTTCGATCATAGAAAGCTAGACTGGTTCTGGAAATCATCAGAAGCCTCAGCTTCGTCTTCTCCGCTGTCTGAAGAAGGGCTCCGAACAAGTGATCACCGTTTGTTCCTATATTGTGGACGTCATCCAAAACTACAATCATTTCATTGGAAGAAACTCCATCTCCGGAGTCGTGTATGTATTTTTTATCATCTAGCAGATGTGCTGTTAATCTCCTCCTGAATGTGTCTATTTCCAGTCTAGCTGCTGGCTTGTAGGGAAGAGTATCCAGAATTCTGTAAGGGTCTTCTGAATCCTTGGTAATTCCAATTCGATGGAGCAGGCTTGTTGCAATTCCCAATGGTGAGTCCCATGGCTGACATGGATAGTACATGGTCTTAAGATTGGGTTTTGCAACCATCATCTCTGAAATCCAGTGAGATGCTAATGTTGTCTTACCGCATCCAGCTATTCCAGAGAGAACTAGTAATGGTTTTTCGGATTTGAACCACTTGTCTAGTTCTGCCAGTTCATCCGTTCTACCATGGACTGTGCGCGTCTTTGGTGGGTTTGTATGGTATGTTGAATGGGCTCCAGTGAGGATGGAGATTGACCCAGGGGGAGGAATGTTCTCGTTTTTTCTTACTAGTGCACCAAATCGAATGTCTCCAAAATTTAGGACTCCTTCGTGCTGAGCGTGAAGAAGGATTTGAAGTAAGCTGAGTCCGGCACGCAACTTATTGGCAGCCTCATCCGCTCTTATTTCCAGAATGCTGCCCTCCTTTGATCTTACCAAGACCTTCAGAGAACGTAACTCAGAAATTCTCTCTCTCGCTATTTCTCTACCGTCATCGGTAAGTTGCCATGTCTTTTGTCGGCGATTATCGCCACTGATTGGCCTGCTGTGCTGTGAAATGTGTCCTTGAGAAATAAGATTTCTCATAGCTCTGGATACATTTGGGGGATGCAATGCGCATGATTCTGCTATCCCAGAACGAGTGACGTCCGATGTTACAGTATAGTGGTCGGCTTGAAAGTCCTGTTCCCAAAGATGCAACAATATCCTATCAGAAACGGGCACATTGGGTCGTGAGTCATTGCGTGCCACAGGATTAACGGTAGAGGATTATAGCATCAAGGTTAGGGAATGGCGGATTTGGAGATTTCATGCTCGGATCGGCCTTCCTAATCCTTCAGCATCATCCTCAGTTCCTCAACTGAACGCTGTTCGTCGAAGTAGACCACTTCTAGAGAGTCATAAAGTTCGGTATCGCCAATTTTCTCCACCAATGGCAAAATCTGACTGTACGTATCTACAGCCTTCTTTTCTGTTTCATACGCCTCTGCCAGCATTTCTTTGTAGTTTGAAGTATGTACAATTGGGGTTTCATCACGCTCAGTAATTGCTGTTCCATCTAATTTGACAATGGCGGAACGTACTGTAGCAGCATGTGTTAACGACTCGTTTACTTCGTTGTTGAAATGAGTATTTAGATGGAGTCTGTGAATTCCGGAAACATATGCTGAGTAGTGCGAATACAACGCAATCGCTCTTAGCTCCCATGCAAGTGCTCGATTGAGGGCTCTGACGAGTTGCTGCTTTGGCATACCTTTTCTCAATACTCGAATTATGGTGGGTCATTTCAACACTCGCTTTTCATGGAGGTTTGACTTTAGGCCGGAACATATGTGTCCAAATCCCCTTTGGAGTAGCCGTGGATGCATACGAAGAACTACTGATGAAGCTGAAAGATATTGACATGATTGGTCAAATTGGGAGTCTGTTAAGTTGGGATCAAGAGGTTCTGATGCCTCCCAAGGCTGCTCTTCTCAGAGCAGATCAGCTTGCTTGGATTTCAAAGACTGGGCATGAGAGGCTAACTGATTCTAAGATTGGTGAATTGTTGGAGCAAATTGAATCGGATGATAATCTGGATGAGATACAGCGGGCCAACATTAGGCTCGCGAGAGAATCTTACGATAGAGCAACCAAGTTGCCTACAGAATTTGTTGAAGAGATGGCGAAGCACAAATCGAAATCTCTTGTTTCTTGGACAGAGGCGCGCGAAAAGGACGATTTCTCAATTTTTCGAGAAGACTTGGCGATTTCAATAGATCATGCTCGCAAGAAAGCAGACTTCTATGGATATGAAAACCTGAGATATGATGCACTTCTTGACTTGTACGAAAGCGGCCTTAGTGTAAAGAGGTTGGATCCTCTTTTTTCTGGACTTAGAGACAATGTTGCTCCACTAATCAAAGCAGTAGTTGGAAGTAGTAATAGGCCAGATATGTCATGGGTTGAGGGTGTCTCGTGGGAACAGTCTGCACAAGAGAAGTTGAGTCATAGTGTCTCAGAGGCAATTGGCTTCGACTTCTCAGCAGGAAGGAGGGATCTTTCGACTCATCCTTTCTGTGGAGGCCCAAATCCAGATGATGTGAGGTGGACTACACGGTATAGAGAGGATGAGCCCTTCGGTTCTCTATTCGGTTCTATGCATGAGACTGGTCATGGGACCTACGAACAAGGACGTCCGCGTGACTTCGATTTCCAACCGGCCGGAAAGGCAAATGGATTGGGGATTCATGAAAGTCAGAGTCGACTGTGGGAGAACCAAGTAGGGAGATCGAGAGAGTTCTGTGAATGGTCGCTGCCGCTTTGGAAACAGTACTTCCCAGAAAACATGAATGGGGTTGATGCTGAGCAATTGTGGCAAGCAGTGAACTTAGTTGAACCCGGTCTAATTAGAGTGGATGCAGACGAGGCGACTTACAACCTGCACATCATGATTAGATATGAAATAGAAAAACAATTAATCCAAGGTGATATCGAAGTTGACGAGTTGCCCGATGCTTGGGACGAAATGTATCAAGAATATCTCGGAATAAAGGCTCCTAACCGTTCTCTTGGAGTTCTTCAGGACGTTCATTGGTCAATGGGCGCTATCGGTTACTTCCCCACATATACGCTTGGTAATCTATACGCTGCCCAACTGCTTGAGGCTGCGAAGGAGGAGTTACCCAAGCATGATGACCAGATTAGGGACGGAGAATTTGAACATCTTCTGGGTTGGATGAGAAAGAACGTTCACCAGAGGGGAAGTGTTCTAAAACCAGCAGATTTGATCGAAGAGGTAACGGGCTCTCAACCATCTCCGGATGCTTTTGTAAGATATCTAAGTTCCAAGGTTGAGCATTTGTACGGGGTAAGTGCTTGAGGGTTAAAAGAGGTGCTTCATGACTTTGGCGGGCCTGGAGAGTTATTCTTCCTATGTTAGAGAGGTCGATGGGGAGTGCGTGTTCGTTAGACTTTCGAATAGTTTTCTTTTCTCTGGCTCCAAGTCTGGTCAAATTGCGTGCTGGGGTTTATCCAACGGCATGGAGATGTGGAGATTGGATTTTGAAGGGCCGTGCTCCGACTCAGATTTCAGTGAAGATTTGTTTTTCTTCACTGAATCTGAAAATATTCATGCCATTAGAATAGATTCTGGTGAGTTAGTCTGGAGTACTCAATTAGAAGGCTCTAGTGACTTTGTCCGGATTTCTAATGGATTTGTGTGGGTAACAACTTCTGTATACAATTTTGAGATTCAAGACTACTCCGAAGGATCTATCTGGCAAATCGATTTTGAAGGAGAGGTTAGGAACAGGTGGCAGATAGAGGGGAGGGCCTGGTCATTATCGGTTCAAGAAAACCTGTTAGTGATGGGCCTAAGTCGACCAAAGTCTGGATATGCTATAGTTTCTGAGAATGGGATAAACTATCCGGAGTTGGAGGGACGTCATCCAGTGACAATTGGAAATAGAGGAGGTGTTGGGGCCATAGTACTGGGTCATAGCAATGGTATGGTGACAGAAATCATAGGTCATGAAGTGAAGTCTATTTCTCATTTAGACGCTTCAGTTCGTGCAATTGACTACTTTGACGGTTGGGTAGTAGGAATGGATTCTGGATACGTTACTTCTAGCGAAGTTCTTGGTTCTTGGTCGGTAAACCTGGGAGGCATAATCGATGTTCTCTGCTTTGGGCCATCATTAAATGATAGCAAATGGGTTTGGACTCCTTCATGGAGGGATGGAGCCGCAGTTGTCTCTGTACTGGATTCCAAGAAAGGAGCGGTGGAGTTGGAGATCTCACATCATTCTAGAATTGGGTGTGCCTTCAGCAATGATCGGGTAATTTGCTTCGGAGATTATTCGGGTTGTATCACTGTAATCGAGAGAAATGTGTTTCGGCGTCGTTTCTCTCAACCAGGAGAAGAAATAGCCGACGAAGATAGGAGCATGGAAATGAGAAGGAAAATACGCGGACTGCGGAGGGTTTAATTTGCAGTGGAAAAACACTCTCCAAGACCCTTATTTCCAGTGAACTGCGGCAATATTAGCGAAATGTTTATGAGCCACCCATTACCCTGTGTTCTTTGCCGCTCCGGGGGAGTGGTGTGAGGGCGCTTCGGCGCGACTCGCGGGCCACAAAAACCGAGCCTCAAAACCGAGGCGGTAGAACCGAGAAACGAAAGGATCTCGGGGAAAGGCTAGAGCGTCTGTGGACGCAAAGGTCGCGGCAAGTAAATCGGACAAACTGGAGGAAACGAAGGGGCGAGCGAGATATGAGCTGAAGAGATACATGTGCGTAGGGGGAAGAGAATAAACCTGGGTCACATAAGTGGGAAAATAGATGGAGAAAACTGGAGGAAACGAAGGGGAAGGAAATCTAGGGAAACACTGGGCAACAAGGGCGGGGAGACTCGTGGAGAAGCCAGTATCGAGACGTGGAAGGAAACGCGGAGACGAAGTACCTGAAACGGATGCGGCGAATGTGAGGGAGATCTCACAAAAGTCGGAAAATGACAAGGGAAGAGCATGAAGTTCCGGAGTCATCTACCCGGGGAAACCTGGGCCTTCGGGCCCAGGCGACACCCGGACCCTGCGGAGTTAACAGGGGGGGAAACTCCCCCATGTGTGGAACCCCCTGTTGCTCCCACCTTATTCGGCCCACATTCTTCTTCTGAGCCGAAACGTAGTCGTGTTGACTTCTATTAATTCGGGCCTGTCATTTCTCTGGGTTTTACCCAATCTGTGAACTGATCATCGTTGAGAAACTCCAGTTGGATGGCACTCTCCCTTAGAGTCAGACCTTTCTCGTGTGCGTTCTTTGCAATCTTAGCAGCATTGTCATACCCAATGTGAGGGTTTAGGGCAGTAACTAACATCAATGAGTTCTCCAAATGATCAGATATTTTCTCTTCGTTCGCTTTCAAGCCAATAACGCACTTGTCGGAGAAAGATACGCAAGTGTCAGAGAGTAATCTTATGCTATGCAAGATATTGTGAATCATCATTGGTTTGAAAACGTTCAATTCGAAGTTCCCCTGACTACCACCTATTGAAATTGCAACATGATTGCCCATTACTTGACAGCACACCATTGTCATTGCCTCAGATTGAGTTGGGTTCACCTTCCCAGGCATGATACTGGATCCCGGCTCATTAGCTGGAAGGGCGAGCTCCCCGAATCCGCATCTAGGACCAGATCCTAGCCATCGAATATCATTGGCGATCTTCATTAGAGATGCTGAGAGCGTGTTGAGGGTACCTGAAGCAGCGACTATTGCATCATGTGCAGCTAGTTGAGCAAACTTGTTTTCAGCACTAATGAATGGTAGACCGGTCTTTTCGGCTATCTTCTTAGCAACCAAGTCTGCGAAGTCGGGATGCGTGTTTAGCCCCGTACCAACTGCTGTTCCCCCTAGTGCAAGTTCTAGTAGGTCATTCAGTGCTGATTGGATTCTAATTAGATCGGCGTCCAGCATGGAAACATATGCTCCAAACTCCTGGCCCAGAGTAAGGGGGACGGCATCCATAAGATGGGTTCGACCAATCTTGACAATGTCCTCAAACTCATCGGCCTTTTCGGCCAGAGAGGTTCTGAGTTTCAGCACTGATGGGATGAGTCGGTGTTGAATCTCCTCAGATGTAGCGATATGCATTGCAGTGGGGAATGTGTCATTACTCGATTGGGCTCGGTTAACGTGATCATTTGGATGAACTGGAGATTTGCTTCCCAGTTTACCTCCTGAAGACTCTATGGCCCTATTTGCAATAACCTCATTTGCGTTCATGTTTGTCTGGGTTCCGGAACCAGTCTGCCAAATCCTTAGTGGGAAATGGTCATCAAGAGACCCAGAAATTACCTCCTCGCATGCCTCTGAGATAAGACTTCCAACATCATCCTCAAGAGTACCTAGTAATACGTTTGTATCAGCTGCAGCCTGCTTAAGTATACCAAATGCTCGAATGACAGAACGGGGCATTTGGTCTTCTCCGATATCAAAATTGATTAGTGATCTAGCTGTTTGTGCACCGAAAAACCTGTCTGCAGGTACTTCGATTTCTCCCATGGTGTCAATCTCAATCCTAACCTTTCCACGGACACTATTGGGTTTTCTTGGGACGGATGATTCGGCAGAAATGTGAGGGGCGTTGCCCCCGGAAAGGGAAGTCTCGATCATCTTCGAGATAGTGGCTGATCTGCCTTTCTCTTGACCTTGCCCGACCCGTGCATCCAGTCTTCTAGCCAAATCCTCTGGAATACTCACGGTTATTATTCTACGATCGCCGACACGATGCTTCGCCATGTTGTTTCTATTAACAACTTATTAATAAATTCATTCATCATTGGTCTTAGACTCGTTCTACCTTGATTATTTTCTGTGGTGAGGACGGCCTGTCACCGGGAAGCGTATCCGTGGATTCGATTGCTCTCACTACCTCCATACCCTTGGCGACCTCACCGAATACTGCATGTCTACCATCGAGCCATGGAGTTAATACTGTGGTGAGGAAGAATTGTGACCCCCCGGTGTTAGGTCCTGAGTTTGCCATTGAGAAGATGCCTGGCTTGTCATGCTTCTTCGCCAATGCTGAAGGCTCACAAGGAATTTTCCAACCCGGACCTCCAGTTCCTGCCCTTCCATTGTTTGCATCGCTAGAGTGAGGGCATCCCCCTTGAATCATGAAGTCCTTGATGACACGATGAAAGTGTAGTCCATCGTAGAATCCGTCATCTACTAATTTTAGGAAGTTTCCAGTGGTCTCTGGACAGTCATCAGTGTACAACTCTATGTCAATTTCTCCAGCGCTTGTAGTCATCCTCACGTAAGTCATATTGTGTTTCGGTAGTTCCAAGTTCAATATGGTATGGTTTGTGAACTATGCTACAGTCGATCCAGGGGATGTTCCCTCTGGGATCTCTAAAAGCCTCACAGTTCCATCAGGATCTAGGGCTCCAAGAATTAGGAATTGGGACACGAAACCAGTTGGAAGTGTCTTTTCTCCGAGATTTATCGCAGCCACTACTGATCTTCCGATTAACTGGGATCTGGAATAGTTGGTAATTTGTGCAGAGCTCCATAGTTTTCCGACCACGGGTCCGAAGTCCACCCTGATCTTGTAAGACGGCTTTCTCATCTCTGGGAACTCCTGGACATCATCGATAACTCCGGTCCTCATATCTATGGAGAAGAACTCACCTATCCCAATGTACCCCTTTCTATCTAGCTTGGAGGGATGATAAGGTAGGCTCTCGGGGTCTATTTCATGCTGCCCCATTTTTTCAACTCGCGATTTCTGACTTGAGAGTAAGGGGGATGAGGGGGATTCCTGCTTCTTGAAATGCTTCCATGCCCCCTTCCTGTCTGTCCAATATGGTGATGCAGGATGTCACGTCACATCCCATCTCGATTAGCCTCTGTGATGCCTTTAATGCTGATCCCCCAGTAGTGGTCACATCTTCCAAGAGTACTATTCTATGGTCTCTTTCAAGGCTTGAGCCCTCTATTCCGGGCGGATTTCCTGTCTTCCTTCCACCTCTTCCCTTCGGTTCCTTCCTGACAATGAATCCCTTCAGTGGTGATCCTCTACCAGCCTTGGCAATAGCAATTCCAGTCAGTGGAACTGCTCCTAATTCTAATCCTCCCACAGCATCTACTTGGCCAATGACCTCAATTTGGTGGTGAATCAACACCCCCAGAAGATGAGCGCATTCGGGATCCATCATTACTGGCTTCATGTCGAAGAAGTGTCTGCTTTTCCTTCCACTAGCAAGGGTAAAGTCTTCTTTTTCTGAATGAAGGTAAGCCAGTTCACGGATACACTGAATCAGTCTTTCTCTCGCCTGCTCTACTGTGATTGATGTCATACTGCACTTGACGGCTAAGTGGAAAAGCGATGAAGGTTCCTATATTGAAGAGGTTTTCATCAACGATGACGGTCAATGTTCTTGGACGGTCTTGTCCGAGCACCGAACGCTGTAGCGAGGAAGTGCCATGGACAATAAATCGAAAATCGCGGAAATGGATGTTGGTAGACTAGAGTCGGAGCGCTCTTCGTACTACGAATCACTCGATTTTGGTATAGAGGAAGCTTATGCAATTGCAACAGTTGCAAAAGAGAAGGGTTTAGATTTTTCAAGAGCTGTTGAGATTCCTCGGGCATCTGATTTAGCTAGCAGAACTGAGAAGCTATTGGAAAATCCATACTTGTACATCGATCCGATTAAGCGCGATAGGCCTCCGATAAAGATCGAAGACCAATTGAGGGTTCTATTGCAGAAGCACGACAGAGAAACCGCTGCAATCATGATTGCAGTTTCAGTAACTAGGGAGATGCATGCAGCGACCGGTGACAGGAGGCGTGCGATAGATTCCGGTCTGAGAGTTGGGCTTGCAGTTCTTACCGAAGCGGTTCTAGTTGCTCCTTTAGATGGAATTGGTGATGTCAGAATAATGAGTAACGCTGATGGGTCTGAGTTTCTTTCAATTGATTTTTGCGGGCCAATAAGGGCTGCAGGAGGAACTGCACAGGCACTGGGGGTGCTGATAGGGGATATTCTTCGAAGAGAGATAGGACTTGGGAGATATGTCCCAACTGTACCCGAAGTAGAGAGGGTGAAGGAAGAGTTTGGGCTTTATCGTGCTAATCTGCAATACAAACCACCTCCCGAAGAGACTGATGTGATTGTCAATGAGTGTCCAGTAATGATCAATGGTGAAGAGACCGAGAGGATGGAGTGTGCCGGTTACAAAGAGGTCAATAATATCGTTAACGAAAATGGTTCCTTCAGAACTAGAGTTAGGGGGGGCGTAATGCTGGTAATCGCGGAGGGGCTATGTCTCAAGGCTCCAAAGATTCAGACTCATACTGAGAGATTAGAAGTCCCTGGATGGGAGTTCATCTCCAGATTCGTAGATAAGAAAAAGGGGAGTGGTTCGAAGGGACAGGAGAAGAAGCGGAGATTGCTTTCGAAAGAAGGCAGATACATGGAAGATGTGATTGCTGGGAGGCCGGTCTTCGGGGAACCACGAGAGCCTGGAGGATTTAGACTAAGATATGGAAGGAGTAGGGCCACTGGCCTTGCGGCGGCGGGATTGAATCCAATTTCTATGGAAGCACTGGGAGGTTTCTTGTCAGTAGGGACTCAGATGAAGATAGAGGGTCCCGGGAAAGCCTGTGCAGTTACACCGTGCATCGAGATTGATGGGCCCACGGTTCTTCTGAAGAAAGGTAATTTCGTCAGAGTCCACTCTGAGGAAAAATGGAAAGAATGCAGCGAAGATTTGGATTCAATATGGGACGCGGGAGAGATTTTGCTTGGATTTGGAGAATTTCTAGAGAATAACAAACCCATGGTCCCGTCTTCCTATTCGGTAGATTGGTGGTCAGTTGATGTTGCAGATTCACTTGATACTTATGACAAAGTAGAGAGTTTTGTCCAGATTCTCGAAGTTGATAGGAGCAATGCACCAGCGGGAATGCCCTTCAACGGCGCCATAAAGCGTGGTGGAGAATCTGCAGTAGAGAGATCTTGGAGAAGAAGGGATTGGATTTCTTTTCTCAAGAATTTGGAGCTTACTTGGATTCAAATTAAGAGTATTTCGAAGTTTCTCGGTACTGCCGTCCCTCCACCATGGAACCTATGGTGGTCAGATCTTCCAATCCAGTTCGTCCCCCCACTAGTTGGCACAATTATTGAGGAGGGTGTGATCGAAGATTCGACTCTTAGAATCAGAAGGGCTGTGGAGGATTGGCCGTTATCGTCAGACTCTGATTCACTTGGAATAGGGCACTCGATAATGGGCAATTGGCCTCGGTGGACAGAAGTGAATCGCCACGGATTGGTAAAATCATCACTAATGACTCTTGGAATTGAGCATCATCATGACGGATCTGATATAATTATTCCAAACTATTGGGAAAGTCTTCTCGACGGTTTGGGTCTAGAAATCTCTGAGGGAGAAATAGGTGTCAGAAGAGATGTGGGGCCGATTGTCGCCGACCTTGTAGAGAAGGTTTCTAATTGTCTGAGAATTTTAGAATCCTCTGAAGTTGAGGAAGAGTGGGGTTCAGAAGAGTTGCGAGCACGCGGCATTGTAGATGATTACCTAGTCGAGAGGTCTCTCCATCTGGTTAGGATTGTTTCTAGTCTGCCAAGGTGGGAGGATTCGGTTCCTTGCAGAGTCGGGGCGAGGATGGGTAGACCAGAAAAGTCGGGTGCTAGGGAGATGAGCCCTGTTGTGCACTCCCTCTTTCCAATTGGGGAAAATGGCGGACCACAAAGACTGATCTCTGAAGCTTCGAAAAAAGGGGTGATCAGAGTCACCGTAGGCCCAAGAATATGTCAGAAATGTGGAAAGGAGAGTCCCCACATAATTTGCCACCACAGACCGAAGTCAGGCGAGCCGATCGAATGCGGAGGTAGAACTACTAGTTCTCCTCGAAAACGTAGAGGACGAAGAAAAGGGGAGCGGACAGCAGTCGATCTCGGATCAATAATCGAGGTGAAGAGGAGGTTGCTTGGATTAGACAGAATACCGAAGAAGATCAAAGCTGTCAAAGGACTAATCTCTGAAGAGCAGGCTCCGGAGCAGCTAGAGAAAGGAATTCTAAGAGGTGTTCACGGAGTTTCTGTTTTCAGGGATGGGACTGCCAGATTCGACATGAGTGACGTTCCAGTAACTCACTTTAGGCCATCCGAGATTGGGACATCTTGGAAGAGACTAGTGGAATTGGGGTACACTCATGATTTCATAGGTAATCCATTGAAAAATGACGAGCAGATGCTGGAATTGCTCCCACAAGACTTCATTCCCTCTAGTTTAGCTTCTACTCATCTCTTGTCGATTTGCTCGTTTGTTGATGATCTTCTAATTAGGTTCTATGGGATGGAGAGTTTCTACAATGCAAAAAGCCTGAAGGATATTGTTGGTCATATTGCCATAGGACTAGCCCCCCATACTTCGGGAGGCGTGGCCTGCAGGATTATCGGATGGACGGATGCTTCTGCTGGATATGCCCACCCACTCTTCCATGCTGCGAAGAGAAGAAACTGCGATGGTGACGAGGATAGCATAATGATGCTGATGGACGGTCTGCTAAACTTCACTCAGAAGATTCTGCCTGCAAACAGAGGGGGCAGGATGGATGCTCCTCTGGTTCTGACGACTAGGCTGAACCCCAGTGAAATAGACAAAGAAGCATTGAATGTCGATTGCTCATGGAACTATAGTAGGGGGTTCTACGAATCAACTCTCGATCAGCCCCACTCAAAAGACATCAGAGAATTGGTCGATATTGTTGAGGATAGGCTCGGAATGATCGGGGAGATTCGTGGATATGGATGGACTCATGACTCGGGATTCTTAGATGCGGGTCCAGAGAATTCTTCTTACAAGACTCTGGTAACCATGAAAGATAAGTTGGACGGTCAGTTGAGTCTTGGCAGGGTTCTTCGTCCCGTGACTGCCAAGAAGGTGGCCAAGCAAGTGATTGAGTCTCACTTCCTTCCAGATATGAGAGGGAATCTGATGGCTTACACAAGACAGAAGATTCGATGCGTGAAATGTGGCGAGTCGTATCGAAGAATGCCATTGGCAGGAAAATGCATCCAGCATAAGTCTAGGCCTTCAGGCGGTTTAGGAGGTGGTGTTGACTCGGATTGTGGTGGAAATGTAGTGCTGACTGTCTCTGAAGGGGCGGTAAGGAAATACATCCAGATTACAGAAGAAGTAATGGAAGAATATGGCGTTGATGACTACACCAAACATAGGGTGGGTTGGATGTCATCAAGCGTAGATTCGTTATTCAACAATGACAAGGTCACCGTGATGACCCTTGAGGACTTCATCTAATCAGGAATGATAGGGGGTCACCAAGCAGGAGCATTGGCAGAATGGCGAAAAACAAGTACACTATGAATGGGTGCTTGGTGGCAATCCAGACGCTATCCATTCCTAATTCCTCCAGAATTTCTAATTCGTTGTCCTTACCGCTACCGAATGTACTCTTGCTTGAGGGGAGGATTCGATTCACTACTGTTGCCTCTCCGTTTTTCTGAATTACGTCTGTTAGGATCCAAGACGAATTGTCATCCATTTCAGATACCCCCCTTAGATCTGATATTTCTCTCTTGGTGGAGTGCCAAGCCATCTTGAGATCGGAAAGGGATCTGATGTTTCCTTTGGCAGCATTTTGGGCGAATATCAGAGGTGGCGCAATTAGGAATGCAGCGGCAGCCCAAATGAACAATACCATGGAGGGTGGCATTCGAAAAATTGGGTCTTCCACCAATGGAAATGCCTGCTCTGGAACGAATGCCCACGAAGGAAAGAAAACCGTCACGAGTATCAGTGCCTTTACGTCTGCTCCCCCCTGGATTAATCCGATTCGCCAAGAAAAATAGAAGATGAGCGATGTGATTGTTGCGCCGACCATGCTCCACCATAGTGCTGTGTTGGGGGTCTCGTCTCCGAGGACCAGGTCTATGAAATCGGTCTCTGAATATGTAATTGCACCGCCAATGAGGCCCCCTAAACCTAGGACATAGAGAGATGAGAGCATGACCTCCATTGCTCTCCATTCCCTTATTTTCAATGGATTTGGAGGTGCAGAGAAGCAAAACGAGAAGACTGCCACTAGGGCGACCGCCATGCAGACATTGGCTACCCCGGCGTTTCCTGAAACCATCTCAATGATTAGAATCACAGAGGCTGGGACTCCCCATCGGATCCAATGCCCGTCCCCGACAGTGAAAGTCTGGAAGTCGGATCGGGCCGCAGAAGACATGCAAAGCACGAGGAGCGAAATTCTGATGGTGGACAGAAGGGGATCGAGCATGTTCACAGGCAACGGACTGCTGGCATCAAGGCTTCTGCGCTATCGCTATCCGCCTGACTGGAATAGACCGACTGACTGATCGAGGATCCAAGCACTGAAGAAATTGGCTATTCCGGCGATCCACATCATCTGGATCATCTGACCTAGAACAAGAGTGGTGCCCCCGCCTCTGATTCTAGCAGTGATTAGCCCGAGGACTACGATGGAAACTACGACTAGGAAGGAGCCCATGTAGCTGAAGACCCGGATGTTCTGATCTATTCCACCAGTCTCCGAGAGGGCGGGCAGGGCCACGTCAACTCCTCCAGAAGCAGTTCCGACCTCCCCGGTGCTATCCACTAGTCCTTGGGCTACGGAAGCGATCGTCTCGCCCAGTCCGGCGATGATGGATGTGGTGATGTTCAATGCGATGATCATGGCTATCAGTAGACCGTATGATACGCTTCTCATCACATTTGCAGAGATCTGCCTCCTCTGCCGAAGGCCAAGGAGACTGGTAGAACTCTGGGAGACCATGTCGCCCACCAGACCTGCCTCACCTGTTGAGGATGAGCCTTCGATGAAGACCCTCGTGAAACGTGAGACTAGCATCGAGTTGTTGTCGGCCGCGAACCAGTCCCAGGAGTAATCGCTGTCAATCCTCATGGATAGCCGCTTCTCCAGATTTGAGATTGAGTCGTCAAGAGCGCCGAAATCTATCCCGGAGAGTGCCTTCACCATCGCACTTGGCTCCTGAGCCCTAGCCTGGGCGGTTCCGCCGAAAGCCCTGATGAACTCTGGGAATGCCTCGTCCCTCCTCCTCACTCTCGTTTCCTCCTGCATTGTTAGGAGAGCGGGTGCAAGTAATGGGGACATCATTGCTGCTATCACAAGAAGCCCGAAGTAGTTCCATTGATCGAATAGGATGGCTGTTCCGAATGTGAGGAAGGTTATCGAGAGGATTAAGACCATTATCGAGCCGAGTATTGCAGCAAAAATCCATGACCTGCGGATATCGATAGCCTGCTCGGTGTTGAATCCGTGCTTTGCGAAAAGATCCTCGTCCGGTATCACGAGTGTGAAAAGGTACCATGCACCTACCTGCAACACTGCGAAGAAAAGCCCCGCTAACAAGACCCATCGGGCCCTGAGGACAATTTCGAATGGGTTTGAGGTCTCTGAACCAGTCTGGAAGAGGATCAGGTGAAGCCCTGAGACGACGAGGAGGAGGAGACCTGTGGTAGTGAGGGAGACGAAGGTCTCCCTCAGCGTGTCCAATTGCTCGATCCTGGCATCGTAAATGGTGGTGTATGCCTGCTCGAAAGTCTCATTCTCACTGGTGAAGAACTCTCCGATTGGCTGGCCGACCTCAACGGAGAAGGACATTCTCTCCAGGAAATCGCTCCATATTGCCGATGGGCTCTGTCGGCCAACAATCCTAGCTGCCTCGGGGAGGTTTGTGTGCCACTTTGTAACCAGCGTCTCAATAGCTTGTATCTCGTGTGCTAGCGCCCCATAGTCCCCCATCTCCTTCAGTACGTCGAACATTCCCTTTTCTGCTGACTCGCCCATGGAGAGAATGCCCATTCTGGTCATGAACATGTGCATGTCCTGCTCGATCTGTATTGCTTCTGCCGAGACCTGAGCTACTGGGTAAGCGAGTGTGCCTGCGAATGTGAGAAGTGGGAACATGAGTACTAAGGCTACTGCACCGAATCCCGTGATGACGTCGCTTACAGAATACCAAACTGCCAATCCCGCCACTAGGCCGAACAAAACTGCTGGAAGGGAGAATAGGAGGAGGTACCTTCTGAAAGGCATTCCTAGACGGAGGAGGGCTATTTCCCATGTGGTCGCCTTGTCCTCCAACTTACCACCACCTAGTGATTAATTCCTGTCCAGGTCTCCAGTGCGGAGGCGAAGCGGTCCCACCCCTCCTTGTAGTAAACGTCCAATAGGTCGAAGACGTCATCGTAATGGGTTAGATCTCGGTCGCACATCCTTTGAATTGCCTCGGTTCTCCTTTGAAGCTCGTCATAGATGTCCCTCTTGCTGCGGAATCCCATCCTGGGTGCGATCTTGTTCTCCAGCATGTCCGATTGGAACATCCCCCTGAAGTACACCTCGTCCGCAACTGGATCCCACTCGAACATGTTCCGAGTCAGGATCCCATCTGCAGTCTTGTCGAATCCGATGACCTCGCTAACCCCCGTGATCCTCCGTGCAATCCCTCCCCCCGGTGCCTCGACGACCTCTTGGAAGATTGCGAAATTGAGGTTGTCGAAGAATCGGGCTGGGACGTTGATGGGGTCTCCGGTAAATCTCTGAATCAGTTTGACTATGTTGGATGCGTGGAATGTCCCCATCACCGGGTGACCTGTCTGCATTGCTTGGAAGGCGATTGCTCCCTCGACCCCCCTGATCTCGCCGATGATGATGTACCGAGGCCTGGATCTGAGTGCCGCCTTCAACAAGTCGAACATCTCCACCCTGGAGTCCTCGTTCTTCGAGTCTCTGGTGATCAGTCGCTGCCAGATTGTGTGGGCGACCTTGACCTCGGGAGTGTCCTCTGCGGTGTATATCTTCACGTTGTGATCGATGAACGGGAGAACGGCATTGAGAGTGGTTGTCTTCCCGGACGCGGTCTCTCCGGATACCAGGCACGACATCCCGGACTCTAGCCCTAGCCAGATATATGCCGCCATCTGGGCGGATAGCGTTTTCCACTTGATCAACTGGATGATTGAGATCGTTTCCTCGGCGAACTTCCTGATGGTGAACGAAGAGCCTTGAATCGACACGTCATCGCTGTAGATGATGTTTATTCTGGAGCCGTCTAGTAGGGCCCCGTCTACGATCGGCTTGCTGTCTGAAACTGGTCTCCCGATTCGCTCTGACATCGATCTGAGGTACTTGGTAAGTAGATCCTGGTCCTTGAATGCGATGTTCGACGTCAGCATCGGGAATACCTTGTGGTCCATGTTAATCCTCGTAAGCCCGATGGAGTGTATGTCCTCAAGCATCTCGTCGGCTAGAAGCGTCTCTAGGGGACCGTTGTTGACCAGGTCTCTGACAACGACGTATTTCAGCCGGTCGAGCTGCTCTGGGGTTACCTTCACAGGAGCCTCGCCCATTCCGATGAGCTCCCTTGCTTGATTCACTATGGGGTTGGATAGGAACGAAGAGGCGGTGGTGGTGGTCATCTCATCCATCATCTCGTGGATCATAGAGATGAACTGCTTGTCGTTGTCGAAGCGCTCCTTCTGAGGGGCATCTCTGAGGAGCCTTTCTACGATCTGGTCCCTTATGTCCTCCTCGTCGGGCGTGATTGTTGGTTCTAGGCCGTACCAGAATGTGTTTCCCGCCCCCTCGGCACCCTCTGGAGGAGAGTAGACATGAGCGAAGCATGGTGGCCTGGTAGAGTAGATCAGATTCCGGGGGCTGACGCTCTTCGCATCCCTGTCCAGGGGACCGTAGTATATCGGCCTTGAACCGTGCATTGCCTCAAACTCCTCGATCCACTCGCGGATGTGGGGGTATTCGGCCATAAGGCCGCCCAAGTCACCTGGGGCAATGTTGAATGTCGGCCCTTCTGATTCTTCTTCCCCTGATTCCTGTTCCGTAACCATTCAAACCACACCTCAAGCAACCGCTGTGATATCCACGATGAAGCCCATCTCTGGCATCACCTTCCAGCCTATTCTCTCCGTCACCGGTCCCGCTGCCCTTAGGAACCTAGTAACTCCCACGGTTCTCACCATCTGTCCTCCGACGACTGCAGTCATCATATCCAAGACGATCTCAGCGGAGTTCTTCATGTCCCTGAGGACATCGGACTGAATTTCGTCTGGGTCAATGGTGAGTATCAGCGTCCTTCCCTCTGAAGTGAACCTCCTGAGGGTCCTCAGGAGCTCCTTGCCTGACATCCCCTCTGGCATTAGCTCTGAAGCTCTGTCGATGATTACTACTTCTGCTTCCTTGGATGCGGGAGAATCCAGTATGTCAAGGAGGGTGACTATCTCCTCATTGGGCTCGGCGATTACTCCGAAGCTGGATATGAGGTGGAAGGATCCCTCGTCAATCCTCTTGTCCATGTAGTAACCGATGCTGGAGACTTGCTCGAGCCACCCTCTGGTGGTCAGTTCGGTCGTGAACAATGACACTCTGACATCATTGGCGGTCATTCCGAAGGACATTCGCTGACCGATGATGCTCTTGCCCGAACCTATGCCACCGCAGACGAGCATTAGCGCACGATTCGGGATTGCAGTCCCCATGCTCTGGCCAAGGCTGTCTTGGATAACTCCGAATTCGAAGTTGTCAACGTTAGGCTGGCTTGACAATTCTTACTTCCTCCCTTAGTGTGTCTGCACCCGTGTAACCGGTTGCTGTTGAGGAGACGGTGACCATCATCAGCAGGTCGTTGTCGCCAGTGGACAAGTCGGTGTCAAGGCTGGCTTTGGTTAGCGTGAATTGCACGGTCTCCCCGGGGAGCCATTGCGTCTCTCCGTTGGTAACTGTCACATCCATAGCAGTGCCTGCAAGTACAGCACCCACCGAGTTGACGTCCAAGAATGTGTCCCCCGAGTTCTGGAGGTGTATCTTCGCGTTTGTACCTGCCTCCCATGCTATGTTGATTGGATCGCTGACCAGAGACACGCGCGTCCTGACGTCCTCTGCACCCTGCTTACCCCTCTCGTCTAGTACGTCATCCATGTCATCCCATGTCTGTAGCAGGATCCCCGAGACGAGCGCTGCGACGATCAGTCCTGCACTGAGGAGGATTAGCTCTGAGGGACCGCTTGCTGCCATTTCACCATCTCACGTGATCGTTACCGCCTTCGCGTCATTGTAGTCGTATATAGCAAGGAAGGCCCTGTCTGGGTCGGCGTCGATTGCGAATCCGTGGGCATTGGAATCCAATGGGAATGCATCCGTGGATAGTTGCTCTCCGGGGAATAGGTACAGGTTAGTGCCGGAATAGTGGTCCACGAAGGGAGTGAATGGGGTACCTTGAGTTGAGGTTCCAGTGTCTGAGAGAGTCAAGAAGATGTGTGAGAGATACACCGTTTCAGAACCGGTGTTGTTGATGGTTATGGTGTTCTGATCTTCGATAGTTGTGATGGTATAGGTCGCCGTGCCGTCGGAGCCGTCGGCACCGCAGTCTATCGTCACGTCCTCTGCGGGGGCGTATCCGTTTCCGGGCACTAGATTTCCCACTATGCCATCAACCGCACCGTCGAGGTCACTGTCGAAGATGTCAATCGTTGCCCCAGTGCCGCTGGAGGAGCTGACTAGGTCACAAGTGGCGCCTGAAACGTAACCGCTACCTCCTGAGTTGACTCCCCCTGTCCACGATAGTGTGGCAATCGGGCCTGTGCTCTCCGGCTTGTCTGTCACGCTTACGATTATCACTTCTGGCTCGCTCAGCTGGTAATCTGAGTTCTTCACGGACTCGTCGATGCTCTCGACCATGGTCACGGTGGCCATTCCGAACACCATTATGAAGACGGTTCCGACAACCATTGCGCCGACGCTGGACCCAGACAATCAAATCCCCCCCTAGGGAGTCCCCTGGGTCCTCCAGGCCTCGATCATTGCAGCGAATGTCAGCAGGGTCCTGTTGTTGACCGATGGTGCGCCCTCGGATGGCTCGCCTGGCTCCGCCAGGGAGGCAATCGATCCCAGTGCCTTCTCCTCGGCAGCGGTGATGACCCCTGACTTCGAGGCTGCCTTCAGGAAGTCAGATGTGTCTGCACCGTTCATGTGGTCTAAGAGCAGTGCTACGATCTTTGTTGGGTCTACTGTTGGACCGTGCATGAGTGCATCTGCCTCCGAGTTCTTCAGGAATGGGTTGACTGCGAGAGACTGGGCCTCGTATAGGTCCAGTAGCCCGGGCCCTCCTGGCATGCCTCCTGATGAGATGTGCCCGCCCTCCCCTGGTGGGCCGGCTACTGGTCGGCTTGTGACCGAGCCATCGTCTCCAACTGTGTGGATAACATCACCACCGCCATCGCCGCCTCCAGAAGCAGCAGGAGCAGTGACAGTGACCGACTCAGCGGCTATCTTAGCGGTCTGCTGGGCTGTCATCTTGATGTTTGCCTCCATCAGGTCCATTGCTGTCTCGAGCCTCTCGAACCTGTCCTTGACCATGTCAACTAGCTCGGGGATCTGGTTCTGTCCCTGGTTGGCTTGGGGGTCGCCAAGGACGCCCACCCTGGTTCCAGAGGGAGCGAAGAGCCATGCCTCGAGGTCTGTTGGTCTGAACTCAGTCGGGATGTCGACGTGCTCGATTGAAAGCCGAGCTGCCTTGTCCAGTCGTGAGGCCATGCCTCTGTCGGCAGTGGTCTCAGAAGAGGGCTTGAACCTGTCTAACAGCCCCAATCCAACACCTCATGCCATTCATCTCCCATGTTCTCCTATCCGTGAGGGAGCCTCACATTACGGATGATCCAAGGGTTACTGAGTCAATTGAAAGCTCGGCGAGTGTCTCACCGCCACCATCTACGACTAGTCTGAGTTCCAAGGTTGATCCAGCGATGGCCATTGCCCGGCATCCTGGAGCACCTACGCCGTCAGCGTCACCAGTTACTATGTCAAGAGAGTCTATCTCATCTTCGGAGGTCCCTGTGTCATCAGTGTTTGACGAATCAAGCGTGACGGTTGCCTTGTAGCTCACGCCAGCAGACATGTCTGCTCCAGTGGCTAGGTCAACACCATCTATGGTGGAGAAAGCCAGAACGGCTGACTCTACGGCGACTTGGTCAACGGCCGTCTCTGTTCCTGAGTTCTCGTCTCCTGTATCGATGGTTCCGTCGAGGTCCAAGTCGGTGCTCAGCCTGCAGGAGATGAAGTAGCTCACGTCACCGTCCTGGACTCCGATCGATCCGGATGCGACTCTCATGTAGACGTCCAGTGTTACGACGTGGTCGTTGCCGTTGGCGGCTAGCTCGTCACCGGCAGAAGAAACGTATATGTCCATGAGGGAGATCTTACCAGAAATCTGCTCTCTGGTGTCTGAGCTGGTGTTCTCTGCGTTCTGCTGCAGTTCCTCAGCAGTCTTGATGATGATCGTGGACGCCACTGCAGCCACTAGGATCAGTGCGATGAAGACGATCATCGCACCGATACCGATGGATCCGCTATCACGTCGGTTGTCGATGTACTCTGACTCTGACTCCATCAGATCACCTCCTTTCCTGGGATGATGGATTGGATCTTGAGCTCGGTGAGTGTTGTTCCTCCCTCCTGGACGATCATCTTCAGGTTGAGCGTCTCACCGGCGCCTGCTGCCGTGTTGCATGCTCCCTCATCGGCTCCTTGGACCCCGTTATGGGTGTCGTCGTCATTGGAAGAGTCACCATCGGTCGCTCTGTCGAGGTTTATCTCGAACTTGAATGGGGTTCCAGCTGTTAGCTCGTCGGTTGCACCGAACCTAGCACCGCTTAGTTGCATCGCGTTTACGTCGACTGCGGTGATGTCTGTGAGGTCTGTGACATCTGCGTCAGAGTCTGTGGATCCGTCCATCAGCTCGCCCCATGCGGAGTCGGTTCCGAGGTTTCCGGCGACTGCACCGTAGATGGTGGAGTCACCGCAGGTGATTAGCCACTCTACGTTGTTGACCATCACGTCAGTGGAGCCAGAGGCGACCTTTGCAGTGATTATCATCGAGTCGATGTTCGTCCCATCCGAGGTGTTCACGAGGACCTGGAGAATGGAGATCTTTCCTGAGATCTCCTTCCTCGTGTCATCGCTTGTTGCTTCTGCGTTCTGCTGTAGTTCTTCGGCGGTCTTGATGATGATCGTCGATGCTACTGCGGCCACTAGGATCAGGGCGATGAAGACGATCATCGCACCGATACCGATCGAGCCTTCGTCACGGTTTCTTTCTACTATCTGGTATTCTTCGCTCATTTGCGTATCACCTGTGCCCCTCCGTGGTTGCTAATCACTTATGATATTAGTGGAAAATATTAGCAAAATGCATTGGCAGAACTGCAAAATTAGCTTCCGATTCCAACTGCTTCTCTTAGATTCAGTACCTCGATGGGGACTTGGACGATTTGGCCCGGGCCAAGATTCTCGACTAGTGGGAGGCGTAATGTCTCGAAGCCTTCTGGCATCCATGGGTCGAGAAGCAACCCGTCCATTGAGTTTGGAGTCCTGTTCTCGATTCTTGTCTGTACGGCTAGATCGCCGTAATCGGCTTGGTATCCGGTAGTGATGTTGAGGCTGCTGCCGAGCAGCGCGGTCTGTGAGAATGATCCGGAGGGCTTGATCTCGACGCCTATCTCGATGAATCCCTCAGGGGGGATCTCGGGGATCTCGCACATCTTTGGCGTGGCTGACCAGCCGTATGGTATGGGTGGGGCCAGCCTCATGGTCGAGATGTTGTTCTCACCGGTGTTCTCTAGGGTTATCACCATGAGGGCGTGGTCCTTGCCCTCTGGCCAAGTAGTACCTACAGACATGAAGAAGCTGTTCACGAGGAAGGGGCTAGTGGCCTCTGTGACTGCGATGGGCCCGAGAGCGCTTATCGCATCCTCGAATGCCTTTGCCGCCGAGGAGAGGTCGTTTTTGATTGCCTTCTTTCCTTGGTTGACCAGGGTCAATGCGATCTCTTCTACGTCGCTTAGTTCTCCCATCTCGTTTAGATGCCTTGCGAGAGTGTTGAGAGAGCGCTCCAAACCGTCCTTCCCCATGGATGCGACTGCCCCCTCAACGCAGTCCGCAGCTGCTCCCCAGTTTCCCTCTCTGAGGTGCTGTAGCCCTAGCATCGTGAGGTCCCATGCGTTTCGGTCCCCCTCTGACATCTGCTCGAGTTCCTCGAGGGATCGCTCTAGGGACGAAAGTGCCCTATAGAGATCCATGATTTGGCCTTCGGCGTCATCTAGGTCCCTGGATAGATTCTTCAGCATCTTCTTTGCGCTCATCGGCCTGTTTGCCCAGATGGCGAACTGGATGTTCTCCGCTTCATCCTCGATGTAGTCGATTCTCTTGAGCGTGGCTTCTGCCCCACCTACTGCTGGTGCTTGTTTTCTAGCCATTCTATTGCCCTCCGCCTGGCTTATTTCCAGCTCTTCCGAGTATCTTCTTTATTCTGATTGCTCGCAATTCGATATCAGCGAGGTCACTGTAGAGTGTGTCGTATGACTTGTCGAGGAACCTCAGAATCATGTGAACTAGGACTGGAGATAATGCCACGAACATAATGACCGACAGGAGTGAGTTCATCCCCATGTCGATAGCCAATGCAGGGGTGACTAATACGAATGGAAGGAAGGCAAATGGGGCGAAGGAGATGATTGCCCTTAGTTCGTTTCGGGTGTTCTTCTGTTCCTTGTCATGATCCTCCAGAAGTGATCTGGTGCCAATTCTGGACTTCTTCCTATCATCATGAATGGCCTGAAGCTCGCTTGATGAGAGCCATGCGATCAAGCCGGCGAATGAGACCGAGGCTATGGCACAGATTACTGTTAGCCATGTTGCTATGCCTGATAGGGATATGGTGCCGAATGCCATGGCAGCAACGTATGCTGATGCATGGAGCCTTCCCTCTGACTCATCCATCCCCTGACGCAGTAGGGATAGTGCCATGAAGAGGATTGCGAGGCCTGCAGCCAAGGCAGCTGGCATCGAAACCCCGGAAATTTCGATTGTTGGGGGGGTCCAGGACTTGATTTGAAGGTCAGCCTCCAGATTGTCATTATCTACTGAATTGCCGAAAACCCCTCCCATCAGCATTACTTCGGTGGGGTAGAGGAGTGAGGCTGTACAGTCCAGAGTCTCTGAAGCGGAATACCAAGGAATTGGATTTAGTTGTACTGGCCACGATGCAGTTGCGTTCCCACCCGGAGAGAGTACTGGTATCTCTATGGTCGAATATGGATTGGAGATTGCCGCATATGCTGTGTCCATGCAGTCCAACATCACCTTGATTCCGGAGGGCATCATTGCGTTTCCAGCGTTGATGACTGTAACATCAATCCATGTTCCCTCTCCCTCTGAGCCTTCCCCCCTGAACGAGATGCTTTGGACGAGAGGGTCAGTCGAATCGGACATCCTGATTTTGACTGTCAGATCAGTGGAGAATTCGGTATTTGTGGCCTCTTCGGGATTCCTTATTTGCAGGTAAATATCCCATCCGTCTCCTGCAGCCGGATTCAACTTGTTGGGAATCATGATCTGAAGTACAATAGTGCCACCGTGACCCTCTCTTGACCCCCCGTCATAGGGGCTCGTCGGATCCAGCTCCCAATTTGAGTTGCATGTCTCAACAGTGGATGTGGTGGCTGCGATCCCTAGACCGTCGTTATCGGCTAGTTGGCACATCCCCATGCCATTGGAGGTGTCATGATCGATGCTCATGGCCCATTCTGTTTGGGGATTGTTGCCGGATGGCACCAGCCTCTCCGGAAGATCCGCAGCAGAGTCATAGGGGTCCTTCTTTCCGTTCATTGCTAGGGTGTAGGACCTCTCCTGAGAGAAGGTGCTACCCCAGGAGTTGATATTTGTCCAAGGTATCTCTATCTGGCGACAGTTGTCACTCTGATCCCCATCGCATGCATACTCTCCAGCAGAGTCGAAGCTGAATAGGTACTCGTCGTCGGTTTGGGCGCGAACTACAATTATCTGTATTGAGTCCTGCTGTGAATCGACATCGATTCCTATCGGACTGCGAGTGAGTGTGAAGGTGCCTGTCTCTCCCTTGAAATGATCCGATTGGAGGGTGCTGAATGTAAATGTGAAAGAGCTGGTCTGCCCAACTAAGAGGGAGAGGGTTGTGGATCCAAGATTGTTCTCGACCTTGAAACGGTCCATACTAGGGTCGATGTCGTCCGTCTGCCACTGAACACTCAATTGCATCTCCGCATTGCCCTTATTTTCCATTACGAAGCTTACCTCTCTTTCTACTCCGGGAACTACTGCAATCCTCTCTGGTGAGTCTACTAGCTGCACGTCGAATACTGGCAGTACTTCGACTTGCAGAGTCTTTGATCCTGCTGGAACGCCCCCCCCAACTCCAACTCTCTCGGATAGGGGCACATTCTGTACAGTCCCATTGACCGTGATCTGCGTTGGCCATGTTGGGAATGGATCAGTGATGTTAACAGCTCTCAGCGTAATATTGTGGACAACGTAGGCCTCGAGAATCTCTCCCCCATCGTTCAATGCGGGGAGGGTTATTGTCAGCATTACCTTGTGACTTGCTTCCGGCTCAATCGTGAATGCGGATTCATTGACTGTGTAGGTCCAGTTCTTAGAGTCGCCAAAGTCCGCTGTGAGGTTCAATGTCTCCATCAGGTTCCCCCTGTTGATCAGGGTTAGCTCTACATCAACTGAGTTGCCCGGGGCGACTTCAAAACTAGTTGCCCCGATGAAGTCAATCCGATGATCTGGTGCAACTTGTACGTTCCATTCACTGGATGATAATATTGATCCGTTGTAGGACGCTGTTATGTTGAATCCTTGGATTACATCGGCTCTGGCAAGAAGACTAGCCTTAGCATAGACCCTGACAATAGCCTGAGAGCCGGGTGGGACCAACTGCGACATGGTCAGCTCGCATCCTCCTTCGGTGTTCTCGTTAAAGCAGACTTGTATTTTGTCGATGTCGGGGTTTTCCAGCTCGAGATCATAGGAAATATTTGTATTCCCCGTGTTATTTAGAACTGTGATAATAGTTTTCTGCCCCACTCTGTTGGTCTCTGAAAGATCCTCTCCTTCCGAGGATGCTATGACCGCATTCGACTTGATCGGATACAACTCAGCGGATACGACCTCGGTGAGTCGCATCAAGGCCGGGGCATAGGCTAGTAATTCTCCGGTTTCGCTTGCATTGGCGTAAACCCAAATCTCGTGCACCTCATCGGCACTGGCTGATGCTGGGGGTATCGCGGTTACTATCACTTCGAATTGGTCTTGGAATGCTCTTCCTCCTGTTCCATTATCTGGGAAAAGGTTGGTTCGGGATTGGAGCATATTTGCTGCTGGGGTCGTTAGAGAAATCGTCCAGTCGGGCTTTGGCACATATCCCAGGGTAAAGTTTGCGATATCATTGCCGGTATTCTTTAGAGTTAGATTGGCGGAAATCGAGGAACCAGGATCTCCTACTGAGACACCTGAGGATATCATTTCTGCGGACCAAAGCTCCTCTATAGACAAGGAAACTGAGGCGGTTGCGTTCCGGGATAGCGTTCCAGGGAACGTTCCCCAGTCCGAGGTAGCTTCGAATTCAAGTGAGAGAGTCCCTGCGGCTGGATATGGGAACTCGGCTGGATTCGGGTTGAATGCGAGCGCGGCTGTACCATATCCCACCTCACCTGGCTGCAGTTCCATTGTTGAGGGGGCTATAGCAGGAACCCATCGTTGGCATTCGGCAGAGCTTGACCCTGCCTGTGGAGTATCTTGAATGAATTTCATCCCCTGACTTGTACAAGCTGCAGTGGAATCGGAAATGTCTGAGGGAGAGATTGATACTTGTGCAAGTGTGTCATCCGTACCGAGGTTATGCACGATGGTGACTTCGAAGCTAACCCATCTGTTGAAATTCCCGCCAGTAATGTCATTGACAGTAATGTCATTGGCCTGGCCGGTGACCGTGATATCCAGCTCAACAATGCTGTCTATCAGAATAGTTGTCTGATTCGAGGATGGTACGCCCCCCTCCAATGAGATAGCTTGCACAATTAGATCTACTTCCTCAATGGAGGAAACCTTCCAAGAGGGGTTGAGCGGCATCTGGAGGCCCGGAGTTGTAATTGTTACTGGTATTGTCCGAGTCTCATTTGGAAGCAATACGTCAGTAATGGTCACAGGTGAGTGTATCGTCCAAAATGGGACTGCCTCCGTTGCACCTACGTCAATCTGGAACTGAGCAGGAGCAGTGCCTGTGTTCTTGAGTGTGTACTCCAGAGTCCTAGGACTTCCAGGTGTGATGTTTGCAAAATTTTCGCCTGTCTCGTGACTGTGATTCTGGAATATCTCCGAAGAATATGTGCCTCCAGACATCACCATAGTGGTGGCCTCGAGGATATAACCTGCAGATACGCTTTGCACTGTCACCGTTACCAACACAGAGTCTCCGTTTGAGGCATCTTCTGGTATATCGACGTTGATCTGGATTGCTTCAGTGTCTCCAGCCGCTACCGTGAGCGGAGAAGAGACGGAGTATATCGATCCAGTTGAGTCGATTGCAGAGTCATTTACCCAGTAATCACCAGGATCGGAGGTGTTTGACTGAAGAACCACGAAATCATCGGTAACAGACCCAGAGTTCTGTAGGATAAAGTTCAGGGTTGTCTGAGAGCCTGGGTCTACATTCCTGTTATTAGCTGGGAGCAAAGAAGCCCTTAGAGCAACGAAGTTCACGATTCGAGATTCGATGGTAACTGCTTGTTGGGTGACTCCTGAAACCAGGATGTGCCCACCCAGGGTATAGTCCCCCTCCAAGTTGGACCCATCGAATGAGATGGTGATATTCTGAGGCTCTGGGGGACTCGCGAGGCTTCCCGGAAGTAGCTCGACGGTGGAAGAAGAGAGTGTGACGGCGGGCCCTCCCAAAGAGGGATTTAGAGTGAGCACTGCTGTGGCATCTACGGGCTGGTTACCAGTATTTACCGCGGTGATTGCCCCCTCCCACATAGCTCTAGCGAGAGATCCGCCATCTTCCGGTAAGGAGTCAGCGATGTCTGTAGCATCCTCCAGGGCTACTACATTGACATTGGTAAGAGCGAGTTCGTTATTGCTAGTGTTTGAGTCTGAACTTCCAGTGTCGGGTTCCCATGATGCGGCTATTTCCAATCCGGAATCTACAATTGAGGAGGCGTCCCAGTATAGCAGGTGGTTTGCACTGGCTCCTGGATTTAGTGAAACGGTTCGGTTATCAACCAAAACCCCGTCAATCCTCAGAGTGACTTCTCCATCGGCAGTCGATCCGCCGATATTCAGAATCCCGACTCTGATTATGTGGTTTTCTGGGGAGAGGGTTGGAACGCCAGAAACCTCCACAGAGGGAGTTGTGACATGTAGATCAGTCACTGCGACATCTGGACTCATCTGGCGGCCGGAGGTCATCATCGGCTCGTCCACGACGGGAGCCGTCGGAATGCTTGCCAGCATTGGTAATATGAATAGGAGTGCCACCAGAATCGGTGCCTTGCTAGCATTGTGCATACATTTCTCGGAGAACGCATGAGTGCTCGAGATGACTTGTTCTCTCATTGCTTCCGCTCCCCTCCTATTAGAGGAGACTAACCATCATTATGAAACAACCGGATGAAAATCGATTCCAAGGGTTTTGGAAAGTAATAACGACCGATGTAATGAAAAGTCACTGCTTAAGTTCGGTCACGTGGCGGACGCTGTATCCATCATAATCATCTTGCTTGTTGTAATGGCAACGTTCAATGGCTTGTACAGAATAATGCGTTCCCAATCAAGGAGGACCATCCTGCCTCCAACTAGAAGGAACGTTCCTGAAGATGTTCTAGCGGGTGCGGTTTCTAGAAGGAGGGGGAGAAGAGGGAGAGATCGTTCTGGGAGTCCTACGGTTGCTGGTTCTCTGGGTGATGGGTCGGAGGCGATAGGGGCGGGAGTTCAAGAAGCGGAGATTTCTACAAAGGGTGCATCTACTCTCGAGAAGAGGCTTGCGAGGGAGGGGGCAAAGAGAGGTTCTGTTCAAATCAGTCTAATGTGGGACAACTGGAATGATTTGGATTTGCATGTGATTACTCCCTCGGGAGAGCATATCTATCACGACAACAGGACTTCTAGCTGTGGTGGAGAATTGGATATTGACATGAACTTCAAACCGACCTCAAAGTCTCCTGTGGAGAATATTGTCTGGACTAAGACGCCCCCTCCTGGTGTTTACAGAGTTGGAGTGAGGCACTATAAAATTCACACAAGAGGGATTTTCTCGTGGGTTCCTTTTCTTTCCAGAATCCATAGAAAGAATTCTACAGATTTCACTGTGAGCCTAACTATCGGTGAAACAAAGAGATTCTATGAGGGGGCATTGGTCAAGAGCAATGATTTGCAGTTCGTTGCAAAATTCGCCATAGCAGGACCCGACGGAGAGGTTCCAGAACAAACAATTGTGGAGGAGCCTGAACCTGTAAAGGAAGATTTCACCGAAGCCAGAGACGTTGATACTATGCGGAGAAGGGTTGGAACAGTGCAAGATGGAGTGACTGTTAACCTCAATTGGGAAGGAGAGGCTGACCTAGGTTTGTCAATAGTTGACGTAAATGGGGGTGAGTTGTCTTTCTTCGAACCAGAAGCCCTAGGGGGCTCTTTTGACATAGAGGGTTTCGAACCAAAATCTGGAAACAGGTCAATTAGATGGGATGCGGGCCCGGCAACCGGGCCTTACTCCTTAATTGTAAAGCACTTTGAGGCTGAGGGGGATTCTGGAGAAATAGATTTCAATCTGGTTGTCAACAATCGTGGAGAAACTGAAGAGTTTTCTGGATCTATCCAAACCGATGGTTCAACGGTAGAGGCGGGGAGTTTCGAAGTCTAATCATCCCATAGTCCTTGAATACGGAGAGCTCTACTCATCCACTGTAGCTTCTGCAATTTAATCTGATCTTGTGTCTTTCCTGACCATCTCCCTACTAAATCGGTGCGTGTGCCTAGCATCTTGATTCGCTCCCTGTTAACCCCCATTGCTGTCAAGAAGCAAGCCGCTCTGTCCCCATCCGTGAAACCACCGGGATTGTGCATCCCTGGAATCTTTTTCGAAGTCTGGTGAGTGAGAACAAGCTCGGGGGGGTTGGTCTGACATTCAGCTATTTCCAATATTGCCTCCCAATTCGGCTTATTGTCCCCATGAGCATGAAGTATGATTGGGACTGCCCTTCGAACCGCTTGAATTGTGCCTTCTCCTCCATCGGCATCACTCACTACACAAGCCATTCTGGACCAAGCCTTCTCGGCCAGAGAATCTGGAATCTCAGAAATTACTCCTGTGGCACCATCAGCAGCAACTATCAATATTGGTTCAGTTAGTATTTCCAATAGCTCTTCTGGCTCAATTGCGGCCCCGAGAATTACCAACCTTGTCTTTCGAATTACCAACCTTCGGAAGAGGTTGGATAGTGACATTGCCCTATTGTGTCTGGCCCATCTTTCCACATTCATATTTTCTACTCTTAGGAGCATTTCCTGAGCACTATCTCTGTCATCAGACTCATTCCAACCGAAATATTCTCTTACATCCTCTTGCAAATCAACCAATTCTGGAAAAGATGGTTGCAAAACAGACGGATCGTGTGAATACGCCATGTTCTCCAGTGGAAGGGGTCGGTAAGTATTGAAGAACCCTCTCGGAACATTAGTGTGCATGCCAATGCCGATAAGAGCTCCGGAAATCAATAACGAGGGTTTATTGGCTCGCTATCCTTTCCTGCCGCAGGGAAGTGAATTAATCAGAAATATGCTAGAGAGTAATGGAATTTCTGTTGAAGACCTAATTGAGGCCCCATGGTTAGAAGATGTCAGAGTAAGGGGGATGTTGAGACTGGTAGATTCGGTATTGCAGCAGGAGGGAGTTGGAGCATCTTCGAGTGTAGATATCTCCACAGAGGTTGGGAGGATGACAGAAGCACTTTCTTTTCTATATGCTATGTTGATTGTCTGTGCTTCATTCGACGAAAGATTGCTGTCTAGATGGATTGAAGGTGAGTCCAGTAGAGCGGATAAGCTCCTGGGAATGGAGTCAGATAACTTCAACATTATTTCCTCATCCTTCCTTTCTGGGATTTCTGAAAAGGTGGGATCGAGCGGGTCGGAGGAGGTTTGGATTCCGCTGGTCGATTTCATAGAGCTGGGTCCGAAGATTTCAGGTAAGTACTGGAGATTAGTTAACAGGCGAATGGAGAAAGGTTGGGTGTGCTTAGATGCTGGTGCTGGAGAGTCTGGACGAGAGAGAGCATCTAGATTGATCAAAGAAAGGATTCGAGAAAGCCTTAGGGGAAGTTGTGAGGAGAGGATGGAGAGGATAGATGATGAGTTTGCAGCAAAATTCTCTGATCCGGTAGAGAGAATTTCTGGATTGCTTTCTGAAAGAGTGAGGGAGGAGATGCCGATGACTGCCTCTGTCAGAGATGATTGGCCTCCCTGCTTCGAGTCAGCAGTTTCCGAACTTAATCAAGGAGTGAATGTAAATCATGTTGGTCGTCTCTTCCTGGCGTCCTTCTCTCGATCTATTGGTCTAAGTCAGGAGCAGGCCTGCAACTTCTTTGCCAATGCGCCAGACTACAATGCTGATACAACTGCATATCAAGTAAATCAGATTTACGAAAGAGAGTACACCCCTCACGGATGTTCGGCTCTCAAGACCAATGCAAGGTGTCCAGTGCAAATCGGAGAAGATAGTTTGTGCGATCAAGAGTGGCTCACTCATCCATTGAAGTACATTAGAGCTAAGCAGAGACGAAGGTTCAATTCTGATAGGAATACAGACTCCAGTCGCAAAGATGAGTCGGTTAGCAGTTTGTCCAATCCCTCATAAGCAGATGCTCTTTATCAATCTCAACTGGGTGCTAGGGGATGGTTCGAACTCTTGTTTTGACGATTGACAGAGACAACGATCTCGGCGTAAAATCAGGAATTAGGGGACCAGTGGTTGGGCGAAAATCTTGCCTTACGGCTGCTCTTAGATTGGGTATTGCGGATCCCGAGGAATCGGATACTAACGCAATTCTTGGCGCACTTCACCATCATGACAGGTTAGCTGAAGGAGCGTCTGCAAGCGATGAAGTGCAGATTGCGATTCTTACAGGAGATGTTCGAGTTGGACCCAGAAGCGATCGTGCCATTGCAAGTCAATTGGATGAAGTGATTCAGGATTTTCAACCAGACGTCGCGGTGCTAGTAACAGACGGTGCTGATGATGAGGCTTCTCTTCCGATTGTGACTTCTAGAGTTAGAGTGGATACTGTTGAGAAGGTCATTGTAAGACAATCCAAGGGGATTGAGGGGACATACTACTACATTGTGAAGGCAATCGAAGACCCTAGATTCAGATCTAGGCTTCTCTTGCCACTTGCGGCTTTCCTGATAATCATCGGTCTCGGTCTAATTCTGCCAAACGGCATTGCACTAATTGGCTCTCTTCCTCTTCTAATTGGACTATGGGTTTTGGGTAAAGGTCTAGGCTTGGAGGCTCAAATGGAACGAGTAGCTATGGAGATGAGGGATAGTGCAACTGGGGGGCTTTTCTCCTCTCTGCTTTGGGGCATGTCGATAGTCAGTCTATTCCTAGCAGCTGTTACAGTATGGTCTGGATGGGCAAACCCGGATCCAGAACAGTATTCCTCATTCGAGCATTTTTTAGGGTTAGTTGGCCAAGTACTGCAATGGATTGTTGGTGGGGTTTTATCCTTCTTACTAGCACTTGGGGTGCTAAGATGGAAAGAGGGAACTTTTACTGGAAGAAGTGTGCTTCTAGTCGGTTTAGCGGTAGTTATCTATACATTTATCGCAACAACTATCGATGTCGTAATGGTGATTTCTTCTGGTGGTCAGTATAGCCCCACATTCGATCAATTAGGGGACGATTGGGGGCTCCCCATTCTTTCCATGGTAATGTATTATCTCCTCAGAACAATTGTGCAATCATTCTCGGAAGATGACGAGATATCTCAAGGAAACAGATTCTGGGGAGTATGATGGCAGGAGTTAGGGCATCCATAATTTGGAGGGGTCCTAAAAAAAGAGGAGAGGCCCTGCTTGCAGCTATTTGCCCCGATGACCCTGAGGACTTCAGCGCAGAGTTGAGCGATGAAGGCCAAGATTCGCGGTTGAGCATTTTCATTTCTTCGGAGGGCCTAGGTCGTTCGAGGTTAGCGGTCGATGACATCTTAGCATGCTTAGCGGCAGCAGAGTCCGGTCTGGATTCGCTAGAATGAAGAGGATTATAATCAACATCATTGAAGGAGGAGTTTGTATTAGGCGGAATAGAGCCGACTTGCCACACGACCGATCTCACTTGCTAATTGACTGGGGTGCTTCGAATGCTCCTACTGGACTGTTTAGAGCCTCTATTAGTCGATGGATGGAGGCGCATATTTCAGATGATTGCGCATCTGACATAGGAACCGGTGAAGTTGTTGATTCAATAGCATTCTCCAAGAGTTCTGGGGTTTTTTGTGGTAGAATAGTGATTGAAATTCTGATAAAGAGCTATTTTCCCTCTTGTACAATTTTCTGGCACGTAGAGGAAGGTGCGAGAATATCAAATAAAGAGAGGATTCTTACCCTGACTGGGCCTTCTTCCAGTGTACTTAGTTGTGAAAGAGTTCTGCTAAACATTCTAGGAAGAATGTCAGGGATTGCCACTCTAACCTCAAGGTGGGTGAGCGAAGCGGATGGAATTGGAGTTGCATGCACTAGAAAGACTGCATGGGGTTTGATGGACAAATGGGCGGTTCACATAGGAGGGGGGTTAACTCATCGTCTTAGTAGAGAAGATGCATTGATGATTAAGGAAAACGATCTGAGCGTAATGTCTCCAGGGGTTAGTTCTGAGTCCTCAATTTCTTCTTTTGTTTCCTCGATAGAGTTGGGTTCAAAAAATATGTTCACAACTATTGAGGTTCAGGACCCGGCACAGGCGATTGTTGCTGTTAGGGCATGGGCGGAAAGACAGAAAATAAATAGTGGACTAGGACAAATTGTGGTTCTATTGGATAATATGGGACCTGTCGAATGTGGGGTTGCGGATCATAAGCTGAGGAATCTGGGTTTGAGAGAGGTTTGTATTCTAGAAGGCTCGGGAGGAATAAAGCTAGAGGAATTGTCTGATTGGACCGGAACTGGGGTTGATGTAATATCTTCAAGCGAAGTTAACATGGGTTCACGTTCGCTGGATTTCTCGATGTTGATTGGTGAGGCTTGATGGCTAGAATTCCCGACAGTCATCCAAGAAAAAAGTCGCTGCTATCTCGAGAGAGGATTGTAAATGGGAGTTCAAAGGGACTCCTTGCAGACTCTGCAATGATTGCTCATGGGAGGGGAGAAGCGTTTGACTACCTCTTGGGAGAAAGAACAACCGATTCTGCCAGACTGGCTATTTGCGAGTCTGCGGTTAGACTCAGGAATTCCAAAAACCCGGTCATTTCGGTTAATGGAAATACAGTTTTGCTCGCAGGTAAGGGAGCTCTGAGATTGGGGGCAGTAATTGGATGTCCGATCGAAGTGAATCTTTACTACCGGACTACTGAGAGAGTCTCCGGCCTACTTTCTCTGTTGGAGGAACAAAGATCTGAAGTCTTAGAGGAGGCTCCTCCAGTGGGATTCAATGGAGACTGGTTTGAGTCTGTAAGAGGTGTCTCTCTTCTCGGAGATTCTCCCAACTTCAGAATAGAAGGATTGGAGGGCCCGCGTTCGCATTGTACCGAAGAAGGCATTGGGGTTGCCGATTGCATCCTGGTTCCCTTGGAGGATGGGGATAGATGTGAGGCCTTGGTAAATTTAGGAAAGGAGGTGATTGTGATTGATCTTAATCCTCTTTCCAGAAGTGCAAAGAAGGCCACAGTGACAATTGTAGATGAAGTCTCAAGAGCCTTTGATGGAATTCTACATGAGCTTGTTTGTGATTCCGAGTATTCCCGAAATTCTTGGGATAACGAGGCAGTTCTGAGGAGTTCCCTAGAGGAGATTAGTGAATTTCTCAAAAGTATCTAGGAAATCAGCTTGACATTTCAAGAAGAATTTGTGCACATCTTGATGATATTGCTTCGCCAACTTCTGCTGTTGAGGCCTGCCCCCCTAAGTCGTAAGTTACTGGGCCTCCAGTCGATATATGTTCGGCTATTGCTCGTTCAAGAACATCTGCACACATTGTAGCCATCTTGTCATTATGACGTAATCCAAGTGAGTCGAACATCAACTGCACAGAGGAAATGGATGCAATTGGGTTGACTTTATTCTGTCCAGCATATTTTGGACTGGAGCCATGAACTGGCTCGAAAAGCATGTGCCTATCTCCGATGTTTGCACTTGCTGCCATCCCCATCCCTCCTTGAAGGACGGAAGCTAAATCTGTCGCGATATCACCGAACATGTTTGGAAGAACGACTACATCAAGATCCTCTGGGTTTCTAACTAGCCACATTGTGAATGCGTCAATGAACGCTTCGTTGGTCTCTATTCCCTCAAATTCTGAGGAGACGTCTCTAAAAACCTCCCTAAAGAGTCTACAGCCTCTTGTAACATTACTCTTATCCACGCACGTGACCTTCTGAGAGATGCCAAGTCTGGCTTGACGTCGATTAGCTAGTTCAAATGAAAACCTAATGACTCGTTCACTTCCCTTTCGAGATATTGGCCTAACATCCCAACCAACATCGCCCTCTAAACCGGGGAATCCGTCAATTACCAGAGGCTCGTCTTTTCTTCCACCTGTCGCCGCCATTCCGGATCTTCTGAGAAGAGAGTGATACAATCCTTCCGTATTTTCTCGGACCATTACTATGTCCACTAGCTCATGATTCCAGACATTCTTGAAGGTTCCGTGGACCTTGTGTTTGACTCCCTTGTAGAGCTTTACTGGCCTTAGGTTAGCGTATAGATCCAATCCGTATCTTAGACCCAGAAGTGCTTGGCCGCCCGCAATATCGCCATTTGGGAGAACTGCTCCGGGCCACCCCACAGCTCCTACAACAATCGCATCGGATTCATCGCGACAGAATTCGAAAGATCCCTCTGGCCACTCCTCGCCAGTTTCTAGATAGTGCTGGCCCCCACAAGGAATCTCGGTTATTTCTAACGGAATTGCGCCTGATTCTTTGAATACTGCTAGGACTCGCTTGACTTCTTCAATAACCTCTCGACCGGTTCCATCACCGGGCATTAGGGTCAAACGATATGCCGCCATTGAACTCGCCACAACCTTTTCATTCATCAATCCGACCCCATGTGAAGCTGCCTTACAAAGGCGATAATTGATAGACGGTCAAATGAACAACATGCTATGGACACTAACTCGGAGGAAGGCCAGGGTGGGCCAAAGATAGACATCAGAACACTCCCTGAATCGGTATCGCTTCTTTGGGAGTCGATGCTGCGGAGTAATCCAAACTGGGATCTAGGCAAGTGGCTTGACGACAGGGCAAACGAAGAGCTGGAACTACTGGATTCTCATCTCGGCAGGGAGAGGTTGAGATTCGAACAACGTCTGCACAGAATAGAGAATCTGTCTAGACAAATGAAGAGGAGGAGAGAGAGGATGAGCGGGGTTTCGATGGCTGATCCGAATCAAAGAAATCTGTTTGATGTGTTCGGGCCTTCCAGTAAAATAGAAGATGATGGCAATTCTGATTCTGAGGCTGATCCGTTAGTTGATTTCGGAGCCCTTTCGACCGAAGACGACCTATTACTAGCATACGTTAGTCAGAAGATTCTGATTGCGATTGAAGACTCTTATTCTCGCGGAGGAGGTTTGCATTTTGACGAAATTATTCAACTTCTCGAATCTCCAGGAATTAGTGCCGAGGACATCGATGAGGGGATTTCATGGCTGCTTCAGAAAAGAGATATCATTGAGATCGAAAGAGACGTGTTTTCAATCGATGGATAGGAAGCAAAGAAGATTGTAATACAACCATTGAAAGTAGAAGAGCGAGTCGGATAGACCATCTCATGACAAGCGAGACTTCTGGATGGTATGCTAGGCTCGATCACGAGTGTCCCGAACAGACAAACCAGATTGATACGTGGTTGGACTCTTGGCTAGAAGCGACAAAAAAGAAGCAGCCAATTGCAGCTACTCTTCCAAATGGTTGGCCGACTCTTCCTGCTGGTCTTTTGAGCAATCCTGGATCTGTACTTGATCATCTGCTGGCCAGATTTGATGCTCAAAGCGATGGTCGGTCTCCGAGAGGTGTTTACGCACCTCCAGCAAGATTTGTTGATGCGGTACTTTATGCTGAGCTTCGCCATGGAAAGACAAAGAAGAAAGAGCCCCCTGCAACACTATCGCTAGCAGCATTGCCACCCAGTTTCAGAACCTTTGCAAAGCAGTTCAACGAGGGTATTACGGAGGATGGGTCTGTAGAAAGTCAGTCGGAGGAGTCAACAAAAAACCTTACCTTGTCGGGAGTCCCAATTCCGTTTGCAGACCCTAGTGTTGGCGCGGGCCTATTTGCAGAGAGAATCCTACGGATCCATTCAGAAAGACTGGTTGATAATTCTCCAACTGAGAGACGAGAGGATACCCTGAAGCTATTGGAAGGTTTGCAGTTAGTTGATACTTCAGAAATAGCCGTAAACTGTGCAAGAAAGCGAATCGTAATTGTTTTGGCGAGGCTTGGCCTAGTTGACTTGGATGGCGAGGGAGATGAAGGGAGGATTGGACGAAGCGAGGCTGAGATGATTGTCGAGAGTAACGTCAGATGTGTTGACCCACTTCGGGGCGAGTGGCCATGGAATGAAGGTCCTATGCTGATTGTCTCTCGGCCACCATGGCTCAGGATTAAGGATAGATTCAGGGGCCATCCTGACGGAAGTGATCTAAGAAAGCAACTTTCAAGTGATCTAAGGCAATTCAAGGGTTCTGATGGAAAGAGGAGGTTCTCCACCATTAAGGGAAATGTGAATCTTTACCGCCTGTACATTGAGAGATCTCTGCAAATTTCTCAGAAGGGTGGACGTGTGAGACTGATAGTTCCTAGTTCTGTATTAAGAGAGAAAAGCAGCTTACCTCTCAGGAAACTTCTAGTTGAGGCTAATTGTTGGGATTCTGTTTGGTCTTTCCCCGAAGATGCCAAGCTACTGTTTGGAGGATCTCAGGGAGTATCCGTAATTGGAGTCACGGTGGGAGAGGCAACGGAGGTCCTGACTAGTTTCGGGCCACTAATGAATGAAGATCTCTCCCAAGGTCAAGGCCTGGTGACTAATGCTCCCTTCTTAGAGCTCGAGAGGGGGCCTTGGTCCTCATGGACCGATGCATCATGGGCTGTTCCAAAAATGCCCAGAGAGGAGTCGAAAAGAGACTTGACCATCTCAGCGATTGGCAATCTAGCAGATAAGCCAAGATTGGTCGAAGAAGGCTCGGGTTTGAATCCAACTGGAACCGCCATCAAGGTCAGAGTGGGGGAGGCGGAAAGATCCTCCTGGACAAAAGAAGTCTTGGACTGGGTTGGAAGAGATGATGAAATTCCATTCATCAGAGCTGCTCATATTAATTTTATAGACGGAAGAGGCGTTCTTCTTCATCCAGCCTTTGACTCTGATTCCAAGGACGAATCAGTATCCAGCAAATCAGCTTGGAGCGGGCCACAAGATATGACGGTCCCTGCTCGGATTGTTTGCCAGGCTGTTGTTAGCCCTCAGTCTGAGAGAAGGCTGGTTTGGGTGGTAGTTCCAGAAGGTTGTGTTCTGGGAAACTCGGTTAGCTTTCTGGATCTTCCTGCTGAAGTTTCAGAAAGTCTGAAAGAAAGTTTCGATACTCTAGAAGATGGATTAAATTTCTTAGCTAATCAACTAAATTCAGATGAATTGGACTTGTGGTCTAAAGCCTGGGCAGCCAACAACAATGTGAATAATTACGAGATTGAGATGTTACCTTTCGATATGGAAGGGTGCGAGGATGGTTTGTCCTTATTCGGGAGTGGGGACAAACTCAATTGAAGATAGTGGATTCTGGATTCCTTGTTCCGGAAAATCGCCCAATATTAGAATGGATTAATATTCATGGTTTGCATACGCGACACGTTCCCAACTCGGAATTGACAAAGGAGAGCAGTATGGGAATCAATCCAAAGATAGGCATTACAGGTCTCCCTCGTTCCGGGAAGTCTGCCGTGCTTCAGAAGGTAGTGGATATGATTGCCCAAGAGGGGAGGGGCTTCAGGAGAACGAAGGGACCCTCTCCCCCAGAGCACATAGTTGGAGGGATGAGGTGCGAGCCTGTAATCGAAAATGGTGAGAGAGTGGGTTTTGCCTGCGTAAACATACTAACAGGGGAAAGAGGAGTGATGGCGCATCGAGAGATCGATTCCAGAAACAGAATTCTTGGTTTTGGAATAGACCCGTCTGAGGTTGACCGGGTGGGAGTTCCCGCGATAATGGACAGCATTGGGAATTGTGAGATCATGGTGATTGACGAAGTCGGTAAGTTCACAGTCGAAAGCGAGGGTTTCGTGAATATTGTCAGATTGGCTCTTCAGCATGATATGCCCACTTTGCTAACGTTGCATAAGAAGAGCAGGCACCCACTATTGCAAGATATTCGAAGAAGAGATGATGCTCGAATTCTGGAGGTTACTCCAGTTAACCGGTCTCTTCTGCCTTACAAGATTCATAAGCTAATTCAAGAATTCTGATTGTTTCTTCGGTCAAGTTGATGCGAAGTGTCCAGCACGTCAATTACATGGAGTCGCCGACATCCAAGTTGGCTAGGGTTCTCTCTGGGTTTATTCTTTCACTAGTGATAGTCGTGTCGGTTTCTATTCAGGAAGTTGGTTTTCCTTCTAACTCGGATTACAGGACGGTAGTTCCTGCCCTATTTTCTATCATAGCAGGAGTCGTCCTAGTTTCAATAATTATTGGCGGGAGGCGCCCTCATGGAGAGTGGGTCACCGACTCTTGGATAAGCAGAGAGCCCGAGGATGAAATGAGATCTAGGCTTGAAATAGAGAGAGATGAGGCGAATATCCAGGACATGGGTTCTAGATGGGCAAGGATGGAAATGGAACATCTAGAGGAAAAGCACGGTGAGGAGTAGCTAGCGAAAACTTGACCCTATGCCCCCCATTCGAAAGGTTAGGTGAAAGTGTGGGAGAGGTTCCAATTGACTTGAGATACACGAAAGAACATGAGTGGTTGAGGATTGAGGGGGACGAAGTCAGCATTGGCATTACTGACTTTGCCCAAAACGCCCTCACGGAAGTGGTATGGGTAGAGCTTCCCGAAGTTGGAACCGTTGTTGAGTCGATGGAGTCCTTCGCAAGCGTCGAATCAGTGAAATCTGTTAGTGAGATATACGCACCTGTCGCTGGAACAGTTGTCGAAGTAAATGACTCTCTAGAAGATGCCCCAGAGCAGATTAATGACGAGCCATATGGCTCAGGCTGGATATGTAAGATCAAGATTGAAGGAGAGGCGGATTTGGGTGCCTTGCTCGATTCGAATGATTACTCCGCATTAATCGGAGACTGAAAATGAGTGAAATTCGAAATGTTCACATTTACGTAGATGGTTCTTGCAGGGAGAATCGAAATGTCACCTCAGAGACAAGAGCTGGTTGGGGAATTTGTGTAGTGGAGAATGGCGGAGCGTCTGGGAATGGCAGAGGGGACCTACTGACTGAGTTTAGTGGAGATGTAGTGACAGATCCTGAAAAGGAAGGTTTTTTGGGAGCTGAAGTGGGATCAAACAATACAGCCGAGTTGTCGGCAATAGCTCATGCACTAAGGTGGTTATTGACTGAGTCAATAATAGATGTTGCAACCATAAGGGCAGATTCGAAATATGCGCTTAACATCGCTTGTGGCTCGTGGAAGGCGAAAGCAAACCAAGAGCTTGCGAGAAGAGTTGGGAGACTATGGGATGAGGTTTCAGGGGTTATCAATCTGAGTGGAGAACATGTTCCAGCACACAGAGGGCATAGGTGGAATGAACGTGCAGACCATCTGGCCTTTCGAGCAATGAAGGGGGAGATGCCGCTACCGCTACAGTTCTGGAAACCCGGTAAGAGGTAGGTTCAGTCTTCCTTCAGAGGGCCGAGAATTAAGTATACGTATGCCGATTGTAGTGCCAGAAGAAGCCCGAGCAAGGTTAGGACCAGCCCCGTTGGTTGTGGCAAGTATGACTGCATTGTATTTCCTGAAACCCAAGCCAAGACCAGTGTTGCCAGAGCTGCTGCGAATATCTTCTTGACAGATTCCTCTGGTTTATCCCACATATCTATCCAAGGAATCAGTCCCTTCCTCTTGAAGGTGTATCGATACCATGAAACATATGCCATTGAAATTCCTGCTATTCCGATCACACCTGCAGAGAATCCAGAGTCATCCCAAGGACCCCTTGGAGCCACTCCAAAAACCAGTGAATCGAGAATAAGAAATACTGAAACGATAGCAAGATGGAGCCATTCTGGATCTTTGGAAACCATGTCCAACTTGTCTTCCACGAATTGTCGAGTTCATGCCGCAGTAATGATGTATTGGTCTTAGCTGCGAGGGGCGAGAAAGTATGGTCGGTATTCTCTACTCTGATGTTATCGAAGCATCGAAGAGGCTGAAAGGTGTCGTTTTGAGAACTCCGGTAGTGAATTCTCCGAAGATTGATGAGATGGCGGGACGAAGAGTTTTCATGAAGTGCGAAAATCTTCAGCATGTTGGTGCGTTCAAATTCAGAGGGGCTACAAATGCAGTGAAGATCCTAGGGGATGATGCGAGGGCGGGCCTTTGTACTCACAGCAGTGGAAATCACGGACAGGCAGTCGCATTAGCAGCGAAGCAGAGTGGTGTTCCCTCATTCATCGTGATGCCAAATAATGCACCCAAAGTGAAAATCAACGGAGTCAGGAGCCACGGGGCTGAGGTGATTCTCTGTGAGCCGAACCTTGAGGCTAGGATTACGACTGCAAATTCGGTTATCAAGAGGACTGGTGCGACTTTCATCCATCCTTTTGACAATCCTGATGTTATTGCTGGACAGGGTACTGCAGCGAAGGAGCTGATCGAAGAGTGCGGGAGTTTGGATGCTGTACTATCTCCCATTGGAGGAGGGGGTCTGATGTCCGGAACTTGCATCTCCACAAGGCATCTGCTTCCCGAAGCACTGCTATTCGGAACAGAGCCAGAGGGAGCTGATGATGCAGCTAGGTCGTTGGAGTCTGGTGAATATGTGCCGCAGACAGGACCGGATACGATATGCGACGGGCTCCTTACAAGCATGGGGGAGATAACATGGCCAATCATCAAGAGTCACGTAGAGGAAATCATCAGGGTAAGCGATCATGAGGTCCTTATTGCGATGACTTTGATTCACGAGACCTTCGGGATGGTCGTAGAACCTAGTGGCGCCATCTCACTAGCTGCGGTGCTGAAGGATGAGTTTAGAGACAAGGAAGGAGTTGGCTCGATTGGGATTATCCTCTGTGGCGGCAACGTAGACCGTGAGAATCTCCCTTTCGCCCTCTAGAAATGGGTTAACTGATAATAAAGCAATTGAGTGCCGTCGTCCAATGGCCCTAGTTTTTGATAGGATAAAATCGACGCCTGGCGAAGCACTGCTTCTACTGACTGCCCTAGTAACACTCGTTTACTCGTTGAACTTCATGTTCTTCTCCGCGTGTTACACG